>Ga0181534_10000904_pt1 | contig 20367 bp, 15 predicted proteins | sample PEATcosm2014_Bin_37_FD_119758 | JGI IMG/M metagenome (GOLD analysis project Ga0181534, IMG submission 119758) | Peatland microbial communities from MTU Mesocosm Facility, Houghton, MI, USA - PEATcosm2014_Bin17_10_metaG | ecosystem: Environmental > Terrestrial > Soil > Wetlands > Peat | place... | reverse complement strand
GCGAATCGGGAAGTAGCCGTAGATAGGCTGCACTTGCTTGCCGGAGCTGGTGCCGTGGCAGCGCAGGCAGCTTTCATATTGATTCACAGCGGGGGTGAGGATGGTGATGCCGTCGGTAGCGCTTATACCCGCTGCGTCTTTTTGCGAGAGGCGGATGGCGGGCGCGGCAGGGAATGTGCCGACGACTTCGGAGCCGTGGGCGCTGTGGCAATCGACGCAGGTGGCGTGCCGGTTGTTGTTGAGCAGCGTACTTTCAGCGGCGTCATGAGGGTTGGCCGAAGTCGGGAAGGGATGGCCGACCTTGGGCGTCGCGTATTCGGCAAAGGCGTTGGCGTAGGTGGGCATCGGCGAGACATTCGCGCCGTTGTGGCAGGCGATGCAGTCCTGCTCGTTCGGTCCGCGCAAAATGCGCGACGCGCCGGCGGCATTGTGCGGCGCATGGCAGCCGATGCAGGCCGCGCCGGCAACGGTCGGGTAGCTGCCCAGCAAAGCGGATGGAGAGATTTTGTCCGAAGAGAGAGCGTGGGCGCTGATCGCCCAATCGGCCAACGGATTGACGTGCCCGCTCATCTGCCGGGTGGGGTCGTGGCAAGCGAGGCAAAGCTGGCCGCTGGAGCTGTCTTTTACCAGAAAATTCAGCGAGACGGCATCTTTCGCCTGCACATGCGGATTGTGGCAGGAAGAGCACTCGACATTGCCTTTGATCAGCTTGACTGCGCCGGTAGGATCGGCGGTTTTGCCGCTGGCGGCAAGCGTTGCTACCAGATCGATATTGTCCTTGAGCGGCGTGACCAGGCTGAAGGGATGCGAGTTCTGCAGGTTGCTTCCAAAAACATCGGTCGAATACATCGAACCATGCGTGGTGACCTGGCCGTATGCGACGGTGGCGCCGAGAGCGACTGTGCCGTCATGGCAACTGAGGCATTGATTGCTGTCCGCGCCGAGGGTAGGCTGGCGGCTTTTGTTGGTTTCGGTATCGCTGCTGTAGGTCGAGTAGGTCTGCGTGGTGAGTTTCTGGTTCCAGAGTCCGCGATTGAGCCCCGAGTGGGGCGCGTGGCAATAAGCACAGGCGTCGGGCCGCGCGCCGGTGATGGGTGACTTGCTGCCGGGGCCAAAGTTATGCATTCCCATCACGTCCCCGGAGATTTGCGCGGAGAGTGTGCCTGCGAAAATGAGAAGCAAAAAAGCGCAAAGAAACCGAAGGTTCACTTCGTCGCCTCCGGAGCCGGCTTTTTCAGGGCCGCGTACTGAAAGACCTGAACCCGCCGGTTGAATGAATCCACAACAAAAACATGGTCGGACTGGTCAATGAAGAGTCCTGAAGGCAACTGAAACTCTCCTGCGTGAGTACCTTTTTCGCCAAAATTGTAAAGAAGCTCGCCCTGACGATCAAACACCTGCACCATCCCCCACTGGGCATCGACGATGTAGAGATCGCCTTCTGAATCCACGCTGACGGCCTTGGGGCGAAAGATTGCGCCGGGGTTGTCGCCGAGCTTGCCGATGGCGTACTCAAATTTGCCCGAGCTGTCGAAGACTTGCACGCGGAAGTTAAGCGCATCGACGACGATCAGATTCGGGCCGTCGAGGCGCAGCTCGGTAGGCAGATTGAACTCGCCGTTCCCCTGGCCGGATTTGCCAATCGTCTGGAGGACGCGGCCTTCCATGTCGAGGATGAAGACCTGATCGCGCAGCGTGTCTGTCACATAGATGCGCTGGGCTGCGGAGTCGACCGCGATGCCGGTCGGACGCTTGAAGAAGCCTTCGCCTTTGACGCTGCCGAGGACGCGCAAAAACTTCCCATTGGACGCAAAGACGAAGATCTTGCCTGCGTCGGAATCCGTGACATAAATGTTGTCCTGCGCATCGACGGCGATGCACTGCGGGGTGCGCATCGGGTCTTTGTCTTTTTCGTTGCGCTCGATGAATTTGTATTTACGCTCGGCGAAGTCGAAGATATGCACGCCCTGTGCGCCGGGATCGGTGATGAGGATGCGGCCGTGTGAGTCGACGGCAATGCTGTAAGGGTGGACGAGAGAGTGGTAATCGGGCGCGCCGGCGATGACGTCAACGAGCTTGTTCCAGAAGCCGCGATTGGGCTTGACTTCAAATTCAGAGCTGAAATTGCGCTGCCAGGTAAGTTTGCGGCCGCCGTCGAGAGACATCTCCCACAGCTCGGGCGCGTTGGCGCGGGGCTTATTTGCCGCGTTGGCGCAGAGCGGGGCAAGCGCGATGCAGGCAAGAAGCAGGGCTGCGGTGTGATGTCTCCGATCTATTGAAAGCTGCGAGGTATGCTTTAATTTACGGCGTATGAACCCCCAGGGACTAAAGCCCCTTTCTTTGCGGCATTTTTCGGCACAACTAAAGTCATGCCCTGATACAAAACATGTGTCGGACGCAAGAGTTGCACCTGAAACACGCTTTAGAAGAAATTGAACCAACGCGAGACTCCGATATAGAACGAGGATACAACCTGCGGCGCTGTGCCGGAGGTGCTAAAGCCCTGCTCGAGGCGGGCGAAACCGCTGTTGAAGCTCAACTTGCGGAATTGATACTGCACCAGTGTATTGAACTGATTGTTCTGGTTTGTTGACGAGACCGAGTTGCTGAAGGTGTTGCTGAGGGATTTGGAGTAGGCCGCCGCGATGACGAGTTTCTTGACCGGGGTGCTGGAAAGCCCAATGGAATAACTGTTGCCGCCGAAGAGGCTGACCAGGTCGGAGTTGTCTGTCGTCGTGCCGATGGGTACAGTGACCAGCCCAGCGCCGGTCTCAAGGGCCTGTCCGCTGGCTTTGGAGTAACTTCCGGTGGCGGTGATCAACGGTCCATATCCGATGCTAGTGTTATAGCTCTGGCTGCTGTTGGCAGTGCCGGCATCCTCGGTTAAACCAGTGCGCGATGCGCCTGCGCCGGCGCTGACGTTGAATTTTCCCCAACGGCGGCGGGCGTTGACCGAGTAGTTATAGAAGGAGTTCATGTAGGTGACGAGCAGGGTTTGCACATTCTGTGCGTAGCCGAAAGATCCGTTGACCTGCCACCCGAGAACTTGCTTGGAATAGTTTTCCGTGGTTGAAAATCCCAGGGAGTTTTCGCCGGTCTTCTCGGTGGTATTTTCAGTCACGGTCATGGCGGCGTTGAAGGTTCCGTCTAGCAACGCATGGGCATAGGTTGCGCTGGCGCCGTAGGATTGCACGCCGTAATCCTCCCCCAGATAGGATTGAGACCGGCGCTCCGCGAAGATCGATCCCTGTAGATCGGTGAGCGGCGCGTAGCTGGCAACGGCCAGCAGATCAAGTGAATTGGAGGACTGTCCCGAGTCTGTTCCGGAGACCACGCCGCCAGCCTCAACAACAGACTGCTCCAGTTGCCCAGCAAGATTGTCAGAGTAGTTCGCGCTGACCGAGACGGTGAGTTTGCCGGCCGGATGTATAGCCGCAAGGGCGTTCATCATGTCAATGGTTCCGCTGGAGCCGTTGCCGAGATATTCGCTGTTCCAACTGGAGCGGTTGATGCCAGCGGCGACGGAACCTTTGAGCGGCAGAGCGTGCGTGACGTTGAAGCCGAGGGCGCTGCTGCTGGACTTAGATTCCGAATCGGCTTCGCCGGAGACGACCTCGGGGATCAGCGCATGGCCGCCGCCCAGGGAGTAATACGCGCCCATGACGAAGCCCGCGTATTTATAGCCGGAATGCAGGTTGAGGGAATGGAAGGCGTTCTGCCCCTGATCGTTGGCTCCGTAGACCGAATACTGGCTGGTGCCCATCTGGAATCCCGCGGAAAAGCTGGGCGCGTCGGGAAGATTCTCACTCCAGTTGAAGCCGAAGGTGTCGCTGTTGCCGTGGGTAACGTAGTTGCCCGTGCCAGGCACGGCGTAGTTGCCTTCGCTGTTATAAGCCTTGGAATAGTTGATGGAACCGGGAAAACGGCTGCCACTGAAGATGTTGGCCGAAGCGTCAATACCGCTTGCGTCGGAGATGGACTGGAAACTGGAATTGGCACGCGACTGATTCAGGTAGAGGCCGACATTGAAGGACAAGAAATTTGGATTGTAAAAGGAGCCGGTGAAATTGGCCGCTCCGCCGACAGTCCAGGTGTGATCGGAGGCCGTCTGGTTGCCGTAGTCGGCGGTATAACCCGGTGCAATCGTCCCGCTCAGGTCGGTGCTGAATTCTCCAAACTTGATTTGTGCGTTGGCGGGAAAAGCAAGCAGCAGAAACCCTGCCAGCAGGAAAGGTGCCGCTGGCCAGGAATTCGATGCTGTGCGACTGCTCTGCATACTGCCTTGAATCTCGTTCCCTTATCAGGTATCGCTTGAGTTCAATTGCCAGCGATTCGATACCGGTTGCCTCTTCTGGGCCTGGGCCTGGAATCCAGGCGCGTTTCGTATTGCTTACAGAATTTCAACCTTCACGCTTTGCCGTAGCTTCTTATCCAGGTCGGCGCGCAGATCGTTCTTCTTCTTCTCGTGGAGCTCTTTTTCCAGCGGCACTTTTACGTCGTCGAACTTCGCCTTGCCCGCAGGAGTGTGCACGTTGAGGTGCACGATGGTGTAGGCCTGATCCATCTGGATGAGATCGCTGAGATCGCCGGGCTTCATTGACGCGAGGGCCTTAATCACCTGCGGGGCAAGCTGGTCAACCGGGACAGGCTTGTGCTGGCCCATCATCACGCGGTAATCGTCATCCGAGAGTTTTTCAGCCAGCAGGCCGAATTCTTCCGCGGTCTTTGCGGTTTTCGCCTGTTGCAGGGCCTGCTCGGCGCGCTTGCGGCCTTCCTTCAACTGCTCGGCAGTGGCGTTTGGGGGAGGGAGAATGGAAATTGTCTGGAAAGTGTATGACTCCGGATGTTGGAAGCGTGATGGATTCTTTTCGTAGTAGGTCCGCAACTCTTCCGGCGTAATACTGCTCTTGCTTTCGACCTCAATTTTGAGAAAAGCTTCAATCAAAAGTGAGCGGCGAATCTTTGCCTGGAGCAATTGCTCGGAGCCGTGAAAATCGGCCTGCAATGACGTGTTGAATTCTTCGGGTGTAGCGTACTGCTTGCGGAACTCCGCTTCGGCATGTTGCAGCTTCGCTGCGGGCACGGTCATCTTTCGGCGCTGTGCTTCCTGATAGACCATTTCTTCGAAGACGATCATCTTCAGCGCGCCATCGCGGATCTGTGCTTCCAGCTCTTTGGGGACGCCGTTGTGCTGGCGGGCGTAGGGAAAGATTGCATATTCCTCGCGGACCAGATCGGCATCGGTGAGGACTGTGCCATTGACGCGTGCTACGGGCTTATCCGTGATCAGCGCGAGCGTATTTGGCGGCGCAGCCTGCTGCTTGAGGACGGTTGGCGCGTGAGAGGCTACCTGTGCGTTGGCAGCGGTGAAGGCGAGCAGTAGGAATCCGCAAATTGTAAATTTCTGCATCATGATGAACCTTCAGATTCCGGTTTCCGCCGAGTGTTTTGCAAAAAATGGGGAGGGAAACAGCCCCTCCCCGTTCTAAGCAGTGTTATTAGAAGGTTGTGACAGCGGTGCTGCCGTTCATTTCGTTGGACTCGCCACCGTGGCACTGGCGGCAGAACTGGGCCGTCTGGTTGCTGTTTGTAGTGCCGCTGGCCGGGTTGTAGGGTCCACGCAGGAAGAACATGGTTGCGTAGTTGCCGCTGGTCAGGCCGGACTTCGGTCCGTTGGTGACCTTGACCACGTTCATCAGGTGCTGGTTGTGGCAAGTAGTGCAAACCACAACGGGCGTGTTGTTGTAAGTGCCAGGCGAGACAAAGAATCCGTAGTTGGTGACGAAGAGGCTGGAGCCTGCTCCGTTCATCTGCACTGCGCCAGTCGCGCTGATGGTGCAATCCCAGTTGTATTGGCCGCCACAACCCATCACGGCAGTGAGTCCCACCGGGTGATCGTTGAGGTAGTTGCCGGTGGTGGTTCCGTCGTTGCCGAGCAGGGTCGGGACAGTGTTGGCAGTGCCGTAGGTGGCGGGCAGGGTCTCATAGACTTGGTTCTTCATCATGGCGCCCTGTGCGTAGTTGCCGTCGTGGCAGCTCAGGCAGGTGAGCAAGCCGCTCACATCAGGTGTGGTGGCTGCCATGCTGGAGGGCAGGACTTCTACGTCGCCACCGCCGCCGGAGGTGATGGTTTTACCGTAAAGGCTGCCTACGTCCTCGCCCCAGAGAGCAACATTGCCAGAGGTCGGATCGGCGGTCTTGGCGTTGCCGTTGCCGTATGCGCCGCTGTGCGGTGCGTGACAAGCCGCGCAGCCGCGGCCGTAGTTAAGGTGTGCGCCGAGTACGTCGGTAGACGGCGTGGTGATCTGGGCCGCCGCAAAGCCGGCGCCTGCCAGAAACATCAGGGAGATTAAAGAAATGCGTTTCATGTAGTAGAGCCTCCTGGTGCTCACTCTTGCTGCTCGACTGAACCGGGATGTTGGCCTCTCCGGCGCTTTCTTCAGCTCAGCCTTCCTGGACAACATCTGCCTGACCGATGCCGTGGCCGTGAGCGCGAGCGTTCGTGGGCGGCATCCCCTGATCGATTGTTGAGGATAACGTTTTTGTATCCAGCATGATAGCGGATCGCAGGAACTCGTACTCCTCTGGCAGATTGTCCCGCCCCCTTACCTTGGTGTAAGGGTGCGTGGAAATCGGTTACGGAGTGTATCGTTTTCATACGTGAGTCCCGTCACCCTTTGGAGTGCAGATTGGCCTAGATTCTGGTTTCCGCACACACTCGACATGCTTCCTGTATTTATTCAGGTGACAAGAGTCACGCACTGTGATGTAAGTCACGCATGGTAATTAGAGGGCTTTTGTGATGGCTATCACGCGCCTGCGTGATGCTGAGCGCCTGCCGGTTTTTCCGTCCCCGCTAAAGTAAATGTGAGCGGTCTCACATGAAAGCCTGAAAAGATACGAAATGGCCAACGAAACACCAAGTGCGATTAAGGCAACTCCCACCTTGCGGGCGGTGCAGGTCTACGCCATGGCGGGGTTGTGCCTGGGAGCGGGGCTGGCAATTGGCTTCTTGCTGCGGGGACCGCAAACGCAAGTTTCTCCTGCGCAGCAGGTTGCGATCAGCGCATCGGCTTCTGCTCCGGCTAGCGCGGGGAGCGCCACCACGACCCCAAGCCTTGCAGGGATGAAGCAGGGGCCTGCTCCACAGGCGCAACCAGCTCCCGGTGCGGTAAGGTCTCCTCATACAGGCAGTGCGGCAAATGGCGGCAGGATGCCCAGCCTGCAAGAGATGAAGCAGATGGCCGACAAGCAAGCCGCGCCGCTGCTCGAAAAGCTGAAGACCGATCCGAACAACGGTGCCTTGTTGGTGCAGGTGGGAGGTATTTACCACTCGACGCACCAGTTCGCCGAAGCGGTTGCCTATTATGGCAAGGCAGTACAAGCGGAGCCGAAAAACGTTGACTTTCGCACCAAGCTGGCCATCAGCCTTTACCGCGGCGGCGATGTGGACAGGGCGATTGTGCAACTGAATCAGGCATTGAGCATTGACCCCAAAGATGCGAATGCGCTCTTCAACCTGGGCATGATCCGGCTACAGGGCAAGCAGGACGGCAAGGGCGCGCTGGCCGCCTGGCAGAAACTGCTGAAGTCCAATCCGCAGTTGAGTCCTGACCGCAAGGCCGCGGTGCTCAAACTGATGGCCGATGTGATGACAACGCTTGGCGAGGAGCCGGGAACGCGAGGCGCAAAACAATGACAAATCTTGGACAAACCAAAGAATGGACGCGAGGGCAGGCGGCCCTTTTGTTCGCGGTTTGCCTTGGCGTGGGCATCGTCGGTGGCTGGTCGGTTCGCGGATTGAAAACGCCGGCGGCGAACACCTCTGCGCCGGTAGCCAGTGCGGCGGCAGCGCAAGGGAATGGGGCAAATGTAGCGGCACCGGCTCCTTCGCGGCTGAAAGAGATGGCGGATGCACAGGCAGCGCCGCTGGTGGAGAAGCTCAAAGCAGACCCGAAAAACCCTGATCTGCTCATAGGCGTCGGCAACCTATATTACGATGCGCAACAGTACCCAATTGCTGTGGATTATTACGGACGCGCACTCGATGCGAAGCCATCGGATGCAGCCGTTCGCACAGATATGGGGACAGCCTACTGGTACATGGGCGACGCGGACAGGGCGCTTGCGGAGTTCGACAAGGCGCTCAGCTATGCGCCGAATAATCCGAATACGCTCTTTAATCGCGGCCTGGTAAAGTGGAAGGGCAAGAAGGACGGCGCAGGCGCGACAGCCGATTGGCAGAAGCTGTTGGCATTGGACCCCAACTATGCCGAAAAAGACCAGGTGAACCAGATGCTGGCCGAGGTGAGGAAGCAAACGGCAACGCAATCTGGAATTTCTGGAAAGTGAACCTGATCAAGGCAGTAGTGCTTCACATGCAGGATAGCGCATAGTGTATTATTCCGGCTAATGACAAGATGGAGTTGCTCTCGTGAATTTCGCGAAACCGGCAATTGGCGGCGAGCTCAACCTGTATTGAAAACGCGGAGCCGGTAGATGATTCGCGCACTAATTGATTTTGCACTTAAAAATAGAGCCTTGGTGCTGGCAGGAACGCTGGTGCTGGCAGGGTGGGGCGTGATTGCCTTCCGCGGCCTGCCGATTGAGGCCTACCCGGACGTTGCCAATAACTATGTACAGGTGATTACCCAGTGGCCGGGCCGCAGCGCTGAAGAAATCGAGCGCCAGGTAACGGTGCCGGTAGAGATACAGATGGCCGGGATGCCGCATCTAGTTCATTTGCGCTCTACAACGCTGGCCGGCATTTCCAGCCTCATGCTTGTATTCGATGATGAATCGACAAGCGACATCAATCGTGAGCATGTGCTTGAACGGCTGAGCCAGGTAAGTCTGCCGGCGAATCTGGTTCCGCAGATGGGAACCGATTGGAGTCCGGTTGGACAGATATATTGGTACACGCTTGAAAGCACTAATCCATCCTACGATGTAATGGAACTGAAATCTCTTGAAGATTGGGAATTGGAGAAATCCTTCAAGGGCGTTAAGGGAGTAGTGGACGTTTCCAGTTTTGGCGGGCCAACTAAGGAATACCAGATCAAGCTGGACCCGGAGAAGCTAGTATCTTATGGCCTTTCCATCGGCCAGGTTGAGCAGCAATTAGCAAATAACAATACAAACGGCGGCGGCAGTTTTATTGAGCAGGGCTCACAGCAGATCAACGTCCAGTCACTTGGACTCTATTCCAGCGTGCAGGATATAGAAAATACAGTTATCAAGACTCAAAGTGGCGCTGCCATAACTGTCAATGATATTGCCACAGTGACACAAGGGGCCAAGATCCGCCTGGGACAGATTGGCAAGGCGGCTCGCCGCGAAGATGGCGTAATTGTTGATAATCCGGATACAGTTGAGGGGATCGTTCTACTGCAGAAAGGTGATGACTCCGATCCGGTTTTGCAGGGAATCCACAAAGAAGCAGACGCACTCAACAAAGGAATTCTTCCCAAGGGCGTCAAGGTAGTTCCATTCCTCGATCGCTCCAAGCTGGTGGCCTATACGGTCGAAACAGTCGAGCACAATCTGACGGAAGGAATGATTCTGGTTGCGATCATCCTCTTTCTCTTCCTTGGGAATGTGCGCGGCGCGATTATTGTTACTCTTACTATTCCCTTCGCGCTGATGTTTGCATCCATCTGCCTGGACCTCACCCATATTCCCGCCAATTTGCTTTCACTGGGCGCTCTGGATTTCGGTATGCTGGTTGACGGATCGGTCGTGATGATCGAGAACATGGTGCGACATCTTGCCAATAAAGAAGATCAAAGCCCTCCGGCGGAGAAGATTGCGCGGGCCGCGCGCGAGGTGATGAAGCCGGTATTCTTCGCCCGCGGAATCATTATCACTTCTTATTTACCGATCTTCACCTTGAAAGCGGTGGAGGGACGGCTCTTCAAGCCAATGGCATGGACAGTTACATTTGCTTTGATCGGAGCGCTGGTTTTTGCAATTATTATTGCCCCGGTGCTGGCAAGCATCTTCTTCAGCAAAGGTGCGAAAGAGTGGAATAACCCAATTATGCTGTGGCTAATCCGTCAATACAGCGTCGGAGTCCGTGCAGCTATCGAAAACCGCAAAACCACTTTGGGTATCGCTACGGCTCTATTTCTCATCGCAATTTATCTGACGGTTGGTGGCCCCATTGGCTCAGAATTCCTGCCTCACCTTGACGAGGGGTCGATCTGGGTGCGTGGTACGCTCCCCCCCAGCGAAGGGCCAACACCAAGTATCGATTTTACGAACAAGGCTCGCGTTGTCATGGCGTCGTTTCCCGAAGTAACTCAGGTCGTGAGCCAGACCGGGCGTCCCGATGACGGAACTGATACTGCCGGATTCTTTAACACAGAATATTTTGTTGATCTGAAGCCGAAGAAAGAGTGGCGTCCAGTCTTCAAGCAGAATAAGGAAGCACTTATCGCGGCAATCGACAGAGAGCTGTCGAAATTTCCTGGAGTAATTTGGAATTATTCTCAACCTATATCAGACAATATGGAGGAGGCAGTCTCGGGGGTTAAGGGCGAACTCGCGGTGAAGTTATACGGAGACGACCTTCGTACTCTGGAAAAAAAGGCGGATGAGATCAAGGAGCAGATGCAGGTTGTCAACGGCGTAGAAGACCTGGGAATTTTCCGCATTGTTGGGCAGCCAAATCTGAATTTGCAGGTTGATCGAGATGCAGCCAAGCGCTGGGGGATCAACGTCTCGGATATCCAGGATGCGGTGCAGACCGCTGTCGGCGCGAATGCAGTTACGCAGGTGCAGCAGGGAGAGGCGCGCTTCGATGTTACGCTGCGCTACCAGCAGCAGTATCGCGATACCCGCGAAGCAATTGAAAATGTTCGCCTGCTTGCGCCTTCGGGCGAACGTGTTTCTCTGAGTCAGGTTACTAAAATTAGCACAGACGATGGAGCCGAGCAGATTAACCGCGAAGCAGGACAGCGCTATATTGCAATCAAATATTCGGTACGCGGACGCGACCTGGGATCGACCGTGGAAGAAGCTATCGCCAAGGTGACCAAGAATGTTCAATTACCGCCTGGATATCACCTGGAATGGGCCGGCGAGTATGAGAGCCAGAAGCGAGCCAATGCACGAATGGCGATTGTGGTTCCGGTAACAGTGATCAGTATCTTTCTCATTCTCTACACGATGTTTCGTTCCTATAAGTGGGCGGCTCTGATTCTCATCTCAGTAATTATGTCTTCTATCGGCGGCCCGCTGGCCTTGTTTATTACGCACACCAACTTTTCTGTCTCCTCGGCTGTCGGCTTCCTTGCGCTATTCGGCGTTTCGGTGCAAACCGGCGTCATCATGATCGAGTTTATTAACCAGCTGCGGGCGGGCGGCTATGCAATTGAAGGCGCTGCGATTCGCGGAGCTGTTCTAAGGCTTCGCCCGATCATGATGACCATGCTTGTGGCGACACTGGGCTTGCTGCCGGCAGCGTTGTCGCACGCGATCGGCTCTGACTCGCAACGTCCCTTTGCCATTGTTATTGTCGGCGGTTTGCTTGCCAATCTTGTAATCGGCATCTTTCTGCTGCCGACGCTGTACGTATGGTTTGCCAGCGATACCGACAAGCTGCCAGCGCCTGAGGCAAACTTTGAAGGATAAGAGCGCAGCCGCCGTCCAAGATATGGCTAGATGAGAACGAAGGTGTTCCTGCCGAAGCTCTATTTGGCGCCGGCAACGCTGCCCGTGAGCGTCAGATCAATATCGACGATTTTGGCGACTTTGAGGATAAAGATACTGGGATCTTTTAAGCCCCATTGAACGTAAGGAACCTGAAACTGCGTCTTCGCCGTGAGAGTTGCCCCGTCGATGTGAATCTGCATGGGGACGGTCAGGTCGTGCGTCGCGCCGTGCAGCGTAAATACGCCAGTGACCTGGATTGTAGAGTCGCCCGAGGCAGCCACAGTTCCCGTATAGCTTTTGGGGACGAAGGATACCTCTGCGAATTTGGCCACTTCCAGGACGTCGGAGTTCATCTTCTTGTCGCGGCTCGGTTCGCCGCTATTGCCGCTGCCCGCGGCGACAACGATGGAGCCGGAGATTGTCTGCGCGCCGCGATCAAAATCAATTGATCCGCTTTGCACATGGAAGGTTCCGTCGACGTGGTGGCCGCTGCCGCCCAGAGCAAAGGCAACCTTGCTTGAATCAGGGTTCGCGGTGAAGGTTTGATGCTGGGCCTGTGCAACCGGGGCGAGGATCAGCAAGAGTGCGAGGAAGAGAGGGTTTGCAATAGTCTTCATGGTTTGTCTCCTGAATGATGGTGTTATTGGTTTTGACTCGGTTGCCCGGTTGATCGCGACAACCAAAGAGCTAGGGATGCAATATCCTGATCAGAAAGATATTCATGGCCGGGCATATCGGTTCCAGGAATGCCGAATTTGGCAATCTGCGCCAGGCGCCTGGTTCGTTCCGCAGTGGAATCCGCAGACTGAAGGTAGAAGAATGGCCCAACGGAAAAATCAGGAGGCGGCCGATTAAAGTTGGATTGCCATGCAAGGCGCGTACGTCCGTTGGCGCTGTGGCATGTGGAGCAGTGACGTTGAAAGAGCCGCTGGCCGTCGATCAAATTGGCTTGTGGGATGACCGCTGCGGAGGGACGCCAAAGCAGCTCGGCATGCCGGTGCTCGTCGATACCGCTGGTTTTTAAGCTGGCGAGATAAGTCACAAGATCATCCCCGCGTTGATCCTGAAACAAAAATGCAAATGAAGGCATGATGGAAACGCCGCTAACTTCCGGCGGGTTGAAGAAATGCGCCTTCAGCCACAACGGTGAACGGCGGTTGCCGACTTCGGCAAGGTCCGGACCCTGGCGTCTATTGCCGATGAGGGGCGGCTTTTGCTGGTGGAGTTGCTCCACAGATCCAACAGGACCCCAGAGCAAAACATCCGGCGAGTTAGGACGCACATACTGTGTGTGACAGTTGATACAGCCTTCAGAGATGTAAACCTGGCGGCCGCGCTCGACTTGTGAGAGCGGATCTGGGACGCGCATGGCGTTGACGATGCGATCCAATGAGAGGGAAGCAACAAGGACCGCAATAGTGAGCAGGAGTTCGCGTTTGCGACATAGTAGAAAGTGGAACAGTGTTGGCAACAGGATGATCACTGCAGCCGCCAGCACAAAGAGTGGAGGGATGTAACCAAGGTTCTGGCCCATGCCGATACCAAGCGCGGAACCTATCCAGCCAGCGATCGCGTAAAGCCACCCGGCTTGGCGTCCGCGCTCAGCGGTAGATGTTGCCGGACTAAGTAGAGCTGGATAAGCGACCAGAGCCACTGAGTAAAGTGAGACGCCGACAGGATAGAAGGTCGAGGCTAGCGCGGCGCGATCAGGCGTGATCAGTAACAGACACGCGGAGCCTAGCGCTACGAATGCAGTGGAGAGGACCACCGAGAGGCTTTTACTGTACAGCAACCAGGCGCTGGCTAGAGCCGCGGCAAGATGTAGAAGTGCGTTGGCGCTGAGGTGCAGCGATCCCTGCCATGTACCGGCCTTCCGAGAAGGTGTGTTCTGAATGATGAAGAACGCCGCGGAGTCAAGCCAGACCAGTGCAGTGAAGCAAGCGAGTACCCGGAAAAACGAGATGGAGGATTGCGGAGCAAATGCAGATTCGTCAGAAAGCGATTCGAGGGGAGACAGAGTTATGCCGACGCCGACAAGACATAGAAGGCCTGCTGTTGCGGTCTGCACTTTGTCGGAGGAGGTAAAGAAGAGAGGCAGATTGCAGATAAGATAGCCAACGCCTGTTCCGATACCGACAAGTAGAAGCGGATTTCTGCTGCCAGTCCATTGGCGCAAGTGAGTGACAAGGGTGACTGTGAGCAGGCCGAGTTCTGCTCCGAGAAGAAATGAGAGCGCGATGCTTGCAAGAAGTCCAAGAGGCAGAAGCGAACAAAACGCCGTAAGACTGCAGGCGATGAGCCCGATGCGAAGGCGGAGCTTGGGCGAGGGCAGAAGACTTAGCCGCGGTGTAAGGAGACTGAGAAGAATGCCGCCAATGGCCATTGCGGCCATTACTGAATTTAAGTGGCGGCCAGCTATGCCAGAGGTTGCTAACCGCTTGAGAAAAGCAAATTGCGCGAAGATGAGGAAATAGACATAGGTGATGGCGACAAGACAGGCGCCCTGCCATCCGACAAGGCTGTGTCTAGCGCGCTGCATTGCGTATCCAACCTTTACGAAGGCCAATTGCCTGAATGAGGACACACGCGCCGTCCATGAGGGCGACTGTAACCCAGCCAGCCTCAAGCCGATGGCTGAGAATCTCCGCAATGACCAGAGAAGCCACGCTGGAGCGGGTGATCGCAGTCAGTATCCATACTGTTTCAATTCTGCATGGGCCGGCGCATCGCAGCGTCAGAAGCGCGCCGTAGGAGCAAGCGAGGCCGACGGCGAGTACGAATGCTCCGATGAGCGAAAGATAGGGCAGCGCATCATCGGGCGCGTGCAGGTGCATCAGCGTGAGCGTATACGCCGGTGCAAGGATGAGCAGCACTCCGGTCAACGTATCCGAAAGGCCTATGGCTATCTGGTAACCAATGAGGAGCGAACGGTTCATGCGGCTACCTTCTCCAAGGAAAGTGCGGGTATTTGGCTTGGTTTGCGCAGCAGAGTCGAGGCCTCTATGAGCCACTCAACAGACGAGGCTAGCATCACGATGCCAACTGCGAGGCGAAGGATGTAGATGATGTTTCGTGCCGGTCCGGGAACGATGGTGAAGGCCGGATCAGAGCCTTCCTGCCATCCAGCGATAAACATCAGCAGAACATAGGCAAGAACGCCAAGGTTCCACCCGTAGAAGGATCGCGTGCGATTGAATATAGAACCATCTGCGCCGAGAAGTTGGACCAATACCAAGATCAGCAGGCTAGTGACAAAGCCTGCCATCGCGAGAATTGAATGGCCGACAAGGCCGTCGGTGAATTTGACGTGATCGAGTACGCCGGGAAGAAAAAATATCCATCCAGTAACAACCAGTGTTACCCACCAAAGATAAGTGGCAATGCGCCAGTGGCGTGTGTTTTCGTTCCAGGCGAAGGCTGCGTAGTAAAGAGGGATGAGCGGCACCCAGACGAGCAGGCTGCCAAGAGCGAGAAACTGTACCGGACTATGATGGCTGGTGTCGGCGCGGCCAAGGGCGATGCAAAGGAGAAACTCTGCTAGCAGCGCGAGCCAAGCGATTGAAATTACTGTGGACCGGCGCGCGGTTCGCCGGGTTAGGCCGTAGGGAAGCATCAAAAGAATTGCGACAATTATCAGCGAAGATTCGAGTTGACTTGCGCCGGTAGGTCCGCCGGTATCGGGATTGATGGCTGGGTAGTAAGACGGACCAGACGCGAGATATATCAGGAATGGAACAGCTGCCAGAAGTGTGAGGCCGAAGATTTTTGCAGATCGGGCGATGAAGGTTGCGTTGGATGCGGTCTTCCATTGGCGAAGAAATGCGAGGACGAGTAGCAGCCACAAAGCAATCATCGCGAGTGGAAAGAAGACGCGCGGATAGCCTGACCAATCGAGGAACAGCTTGCCGCTCGAATGGCCGGAGAGCCAGGAGTACGCGCCTGCGCCGAGCGCCGCGGACCACACCCACAAGACCGGCCTGCACCATTGTGTGAAAGGTTCACGATCCGCGCCGTAGACCTTGGCAAGAAATGCGGCTAGGGGAAGGCTTACCCATCCATAAAGTTCCAGATTCATATGGACCATGATCCAACGCCCATAGGTCCATTCACCGAGGAATTGATTCAGTGCGGGAAAAAGCAGAAGAATGGAGATCAACGCTCCAATGGCATTGGAGATGACAAGCCAGAGCAAGCTATGCCACACGGCGCCGAGGATACCATTCGGTGTGCTGTGCAAGGAGAGATTCGACTTAGTCGAATGCATGAATCCTCCCATCGCGCATTTCGAGCAGGCGGTCGCAGCGTTTGGCCAGATTGCGATCATGCGTAGCCATCAAGAGAGTCACCTGCTCTGTGGCAACGATCTCAAGCAACAACTCAAAGACCGCGGTGCTGGATTTTTCGTCGAGTGAACCGGTCGGTTCGTCGGCCAGCAAAATCTTCGGGCTGTTCATCAGTGCGCGGCAGAGCGCCGTGCGCTGACGCTCGCCGCCGGAGAGCTTCTGAATGCGATGGCCGAGGCGATGGGCGAGGCCAGTGCGCTCGGTGAGTTGATGCAGACGCTGCTGCGCTTGATCACGGTCAGTTCCCGCCGCTACGGTTGGGATCAAACAATTTTCTTCGAGAGTAAGATCGGGAATCAGGTTGTGCAGTTGGAATACGAAACCGACCTCGTGGCGCAGAAGGTGCAGCAGATTGCGGTGGCGATTGACCTCGATGTTATTGACGGCTACGTGCCCACGGTCCGGTGAGTCCAGGCCGCCAAACAAGTGCAATAGCGTGCTCTTTCCGCAGCCGGAGGGTCCGCAGAGGGCAACCGTCTGGCCGGCAGAGGCCTCGAAGTCAACACCCTTGAGCACGGCAATCGCACCACCGTCGTAACTCTTCCAGACATCTTTGGAGCGGAGGACGATGCGCGACGAACTGTCTATTTTTTCTGCCACAGAGTTCATTCGAATCGCAGCGCCTCCACCGCTCGGATGCGCATGGCATAAGCCGCTGGATAGAGCGCGCCGGCAATGCCGGTGAGCAGCGCCAGCAGGATCACAATCAGCATTACCGCTGGTTGGATCGTCACATCCACATAGCCGTGCAGCGCGGGAACCAGCTTGAGTGTGAGGAGCAGACAGGCTCCTGTTATAAGGCCCAACACTGCGCCCAGCAAAGAAACAATTGCGGATTCGCCGAAAATCATTGTGGCGATCTGTGCGTTGGAGAAGCCGTTGACGCGCAGGATAGCTATCTCGCGAATGCGCGTGAAGACGGACATGATCATTGTGTTTGCAACGCCGAGACCACCCAGCACCAAGCCGCATCCGCCAACAGCCCAGGCGGTGGCCTTGAGGATTCTGAACTGTGAATAGGAGCGGCTGAACTCCGCATCTTCGAGGGCGATAAGGTCGGTGAACTTCGCCGTTACCATCGCCTTGAAGGCATCCGCATCGTCTTTATTGCGCAGCTTGACAGTGATGACCGAGGAGGTTCCCTCTTTGTGAAAGAAGCTCTGCGCCGAACTGAGCGGCATGAAGACACCGCCGTCTTCAAAGCCATTGGATGTATGCAGGATTCCGATGACATGGAAGACGCCGTGGCCGATGGGTATGTGGTCATTGAGCTTTGCCGAAAGAAAACCCGCGGCGCGTTCCCCGAGGGCAACGTCATCCGCGTGCTGCCCGAAGCTGAGCCGATCGCCTGCGCTCCAGTTGGCTTTGCGAATGCGGGCATCCTCGGCGGTCACGCCAAAGCAGGTGATGATAGGATGGCCGGTGCTGGTGACAATTCCGAAGAGAACCGGATCAGCATGAGCGACCATCGGCCAGCCTGCGATCTGTTCAACCGCTGACGTTGGAACATTGCTGAAGAAGAGGTCGGAGACATTGCGCTCGAAGATGATAATCTGGCTGTCGCTCGATAGAATTCCGGAGAACATGCCGATAGCGCCTTGCAGGATGGTGACCACGGTGAGCATGGCCGCCACGCTAAACGCGATGCCCGCGATGCTGATGAATGAACGGATGCGATGGCGGCGCAGATTTGTCACAATCAGCTTGAGAAAGATCACGAATGCTCTCCAACGGGAATTGCAGAGAAGTGCCCGGTGACCCGGACCAGTTCCTCTTCCAGTTCACTGCGCAGCCTTTCAAGAAACGTCAGGCTCAGCCTTTTTTTCAGAAGTTGATAGAGCGTTCGGTCGCCGATGCGAATGAAGCGCGTGAGACGTTGGATAGCGGCGGGAATGCCCATAGCCGATGCGGCATTTGGACGGTCGAGCAGCAGATCTCGGGCCACTGTTTTTCCTGCCTGAGCCGCGTTGCTAAGCACATCCTTGAGGTCATCGACCATCTGATAACTCAAGCCCCAGCAGAGCGCAATCCGCTCCAGCATCTGTAACTCGCGCGCGGATGCGCCGCCGAGCAGAGCAGGGAGGACCAGCGTAAGCCGGATCAATGAAACTGTCTTGCCGCGCGCAATTGTTTCTGTGGTCTGGCGATTGTGTGGCAAGGTTGCGTAGTGGAGGTCGAGACTCTGTCCGTTGAGCAGCCCTTCGACGCCAAGACGCTGCTCGATATACTCAAGGGCGCGTAACTGAAGCTGCGGCGAAGCTTCAGAGACCGCGCGCCAGCTCATTGCGTAGGCACGATTGACGAGCGCAAGGGCCGCAAGGATAGCGCCGGACTCGCCGTAGGCAAGATGCACGCATGGCACTCCGCGCCGTTCGGTTGCGTTGTCCATGCAGGGTAGATCATCAAAGAGAAGTGATGCGGTATGAAAGTATTCGAGTGCGATGGCAAGGTGTTTAGCTGATTCAGGCTGGAGTCCGTATGCGGTGGCCATCTGAAAGATCATGCGCGGACGGATCAGACTTCCCGGATTGTCCAGTACATGACGCAGGGCCTCCTCAAGATGCGGGTCGAGCGCTGCCGGCAGAGGCAACCCCGTTCGGAATGCTCGCGAAAATGGCTTTGAACTCACTGTGTCATTTAACCGCATTTCTGACCCTCCGGTTCTTGCCTTGATCATCTGCCTGGGGTTGATGCAACTGTCGAAATAGTTCATGTCCCGCGGCTCAGGATGAGGAGCCTGTTTCCAGTCTTTAGAAATAAGACGAAAAAGTACAGCCCGCGCGAGCAGTTTTCGCACATCATTCAATGACGATTTGTTCATCTGCGAGATGGGCTCCCATAATTTGGGCCAAGAGACAATTTGTCGACAAGAGCATGACAATCTCGTCATTTGTCTGCGTGGATCTGATCCAGTTTTCCCGGTTGCAATCACATCGAATCCAGACGCCGATGCACTAATATCCACTCATGAGGCTCTTGCTGGTTGAGGACGAAATCGATATTCAGAGCTTCCTGCGCGCTTCGCTGACGGAGGCGGGATACGAGGTGGAGGCAGCAGCGGACGGAAGAAGCGCTGAAGCTCTCGCGATGAGCGGACAATTCGACATACTGATTGTCGATCTCGGTCTTCCCGACCAGGATGGCATCAGCCTGATTCTTCGCTTGCGTCGGCTTGGAGTCGGCGCGCCTGTTTTAATTCTGTCGGCACGCCGCAGCGTTGATGACCGCGTGCGAGGTCTGGAACAGGGCGGCGACGATTACCTGACCAAGCCCTTTGCACTGGCAGAGCTGCTGGCGCGGCTGCGCAACCTGCTCAAACGCAACAGTCCTCCCGCGCAGGAGGCAACCAAGCTGCGTGTGCTGGATCTGGAACTCGATCTTTTGCGCCGCGAGGCGGCGCGGTCTGGACAACAGTTGCAGCTTACACCTCAGGAGTTTGTGCTTCTGGAATATCTCTGCCGCAACGCGGGCCGCGTGGTTACCCGCTCCATGATTCTGGAACAGGTGTGGGGCATGCGCATCCAGCCGGATACGAATGTCGTGGATGTGCACATCTATCGCTTGCGCGGCAAGGTGGATGGTGAGGGGCAACGCCCTCTGATCCGTACACTGCGCGGAGTAGGCTATGTCCTCAAAGACTGCTAAGCCGATTGTGCGCAGCGCGGCATGGCGCATTTCGCTGTGGGCTACGCTGGCCTTTGCTTGCGCAACCATGGTGGTCTTCATCTTGCTGCATCGTTTCGTCGCCGACGATATTCAGCGCCGCAGCGATGCATGGCTCTCGGGAGAAGTTGAAGTGCTGGGCGACGTGGCGGAGCGCACACCGAAGGACGCTTTGTATGGCAGGGTTGTCGGAGAAGTGGCCGAACTCGCAGGCAAAGAAGTTCCCAACAGAGAGCCGGGAAGTAGCAATTCCAACGACTCTGTCTTCTTTCTCCAGACCGGCAGTGATGGGACCATGAGACTGTGGGTTGGCGCCGGCGATGGCCATCCGAATCTCAAAGCGATTCAGGCAGCGCACGTTCTGCCGGAGCGTCCAACGGATCTTGCAGTGAGCGGGTTTTCAATTCCATTTCGGGTGGCGGCAATCCGAGTGGATGACGGAAGCTTGATCTATCTTGGACTCTCTGAACGGGATGAGCTACGGGTTTTGAGGAGTCTTCGTCTTCGCTTTCTCCTTTGGTGGTTGTTAATTGTTTTTTTCGGATTCGGGATTGTTTTCTTGACCACGCGCCGCATGTTGGGCCATGTGCGCAGAATCACCGAAGCTGCCGCAGGGATTGGCCATTCCGACCTGACAGCTAGAGTGCCGACGACCGCGCGAAGAGACGAAGTGGCGCAGTTGGCGCTTACTCTCAACCATATGCTG
>Ga0181534_10000902_pt1 | contig 20389 bp, 12 predicted proteins | sample PEATcosm2014_Bin_37_FD_119758 | JGI IMG/M metagenome (GOLD analysis project Ga0181534, IMG submission 119758) | Peatland microbial communities from MTU Mesocosm Facility, Houghton, MI, USA - PEATcosm2014_Bin17_10_metaG | ecosystem: Environmental > Terrestrial > Soil > Wetlands > Peat | place... | reverse complement strand
GTTTACTCGCTTGCCGCGGTACTCAGCAATGGGAACGGAACTTTCCAGAAGCCCATCCTGACGCTCTTAACCAACAATTTTCCCGGAGACCCGCTTCTGATTGGCGACGTGAACGGCGACGGCAAGGACGACGTCATCCAGGTTCACTTTGACAACTCTCCCTCCACCATTGACGTGTGGCTGAGCAATGGCGATGGAACCTTCAAAGCGGGCAACACCTACCAGATTTCTCCGGCGCCGCTGGCGGGCGGCATGCTGACGGATGCGAACGGGGATGGCAAGCTTGATCTGGTAGCCATCGACGTCGAGATTCCCGGCCTGGTAAAAACACTTCTGGGCAATGGAGATGGAACGTTCCAGCCAACTACCTCGGTGACCCTGCCTACCCAGGCCCCCAGCGATCTTATCTTTGCCGATTTCAACGGCGACGGGAAGCCGGACTTCGCTGGAATTGGCACCAACGGCCAAGTGGTGGTTTACCTGCAAGCGGGCGGCAACTTTGTGCAGAGCGGCTCGCCGCTCAGCGTTTCCGACAGCACCTATAGCTCCTGCGGCCTGGCCGCGGGAGACCTGACCGGGGACGGCGCAGCCGAGGTCATCACCTTGAACTGCGACAGCGCCGACGAAAACACCGTCACCGTCTACATGAACAATGGGTCTGGCAGCTTCAGCCAGGGGGTGTACTACAACGAGGTCAGCTCGGGCGGCGCCGCCCCGGCCAATGCTGATGCGATAGCAGCGACGGTTGCGGATGTCAACGGGGACGGCAAGAATGACATCGTGGTTACTTGCGATACCGGCCACGAGATCATCCTGCTGGGCAACGGGGATGGTACGGTGAAAGTGCCAACGGTAGGCTACGCTACCGGCGGCTTCCCGACAACTGCGCCATTGGTGGCGGACTTTAACGGCGACGGTCTGCTCGACATTATGCAGCCCGATAACTACTACAGCTATGCCTACCTGCAGGGCTATGGCGACGGAACCTTCCGCGCCGCCCTGGATTACTTTGGACCGATCAACGACGGCAGTTGGCCGGAATCCGTGGCCATCGCCACAGGGGACTTCAACGGCGACGGCGTTCCGGACTTTGCCGTGGGCAACTGCTGCTCGGGCTCGGTCGGGGTCACGGTCTTCCTGTCGCGGGGAGACGGCTCTCTGCGGCCCGGGGTGAACTACGGCTCGGTACTGGATGCCGCAGGAATTGCTATCGCAGATTTCAACGGCGACGGAAAACTGGACATCGCCGCCACCTCGTTCGATAACGCCACGGTCCAGATCTTCAACGGCAATGGCGACGGAACTTTCAGCGTGGGGAGCAGCTATTCCACAGGCGGCGGCGACGTTTGTGCGGCGCAGATTGTTGCCGGCGACTTTAATCATGACAACCATCCCGACCTGGCGATCGCGAACACTGGGTTTTGGTGGTGCTCCGATGGCCCAGGCAACATCGGGGTGTTGCTGAACGACGGAACGGGAAACTTTGATACCGCCGTGACGTACACCATCTGGGACATCATCTACACGCTGGCGGTGGGGGACCTGACCGGGAACGGCTACCTCGACCTCGTGGTCCCAGGCGATTACTGGAACTACTACTACGTGCTGATGGGCAACACCAACAACAGCGGCACCTTCCAGAGTCCAACCCTAGAGTCTCTCGACAATGGGAGTGCCTTCTACGTCGGTCCCACTGGAGTAACGCTGGCCGATTTCAACGGCGATGGCAAGCTCGACTTTGCCATGACCGTGGAAGGCGACTCAGACCAAGGAATTGCAGTCGCGCTGGGCAACGGGGACGGCACCTTCCAAACCCCCAATCTCTACTCCACCACCAACCAGAACTTCTATAACTTCGAACAACCTGAACCGACTATTGTGCAGAATGCCGACATGAATGGCGACGGAATCCTGGATCTTGTCTATAACAATGCAGATTTCGGAACGATGGGTGTGCTGCTGGGGAACGGGGATGGCACCTTTGGCGTGCCCAACGAGTACCCGACAGGCTCCTATGACATCGCCCTGACGATTGCGGACGTGAATGGAGACGGCGCTCCGGACGTGGTGACCGCGGATGATGGTTCGGATGGAGTGACGGTCCTGCTGAACGCGAATGGTACCGCCGAGAAACCGGACTTCGCCCTCACCGCCGGCAGCATGAGCGCCACGGTTAAGGCCGGAGCCGCTGCTACCTACGATCTTTCGGTGGCGGGCAAGAACGGCTACGCTGCGGCGGTAACCTTCACTTGCAGCGGCCTGCCCGCCAAAGCCAAGTGCGCCTTTTCGCCGGCCACGGTGACCACCGCGGGAAACATTTCGCAGGCCACCGTGCTCACCATCAGCACCACGCCGGTGACCAGCGCTTCCCTGGTTCAGCCGAATCTGGTGGAACCCGCAAACCCGATCAACTCGAATCGTCAAGTTCATCCTCTGCTGGCGAGTTTGAGCGGACTGGGAATGTTTGGGTGCGCGCTGGCTCTGGGCAGCAAGCGGCGGCGGCTGTCGCTGGTGATGGGAGCACTGCTGGTGGGGATGACCCTCACCCTGGTGGGTTGCAGCAGCAGCAGTACGCCGGCCGCTGTCACCCCTGCCACAGTCGCGGGGACCCCGGCAGGCACTTACACCGTGGTTGTTACCTCAACCGGCGCGGGCAAGAACGCGCCCACCCACAGCATGAACCTGACGCTGGTAGTGCAATAGCAAGGCGCGGAAAGCGGAGCGGTCCCGACTTTTGGGCCGCTCCAACCTTATAACTTGACCCTGAAGCGCGGGCGGCTCAAGCCTTGATGTGACAACTGGCCAGGCCGCGCTTCTCCAGGTACTGCTGGTGATAGTCTTCGGCGGGAAAAAACGTGACCGCCGGGACGATCTGGGTAACAATCGGCTTCGAGAAGCGATGCGCTTTATCGAGGGATTCTTTGGAGGCCTGAGCGGCGGCTTGCTGCTCGGGTGAGTGGAAGAAGATGGCGGAGCGGTATTGTTTGCCCCAGTCCGGGCCCTGGCGGTTGAGCTGCGTGGGATCGTGATTCTCCCAGAAAACGTTTAGCAGCTCCTGATAGCTGACCTGGGCGGGATCGTAATCCACTTCCACGGCTTCGGCATGGCCGGTGGTATCGGTGCAGACTTCTTTGTACGTGGGGCTTTCGGTTTGGCCGCCGGTATAGCCCACGCGGGTACCAAGCACGCCCGGCAGGGCGCGGAACGTGGCTTCGACGCCCCAGAAACATCCTGCTGCAAATGTGGCTTTTTGCATCTTAAAATTTACCCCTTTCCCATTAGATGATGAAAGCGCAGAAAAGTCACGAGAGCGGAAACAAGGGTGGTGGCGCAGTCTGAATGTCTTTGACCATAATGGACACGAAGTGAACCCATTAGAACGTAGTAGTTGGTGATCCATTGTGCCCGTCCTCGCGAGTCATGAGTGGCCTTTTCGGGTCATTGACGGGGCTTTGGATTCGGGATAAAGTTCGGGCAAGCTTGTCGCAGTTGCAATTTCCAGGAGAATCGGTGGTTTTTAGGTCCAGCCCAGCGGGAGGTTTGCGGAGGTTCGCCCTAACGATCGGGCTACTGCTGCTCTGCGCGGGCGCCGAATCGGCGCTGGCGGCCGCTAATTTCACGCCGCAGCAGCGGGTTGGCTACTTCACGGGCGATCAATGGGAACCGGCGCTGGCGGCCGATGGCCACGGGCACATCTATATTCTGTTTCCGCAGTATGGACCGGTCAGCGATTGCCCCGCGTGCACTTCTCCGGCCATGTCGCTGATGGTAAGCAGCGATAATGGCGCAACCTGGGAAGCACCGCATGCGCTGCTGACTTCTTCGACCGGGCAATTCGACGCGCAGATCAAGGTGGATCCGGTGGACCGGCAAACCTTGTATGCCTCCTGGATGCAGGGCCGGCACGACATCATGGTGGCGCGCTCGCAGGACTTTGGCCGGTCCTGGTATTTCGCCATTGCGGAACACTCTGCGGACCTCATGATCGATAAGCCCGTTCTGGCGGTTCGCGGGCCCAATATTTACGTGAGCTTCAACCACGATCAGACCCTTTCGGTTGCGGCTTCGCACGATTACGCGCAGAATTTTTCTTCCACGGTACTGACTCCCGACGCCGCGCCGGGCTGGACCCTGGCGGCTGGAGCCACCGTGGACCCCGCCGGCAACGTCTATTTCTCCTGGACCGACTATCCCCGAAGCAATACAGCCAACCCGCCGGTAGAGGTATTTATCAGCCGGTCCAGGGACGGCGGCCGCACCTGGACGACCACGCCGATGGAAGTTTCCGGCGCCGCGCCGGATTGCTCCGCTCAGGCTTGTTCCGCCGGCTTCCTCGCCTCACAAGTGGCTCTGGCTTCCGATGATGCCGGAATTATCTATGCCTTGTGGAACTCGGGCCCGGCTGACGGCGGACCGGAGCGCATTTACTTCTCCTCTTCCACCAATCAAGGGGAGGACTGGTCCGCCAAAGTGGATGTCTCGAATGCTCCGGCCGGCGTGGAGCACTGCTTCCCGGCCATTACGGCCGGCACTGCGGGCGATGTGCGCATCGCCTGGATGGACACCAGAAAATCGGATGCGGAGAAGCCTTCGGTCTGGAACACTTTCTACCGGGCTTCCACCAATGGCGGAGCCACCTGGTCGCCGGAGTCGCAAATCTCGGGGCCGGCGCGAGGCTACGATTACATTCTGCCCCGGGGTTTCCTCTTCCCGTTTGGCAATCTTTTTTCCATCGGCATCGACAATATCTCCACCACGCACGTGGTGTGGGGCGAGGGCCGCAACTTCAAGTCTCCCGGTTCGATCTGGTACGCCCGCGGCCGCTAGTAGCCGGTACCGGCAAAACTCCGTAGTGGTCGCTCTGAACGGGCACGACTTCACGACGCTGAAAACTCGATGCGTGGAGCTTTGAAAGGGCGCAGCTTCGACAGGCCGCGGAAAAACTCCCCAATTCATGGGCGACTGCGGAAGAGCGGCTCTCAGAGCCGCGTAACTCCTTGGAAAAGTTCGCGGGCTTTAGTCCTCGTGGTGGTATTTTTCTTTCTGGGTCGGGTTTTTCAGCAGCCTCTCCTAGTCACGCCGGGGAAAGTCCCATTTAAATCAATCGGCTTCAGCCGCCGCACCCCCGTTCGGTCTTCCCTATTCCAAAATTAACCCGCCGGTTAAATCCCGCAGCCGCGTAATGTCGTGATCCTCGCACCAGCTCCGCAATTCTTCGACAATTTTCTCGGTCGCGCACGGATCCCAGTAACTGGCGGTGCCCAGCTGCACCGCGGAAGCGCCGGCCAGCATGAACTCGATCACGTCGGCGGCAGTGGAAATGCCGCCCATGCCGATGACCGGAATACTGACCGCTTGGGCGGCGTCGTAAACCATCCGCACCGCAATCGGCTTGATGGCGGGGCCGGAGAGTCCGGCGGTCAGATTGGCGATGCGCGGCTTGCGGGTTTCCGGATCGATGGCCATAGCCACGAAAGTGTTGATGAGAGAGACCGCGTCGGCGCCCGATTCCTGCGCGATGCGAGCCATCTGCGCGATGCTGGTGACGTTCGGCGAAAGTTTCACGATCAAAGGGCGCCGCGCCACCCGCCTGGCGGTGGTCACCACTTCATCGAGCAATCGTGGATCGCTGCCGAACTGCAGGCCGCCATGCATGGTGTTCGGGCAGGAGACGTTCAGTTCATAGGCTGCAATCCCATCTCCGTCATTGAGTATCTCGAGGGTTCTCTCGTAGTCTTCGCGGGTGTAGCCGAACACGTTGGCGATCACCACCGCGTTCTTGATTTGCCGTAGCCGGGGCAGCTTCTCTTCCAGAAAGGCCGGCGCGCCGATGTTCTGCAGGCCTATGGCATTCAGCATGCCCGCCGCGGTTTCCCACAGGCGCGGCGGCGGATTGCCGATCATCGCCTCATGAGAGAGTCCCTTCACCACCAAGCCGCCGAGCTTGTCGAGGTGAACCACATCTTCGAACTCCACCCCGTAGCCGAACGTACCGCTGGCCGCGATGATGGGATTTTTCAGCTCGACTCCGGCGATGCTGACGCTCAGATCCGCCTGGCCCGAGTTATCGGAAGTGGGGGTCATTGGACATCTCTTTCTTTCGGAGACGCTGCTTTCGGAGACCCTGCTTTCGGAGGTGCTGTTTTCGGAGATGCTTCATTAAGAGACGCGCTGGGAAACCCTGGCTCCGGCCTCGCTGGAGTGCTCGGGGACGCGTCCGGCATGTTCTCGGCCGGTCGCGCCGGCGCCAGCGCCTCTGTCAGCACCCGGCCCACCGCGTGCGTGGGCGCATTGATGCCCAGCAGGGAAGCCAGCGTGACCGCCAGATCCACCGGTTCCGCGTGAGTGCGGTAGCTCCCGGCGCGAAAGGGCAGCCCGTAAAAGGCCAGCGGCACGTGCGTGTCGTAAGTGTAGGGCGAGGCGTGGTCCGTGCCTCGCGCCGGGCCCACCGTATAGATCCCGGGAAGCCCCATCACGTACCACCCGGCTTCGGGCGAATAGCTGTGCAAGAACTTATGCCCGAGAGCGGTCTCCGGAATCTCGCCCGCAGCCAGTTGCGCCTTGGTGAAGGCATCGCGCAGCCCGGCCGATTTCATCGCTTCGCTTACCGCCGATTCTGCCTCCCGCTCCTTGATGTGCAGTGCAGCGAAAGCTTCCTGGTCCAGCCAGGCGACGGGATAATCGAGTTTGATAAAGCTCCCGGCGTGGGCGGAAGAAAACTTCGCCGCTAGGGCGCCATTGATTTGCGCCTCGAGCTTGCCTGCGTCAAGGTTCGCTCCAGGAATGCGCAACTTCCGGGCGGCATCCGGCAAGGCCGACACCCCGTGATCGGCCGACAGCGCGATCCACACATTCGCCAAGCCGATCTGATGGCCCAGAAAGCCGAAAAAATCCGCCAGTTCCCGATCCAGCGCCAGCGCCATGGCGGCCATCTCCGGCGAATCCGGCCCCACCTGATGCCCCAGGATGTCGTTGGCAGAGAGACTGATGGCCAGCAGATCGGTAGCCTGCCCCGCACCCAGATTTTCATACACCACCAGCTCTTTGGCGAACTCGAATTCGTATTCGTTGGCAAAGGGAGTGGCGCCGACCACTTCATAGAAGCCCGCGGGGGAGCCGTCTTTCGCGTTGCGGTGAGCCGTGGATCGAAGCAGATCGCCCTTGCCGTCTTTCCATTCGCGGTCCCAGTACTTGCCCGCGCGGTTGCCGGCGTTGAAATCCTGCGCCCAATTGGGCAAGCCCGAACTATAATACGTGGAAGTCACCCACGCTCCGCTTTTTGGATCGATCCAATAAGCTCCGTCCGCCGCAAAACCTCCCGGCAGCACCGCCGCTCGATCTTTCAGGGAGAGACTGAAGACGCGGGCGCGCCCCTGGGTCGCCAGTTTGAGTTCGTCCCCCAGAGTGTCGGCCAGCAGGTTATGAGGCGAGGCTCCGGTCTTCTCTCCGGAAATACCAACCTGTCGGGTGTTCTCATCTTCCACCGAGGTCACCATCCGCTTCTTTTTTTGCTCCCACCATTCGTTAGCCACGATCCCGTGGCCATTGCTGTAGGCGCCGGTGAACAGCGTGGCATGGCCGGGAGCGGTGCGGGTGTTGGCGTAGTCGTAATTGCAATCGGTGAAGTAGGCGCCGTGGTCCAGCAACAGGCGAAACCCCCCGTCGCTGAACTGGTTGCGGTAGCGCTCCAGGTAGTCTCCGCGAAACTGGTCGATCACAATCACCACCACCAGCTTCGGGTGGGCAGTATAAGCCGAGGCGAAGATCGGGGGAGCCGTGCCCAGCGCCAGCCAGAGGACTAAGAAAATCGGCAGCGGTCCGCATAGATTGACGGACCACGCTGAAGCCCGGGGGGAGGATCTCATCGCGACCTTAGTTTACACAGTCGCCGGGGCCCAGCCAACGCCAGCGTAATTCGTGGGTTACTTTGAAAATCCATCGGCTTCGCTGGTTGCGCCTTCCCACGTCCCGCCTACCAACAACCGGGACGAGGGATTTCCCCGAGCACACTGGGATGGAGCCAAAGCGGTCCGTTAACCTGGCGCCTGCGAACCTCCCAAACTCAAGCTTGCAGGAACAGAAACTTTGGAAACTAGAGACTTTCATCTACGGTTGACACTCTGCCGCGAAACCAGCGATACTCCGCCCTAGCGCCGCATCTTCCATTTTTTCGCGTTATAGCTTGACGAGCGCGGCTTGGCAGCATCCCAGGAGGACTTCGCATGTGCCGCTTCACCCGCTTCACGCGGAATATCGCTCCGCTTTTTTTCCTTTCCTTCGCCGTGGTTCCCTTCGCTTCGGCATCCGGACCTTACGTGATTGGATCGGGCAATACGGTGACCGCGGCTCCTACGATCCCGCGTCCGGCCACCACTCCCTGCGTGGTGCAACTCTTTAGCGGCGCACAATTCACCGATTTCAATGTGGAGAATTTTACCTATACTCCCCCTTCGGCCTGCCCTGGCCCGTGGGCCAAAATTGTGCTGGAGTCGGACATCAACCTGAACCCCGGCATCCAGTACGACCGCACCGCGAATTATTGGCTGGGTCCAGTGAACATTTATTTTGGCACCACCTCGGAGCCCTCGCCAACCCTCGGTCCTTCGTGGCATGTCGAAAAGGATCTTACCGACTACAGCGCCATTTTTTACGCCTCGCAATCCGGTCAGGCCGACATCGGAAACACCTTGTGCTGCGGTCTCACCTCCACCATTTTTGCCTCCGCCGAACTCGAGTTTTATCCCCTGGCGCAAGGTCAGAAACCGCCCGTGGTCGCGGACCAGATTCTGGCATTGTCGAATGGCCCTTCCGGCGGCACCGTCACTCTGAGTTCCGGCTCGGATTCGCTCTCCGGCACCTTCAACTTCCCCTTGAATGTAAGTGCCGCATATCTCGATGTTTACTCGCAGGGTCAGGGCGGAAATACCACCGGCGACGAGTTCTGGTATACCTGCGTGCCCAACGACGTAACCGGCGAACTGGAAAGCTGCGGCAACACTGCCTTCCGTGAGACTGAGATCACCATCGACGGCCAGCCCGCAGGCGTAGCCCCGGTTTATCCCTGGATTTTTACCGGCGGCATCGATCCCTTTTTGTGGTTCCCCATTCCCGGAGTGCAGACGCTCGAGTTCGCTCCCTACCGGGTCAATCTGACGCCCTTCGCCGGAGTGCTGAGCAATGGCCAGCCCCATACGGTCGGACTGAGCGTTTTTAATGCCGACAGTTATTTCGAGGCCACCGCGTCGTTGCTGGTCTATGTCGATGCGGAGACGCCGGTCATCACGGGGGCGGTCACGCAGAACACGCTTACCGCCAACCCCACTCCGGTCGTGACGGAAAATTTGCACACCTCGTCCAAAGCTCTGACCGGTACCATGGATGTTGACTCAAAGCGCAACTTCACTATTTCCGGCTACATCAATACTGCGCACGGAAAGGTTACGACGAGCGTTTCCCAGTCCGTCACCTTCAATAACCATCAATCTTTCGACATCACGCTCAATGGAGCCACCTACATCCAGAACATCTCCCAGCAATCGGGCGTGAATTCCTACGTCAGAGTTTCGCGTAAGGGTGAGCCGGAAACTCTCACTTATGTGAACTTCGCCTTCCCGCTGGTGGTGGATATCGCGGAGACTACGCTCGCCAATGGCGATATTGACCAGACCACCGAAGCCTACCAGACCTACCAACGGACCCAGACTACCTTGCAGGGCGGGAAAACCACCTTCAGCGGCAGCCTGGAGAGTAATGGCCAGCACGCCGATACCCTCGAGTTCGACTCTTCCTTCAATTTCCTGGGGAATAAAGATCAATATACCGCCGCACAGTACAACCAGTTCAACTCGGATGGCTATGGCTACTATTGTTCTATCGGTGCCAAAAACAACAAGCTGACGACATTCAGCCCGAGCTGCGCACCGTAACCGCGGGCAAGCCTTAGAAAAGCTTCTTTTATGGGGTCTCCCATTATGAGGTGCCCCATTATAGGGTGCCCCACGTCTCGCTGGGTTCGCGAGAGGTGGGACTCCGAAGCCAAATCTCGAACTCTGTCATCCTGAGCGCAGCCGCTTCTCAGGCGGAGCGAAGGATCTCTAGGCTCATCCCGCCCTCGCGGGGGCTGGGTTTTGCGCCCAGAGCCCCGCTCCTGCTTACTCTTCCAGCGCCTTCTTCTCTTGCTTCACCACATTTCGCAACGCGCGATTAATCCTGGTCTGGTAGCCCGGTCCCGGTTTCTTGAAGAAAGCCACAATGTCCGCATCCAGCCGCAATGTGACCGATTTCTTCAGCGGCTTGAAGTCCTTCAGCACGTCGCGGAGCAAGACATAGCGGCCCTTGGGCCTCGGCTCGGGATAATCCTCCGCCACCGCGCGCAAGCTGATCTTTTCCCGCCGTTTCGCGCCCCGCACTTTCTTAACTGCCTTTGTCTTCTTCATTGAGCGATGATTTTACATACAAAGCCATGCCGACATCCAGGTACGTACAATATGTTCCGATCGGAACATATTGATACGGTTAATCGATAAGTTATCCCTACTTTCGGATTCTGCTCAGGACTCCCTGGGCCGGGTGATCGCCCCCTGCGACGCGGATGACACCAGGGCGGCGTACTTGGCAAACACGCCCCTGGGATAGCGCGGCTGGGGCCGCTTCCAATCTCTCATGCGCTGCTCGATCACCGCGGCGCTGACCTCAACCTCCACCAACTGCTGGGCCACGTCAAAACGAATCGTGTCTCCATCCCGCACGGCCGCAATCGGCCCGCCCAGGGCCGCTTCCGGCGACACGTGACCCGCCATCAGACCGTGAGTAGCCCCGCTAAAGCGTCCGTCGGTCAACAGCGCAACCGAAGCTCCCAGACCTTCGCCGACAATCGCGCCCGTCACGCTCAGCATCTCCCGCATCCCCGGACCTCCCTTCGGCCCTTCGTTGCGAATCACCACCACATCGCCGGCCTGAATGCGCTTACCGGTCACCGCCGCCATGGCATCTTCTTCCGATTCGAAAACCCGCGCCGGCCCGCGATGCTCCAGCCTTTCATGTCCGCTGATCTTGGCCACACAGCCCTCCGGCGCAAGATTTCCCTTCAGGATCACCAACCCTCCCGTGCTTTTCAGGGGGCGATCCAGCGGCGCAATCACCTCCTGCCCGGGAGTTTCGATCGCGTTTTCGCTCTCCGCTTCGATCGAGAGCCCGGTCACGGTTTTCGCGCCGGGATGAAGGTGGTGGCCGCGCAACAGGCGCCGGATGAGCAACTTCACCCCGCCGGCGCGGTGCATATCCGCCGCCACAAAGCGCCCGGAAGGCTTGAGATCGGCCAGCAGCGGAGTTCGTTCGCTGACTCTTTGAAAATCATCGATCTGCAAATCGAGCTCGGCCTCGCGCGCAATGGCCAAAAGGTGCAAGACGGCATTGGTCGAACCGCCGGTGGCGGCTACGGAGGCGATGGCATTTTCGAAGGCGTCATGAGTCAGGATCTGGCGAGGCCGGATGCCCGCGCTCAGCAGATTCAAAACCACCTTGCCGCAATCGAAAGCCACTTGATCCTTGGCCGCATCCATGGCGGGCACGCTGTTGCAGCCCATGGGCGACAGCCCGATCACCTCCATCACCGTGGACATGGTGTTTGCGGTGTACTGCCCGCCGCAGGCTCCGGCGCCGGGGCAGGCTACGTCTTCCAGATCGTGCAATTCCTGGTCGGTAATTTTCCCGGCGGCATTGGCGCCCACCGCTTCGAACACATCCTGAATGGTAACGTCCTTGCCGCGATAGTTGCCCGGCGCAATGGTCCCCCCGTAAAGCACCAGGCCGGGCAGATCCATGCGCGCCAACGCCATGGCGGCTGCCGGAATCGTCTTGTCGCATCCCACCACGCACACCACGGCATCGAACATCTGCCCGCGGCACACCAGTTCGATGGAATCGGCAATCACTTCCCGGCTGACCAGCGAGGCCCGCATGCCTTCGGTCCCCATGGTCTCGCCATCCGAGATGGCGATGGTGTTGAATTCCATGGGCGTGCCGCCGGCCGCGCGAATCCCCTCCTTCACCTTCGCCGAAAGCCGCCGCAGGTGAAAGTTGCAGGGCATGGTTTCGATCCAGGTGTTGGCCACTCCGATCAGCGGCTTGCCCAGATCCTCGTCGGTGAAGCCGATGGCCTTGAACATGGAGCGCGCTGCGGCACGCTCGCGCCCATCGGTAATTCCACGGCTGCGATGCTTAAGATCCATAAGGCAATAAGATACGTGAGAAAGGCCCGCAGTCAAAACCTTTCGCCGGGGTCAAGCTGATTTTCTTCCTTTTACGTATCGTCTTCCTGCTCAGCCTGAAAGGTGTTTGAGGTCAGGATGACCCAGGGACAAGAAAAACGGGGAACTTGCATCGAAGGCGGAACCCTCGCCGCGCTTCAACTGCACGTTCCCCAACTGCATAATGTCCACCCAAGGAGGCATTATGCGTCTTTCCCTTCGTCCAGTAAAAACTACGCCAAAGCGGTCCGCGATGACTGCTCTTCCATTCCCGCCGTGCCCGGCGGAAGCGGCGCCCACTGCGCCTCTCCATGCCCGTGCAGCCCGGCCGTGGAACCTACGCCAATCACATCCACAATCGAGTGCCACTCGCGAAAAAGCTGCCCTACCTGCTTCGGCGTGACATCCAGCAGCAGGGCCACCTCATGGTGCTCCGCCGCCGGTTCGGCGTTGACCGAGGTGAGGTCAAGCCCTCGCCGGGAAACCGCGTTGAGAATACGCATCAGCGTGCCTTGCGAGTTGCGATATCGAATGTGAAAGACTTGCATGATAATCCCCCGAACCAATTTCGTAATTTGCTAATTTGTTAATTTGGCAATTGAAAAATGCTTCAGCGAAGGGCTCTTTAAATTACCCGATTACCAAATTGCAAATTACTAAATTCTTGTTCTACTCGTCCTCAAACACCATCTCCGAAAGCGCGGCTCCCGCCGGAACCATGGGATAAACATTAGCTTCAGGATGGCAATCAAACACCAACAACTCCGGATAGGGCGAGCGCAGAAATCCTTCGAAAACATCTCCCGTGTCCTGCGACACCGGAAACTCGGCCATGGCCGACTCGTTCAGGCGCCAGCCGTGAATTTTATAGGCCTTGGCAATCTCGACGAAATCGGGATTGTCGCTCAAATCGGTTTCGGCATAATTGCGCTCGTAGAAAAGTTGCTGCCACTGCCGCACCATGCCGAGATATTTGTTGTCGACAATCACCATCTTGATGGGCAGGCTCAGGCGGTAAACCGTGGCCAGTTCCTGAATATTCATCTGGAAACCGCCATCCCCCGAGACGCAGAGCACGCAGGTATCGGGCTTGGCCAATTGCGCTCCCACCGCCGCCGGCAGGGCGAAACCCATCGATCCCAAACCGCCGGAGGTGATGAATCCGCGGGGCGAGGCAGAGCGAAAGCGTTGCGCCGCCCACATCTGGTGCTGGCCCACATCGGCGATTATCACGCTGTCGTCGGGAAGGCGGCTGAAAAGCTCGTCGAGAAAGCGAATGGTGGGCTGGGCCAATCCCCGGGGATCCATCTCGGCCCGCTCCGCGCCGCAGGCCAGGGAGCGCCAGTCGCTCCAATTGGGCAAAGCATGGCGGCGCAACTCGGCGTGGAACGCCGGAATCGTCTCCGTGAGGTTGCCGATTACCGGCACCTCACAGGCTCGCACTCGATCCAGTTGGGCGGGATCGATTTCGAAGTGAACGATCTTGGCGTGGGGGGCAAACTTGCTGGGATCGCCGGTGACGCGGTCATCCAGGCGGGCCCCAAAAATCATCAGCAGATCGGTCTCGTGCAGCGCCGTATTGGCGGCGCGCGTTCCGTGCATGCCCACCATCCCCAGGTAGTAGGGCGCATCCGGCGGAACCGCCCCCAGGCCGTGAACCGTGGCGAAGGCAGGAACATTCAGATCGTCCAGCAGACTGCGCAACTCGGAGATGGCTCCGGAAAGTTTCGCGCCCGCGCCGATCAGCGCGACCGGCCGCTTCGCGCTCTGCAGGAGAGAAACAATCGACTGGCCGAAAGCGCCCTCCGCTTTGGCTTGCGAAGACCGCGCCGGGGGGACAAATTTCGCCGGCCCAAAGAATTCCTTCTTGGCCTTCAGCATGTCGGTGGGAATATCGATGACCACCGGTCCTGGACGTCCGCTACGGGCCCAATGGAAGCCCTCGGCAATAACCTCGGGGATTTCATCGATGGTCTTTACCAGCCGGCTCCATTTGGTGAGGGAAAGGGTTACGCCGAAAACATCGGTCTCCTGAAAAGCGTCAGAGCCGATCATCACGCTGCGCACCTGGCCGGTGATGAAAACTACCGGGACCGAATCCATTTTGGCGTCGGCGATTCCGGTAACCAGATTGGTGGCGCCGGGGCCGCTGGTGGCGATGGCCACGCCCACTTTGCCCGTGACCCGGGCGTAGCCCGCCGCGGCAAAGGCCGCGCCCTGCTCGTGACGGGTCAGCACATGGCGGACGCCGCTTCCCTCCAGGGCGTCATAGAGCGGCATGATGGCGCCGCCGGGATAGCCGAACACCAGATCCACGCCCTCGGCGCGCAGGCAGCGTAGGACGATTTCGCCGCCTTTAAGCATTCACCACCTGGTCGGGCTCGGGATTGGGCGCTTCTGCCGGTTTTTTCGTTTCCTTGCCGGGGAGCCAACTCATCATGCCGCGCAGTTGTGCGCCCACAATTTCGATGGGATGTTGCTGCTCTTTTTGCCGCAGTTCGGCGAAGTGGTAGCCGCCGTCCTTATTCTCCTTGATCCACTCGCGGGCAAAGGTTCCGTCCTGAATGTCGGCAAGCGTCTTCTTCATGGCCGCACGAGTGGCCGCGCCGACCACTTGCTCGCCCCGGGTCAGATCGCCATATTCGGCGGTATTCGAGATCGAATAACGCATCCGGCTCAGGCCGCCTTCGTACATGAGGTCGACGATCAGCTTGACCTCGTGCAGGCATTCAAAGTATGCGATCTCGGGGGCATAGCCCGCTTCCACCAGCGTTTCGAATCCCTTCTTGATCAACGAGGTCAGGCCGCCGCACAGCACGGCCTGTTCCCCGAAGAGATCGCTCTCGGTCTCTTCCCGGAAAGTGGTCTGCAGCACGCCAGCGCGAGTGGAGCCGATGCCGTGGGCATAGGCCATGGCATATTCATGGGCCCGGCCGCTGGCATCCTGTTGAATGGCGATGAGCGAAGGGACGCCGCGGCCCTCGGTGTACACCCGGCGCAACAGGTGCCCCGGGCTCTTGGGCGCGATCATCACGATATCCACATCGATGGGCGGCACGATGGTTTTGAAATGAATGCTGAAGCCGTGCGAGAAGCCCAGAATTTTTCCGGGATGCAGATAGGGCTGAATGTATTGCTCGTAAACCTGCGCCTGAGTTTCATCTGGGGTGAGGACATGGATCCAGTCGGCACGCTTGGCGGCCTCATCCGGTGCCACCACCACCATGCCGTCCGCCCGGGCCTGGGCTGCGCTGGGGCGATTGGGCTCCAGCCCTACGATTACCTTGTGACCGCTATCGCGGAGATTCTGCGCCTGGGCGTGCCCCTGGCTGCCGTAGCCGAAGATGGCGATGGTCTTGCCTTTGAGGGCGTTGGGATTGGCGTCGTGCTCGTAAAAAATCGTAGCCATGAAAATTCTCTCCTGCACAAGGGCGTGGGAGAAGCCCTTGCCGCAAACACAAACCGACCGGTCGGTCGGTATTCCAATGGTATCGGTGACTCAGGAGGATGTCAAGAACGAATTTGACTCGGCTTTCGACGCGGGGCGGTTTTTAAAAAATTTGCAGGAGTCTTGAGTTCCGTTCGCCACCAACAAAAATTTAACTAACTGTAAAAACTATCTTTGATGGTTGAATCTTGGAAAGAAAACAGCGGTACATCTTTGCACCCACGGAAGCATACGTACACCGTGTTCCGGTGCAAACTTGGTGCCGCAATGTTCCCACCGGAACATTAGCCCGCCGCCCCGACCCGCCTCCTCCTACTTCCCGACCTCCCGGATACACTCCTCCAGCACATCCACGGCCACGTCGGCCTCATCCTTCGTCACCACCAGCGGTGGGCAGATCCGCACCGTGCTCGGCCCGCAGCCCAGGAACAGCACCCCGCGCTCGAAGGCCTTCTCCACAATCAGGTCGCGCTCCCTCGCGCCATACTCCTTGGTCGATTTGTCTTTCACAATCTCGACCCCGATCATCAGCCCGCGCCCCCGCACATCGCCCACCAGCCTCAGCTTCGCGGGCCAATCCGCCATGCGCTTCAGCAGGTGCGCGCCCACCTCCGCCGAGTGCGCCAGCAGATTCTCGTTTTCAATCACATCCATGGTAGCCAGCGCCGCCGCCACGCACACCGGATTGCCACCAAACGTGGACGCATGCGAACCCGGCACCCAGTCCATGATCTCCGCCCGCGTCATCGTAATGCCCAGCGGCATCCCCGAGGCGATCCCCTTGGCTATGCACACCATATCCGGCTCCACCCCGGTATGTTCCACCGCCCACCACTTGCCGGTGCGCCCCATGCCGCTCTGCACCTCATCCAGCACCAGCAGGATTCCGTGGCGATCGCAGATGCGCCGCAACTCCTGCATGAAGATCGTCGGCGCCACCACGTAGCCGCCTTCGCCCTGCACCGGCTCCACGAAGATCGCCGCCACTTCCTCCGGCGCCAGAACGGTTTTGAAAAGCTTTTCTTCAATGTAGCGGGCGCAGCCCAGGGCAAACTTCTCCGCGTCCTGCGCCCCGCCGGAGCAGCCGCGATACACGTCGGGATAACGCACGTGCGTCACTCCCGGCATGAGCGGCGCGAAGCGCCGCCGCTGCTGGGGCTTCGAGGCGGTCAGCGAGAGTGCGCCCATGGTCCGTCCATGAAACGCGCCAAAGAACGCAATGATGTTCTGCCGCTTGGTGTGATAACGCGCCAGCTTGAGCGCGCACTCTACGGCCTCCGCGCCAGAGTTGCCGTAATAAAACTTGTGCGGCCCCGGCATAGGCGCGATCTTCGAAAGGCGCGCCGCCAGCTCGACCATGTTCTCGTAATAGAAATCCGTGCCCGACATGTGGATCAACTCGCCCGCCTGCTTTTGCAGCGCGGCCACCACGTGGGGATGGCAATGCCCTGTCGAAGTCACCGCGATGCCGGCGGAAAAATCATAGAACTCGTTGCCATCCACGTCGGTGATGACGATGCCGCGTCCACTCTTGGCCACCAGGGGATAGGAGCGGGTATAGGAGGGCGAGAGGTATTTCTGGTCGTTCGCCAGAACGCCGCGGGCATTGGGTCCGGGCAGCGCCGTCTTGATGCTGGGTCCTGCAAGTTCGGTCAAGGTCTTGGTGGTCATGGAGTTCTCCTCGGAGGTCGTTGGCCTCCAGTAATCGGTCTACGGTTAGCCTGGGCTCGAGTTCGAGCGCAGCCGGGAACAATCGGATGGGAAGGAGTTGGTTAGTCGCTACCGAAGAGGCTGGGACGCAGGCGGGAGGGAAGGTTCGCGCGATAACGCCGCGGGCACACCAGGCAGCATAGCCAGCACTCGGGCAGGTGGGAACTGGCTGCCAGTGAGCTGGGTGGGAGCGAATTGGAGACGGGGCGCGCCATCGGTCATCATGCGTTCAACAGGATTATACTTCGAGCGGCGGTCAGGGCGTAACCCCCTATTTTCATGGACGATCCCCAAGTCTCGCAACGAACGCGAGACCTGGGGCGCCCTTTTCCTGGAGGGGGACGGTGACGCGGGCTTTCGGTCGAAGCGTAGGCCTTTGGGTGGCGCAGCGCTTCAGCGCTGCGATTCAGGCAGGCAAACTGGACGGCTTCAGCCGCCGAGGAACCTCGTCCATCAGGAATTCTGGCCGGGCCTAGCTGTGGGGGTAATCAGAGAGTGTTCGCCGATAGTCCCTGCTTAATTGGATTTTGCCGGATATATTGAATAAATTGATGCCCAGTCGGCCGCCAACTCACTAAGCGCATCCCTCGTGGCCCTTCCCGCATCTAAACCTTGACAACATTGCACTCAGGTCTTAGCATGGGGTTATTGGCAATCATATCGAGCAAATTGGAATGATTGATTACAAAGCATTTAGCTGTAGCTAAAGCGACCACAGACTTCTGAAGGAGACGGATTATGGCCAAGATTATTGGAATTGACTTGGGAACCACCAATTCTTGCGTGGCGGTGATGGAGGGCGGCGAGCCCAAAGTGATTGCCAATGAAGAAGGAGGGCGGACTACGCCTTCGGTGGTGGGGTTTACCAAGACGGGCGAGCGGTTGGTGGGGCAGGTGGCGAAGCGGCAGGCGATCACCAATCCGGAGAACACGGTGTTCTCCATCAAGCGGTTTATGGGGCGCCGCTTCGATGAGGTGCAGGAAGAGATCAAGATGGTCCCGTACAAGGTCGTGAAGTCGGGGGACCACGTGGCGGTGCTGGCGCAAGGCAAGGAATACACGCCGCCGCAGATTTCGGCGCTGATTTTGCAGAAGCTGAAGAAAGCCGCCGAGGACTATCTCGGCGAGAAGGTCACCGAGGCGGTCATCACCGTGCCGGCTTATTTCAATGACGCCCAGCGGCAGGCCACCAAGGACGCCGGCCAGATTGCCGGCCTCGAGGTGAAGCGCATTATCAACGAGCCGACGGCGGCGGCGCTGGCTTACGGTCTCGACAAGACCAAGGACGAGATGATCGCCGTTTATGACTTTGGCGGCGGAACGTTTGACATCTCCATCCTGGAAGTGGGCGAAGGTGTGATCGAGGTGAAGGCCACCAACGGCGACACCCACCTCGGCGGCGACAACATCGACCAGAGGCTGGTGGATTGGCTGATCGATGAATTCAAGAAAGATGAAGGGCTGGACCTGCGCGGCAAAGGCAACGAGATGGCCTTGCAGCGGCTGCGCGACGCGGCGGAGAGGGCCAAGATCGAGCTTTCCACCACCATGGAGACCGAGATCAATCTGCCGTTCATTACGGCGGACGCGGGCGGGCCGAAGCACCTGGTGAAGAAGCTGACCCGGGCCAAGCTGGAAGGCATGGTGGAAGACATCATTCAGCGGTCGGTGGGGCCGTGCAAGCAGTGCATGAAGGATGCGGCCGTGGATGCCTCGAAGATCCAGGAAGTGGTGCTGGTGGGCGGGCAGACCCGTATGCCGCGGATTCAGACGCTGGTGAAGGAATTGTTCGGCAAGGAAGGCCACAAGGGAGTCAATCCCGATGAAGTGGTGGCGGTGGGCGCGGCCATTCAGGGCGGCGTGCTCGGCGGCGAAGTGAAGGATTTATTGCTGCTGGATGTGACTCCGCTGTCGCTCTCGATTGAAACTCTGGGCGGAGTTTCGACTCCGATGATTCCGCGGAACACCACGATTCCGACCAAGAAGACGGAGACCTTCTCGACCGCGGCGGATAATCAAACCTCGGTGGAGGTGCATGTCCTGCAAGGGGAACGGCCGCTGGCGGCGCAGAACCGGACGCTCGGCAAGTTCCACCTGACCGGCATTCCGACGGCTCCGCGGGGCGTGCCCCAGATCGAGGTGACGTTTGACATCGACGCCAACGGCATCCTGAACGTGACCGCGAAAGACACCGCCACGGGCAAGGATCAGAAAATTACCATCACGTCGTCTTCCGGCTTGTCGAAGGAAGAGGTCGAGCGCATGGCCAAGGAAGCGGACGCGCACTCGGCGGAAGATAAGGCGCAGCGTGAGGCGATCGAGGCCAAGAACCAACTCGATAGCATGCTGTACAGCGTCGAGAAGATGTTGAAGGAGCAGGGGGATAAGATCTCCGGCTCGGAGCGGGGCGACGTGGAGAATGCCATTGCCGATGCCAGGAAGGCGCTGGAATCGAATGACAAGGCGCAGATGGATAAGGCTCGCGAGACGCTGACCAAGGCTTCGCACAAGCTGGCCGAGGAGATGTATAAAGCGGCCCAGCCGGCGGGCGGAGCCGCGGGAGCGGGGCCGGCAAACGGGGCCGGCGCGGGGCCGGGCGGCAATGGCGCGAGCGGCGGCGAAAAGAAGAAAGACGAAGGCGTGATCGACGCCGAGTACGTGGACGTGGAAGACAAGAAGTAAGCTGTCAGCTACCGGTTTGGATCGTGCGGCGCGGGCATTCTTGCCCGCGTCTTACGTTTCGGCGGCTCGGGGCAGGAGCGAAAGGTTTGGAGAATATTCTCGACGCCAGGCCGGGCGTTCGAGAATTAAAAATGAATGCGCCTTCAGGCGCTGTACCAGGAGGGGGAACGCGATGGATTTTCAAGTGAACGACCAGACCTATTTTTTGAGTCTGGCGGAGGATGAGCGGCAGTGGCGCGTGATGGTTTCCACCCCGACCGGGGCGTGGCGAATGCCGGTGTATGAAGATGCCGGGGAGGCG
>Ga0181534_10000901_pt1 | contig 20398 bp, 16 predicted proteins | sample PEATcosm2014_Bin_37_FD_119758 | JGI IMG/M metagenome (GOLD analysis project Ga0181534, IMG submission 119758) | Peatland microbial communities from MTU Mesocosm Facility, Houghton, MI, USA - PEATcosm2014_Bin17_10_metaG | ecosystem: Environmental > Terrestrial > Soil > Wetlands > Peat | place... | reverse complement strand
GTGAATCCCGGCCCTGCCAGTTTCTTCCAGGTGCGCACGGCGCCGGCTTCCTTCAGCCACGCTTCGGCTTTGGCCGCGGCAAAAGCGCCGATCTCGATGGTGTGCGGATGCTTGTCGCCGGAAAGCCGCGCTACCGGAATGCCCCAATGGTCGAGCACGTTCGGATCCACCTCCACGCGCGCATCGAACATGGGCATCTCTTGCGTGGGGCCCTGTATCGCGATCGCGCGGCGGTAGAAGCTACGCATGAAATCCTTGTGCGCCTGGCCCCACTTGGGCACGTCCGGCGGCAGCATGCCCACAAACTGGTACGGCAATCGGATGAACTCGTTGGCCAGCATGGCTCCGCCGGCGAGGCCCGGATTCCCGTGATTGTAATCGCACACCGCGATGGAAGCCCCCGGACCCAGGTCGTCGTAGATGTCCTCCGGCATGATGCCGAACGCGCCCGTGTAGCTATGGCCCTGGAAATTGCGGCCGACCCAGTCATACCGATTGCCCAGGCCATGCGGGTAGAGCGCGCTCTTCGAATTCAGCAGCAGCCGCGCCGATTCCACGGCCGCGCTCGAAACCACCACCAGGTCGGCATCCTGCCGGCGCAAGCGGTCGTGCGCATCGAAATATTCGACCCCAGTGACTCGTCCGCGCTCGTCGGTCAGGATCTGGCGGGTCATGCACTCGGTGCGCAGCTCGCAATTTCCGGTCGCCAACGCGATGGGGATCACCGTATTCTGCGTGCCGCCCTTGGCGTTCACTTCGCAGGCAAAGCCCACGCACCAGCGGCACCGCATGCACGGCCCGCGTCCGCCATACGGCACGCTATTGCGCAGCATCGGAATATGGAACGGATGCAGCCCCAGCCGCCTGGCCGCCGGTTGCAGAATTTCGAACTCGCGGTTGGGCGCGAGCGGCGGCATGGGCAGCGGCTTGCGGCGCGGCGCGCGGAACGGATTTCCGGAATCGTCGCCGGAGACCCCGATCTCCCATTCGGCCTTCTCGTAATAAGGCTCCAGATCGTCGTAGGATATGGGCCAGTCTTCGAGCGTGCTGCCGGCCACGTGACCGTAGGTGGAGCGCATGCAGAAATCCCGCTCCATATAGCGCCACGCCATGGCGCCGTAGCTGAGCGTGCCGCCGCCCACGCAGGCCGCATTGTTGCTGTAGCCGGGGCCGCTGGCCCGCACCAAATGGGCGCGGCCTTTCAGATCCACCGCCACGCGCGGATTGCGCTCGTCATCCGGCCCGAAGGCGTTGCCCAGCACCGAGGTGCGCTGGTTGCGCAGATCGTCCTTGCGGCAATCGAACGCGGTATACCATTTGCCGCGCTCCAGCAGCACCACGCTCAGCCCGGCTTCCGACAGTTCCTTGGCCACGATGCCGCCGCCCGCGCCCGCGCCCACTACCACCGCGTTGACCCGCTTCACGCCCGCCCCCGCAGCGGCGGAGACGCTACCCCGAGCATTTTCCAACTGGCTCGCTCGCGGTTGCCGCCATGCCGCGGATCGCCGTAAAAGCCCTGCATGGCGTGGGCCACCAGCATGTCGAAGAAGGGCTTGAGTTCGGGACTCCGCTCGATGCGCCGCAGCATGTCGAGTTGCGTCGCGGCGGGCAGGTCCGCGAAGGCGTGGCCGGTTGAATTCGCGCTCTCGCGGTCGAGGCCGGCGATCCCTTGCCGGTAGGCTTTCTGCAAGGGCTTATAGAACCCGGAGAGCTGCCGGTCGATGAAGACGACCACGCCGGCCTCGACTGCGCCGGGGTCCTGGTCCTGGGGGATGATGTGCGCGCAAACGGCTCCGACGGTACGCGCTTCCTGCACGCTGAAGAGCCGCCACGGGCTTTTCGAGCGCGCACAGCTTGCCGCGCTGCCTGCCAAGCCCGCGACCATAAACCTGCGGCGATCCATCCTACTCACAGCGTAGCTGGATTCGGCGGCGAATTCAATTGTATAGAACCGTAAACTCTGAAATAGGGCACTCTACCCTGGCGGAATCTGCCGCGGGAATCGCCCCAGCAGCCGATGCACGCGGATGCCCCGGATCGGCCGGACGGCCAATGCCTTAAGTAGGCAGCCGGATGCCGGTCTCTTCGTAGAGCGGCACGGGGGCGGTGCCCTGGGTGCGGAACTCGTAGCGCTCGATGGCGAGTGCCGCGCAATCCTTGCCGCTGCGCACCACGCAACCGTAGATCATCAGCTTCATCGGACACACGTCGTTCAGCCGCGCAGGCCAGCTCATCGACAACTCCACCGGCAATCCAGTGCTGAGGGCGCCTTCTGTCGTGAACCACACGCCGCTGCTGCTGATATTCACCGTGCGCCCGTTTCCGGCTTCGGATACGCGGCTTCCGTACAGGAGCTTATAGCGCAGCCCTTGTTCGATACCAAAACGGCGCTTCGTACGCCGATCGACGTGCTCGTCCTGCTTCTTGCGTTTCGCCATAGTTGGTGCACCTCTTCGCGTACGGCCTTCGGTATTCAGAATTAGCACCGGGAGCGCCGCAACCTCAATTATGTCTTTGGATAGTCAACATTCACTAACGCTGTCGGCTGCCAGTACCCGTAGTCCGAAGCGGATAGCCCGAACCTGAAGCCCAACTTTCTTCGCCATATATTCGCCATGAAATCAATATGTAGTGGCACCCGGTCGTGCCGATGGATCGCCTAGTATCTCACTAACTCAAATCCAATCAACACTTTCTTAAAGATTTCTCTTGCAATGGACTAAGGGTTCGTGCCACAATTTGTTGTGGCCTAAAAATGGTCGGAAAGTAGCTCAAAAGTGGCCGATGAAATACCTCAAGGCGCGGTACTGGTGGAACCACCCCGTGGCATGTACCCTGCCCGCCTTGACGAAAAAGGACGCCTGAAGCTACCCGAGAAGTTCCAGAGGTACATAGGGGATTTGCCTGAGAAGAAACTGTTCGTGACCAGTTTGGATCGGCACATGGCAACAGTATATCCGATTGCGATCTGGAGAGAAAACGAAAACTTGTTCGCCAGCCACCATGACAATCCGAAGGCCGTGAAGAGGGTATTGTTCACCGCCCAGGAGCTGGGGTCGGAAGCGGAAATGGACGCTCAGGGGCGGGTGCTCTTCTCGCCGGAGTTGCGCCGGGAACTGCGCATCGAGAATCAGCCTGTGAAAGTGCTGGTGGTCAATGGCGCCATCCAGGTGATGAGCGAAGAGCTGTTCAAGACACAGCAGGCGGAATCCGCCGAGTCGTCCGAGAACGATGTGGAAACCCTGCAACGGGCTGGGCTCAAGTAATGGCTTATGCATTTTGCCGTGATGGCGGCCGAGGCAATCGACTGGCTGGCGGTGCGGCCCGAGGGCACGTATCTGGATGCCACCGCCGGACTGGGCGGCCATACGGCGGAGATCGCGCGGCGCTTGACCACGGGCCGCGTGATTGCGAACGACCGCGACGTGGAGTCGATCGAGATGGCGCGCCGCAATACGGCCGCATGGGCCGATCGGATTTGTTATCACCAGGGAGCCTTCTCCAGGATTGCCGCCGCGCTGCCCGCGTGCGGAGCGGAGCAGGTAAATGGGTTGCTGGCCGACCTGGGTGTGAGCCGGTATCAACTGACCGAACCGGGCAGGGGATTTTCGTTTATGGCCGAGGGGCCTCTGGATATGCGCATGGATCGATCCACGGGCATCACAGCGGGGGACCTGGTCAATCAGTACGCCGAAAAGGCGATCGCCGACCTGATCTATCAGCTAGGCGAAGAAAGGAGGGCGCGGAAGATAGCCAGAGCCATCGTTCGAGCACGGCCTATACGGAGCACACTACACCTGGCCGGGTTAGTGGAGCAGGCCGTGCCTCGGACGAGTCATCTGCATCCCGCGACCCGCACCTTTATGGCCTTACGCATGTTTGTGAACGACGAGCAGGGCGAACTCGACCGCTTGCTCGAGATTGGACCGGAGTTGCTCGGGAGCGGCGGCCGCATGGTGGTGATTTCCTTCATGTCGCTCGAAGACCGCAAAGTGAAGCAGCGGTTCCGCAGTCTGGCGCAGGAGGGCCGCGGAACGATCCTGACCAAGCGTCCCGCGACACCGACGGAAGAGGAAACAAGTTTGAATCCGGCCTCGCGCAGCGCCAAGCTGCGTGTGCTGGAGATGAAATAGCGAGGTAAAGACCCATGGCAACGCTGGCAATGATTTTTCGGAGACCTCTGGCCGCGGCTGCCGCCGCAAACGGCGCTGAGCCATCCGCATCCGTCCCCGCTGATGGCCGCTACTCGTTGCGCGCGCTGCCCAACGAGCACATTTTCCTGTACTCCAAGCCCATCGACAACAGCCGCGTGGTCCGCGAGCCGCATCCCACGGCGCGCGGCGAATGGCGCATAATCGGCACGGCGTGCGGTTTGGCCGTTCTATTCATGGGCCTGTCCACGCCCCGGGTGGCCAATGTCTTCGCCGGCTATCAGTTGGAATCCTTGAAGACGGAACAAGCGCACTTGCGCGACGAACAGCGCGATCTGGACATTGTGGAAGCGCGCCTGTCCCGGCAGGAGAATCTCGAAGTCCTCGCCAAGCGGCGCGAACTAAGCGCGCCTACGGCCGCACAGATCGTGCACCTCGAACCCAAGGGCGAGGGCAAGCTGGCCCTGAACCGGCACTGATCTCATACCGCGCAAGGTTGGACGTTATGGAATCCGTCCCGAGAAGCAGAGCCGGCAAACGTCTGATGTGGTTCGGCGGCGCCATCCTGATTTGGGGATGCCTGATCCTGATTCAGTTGTTCCGGCTGCAGGTCGTGCATCACGGCGACTACCTGCGCGCGGCCCTCCGGCAGCAGGAAGAGACCGTGGAAATTGCCGCACCGCGCGGGTCCATCTTCGACCGCTCCGGGCAGTTGCTGGCCGGCAGCGTGAAGCGCGATTCCGTCTACATCGATCCTTTGCAAGTGCCGGATCTGCAGGTCGCGTGCGAAATATTGTCTGGCGTGCTGGCGATCGACAGGGCCGCGCTCCGCGACCGCATCGAGTCCTATGCCGCCAATCGGAAAGGCTTCATGTGGGTGGCGCGCGCCATCGAGCCGGAGCAGTACGAGCGGCTGCACAGCCTTCCCCTGAACTGGATCCGGTTCGCCCAGGAAAGCCGGCGGAATTATCCGCGATCCACGCTGGCCGCGCACGTCATCGGAGCCGTCGATAGCGAGGAGATCGGTCAGTGGGGCCTGGAGAAGAGCCTGCAGTCCGATCTGCGCGGCTTGCCGGGCAGCGTCCGCGTGCTCACCGACGCCAAAGGCCGCGGAATCGATTCGAATGAGGAGACTGCGCCGCGGCCCGGAGTCGCAGTAACGCTTTCCATCGACGAGCGTATCCAGTTGCCGGCCCAGGACGCTATCGCGCGCGCCGTGCAGGACGCGCGGGCCGAAAGCGGCAGCGTAGTGGTCATGGACCCTTATCATGGCGATATTCTGGCCATCGCCAGTTATCCGCCGTTCGACCCGAACCAGCCGCCCGGGCACGGCGAAAACCCCACGGCGCGGTTCAATCACGCGATTTCCGTGCCCTTCGAGCCGGGATCGGTTTTCAAGGTCATAACGCTTTCGGCCGCGCTTGAAACCACGGGGTTGAAGCCCTCCAGCATGATCAACTGCCATAACGGCAGCTTCACCCTGGCCGGCCGTACCGTGCATGAAGCCCATCGTGGGTTCGGTGTCATCCCGATGGAGGAGGTGCTGGCCAAATCCAGCAATATCGGAGCCATACAGATCGGGTTGACCGTTGGTGCGCCCAAGCTGTACGAATATGTCCGGCGCTTCGGCCTGGGCGCGCGCACCGGGGTCCCACTGCCGGCGGAGTCTCCCGGGATGGTGCGCAAGCTTTCGAAGTGGCGCACCACCTCGCTCATGTCGGTGTCCATGGGCCACGAGGTGGGCGTTACCACGCTGCAACTTGCGCAGGCCTGTTCCGCCGTGGCCAATGGGGGTTTGCTGGTGCCGCCGCGCCTGATTCTGAAGAAGGGCGATCAAGCCACGCCGGTGGCTGCTGCGCACCGCATTCTGAAGCCCGAAACCGCCATCACCATGCGTAAAATGATGGAAGGCGTGGTGTTGAATGGCACCGGCAAGAAAGCCAGGCTAAGCGGTTATTCCACCGCCGGCAAGACCGGTTCCGCCCAGATCTTCGATTACGCCACCGGCCGCTATACGCACAATTACAACGCCTCGTTCATGGGCTTCGCGCCGGTGACGAATCCGGCCATCGTGGTGGTGGTGACGCTGAATGGCACGCATGGCACTGCCGGCTTCGGAGGCGCCGTTGCGGCTCCCGTGTTCCACGAAGTGGCGGCGGAGGCATTGCGCGTGCTGGACGTGCCCAGGGACTTGCCGGACACGGCTCCGGACGCGCCGGAAACTCAAATCGCCGACCTGAATGACGCGCCCGTAATCGACGGAGCCATCGAGCCACCTGTCCTGGAAGAGGTAGCGGAGGCCGAGACACAACCACCGGCCACCAGCCAGCAGCCACCAGCCACGGCCAGCCCAGCTCGACCCTCGGGGCCAACAATGCCGAAATTTATTGGATTGTCCATGCGAAGCGTGGTGGCACTGGCACAAGCCCAAGGTTTGCCCCTGGAAACGGCCGGCACCGGCATCGTCCGCCGGCAGGACCCGCCGCCCGGCGCCGTTCTGCGCGGCGGAGAAAGGATTCGAGTCGATCTTGCCAGATGACCCTGGGCGAGATATTGGCGGAAGTCCGGCTCGAAGCCCCGCTCTCGCCGCTTCTTTCCCAACTGGACGTGCTGGGCCTCGACTACGATTCGCGCCGCGTGCAACCCGGATTCCTATTCTTCGCCTTTCCCGGCAGCCGCGCAGACGGCCGCCAGTTCGCGCAGGATGCAGTCAGCCGTGGCGCATTGGCAGTAGTCAGCGAGTCCCCCGCGCCGGCTGACTTTCCCGTACCCTGGATAGAGGTCGCACACGGCCGCCATGCGCTGGCGCTGGCCGCCCGCAATTTTTATCGCCATCCGGACCAGCGGATCGCCCTCACCGGGATCACCGGCACCAACGGCAAAACCACGACATCTTATCTGATCGATGCCATTCTGCGCGCCGCCGGCAAAATCACCGCGTTGATAGGGACCATCGAGTACCATCTGGCCGGAAGGGTCTTGCCGGCTATCAACACCACGCCGGAATCGCTCGACCTGTACCGCCTCTTCGCCGAACTGGAAGCTGCGGGCGGCTCGCACGCGGTGATGGAAGTATCGTCGCACGCGCTCGCGTTGGGTCGCGTTTACGGCGTCGCGTTTCACACCGCCATTTTCACCAATCTGACACGCGACCATCTCGACTTCCACGGCACCATGGAGGGCTATTTCGCCGCCAAGCAAATGCTGTTCTCCGGCGCCGGCGCGCCGCCACCCGCCTGGGCTGTGTTGAACCGCGACGACGAATGGTGCCGCCGGGTGGAAATTTCGCGCCAGAGCGAAGTGTTGTGGTTCGGGCTGGGGCAAAGCGCCACCGTCCGCGCGCGGCACATCTCGTCCAACCTGCAAGGGCTGCGCTTCGAAGTGCAGAGCCGGCAGACGCGGTTTATGGTGGAATCGCCGCTGCTGGGCAAGATCAACGTGTACAATATCCTGGCGGCCTGTTGCGCCGGGCTGAGTTACGGCCTTTCGCCGGAGACCATTGCGGCGGGCGTGGCCCTCTGCCGCGCCGTCCCGGGGCGCTTCGAACGCATCGACGAAGGCCAGCCATTCGGCGTGGTAGTGGACTACGCGCACACCGACGACGCGCTGAAGAACACCATCGCGGTGGCCCGCGGCCTGGTTCCGAAACGCATCATTACTTTATTCGGATGCGGCGGCGACCGGGATCGCACGAAACGTCCGCTGATGGGCCAGGCGGCCGCGGAAAATAGCGACTTCGTGGTGCTCACCAGCGATAATCCGCGCTCGGAAGATCCGCTGGCCATCATGAACGACGCGCTGGTGGGCATCCGGCGCACCGACGTGCCGCTGCTGGTCGAGCCGGACCGCGCCACCGCCATCGCTCGTGCCATCAAGGAGGCGCGTCCCGGCGACATTGTCATTCTGGCAGGGAAAGGGCACGAGCCGTATCAGGTACTGAAAAACAAGACCATCGCCTTCGACGATCGCGAGGTGGCCCGCGGAGTGCTGCGGGGTTTCGGTTACCATCGGGAGCCGAAATGATCCTTGCACTAAGCTTAGTGGCATGTGGGGCAGGCTCTCAGCCAGCGGCGGCCTCTCAGGCCGCCCAGGACCCGCTCGTTACCGGCTGGTCCGTGGACACCCGCACGCTATCCCCCGGCGACCTCTTCTTCGCCTTGCGCGGGCCGAACCACGATGGCCACGCCTACATATCACTTGCCTTCGAGAAAGGCGCGGCAGCAGTTGTGGGGCAGGCTGGTAGCCTGCCGCGGGCTGCCAGCCCGCTCCTCCTGCAAGTCCCCGATTCCCTCGCCGCCCTCCAAGCCCTGGCCGCCTTTGCACGCCAGCGCTGGGGCGGCCGCATCGTGGGCGTCACAGGCAGCGCCGGCAAGACCACGGTCAAAGACGCTATCGCCCACCTTCTGGCCGTCGAATTGCGAGTGGGTAAGACCGTGGGCAACTTGAACAACCACATTGGCGTGCCGCTTTCGATCCTGCGCCTGCCCGACGAATCGCGCGTGGGCGTGCTCGAAATGGGCATGAATCATGTGGGTGAGATCCGCACGCTAGCGGCCATCGCCAAGCCGGATATCGGCGTGGTGACAAACGTGGGATACGCGCACGTGGAAGCCTTCGATTCGATCGATGGCGTAGCGCTCGCCAAGCGCGAGCTGATCGAGGGGCTCGATCCGCAATCGGGCATCGCCATACTCAATGCCGACGATCCGCGCGTGCTGGGATTCCGTTCAATTCATCCCGGCCGTACGATTACGTTCGGCTTTTCGGACGAAGCAGATGTGCAGGCCACGGACGTCGCTCTCACGCCTGGAGGCACGCGCTTCCGCGTCGATGGCATCGATTTTCGCACCACCTTGGCAGGCCGCCATGGCGTGCTCAACCTGCTGGCGGGCATGGCAGTGGCGCGCGCATTCGAGATCCCGCTGGAACGCCTGCGCACCGCGGTCGCCAAGTTCGCCATCGGCAAGATGCGCGGCGAGCGGCTGGAACACAACGGCATCACCATCTGGAACGATTGCTACAATTCCAATCCCGAAGCGGTGTGCGCCATGCTGGAAGTGTTGCGATCCACGCCCGCGCGCCGCCATATCGCGGTGCTGGGCGAGATGCTGGAACTTGGGACTGCAGCCGAATCTCTGCACCGCCAGACGGGACGCTGGGCAGCCGAAAGCGGCCTCAATGCGCTTATTGCCGTGGGCGGTGCGGCTCGATTCATGGCCGAGGAAGCCGTGCGCGCGGGTATGCCGCCACAGTCCGTGCACTTTTTTGAACGCTCCGAGGGCGCCGCGGGGGAATTCGTCAAGCAACTCGCGCAGCCGGGGGACGCCATCCTTTTCAAGGGCTCGCGCGGCGTCCGGATCGAGTTGACGATGGAGAAAGTCCTGGCTTAGCCATGCTGTACTTCCTGCTCTACGAAAAACTGTCGCCGTTGGTCTCGGGGTTCCGCGTCTTCCGCTATGTCACCTCCCGGACCGCCTTTGCCAGCCTGACCGCGCTGTTCCTCTGCATCGCGCTGGGTCCCTGGTTGATCGGCAAGCTGCGCCAGTTTCAGATCGGGCAGTATATCCGCGAAGACGGGCCCCAGTCGCACCAAAAAAAGGCCGGCACACCCACCATGGGCGGAGTATTGATTATTGTTTCGATCGTAATTCCCACCTTGTTATGGGCCGACCTGCGGAACTCCTACATGTGGATTGCCGTCTTCACGCTGCTGGCCTACGGCGCCATCGGTTTCGTGGACGACTACTCCAAAGTGGCCAAACACCGAAACCTGGGGCTGACCGCGCGGCGCAAGATGCTGTACCAGGTCGGGCTGGCGTTTGTGGTGGCGGCCGTGCTCCTGTACATGCGCAGCTTCGGAGGCTATTCCACGGTCATCAACGTGCCATTCCTGAAGCGCTTCAAACCCACGCTGCTGATCTCTTCGCTGCTTTCAAACAACTGGACTTATGCCCTGGGAGTGCTACCGTTCTTCCTCTTCGTGGCGGTGGTGATCGTGGGTTCGTCGAATGGCGTAAACCTCACCGATGGCCTGGATGGCCTGGCGATCGGCCTGATGGTGGTTGCCTCCGGCGCGCTAACCGTGCTGACCTATGCCGGCGGCCACGCTACGCTGGCCGAGTATCTGCAGATCGCCCGCAACGCCCGTACGTCGGAGCTGACTATCTTCTGCGGCTCCATGACGGGCGCCAGCCTGGGTTTTCTCTGGTACAACGCCCACCCGGCGGAGATCTTCATGGGCGATGTCGGCTCGCTGGGGCTGGGCGCGGCGCTGGCTATCGTGGCCATCCTGATCAAGCAGGAGATTCTGCTGCTGTTCATCGGCGGCATTTTCGTGCTGGAGACGCTCTCGGTGATCCTGCAAGTAGGCAGCTTCAAGCTGCGCGGCAAGCGGATTTTCAAGATGGCCCCGCTGCATCATCACTTCGAGGCGCTGGGCTGGACGGAATCGAAAATCATTGCCAGGTTCTGGATCGCGGGACTGGTGCTGGCGCTGTTTGCGCTAACGACGTTGAAATTGCGGTGAGAGTGGTATGGAACTGATTGAGTACGTAATTCGCGCGGCGCCGCAATTTCCCGACACGCATTCGCGACCGCCCGGCCTTTCGGCGGCTGATGTGCGTGCGAAGGCTCTGCGGTTTATAGAGGAAGATCCCGAGAGGCTGCTGAAGGAATATAGCGAGCGCTACGGCAGTGTGCTCAATGCCGATAGTGCCGCCGAACTGTTCCCTGAATATGCCGCATCCCCCGCGTCGCGCGCGCGATTTCGACCGGCCGTGCACCCGGCGGCCCAGTGGGTGCGCGACGAGCTCTTTGCCCGTGCGCTGATAGACCCGGCTGTACATGAAGTGATCTTCACCGCCGGCGGCAACGGCGCGGGCAAAAGCACCGGAGGCCTAACCGGCGACGTGGTGATGGACACTACCCTCAGCAATCCCGAACACTCCGAAAAGCTTCTACAGGCAGCGCTGGACGCAGGCAAACGCGTCCAGGTCGTTTATACCTATCGGCCCATTCAGCAGGCGTTCGAAGGAGTACTCGATCGCGCCCGCCTGGAGGGGCGCACGGTCTCCATTGGCACGCTAATCGGAACCCACGAGGGATCCGCGCAAACCGTGCGCTCTCTTGTCGACAAGTGCACGGGCAATCCCAACGTTCGATTCTGGTTCATCGACAATAGCGGTGCGAACCCAGTGCCGGGGGATATTGCCCTTACCTGGAAACAGGATTACCGTAAGGATAGAGAAGAACTTTATGCCATCCTCGAATCTCAGCGCGCTCAAATCCCGGAATACGTCTACCAAGCCGCCCAGGGATCTGACTATGGACGAGCGCGGCGATCAACTGGTCCAACAGGCTTTGCGCAACCTGCGGCGAGCGGCCCGGCAGAAGCAGGAACAGGCAGCCCGCCAGCAGAAGTAAGCCCGCATACGCTTGGCCCAGGATCCGGCGCGCCCCTGCGCGCGCTCGTTGTCGGAATAGAGAAGTCCGGCCTGGCTTCGATTCAATTGCTTCTGCGCCAAGGCGCTGTTGTTCGCGCCACCGATCTGAAGCCGCTTTCGCAAATGCCCGAGTCCGCGGCAACGCTGGAACGTCTGGGGGTACCCTTCGCTCAGCAGTCCGATGAGGTCTTCGACTGTTGCGATCTGATCGTCATCTCTCCAGGAGTGCCCGCCGATCTGGCACCCCTAGTAGACGCGCGTGCGCGGGGGACACGGATCATCGGCGAAGTAGAGCTGGCCGCGCCATTCCTGCTCGGGCGCACCATCGGCATCACCGGCACGAATGGCAAGACCACCACCACCGCGCTCGCTGGACACATCCTGCGCGAGTCCGGCATCGCGGCGCAGGTCGGCGGCAATATCGGCACTCCCGTCACCGCCATGATCGAAACCTCGCGGCCGGACCAGTGGAATGTGCTGGAGCTCTCCAGTTTCCAGCTTGAAACGATTGCCGAATTTCACGCCGACATCGCGGCGGCCTTGAACGTCACCCAGAACCATCTCGACCGCCATCACACCTTCGCCAACTATGCCGCCGCCAAGGGACGCCTATTCGAAACGCAGCGGGCCGGCGCGTTCGCCATCCTCAACGCGGACGACCCCACTTGCGTGGGCTATGCGTCCCTTACCACCGGATCGCCGCTGTGGTTCAGTTCCACGCGCGCGGTGACGCCGGGCATCTGGCTGGCCGATGACAAAATCTGGTTCCACGGCGAACTCCTGATGGACGCGCGGGAGGTTCCCATACGCGGCCGCCACAATATCGAGGACGTCATGGCCGCCGCCGCCGCTGCCCGCCTGGCCGGAGCGCCGCTCGCATCCATCGCCGCCGCCGTGCGCACCTTCAAGGCCGTCGAGCACCGTCTCGAGTTCGTGCGCAATCTGCATGGCATCGATTTCTATAACGATTCGAAAGCCACCAGTGTGGACGCCACCCTCAAAGCCTTGGACGCTTTCTCCGGCGGCCTTTGGGTGATCCTGGGCGGCAAGGACAAGGGCCTGGATTACACGGCCCTGCGCGTGCCGCTCTCCGCCAAAGCCCATGCCGCCCTGCTGATTGGCGCGGCTGCCCCCAAGATCGCAGCCGAGCTTCAAGGCGCAGTGCCGTTGCAGCCGTCCGAAACCCTGGAGAACGCGGTGCGCTTTGCGTACGCGCATGCGCTGCCTGGAGATACCGTTCTGCTGGCGCCGGCCTGCGCCAGCTTCGACCAATTCTCGAGCTACGAGCATCGTGGCCGCGTTTTCAAGACCCTGGTACACCAACTGGAGCCTGCAAACTAACATGGCGCAAAGACTCAAAACCGATTGGACACTTTTCGGAACCACCATTGGGATGGTGGCTTTCGGCGTGGTTATCCTTTATAGTGCGTCTTCCGTGATCGCCGAGCTGAAGTTCGGCTCCTCCTGGCACTTCGTCTGGCGGCAGGGCCTGTGGCTGGTACCGTCGCTGCTGCTGATGATGTTCCTCAAGCGCACACATTACCAGAAGCTGCGGAATCCGGCCGTGGCGTTTGCCGCCATCGGACTGGTGCTGATGCTCCTCGGCGTGGTGTTTTTCGTGGATTCTGCGCACCATCGCTGGCTGCGCATGGGCCCTGTCGGTTTGCAGCCCTCGGAACTGGCCAAGCCGGCGCTGGTCGTCTTTCTGGCGTATTTCGTAGCCTGGCGCGCGCAGGCTATCAACACGCGCTACACGCTGTACCCGGCGGCCTTGGCCACCGGCCTGGTGATTTTGGCCGTGGTGGTGGCGGACCTCGGCACTGCAGTGGTGCTGGGGGTCACGGCGACCGTGGTCTTTTTTGTGGCGGGCTTGCGTTGGCGTTTCTGCGCCATCGCCGCCGGATGCGCGCTGGTAGGCCTGGTGGTTTTCATCGCCCTTAAGCCTTACCGGTTGGCGCGCATTGCCGGGTATCTGGACCCCGGCTCCAAGATTATCGCGCGCATCGATCCGGGCGGTCACGTCGAACAATACATGCACCAATCCCTCACCTCGCGGGACACCAAATACCAACTGGAGCAATCCAAGATCGCCGTAGGCGCCGGCGGCGTGGTTGGCGCGGGACTCATGCAGGGCAAGCAGAAGCTGCTTTATCTGCCCGAGGCGCATACCGATTTTATCTATGCCGTGGTGAGCGAAGAACTGGGACTGCTGGGGTCGCTGGCGGTGCTGGTGGCATTCGTTCTGATTCTCTGGCGCGGGCTGCGCGCCGCCATGCGCATGCCCGACGATTTCGGACGCTACCTGGCTCTCGGCATTACCACCGTGGTCGTTGTACAGGGATTGATGAACATAAGTGTGGTGCTGGGCATGATGCCGACCAAGGGCATTCCGCTGCCGCTGATCAGTTCGGGAGGAAGTTCGCTGCTGTCGACGCTGGCGTCGCTGGGCATCTTGATGAATGTATCGGAGCACGCGGGGTAGGCGCGCGTTGCGCGCCGGGGCGCGCGTTGCGCGCCGGGTCTAGGGGCTGGGGGCTGGGGACTAGGGTTTAGATTTGTGAGCGAGATTAGGAGCTTCAAAGAACTGCGTGTCTGGCAAGGGGCCATGAGTCTGGTCGAAAGTGTGTATCGCCTGTCGATAGCTTTTCCCGCCGAGGAGAACTACGGTCTGAAGTCGCAGATACGCAGAGCGGCGGTGTCGATTCCGTCGAATATCGCGGAGGGCCATACGAGGGCCTCGACCAGAGAATACTTGAACTACCTGTCCATCGCACAAGCATCCTTGGCCGAAGTAGAAACACAGCTTGAGATTGCAGTCAGGCTCCGGTATCTCCCCGCGGAGCAGGTGAACTTGGCGGCAGCGGATATCCAGGCGCTCGGAAAACAACTACACGCGTTGCGCAAAGCACTGGAGACGCGCAAATGAACGAGCGAAGCGAGCGGCAAGACCCCAGTCCCCAGCTCCTAGCCCCCAGCCCCAAAGGCGGCGCAGCCGCCGCAGCCTTCCTCTTCGCCGGCGGAGGTACAGGTGGCCACGTGATACCTGGATTAGCGGTCGCCCGCGAACTGCGCCGGCGCGGCCATATCGTCTTCTTTGTCGGCACGGCGCGAGGACTCGAAAGCCGGCTCGTCCCACGCGCCGGCTTCCCCCTGGAGTTGATCGAAATCGGCGGCCTCAAGCGCGTCGGATTTCGGCAGCGGGTGGCAACCTTGACGCAACTGCCGATCAGCACGATTTATGCCAGGCGGCTGTTGAAGAGCCGGCGTGTGGCAGCGGTCTTCAGCATGGGCGGCTACGTCGCCGGCCCGCCTGTGATTGCCGCCCTGATCCGCAGGGTGCCCGTAATCGTCATGGAGCCGAATGCCGTGCCAGGGTTCACCAATCGCCGCATCGCCAGGTTTGTGCGCCGCGCGCTAATCAGCTTCCCCGAAACCGCCCGCTATTTTCCAAAAGGCCGCACTGAACTCACCGGACTGCCCGTGCGCGAAGAGTTTTTTGCCGTCTCGCCGAAGCCGCGCGGCGCCACGTTCACGGTGCTGATCACCGGTGGCAGCCAGGGGTCTCGCACGCTCAACGAAGCGGCGCGCCAAAGCTGGCCGCTGTTTCGCGCGGCGTCGTTGCCGGTGCAAATCGTCCATCAGAGCGGTCCCGCCGCTTGCGACGAATGGCGCGCGGCTTTCCAGGAATCGGGTCTGGATGGCGAAGTGCTGCCGTTTATCGCGGATATGCCCGCCGCCTTCTCGCAGGCCGACCTGGTGGTGTGCCGTTCGGGTGCGGGAGCGGTCGCCGAGCTCGCGGCGGCGGGCAAGCCCTCGATTCTTACGCCATTCCCGTTTGCCGCCGACCAGCATCAGTTGCGCAATGCGGAAGCCTTCGTCCGCGCGGGCGCGGCCCTCCTGGTGGAGGACCGCGAGATGACCGGTGAGAAACTGTTTGCCAGCATCGCCCGTCTGGCCGCCGACCCCGCCTGCCTCGCGCGCATGGGAGCCGCCGCGCGCAGCTTGGCCCGTCCCGGAGCCGCGCGCCGCGCCGCCGAAGTGCTGGAAGAGGTGGCGCGTGCTTAAGCCAGTACGATTTTCATTGACACGGGCTTCCAAAAGCCGAAACAATGTGAGAAGATAATGTTTTTTAGACGGCAGCACTTGCACTTCACGGGGATCGGCGGCATCGGCATGAGCGGCATCGCCGAGGTGCTGCTCAATCTCGGCTACACCATCAGTGGATCGGACCTCAAGTTGACCCCCATTACCGAGCGCCTGTCCGCTCTCGGCGCGGATATCCACGAAGGCCACGCCGCGTCGAACGTCGCCGGAGCGCGCGCCCTGGTGGTCAGTTCCGCGGTCGACGAACACAACCCCGAGGTGCAGGAAGCCCGCCGTCTGCAAATCCCGGTCATCCCGCGCGGCGAGTTGCTGGCCGAGCTCATGCGCCTGAAGTATGGCATCGCCATCGCCGGCAGCCACGGCAAGACCACCACCACTTCGCTGACCGCGACGATTCTGAACCATGCCGGCCTGGACCCCACTGTCATGGTGGGCGGCCGCGTCGCCACCATGGGCGGCTCCAACGCGCGCGTGGGACACAGCGATTTTCTGGTGGTCGAATCGGATGAAAGCGACGGCTCTTTCCTGAAGCTCGCGCCCATCCTGGCCATCGTGACCAACATCGATCGCGAGCACCTGGATCACTATGCGTCGCTCGACGACATCCGGGCCGCGTTCATCGAGTTTGTCAACAAGGTTCCGTTCTATGGCGCAGCCATCGTCTGCGTGGACGACGATAACGTGAAGACCATCCTGCCCGCCATCCGCCGCCGCACGATCACCTACGGCGCCAGCACCCAGGCCGATCTGGAAGCCGGCGAAATCTGCTGCGGCCCTTTCGCGAGCGATTTCAACCTGCGTTACCGGCAGACCGCGCTGGGCCGCTTCCATTTGCGCATCCCCGGCCGGCATAACGTGCTGAATGCCACCGCCGCCGCGGCCGTGGCCCTGGAACTGGAGGTCGCGCCCGACCGGATTCGCGAAGCCCTGGCCAGCTTCAGCGGCGTGGACCGCCGTTTCCAAACGCGGGGCCAGGAGCGCGGCATCACGGTCATCGACGACTACGGACATCACCCCACCGAGATCCGCGCCACGCTGGCGGCCGCGCGGCTGTGCGGATTCCGGCGCATCCACGCCCTTTTTCAACCACACCGGTACACGCGCACATTCCACCTGCTCGACGATTTCGGCCGCGCCTTCGATCAGGCCGACACGGTACTGATCCTGGACATTTACGCCGCCTCCGAGCGCCCGATCGAAGGAGTGAATGGCGAGGCCGTGGCGGAGCGCATCCGCCAGTTTGGGCACCGCGGAGCGGAATATGTGGGATCGATCGATCGCGGAGTCGAGGCGCTGCTGCGGGTCGCGCAGGAAGGCGACCTGGTGCTGACGCTGGGCGCAGGTAACGTCTGGCAGGCCGGGGATCTGGTCCTGGCCCGGCTGAAACAGGCCGAAGCGGGAAGGGTGGCTTAACCGATGCCGCGCGAGAAAGCTCGTCCCCCATTTCGCTGGCGCTTGTGGCTGACCGTCTTCGCCTGGTGCGCGGTCTTCGTCTCCAGTGCGCTGGCCGCCCGCCAGGCGCATCGTTATGTGCTCGGCGATCCGCAATTCATCTTTTCCAGCGAAGATCGCGGTGCGCTCATACTCCAAGGCGCCACCTATGCCGCGCGCGCCAAGTTGCTGCGCGTTTTCGCCGGCGATTATGGCCGCAGCATCTTCGCCGTGCCGCTCGACGAGCGCCGCCGCCGGCTGCTGGCGGTGGACTGGGTGGAGGACGCCGCCGTTTCGCGCATCTGGCCCAACCGCCTGTTGGTGCGCATAACCGAGCGCCAGCCGGTGGCCTTCGTCAGCCTGCCTTTGCATAACGGCTCCGGCTCGGCCGCGCGGTTCCTGCTGGTGGACGCGCAAGGCGTCCTGCTGGATCCGCCGCTGCGCGCGCAGTTCACCTTCCCCGTGATGACCGGGCTGAGCGACGACCAAACCGATGCCGAGCGCCGTGTCCGCGTGCGCGCCATGCAGTCCCTTATGGAAGACTTGGGCCCCGCCGGCCAGAATATTTCCGAAATCGATGCCGCCGCTCCCGACGACCTCACCGTGGTTGCCCAAGTGGAGGGCCGCCCGCTCGAACTCCAGCTCGGCGACGGGAATTACGCGCGGCGCCTGCAGAATTTCCTGCTCCACTACCCGGAAATTCGCAAGCACGCGCCCAACGTCACGACGTTCGATTTGCGCCTGGACGACCGCATTACCGCAAAGGAGCAGCCCCGCTCATGACCCCCCCGAAAACCTGGAACGCCGTGGGTCTGGACGCCGGGAGCGCCTGGACACGCTGCGTCATCTGCCTCCTGGAAGATAACTCGATGCGTTACCTGGGGGCCGGATCGGTCGCATCCCGAGGATGGGCGAAGGGGCTGATCGCAGACCAGACTGCGGTTTCGGAGTGCATGCTGGCCGCGCTGCGGGAGGCCGAAACCGATGCCCAGGTCTCCGTAGAGAGCGCGGTCGTAGGCGTCGGCGCGTCTGTTCGTGGCGCCAATTGCCGCGGACTGCACGATCTGGGGCGTTCGCGGACTGTCGAACAGCGCGACGTCAACCGCGCCGTTCAGCGCGCCACCCGCGTGCGCCTGCCGGAAGGCGCGATGATCCTGCAGATGTTCCCGCAGGACTTCCTGGTGGACGGCCATCCCGGCCACCGCGATCCGCGCAAAATGATCGCCGGCCAGATTGAAGCCAACGTACACCTGGTGATGGCCTCGCAAAGGGAGCACGAATGCCTGGTGACCGCCGTGAACCTGGCGCATTTGGCCGTTGAGGACACCGTTTGCGAGGGTTTGGGCGCGTGCTACGCCGCGGTGCTGCCGGAAGACCGCCGCGAAGGCGCCGCGGTGCTGAATATCGGCGCGCAATCCTCCGAGTTGGTGGTTTACTACGGGGACGCGCTGCAATTGGCCGTCAGCCTGCCCATCTCCGGCGACCACTTCACGCGCGATGTCGCGCGCGGCTTGTGCATCGGTTTCGACGACGCCGTCACCCTCAAGCACGAATTCGGATGCGCCCGGGCCGATGTCACGGCCGAAAACAGCTTCGTCGAAGTGGCCTCTCGCGAAGATCGCGACGTGCAGCGGCGCACGCTGAACTGTATTTTGGAATCCCGCGCGCTGGATTTGTTCCAGATGGTCGAGCGGGAGCTGGCCCGCGTCGGCATGGAAGGCGCGCTAATGGGTGGCATGTTCTTGTGCGGAGGCGGCGCCCGCCTGGAAGGCCTGTGCGAAGTCGCCGAGCAGGTGCTCCAATGCCAGGTCTCCAATGGGCTTCCAGTAGGCATCCGGGATTGGCCGGACGAGCTCTCGGACCCGGCTTGGACCACCGCTGCCGGCTTGGCCATGTACTCGGCGAAGCTGAAATCCCAGCACGAGTTGCAAAGGCAGACCTATGGGCTGCTGGCAAAGATTTTGAAATGAAGAAACGGAACCACAGATGGACACAGATAAACACAGATAAAACCAAACACATGATAGGCGGTGCCTGGCTCTGTCTTATCTGTGTTCATCTGTGTCCATCTGTGGTTCCATTTAGTTTTTGAAGGAGAGTACCTATGGGGCCGATCGAAAACGACGATTTGAAATACGAGATTCAAGAAGAAGCCGCCGGTGGGGCACGCATAAAGGTCATCGGCGTGGGTGGCGGCGGTTGCAACGCCGTGGCGCGTCTGTATCATGAAGGCATGCCGGGCGTGGAGTTCTGCGCCATGAATACCGACGCCCAAGCCCTGGCCGCTTGCGAAGTGCCGAGCAAGCTGCAGCTCGGCGCTAAGATCACCAACGGGTTGGGCGCGGGCTGCAACCCCGAGATCGGCCGTCAGGCCGCCCTGGAAAATACCGACAAGATCGTCGAACTGCTGCAGGGCGCCGACATGGTCTTCGTGAGCGCCGGATTGGGCGGCGGGACGGGCACTGGCGCGGCGCCTGTGATCGCTTCCTTGGCCAAGGAACTGGAGGCGCTCACCATCGCCGTGGTCACCAAGCCGTTCGCGTTCGAAGGCCCCCGCCGCATGCGCCTGGCGGACCATGGCCTCTCCAAGCTCGCCTCGACAGTCGATACCGTCATCGCCATTCCGAACGATCGGCTGCTGAAACTGGTACCCCGCGGCGCCAGCTTCTTCGATGCCTTCAAACTGGCCGACGATCTGCTGCGCCAGGCCGTGCAGGGCATCAGCGACATCATCAACACGCCCGGCATCATCAATCGCGATTTCGCCGACGTCAAGGCCACCATGCTCGGCATGGGCTACGCCATGATGGGCACGGCCGTGGGGCACGGCGAAAATGCCGCCGTCGACGCCGCCCGCCAGGCCATCAATTCGCCGCTGCTCGAAGACTCGCGCATCGCCGGCTCGCGTGGCGTGCTGATCAATATTACGGGCTCCAGCCGTCTCGGCCTGCACGAGGTGAACGAAGCCTGCGCCATCATCCGCGAAGCCGCCGATTGCGAAGACGTGCAGATCAACTTCGGCGTGACCATGGATGAATCCATGGGCGACGGCGTGAAGATCACCGTGATCGCCACCGGCTTCCAGCCGCGGTACGCGCCCTCCGGCGAAGAGCAGGCCAAGGTTCCCGTGGCAACGGACGCACAGCCGTTTTGGTCCGAGCCCGCCGCCGCGGCCCCGCCCGAGGCCGCGCCGGAGCCTGTGGTCAACGGCGAACCGGAGCCGGCCTTCGATCCCGAGGATCTGGACACTCCCGCTTATCTGCGGCAGGG
>Ga0181534_10000900_pt1 | contig 20400 bp, 16 predicted proteins | sample PEATcosm2014_Bin_37_FD_119758 | JGI IMG/M metagenome (GOLD analysis project Ga0181534, IMG submission 119758) | Peatland microbial communities from MTU Mesocosm Facility, Houghton, MI, USA - PEATcosm2014_Bin17_10_metaG | ecosystem: Environmental > Terrestrial > Soil > Wetlands > Peat | place... | reverse complement strand
CGGCAGCCACTTCGGAGCGGCGGCGCGCTCAACCACCGGAGGGGTTCCCGGCCGAGGAGCAGATGGGAACGAGCGACACCGACACCGTCTTCCCAGCATCCACTCGGACGCGCACGCCGCGGTACCGCGTGCTCACGACGTAGTGGCCCGGTGGGATCACGAAGGTGAACGTGCTGCCCGAGCGGATGACGGTGGTGGCGAACGGCGTCGAATCGACGCTGAGCGACACCCGCAGGCTGTCGGCATGGAATGGCGGGACGACGCCCGAGCAGTCCGCCGCCACCCCCTTGAGAGTGCCGTCCACCGTCGTCGGACTGCACGCCGCGAGGGCGCCGCCTGCCACGAGGAGGACAACCGGAAGCACTACCAACCGCAATCGGCGTGCCATGGCCTCACCGTAACGAGTGGACCTGAAGCCCGCAACCACGCATCGCATCGCGAAGCCCGGCCATGCGCGCATCCGCTGCACCTCGTCGGCGCCTCGTCGGGCGCCGACGACTAGAGGGTGCCGGGAGGGAAGATGACCACGTCCTCGTCCGACTTCGGACCGAGCGAGCCCCTGGCCATCCTCCCGAGGAGCCCGAACGAGACGAGGAGCACGCCCTCGCAGAAGGCCGCCACGAATCCTCCGAAGATGGCGAGGACGAACCCGTGCAGGAGCCCCTTGAAGAATCCGTACCGGACGAACGCTGCAGCGAAGGCCCACGGCACGAGGACGAACCAGGCGAGCAGTGGAGCGAAGAATGCCGTGCCAAGCCTGCGGCGCCAGCCGATCCAGAATCCGACGGCCGCGGTGAGCGCACCTGCGATCCACAACGCCGTGTCCGCATCGCCGTGATCAACGCCGATGTGCCCGCGCGTCCAGTACGTGAAGAGGCACGCGGCGACGACGACGGACCACGCGAAGATGCCCCAGAACACGGGCTTCGGTCCGATGCGGCGAACCACGATCACGAGGGCACCTTATCGGCGGACATCTCCGCGAAGGGCTTCAGTCGTCTCGTGCTGCGACGGCTGCCTCGTGGGCCGGGAACCCCTCGTGACGGGCCAAGGCGACGACGGTGTTGCGGACCGCGCGCAATGCACCCCGGTCCGCACGTGCGACACCGATCCGCTTTCGGAACGTGTCGGCCGTCACCCCTCCGGACACCTTCGCGAACCCGCTCGTCGGCAGCGACGCGGGACATCCGAGCACGTAATTCGCCGCGGAGAACGGGGTGTCCTGTCCGATGAGGATCTCGCCCGCATCGACCAGCAGACCGAGGATCTCGTCGACTCGGGAGATCGAGACCTGCAGATGCTCGGGGGCGTACGCGTTCGCGACCTCGGCGGCCTCGGAGAGGCTGTCGACCAGCACCGCGCCCCCGTTGATTCCCAATGCGTCGGCCGCGTAGGTGCGCCGTGGTTCGGGGAGCAGCGCAAGCTGGCGTGCAACCTCCTCCTGCGCCGACGCGAGCAGCACCTCGGAGGTCGTGACGAGCAGGCTCGCCGAATCGGACCCGTGCTCAGCCTCATTGAGCAGGTCGGCGGCGAGCAGCCGGACGTCGGCGGTCTCGTCGGCGATGACCATCGACTCGGTGGGCCCCAGCACCATGGTGGTGACCGTCCCGTACCGCTGCACCTCGACCTGCGCGCAGGTGACCGCGGGGCTCCCGGGACCCACCACCATGCGAACCTTCGGGATCGAATCCGTCCCGAACGCCAGCGCCGCGATCCCCGCGGGTCCGTTGACACGGAACACGTCGTGCAGGCCGAGGAGGCTGCACACGGCGAGCACGGCCGGGTCGACCTCACCGTCGCTCCCGGGCAGCGGGGGCACGATCACCACGATCCGACGGACGCCCGCGACGATCGCTGGGACGGCCAGCTGGACGAGCACGGAGGGGAACGAGCCCTTGCCGCTCGGCACGAAGAGCCCGACGGAATCCACCGGCGTGACCTTCTCGCCGACGATGAGACCCGGATCGCTCTCGAACGACCAGTCCCCTTGCTCGCACAGCGTCTCGTTGAATCTGCGGACATGGTCGATCGCGTCCTCGAGTGCCGCCATGACCAGCGGGGACACGGCGCGATGGGCCTCGTCGATCTCCACCTGTTCGATGCGCAAGGCGTCGCGGCTGACCGTGCATCCGTCGAATCGATCGAGCGCGTCGGCGATGGCGGCGTCCCCCCGGACACGGACATCCTCGATGAGCGCCACGATCCCCTCACGCAGCGTCCCGTCGTAGAGCTGGCCGAGCCCCCGCTCCACGAGATCGCGGCGCGCCGCGGAGTCCAGGCGTGACCAGCGGCCGATCTCTCGGAGTGGACCGCGCGCGGGGCGCTCGCGAGTGGGTGTCGTCGCCGTCATCTGACGACGAATCGTACGGCAGGCGCGCGGTGCCCCGATCGCCGCGTGTCTCGGCGCGCACGATGCGCACGCAGTCGCGGCTCCGGCGCATGGCCCTTGTGCAACGAGACAGTTGGGGCAAGACTGCACCGGGACCATCCAAAGGAGCAGGCATGACTGATGCACTCGGCCCGATCGACTACGTCGTGCTCGAATTCCCCGGGAACCACTTCAATGGCGGGATCGTCCCCGCACTCCTGGATCTGGTCGACACGGGACTCGTGCGGGTGCTCGACCTTGCGTTCGTCACGAAGGACGAGGACGGGAATGTCGCCGCCCTCGAGCTTGAGGACCTTCCAGAGGACGACGCATCGGCGCTCTCTGACATCTCGGACCTCCTGGTCGACCTCGTCACCGAGGAGGACCTGATCGAGACCGGCAACGCACTCCAGCCGAACAGCTCCGCGATGATGCTCGTGTGGGAGAACTCGTGGGCGGGCCCGTTCGTGGCCGCGATCCGCGAGTCGGGAGGAGACGTCGTTGCAAGTGGCGGGATCCCGGTCGCGACCCTGCTCGAGGCACTCGAGGCGCAGGCCTAGGCCAGATCCGAGGTTCAGCACCGCCCGCCCTGCAGGCGAAGCCTGAGATGCACGCGACGAATAGAGCCATGGGCGAGGTCGCTGGGATTGGCGGCCCCCATGGCGCTGCTCATTGATGTCCGAAAACCGCTCGTCAGAGGACCCTCGACCAGCCATACTCCTTGCATGCTCGACGAGGACCTCTGCTACCGCGCCGTCGCCCGGCGCGATGCCCGGTTCGACGGATGGTTCCTGACTGCCGTCAAGACGACGGGGATCTTCTGCCGTCCGAGCTGTCCTGCGCGGACGCCGCTTCGCAAGAACGTCGAGTTCCATCAGACCGCCGCATCGGCAGTCCGCTCAGGATTCCGAGCATGTCTTCGCTGCCGGCCGGACACGACGCCCGGGTCGCCGGAGTGGGATCTCCGCGGCGATGTCGCAGCGCGGTCGGTCCGTGCGATCGGTGACGGCGTCGTCGACCGCGAGGGCGTTGCAGGACTCGCACGGCGCCTTGCCTACTCGGAGCGCCAGCTGCACCGGCTCCTCACCGCGACGCTCGGAGCAGGGCCGATCGAGCTCGCTCGCGCGCACCGCGCCGCGACTGCCCGGACGCTCCTCGAGACGACGGACCTCCCGATCACCCAGGTCGCGTTCGCGTCTGGCTTCGGGAGCACCCGACAGTTCAACGAGACGATCCAGAGCTTCTTCGGATCGACGCCAACGGCGCTTCGTCGAACACGAGGGGTCCGACGCGGACATGGATCCCCCTCGAGGCTCTCCCTCCGGCTGGCGCTGCGGCCACCGATCTGCGCAGGCCCGCTCTTCGAGTTCCTCGCGGCGCGATGCGTGCCGGGCGTTGAGGAGGGGGACGCGTCCTCCTACCGTCGAACGCTCCGCCTCCCGCACGCGGGCGGATCGGTGGAGGTGCACGCACCCATCGCTGCTGCGCGATGGGTGGACTGCACCATCCAGGTGGAGGACTTCCGGGATCTCACGGCCGTCGTGGCCCGGACGAGGAGGCTGTTCGACCTCGATGCCGACCCTGTTTCCGTCGACGGCGTGCTGCGTTCGGATCCGGTGCTGCGGCGAGGAGTCGAGGAGCGGCCCGGCATCCGCGTGCCTGGCCACGTCGACGGCGACGAGGTTGCCCTCCGCGCCGTGCTCGGTCAGCAGGTGAGCGTCGCGGCCGCCACCCGCCTCGCGTCGATCATCACCGATCGATACGGCGACACCTGCACGTTGGATTCGACGCTGACGAGGTACTTCCCCACCGCCGCGGCTCTCTCGGCCATCGATCCCGGCGATCTCCCCATGCCGAGAGCCCGGGGCCTCACGTTCGTGACCCTCGCCAAGGCGCTGTCGGACGGGTCCGTGCGCCTCGATGCAGGAGCCGATCGCGAAGAGGCAGCGCGAACGCTCGGCGCGATCAAGGGGATCGGACCATGGACGACGTCCTACGTCCAGATGCGGGCGCTCGGCGATCCGGACTCGTTCCTGCCCGGGGACCTCGCGCTTCGAAGGACCCTCGACCGTTGTGGCCTGTCGTCCCACGAGAAGGCCGCGACCGCACGTGCCGAAGCGTGGAGGCCCTATCGGTCCTACGCGATGCTGCAGCTCTGGGCACTCGACGCGACCCAGCAATCGAACACCAAGAAGAGTCATGACCTCGAACGAGAAGGAGCGAGCAGATGAGCGTTACCCAGATCCCGACGCCGATCTACTACGAGGAGGTTCCGACGGAACTCGGGCACTTCCTCCTGGCCGGCGACGATGACGTGCTGGTCGCAGCGAGGCTGCCGGACACCTGGGAGCGCGATGCGCTCCCCGCGGAGTGGATGCGCAAGCCGGGCTCGATGTCCACAGCAGCAGCACAGCTCGAGGAGTACATCGCCGGGACCCGCAGATCGTTCACGCTCACGCTTGTCCCGTCGGGGACACCGTTCCAGCTGTCGGTGTGGGGAGCGCTCGAAACGATCCCGTATGGCACGACGACCACGTACGGCGCGATCGCGACGCAGGTCGGGAACCCCAAGGCTTCCCGCGCGGTCGGTCTCGCGAACAATCGGAACCCGATCGCCCTGTTCATCCCATGCCATCGCGTCATCGGCGCGGACGGCTCCCTCACGGGCTATGGCGGAGGCCTCCCGCTGAAGGAGTCCCTGCTGGCCCTCGAGCGGTCGGTGTCGGCCAGCACCCCCGGATAGGAGCCCTCTGCGAACGACCGGCGGGACAGCGCTGCACGCGGCGCCGGCGGGTCGGAGACGGCTGCGCTTCGGTTTGCAGGTCGATGGAAGCCCCCGGGCGCCGGCGTCGCACAGGCCCTGAAGCGGCAGCGCGACTCGATTGCCTGGGGTGAACGTCGACTCGCATCATTGGCAGCGTCGACCCGCACATCGCGTACCGGGTTGACGCGCGTCGGGGCTGGCCCACTACCGGTCGAGTGCCCCGGTTCCCCCGCGCGCATAGCGCTCCGGATCAGACTCGTAACGATCGCGGCACCTGTCCGAACAGAACTGGACGGACCCATCGGTCGTTTGCAGTGATGCGGGAGCGTTCGCCCGTCGCACCTGCATCCCGCAGACCGGATCAAAGGCGAGACCCCCGCCCCCACCCAGGCGATCCCTGTTCGAGTGGAGGAAGAGGATCGCTGCAGCGACGAGCAAGAAGAGGATGTTCAGGTACGTCGTGTAGTTCCACTCGAAGTGGTCGGTGGCGATGACGGTCGGTCGCTCGGTCGGCACCGCGCCGAACAGCTCGAACAGGCCCTCCGTGATGAGGCCAGCCGTCACCATCACGACGTAGAAGATTGCGACGAGCCGGACTGCCAGCCTGGTCCCGTAGAACTTGCGATAGATGATGAGCAGTGGCATCGCGATCAGATCCGCGAAGAGGAATGCGATCACGCCGCCGAACGAGATGCCCCCCTGCCACAGGGCCGCCGCCAATGGCACGTTCCCGATCGAGCAGACCCAGCTGATGACTGCGATCAGGGGTCCGACGAGCGCGTTCTCGAGCGTCGTCCACACACCGTGCCCCTGCAGGAACAGTGCGTTCCACGCATGGTCCGGCACTGTGACCGCGAGCAGGCCGGCCACCGAATACCCCACAAAGAGCTCCTTGCGGAGCATCGTGGCGTCAGCGACCGCAAAGCTCGAGGCGTCGGTCCATCCGGGCAGCGAGCGGAGACGCGAGGGGGCGCGATCGGTGACCGGAGTGCCTTCCGTCGTCGCGTCGACGTCATGCGGGATCGGCGCGGCGGTGGGTTCGTCTGCTTCGCGGCTCAATTTGGCTCTCGCGGCGTCGACCACCCGGCCTCGGAGGAAATAACCGCCAACGAGGGCGAAGAGGGTGATCATGATCACGCCCCCGACGTACTGCGCCACGAGGAACTGCCAGCCGATCAGCACGAGCAGCACGATGCCCAGCTCCACCACGAGGTTCGTCGAGGCGATCATGAAGACCATCGCGGCGACGAAGTCTGCCCCCCGGGCGAACAGGGTCTTGGCCATCGCCGACGCCGCGTACGAGCAGCTCGACGAGACCATGCCGTAGCCCGACGCGCGAGCCACCTCAGCAGGTCCCCGTGCCCCGATCCGTGTCCGCAGCTCGTCCTTCGAAACGAAGGACTGGACGATCCCGGAGAGCCCGAAACCGAGGACGAGGGCCCACAGGGTCTCCCAGAACATGAAGAACGCCTCGCGGGCGCTTCGACCAAGATCGACGAGCCACGGTGCCGCGGCGAGGATGGTCATGACCGTCCTCGATGACCGATCGCCACGTCGCGGTGGCCGCATCGTGCCTCGCACCGCGCACGGTGCGAGGCACGGCGCAGTAGACGCCCCATCGCATCGCTTCGTTCACGTCGCCGTGCCTGCATCTCCGAAGTTCGACGCACGCTCGAGTCCACAATCCGAGTATGCAGGCTGCTCGTGAACCAGCGATCAGGCACCGTGCAGGTCCGACGCTTGTGGCCCACTGCAGGTCCGTAGACTCGGACGAAGTCAACGTGCCGTGCATTTCGGGGAGCAGTCCAGCGGCACTCTGGGAGGGGTACTCGATGAGCAATCGATTCATCCATTCACGCAAGCTTCGCTCGATCGGTGCGATGGGAACCCTGGTGCTGAGCGCCGGCCTCGTCCTCGCAGCCTGCGGTGGCGGCAGCTCGAGCAGCAGCAGCACCACGACCACGCCCAAGCCGACGACCCCGACCGGGACCCTGACCTACGCCGAGGGGCCTGGCGCGAACCCGAACTACATCTTCCCTTACATGGGCTGCGCGTACTTCTCGGTGAGCAACTCCCAGCAGTTCCAGGAGCTCATGTACCGGCCGCTGTACTGGTTCGGTCTCGGGGCATCGTCCGCCGTCCAGTTCCCCCTGTCCCTCGCGAACGCACCCACCTTCTCCAACAAGGACAAGCAGGTGACGATCAATCTGAAGGGATGGAAGTTCTCGAACGGCCAGGCGGTCAATGCGGAGTCGGTCCTCTTCTTCTTGAACCTCTACAAGGCCGACCCGACGTCGTACTGCGGGTACAACGCCGGCTACGGGATCCCCGACCAGGTGTCCTCGGTCTCGGGGAGCGGCGACAAGGTCACGATCGACTTCTCCAGCTCGGTGAACCCGAACTGGCTGCTCTACAACTATCTCTCCGAGATCACCCCCATGCCCGAGGCGTGGGACGTGACGTCCGCATCGGCGGCAGCGGGCTCCGGCGGGTGCGGAGCGGGCGCCTACGGAGCGAGCGCGACCGCCACGGCATGCAAGGCGGTCGAGAAGTACCTCGACGGGTTGTCCACCAACACGTCCACCTACACGGCAGCGCCCTGGAACGTCGTGGACGGTCCGTGGAAGCTGGCTGCTTTCGACTCCCTGGGCAACGCGACGTTCGTCCCGAACCCGACATACTCCGGCCCGCAGAAGGCACTCGTGGCCAAGGTCATCGAGAAGGCGTACACATCGTCCACGGCGGAGGAGAACGACCTCTACGCGAACAAGCTGGACCTCGGCTACGTCGACCCGAGCCAGCTGCCCAGTCCCGCTCCGGCGCCAGGACAGGTGGGAGGCCAGATCGCAGCCCTCAAGAGCACTTACAACCTCGTGACCGGCTCGGTCTGGTCGTTCAACTACGCGCCCTTCAACTTCGCGAAGGCGGACCCGAAGGCTCCCGAGCTGAATCAGCTCTACATCCGCCAGGCGCTCCAGGAGTCCATCAACCAGCTCGCGATCATCCGGGCGGTCGACAAGGGCTACGGATGGCCCACGTACAGCCCGATCCCGCCCAACACCCCGACCTCCATCGCGGGTTCCGTCCCGAACCCCTACCCCTACAGCCAGTCCGCCGCGAAGTCGCTCCTCACCGACCACGGCTGGACGATCGTGAACGGCGTGCAGACCTGCACCAGGCCCGGGACGGGGAGCAACGAGTGCGGCGCGGGCATCGCGAGCGGCTCGAAGCTGGCACTCAGCATCATCTGGTCGAGCGGGACACCGTCGCTTGACTCGACACTCGCGGCTGAGATCTCCGCATGGAAGTCGATCGGGATCCCCTTCACCCACAGCGAGGCGTCCTTCAACGACGTCACCGCCCAGTGCAACGGCGGGTCGTTCCAGATCTGCATGTGGGGAGCCGGCTGGGTCTACTCGCCCGACTACTACCCATCGGGCGAGACCCTGTTCACGCCCACGGGCGGCTTCAACCCCGGCTCGTACAGCGACGAGCACATGACGACGCTGATCGGGCAGACGACGTCGGGCACCGCGGATCTCACCGCGTACGGCAACTACGCAGCTCAGCAGCTGCCCGTGCTCTACGAGCCCAACCCGACCGCGACCGGAGAGGTGTCCAAGTCGCTGAAGGGCGTCCAGCCGGTAAGCCCGCTCCAGAACTTCATGCCGGAGTACAACTACTTCTAGGTTGCCGGCAGCGCCGTCAACGAGGCCGAAGCCCCTCCTATCGAGGGGCTTCGGCCTCGTTGGCTCACGGTCGGGTTCGGTCTGATCCCGGGTCGCCATACCCCGCAGAAGGCAGTTCGCCTCTAGTGCGATCAGCGCTGTTGGGGGTACGGTCTGAATATGTATGAGCGCCTGAGCCCGCTGGATGCTTCGTTCTTCCACATCGAGGACTCGGTCAGCCACATGCACATCGGTTCTGTCGACATCTTCGAGGGCCCGATGCCTCGGTACGAGGACCTCGTCGCGATGATCGACGGCAAGCTGCCGGGCGTCCCGCGGTTCCGCCAGGTCGTCCGCAGGGTTCCCGGAGACCTCGGCCGTCCGGTCTGGGTCGACGACCCCCACTTCAACATCGAGTACCACGTGCGCCATTCCGCACTCCCCGCCCCGGGCGGTGAGACCGAGCTGCGGCGCCTCGTCGGCAGGATCATGTCCCAGCAGCTCGACCATGCGAAGCCGCTCTGGGAGATATGGATGGTCGACGGCCTGGAGGGCGATCGCTGGGCGCTGGCGTCCAAGACGCACCACTGCATGGTCGACGGCGTGTCGGGCACCGAGCTCCTCGCCATGATCATGGACATCTCGCCGGACTACACGCTGCCCGAGCACCAGGAATGGCACGCCGCGCCTGCACCCTCGAGCCTCGCCCTCCTGATCGAGGCCCTCGAGGACATGGCCATCAGTCCGTACGAGCAGCTCCGGGCGGTCCGGTCGTCGCTCCGCGGCCCGCTGCAGGCCGTCGAGGTGATCGGCGAGCTGCTGCGCGGCTTCAGTCCGATCCTCGGGCTGGTGCGCGCGACGCCCACGACCTCGCTCAACGGGCCGATCGGCCCGCATCGGCGATGGGGTTGGGCGACGACGTCGGTCGACGACATCAGGAGCATCCGCTCCCGCCTCGGCGGGACGTTCAATGACGTCGTGCTCGCCTGCATCACGAGCGGGTTCAGGGAGCTGCTGCTCTCCCGCGGCGAGTCGGCGGACAGGATCGTGCGGACGATGGTCCCCGTCTCGATCCGACCGCGCGACGAGCGGGGCGTCGCCGTCGGCGACGGTGAACTCTCGAACAAGATCTCTGCGATCTTCGCCGAGCTGCCCGTCCGCGAGGCGGACCCCGCCTCACGGCTGCACCGCATCTCCGAGCAGATGGACGGGCTGAAGGACCGCAACGAGGCCATGGCCGGGGAGGCGCTGGTCTCGCTCAGCGGCTTCGCGCCGCCGCTGCTCCTCGCGCTCGGCGCGCGCGCCGCGACCAGGGGCTCGCAGCGCAACATCAACACGGTGACGACAAACGTCCCAGGGCCGCAATTCCCGCTCTATGTGCTCGGCCGCAAGATGCTCCAGGCGTTCCCCTTCGTGCCGCTCGGAGCCCAGATGCGGATCACGATCGCGATCTTCTCGTACAACGGGCAGGTGAACTTCGGTGTGACCGCCGACTACGACTCATCGCCGGACATCGACGTGCTCTGCCGGGGCATCGAGAAGGGCGTCGCCGACCTGCTGGCGACAGCCTGACGCAGCCTGCAGGGACCTGCTTCAGCCGGCGCGGAGCTGGGCGGCGGGCGCCGGATAGAGCCGCTGCGCGAATGCCGGGGGCACGAACGGCGCCCACATGCCGAGGGGCTGGGCGAGCCTGTCGGCGACGATCCACATCGCCGCGGGATTGTGCCCGAGGCCGCAGTGGCTTCCCACGACCTCGACGCTCTCCTGGTCGATGCCACCGGCGTGGACGCACGACTGCCACGCGACGATGCCGTCACCCTTCGAGTACACCGCGGTCAGCGGGACGTTGAGCGGCAGGCGGTCCTCCTCGGCGGGCGGCAGCTCCGAAACCGGCACGTGGCGGTGGCTGAGCCGCTCGTAGGGGCCAGAGGCGTGCGAGCCGATGGGCTCCTCTCCCCGGAACGGGCTCCCGAGCGTGATGACCTGGCGGATGTACTCAGGCATCTGGCGGCCGAGCCCGCGGGCGAACATGCCGCCCATGCTCCAGCCGACGACGCTGACCTTGCCGCCCGAGGCGTTCGCGAGCCGTTCCAGCATCCGCTCCATGCCGTCGAGGATCTCGGAGCTCGGCCCGATGTTGCGCCCGAGCTCCCAGCCGTACGCGTTGTACCCGAGGAACGAGATGTACCGCCGGAGGATCGCGGTGGATTTGTCGTCCGCGAGGAAGCCCGGCAGCACCAGCACGGAGTGCCCGTCGCCGCGGGCGGCGCGTCGGAGGAACGGGCCCGAGACGAACAGTGATGCGAGCTCCGCTGCGGCTCGTCCAGGCTCCGACCAGAGCAAGGCCCACCGTGGTGCCCCGTGCTTCGTGACATCCCCCACTGCTTCGTCCACAGCCACCCCTCCGTGACACTTGCGATGCATTGACTCGCGGTCACATTTCTACACCCCACGCGCCGTCGGAAAGGCACACGCCCCGGTGCCCCCACGCCATTGGACGAAGCTCGGAGTTTCCCGACGCATTGGGAGCGGCATCGGCACCGCGGGCACCGCCAACTGCCTGCACGTGCACGGTATGCGAGAATGGATGACCGGAAGTGGGGAGGGACGTCCATGCAGATCAAGCACGCGCCGCCGATCCTTCGCGACGCACCCCCGCACCCTTTCGCGCTGCAGTGAGAGTCGCCCTCTTCATCACGTGCATCAACGACGGGCTCTACCCCGAAACCGGCAAAGCGGTCGTGGAGGTCATCGAGAGGCTCGGTCACGAAGTCGTCTTCCCGACAGAGCAAACCTGCTGCGGCCAGATGCACTTCAACGCCGGCTACCAGGCGGAAGGTCTCCAGCTAGCGCATCACTTCCGGGATGTCTTCGGATCCTACGACGTCATCGTGTCCCCGTCGGCATCCTGCGTGGGCACCGTCCGCGAGCTCTACGCGACAGCTGCGCGCGCCGCCGACGACACGTCGCTCGCGTCGGATCTCGACGGATTGACGCATCGGGTCTTCGAGTTCTCCGAGTTCCTGACTGACGTCGCCAAGGTGACGGACGTCGGTGCAAGCTTTCGGCGTCGCGTGGCGTACCACCCGACGTGCCACTCGCTGCGCGTCCTCGGGATCACGAATGGCCCCCGACTCCTCCTCGAGAGGGTGGAGGGTCTCGAGCTGGTCGATTTCATCGATCTCGACCAGTGCTGCGGCTTCGGCGGGATGTTCTCCCTCAAGAATTCCGAGACGTCGATCGCGATGGGGCAGGACAAGTTCGGCCACATCGCGGATGCGAGCGCGGAGGTCGTGTGCTCGCTGGACAACTCCTGCCTGACGCACATCGGGGGCATCGCCGCTCGCGCGAGCTCCCCCATCAAGGCAATGCACCTTGCTGAGATCCTTGCCTCGAGAGATGGGGGCTGATGGCCCGGGCCTTTGACTCCGACCACCCATTCCCGGACCTCGCGCGCATCGCGCTCGCCGACGGCCAGCTTCGATCGAACCTCGCACATGCAACGACGACGATCCGCGAGAAGCGTGGGCGCGCAGTAGGCGAGCTCGGTGATTGGGAGGACCTTCGTGACGCCGGGGTCGCCATCAAGGACTACGTACTCGAGAACCTCGAGGCGCTGGTGGTGCAGCTCGAGCAGAGCGTGACGCGCAACGGGGGCGTCGTCCACTGGGCTCGCACGGCGCAGGAGGCCAATGCGATCGTCGTGGACCTCGTGCAGGCGACTTCCGCGAAGTCGGTCGTGAAGATCAAGTCGATGGTGACACAGGAGATCGGGCTCAATGCTGCGCTCGAGGAGCACGGCATCGCCGCCTACGAGACGGATCTCGCCGAACTCATCGTACAGTTGGGCGATGACCTTCCCTCGCACATTCTGGTCCCGGCGATCCACAAGAACAGGTCCCAGATCCGCGACATCTTCATCCGGGAAATGGGAAGGTCCGGATTGGATGCGCCTGCCGGACTGACCGACGATCCCGCTGCGCTGGCGGCCGCCGCGCGCGCACACCTTCGTGACCGCTTCTTCACAGCGAAGGTCGGGATCTCGGGTGCGAACTTCCTCATCGCTGACACCGGTGGGCTTGTGATCGTCGAGTCTGAAGGGAACGGCAGGATGTGCCTGACGCTTCCCGAAACGCTGATCTCGGTGGTCGGCGTCGAGAAGATCCTCCCGGATTGGAAGAGCTTGGGCGTCTTCCTGCAGCTGCTCCCCAGGTCTTCGACCGGCGAACGTATGAATCCCTACACGTCCATTTTCACGGGCGTGACGCCAGGCGACGGGCCGTCTCGTTTCCACCTCGTCCTGCTCGACAACGGCCGGACCTCGGCGCTGGCGGACCCTGACGGCCGCGAGGTGCTGCGCTGCATCCGGTGCTCGGCGTGCCTCAACGTCTGCCCCGTCTACGAGCGCACCGGCGGCCACGCATACGGGAATCCGTATCCAGGGCCGATCGGCGCCGTCCTGGTCCCACAGCTCCGGAAGACCTCGCGCTCGGCCCTCGAGGAGTCGCTTCCTTATGCCTCGTCCCTGTGCGGAGCGTGCTACGAAGTCTGCCCCGTCAAGATCGACATCCCGAGGATCCTGGTCAAGCTTCGGACGGACGTCGTCGACGCAAAGCGATCTGAGCACCCGCGCGACCCCGAGCTGCTGACTATGAAGGCGGCTGGTTCCATGTTCAGCTCGCCCCGTCGTTTCCAGAGGCTCGTCTCAATGGGTGCCATTGTCGCGCGCATCGCGCGGCGCCCGTCGGTGCGGTACCTTCCTGCGCCGCTGAACAAGTGGACCAGCGGTCGCGATGCGCCACTGCCGCGGACACCAACGTTCCGGACCTGGTTTGCCGAGACCCACCCGCTGGGGCGCGAGTCGGACCAGGCTGCACCGGTCAATTCGGCCGCAGCCGCCAGCGCCGCAGCGCCAAGCGAGCGCTCGCACGATCGGATCGAGAACGGCGGCGAGCAGTCGCGCGCCTCCATGATCTCCGCCATCGGGGACGCCATCGATCCGGGTCGCGGTTCGAGCCATCGGATCCCTGCGGCGACATACCGAACGGCTGGCACACTCTCTGCGTCCGAGCGAATCTCGCAGTTCGAGGACAGGCTCGTCGACTACCGCGCCAGCGTGATCGAGGCTGCACCCGGGCAGGTGGGATCGTGCGTCGCAGAGCTCCTCGCGCGCCGCGGCGCGACGACGCTCGCGGTCCCAGCTGATCTCCCCGAGGCCTGGACCTCCGGGGTGGGCGCGGAGATACGCCGGGACGATCCGGCCATGGGCATCGATGCGCTCGATGCGACCGATGCGACTCTCTCGGCGTGCGCAATTGCTATCTCCGAGACCGGCACAATCATCTTGGACTCGGGGCCGATGCAGGGTCGCCGCATCCTCTCGCTCATCCCGGACCACCTCATCGTTGTGGTGGCAGAGGAGCAGGTGGTGCAACTCGTGCCCGAGGCCGTGGCCCGACTCGATCCGGTGACTGCGCAGACCTGGATCTCGGGACCCTCGGCGACATCGGATATCGAGTTGGAGCGGATCGAGGGCGTCCACGGTCCCCGCGTGCTCGATGTCGTCGTCATCCGAGCCGATCGGTGACCCTTGTCGTGGAGAGCGACTCCTCCGCCGACTGCCACAGCAGGCCCTGCGAAGGGTCTGGCTCGAACCGGAGGACGCCGAAGGACCGGCGGACCATCCACCGCATGCCCCACAGGTCGTCATCTACCAGGTCGAGAGCGCGGAATTGCATGAGCGCATTGCCGATCGCGGCGGCCTCGATGGGGCCAGCCTCTACCGGCACGCCGCAGGCATCCGCCGTCATCTGACACAGCTGCTCGTTCATCGCCCCACCACCGACGATGTGGATCGTGTCGACCCGCCGGGCTGCCACCTCCTCGATGCCCCGGATGGCACGCCGGTATGCGAGCGCGAGGCTGTCAAGGATGCATCGGGCGAACTCCGCCGGCTGCCGAGGTGCGGGCCGGTCGTGTCCGCAGAGTTCGGCGATGCGACCACGCATGTCCCCCGTGGTGAGCAGGACGCTGGACTCGGCATCGATGAGGTACTGAAACCTTGGGATGCTCGACGCGTCGAGCATCAAGGCGGCGAGGTCGAGATCCACACCATCGCCTTCGAACTCCCGGATGACCTCCTGGAGCGGCCAGAAGCCCATGATGTTGCGCAGCAAGCGCGTCTTGCCGAACGCACCCAGCTCGTTCGAGTACCCGGCTTCGAATGCCTGCCTCGTGACCACGGGCTCGTCGATCTCAACACCGACGAGCGACCACGTGCCTGATGAGATGAACGCGAATCGCTCGTCGACCGCAGGGACCGCAAGCACCGCCGAGGCGGTGTCGTGGGACGCGACCGAGGTGATCAGCAGATCCGGTGGGACACCGGCCTCGAGCGCCGCGGGATCGCTGACAGGGCCGAGGACCGTGCCCGGTGGTGTCAGGTCACCGACGATCGAAGGCGGGATCGAGAGCATCTCCATGAGCTCGGTGTCCCACTCACGCGATACCGTCAGCAACTGCGTGGTCGAGGAGTTTGTCTTCTCCCATGCGCTCCGTCCAGTCAGCAGGTAGCCGAGTAGGTCAGGGATGAGCAGGACTGTGGCCGTCTCGTCCTCGGGCCGCGCGGACCGGTCAGCGAGCAGCTGGTAGAGCGTGTTGAAGCTGAGCAGTGCAATGCCACTCCGCTCGAAGAGCTTCCATCCGCCGACAGCTGCAATGGCTGCCTCGAACGCGGGATGAGTGCGCGAGTCGCGGTGGTGCACCGGATCCTCGAGCAGGCGGCCATCAGTCCCTATGCGGCCGTAGTCGACGGCCCACGAGTCGATTCCGGCCGACACGAGCACTCCGCCGCGCAGGAGCGCGGCCCGAGCTGCCATCGAGAGACCCGCGACGACCTCCTCGTAGAGCCTGCGCAGCTGCCACCGGAACACCCCGTCCACGTCGACACCGCCGTTGGGGAATCGCGAAACCTCCTCGATCTCAATCAGGCCGTCGCGGAGCTCCGCTGCGAACACCCGGCCGCTCGAAGCCCCGAGATCGACCGCAGCAACCCAGATGCCTCCTGGCCGATCGGAGTCAACCGTCACCGGAGGAACGCGGAGGCCACGCCAGAGTCCACCGGTATGTGCGCGCCGGTGGTCAGGCTGAGGTCGCCTCCGAGCAGCGCGAAGACCGCGCCGGCGATGCTCTCGGGAAGCACCTCTCGTTTCAGGAGGGTCCTGCCGGCGTAGTAGACGCCCAGCTCCTCCTCCTCGACGCCATAGACGGCGGCACGCTGTGCCCCCCATCCGCTCGCGAAGATCTTCGAGCCCCGCACGACTCCGTCGGGATTGACGCCGTTCACCCTGATCCCTAGCTCGCCGAGCTCCGCAGCGAGAAGGCGCACTTGGTGTGCCTGGTCGGCCTTAGCAGAGCCATAGGCGACGTTGTTCGGCCCAGCGAAGACCGAGTTCTTGGAGACGATGTAGACGATGTCGCCACCGGTGCCCTGCGCCTTCATGACCCCGACGGCTGCTTGGGCTGCGAGGAACGAGCCCTTGGCCATCACATCGTGCTGAAGGTCCCAGTCCCTCTCGGTCGTCTCGAGGAGAGGCTTCGAGATCGACAACCCGGCATTGTTGACGAGGATGTCGATCCCGCCGTAGGCAAGGATCGCGTCGCCAATCGCACGCTCGATCTCTTCTCGGGATGAGACGTCGGCCGCCACGGGAACCGCTTCATCGGCGCTTCCGATACCCGCAGCCACCTCCGTGGCCGAGTCGAGATCGAGGTCCGCGACGACGACGTGTGCGCCCTCACGGCTCAGGCGGCGGGCGGTCGCCGCGCCGATGCCCGAGCCGCCGCCGGTCACGAATGCAACCCTGGATGCCAGCGGCTTCGGCCTCGGCATCCTGAGGAGCTTCTCCTCCTCCAGCTGCCAGTACTCGATCTTGAACTTCTCGGACTCCTCGATCGGCTCGTAGCGCGAGATGGCCTCCGCCGCCGTCATGACGTTGATGGCATTGACGAAGAACTCTCCGGCGACTCTGGCGGTCTGCGCGTCCTTGCCGAACGAGAACATCCCGACACCCGGCACGAGCACAATGGCCGGGTCCGCCCCGCGCATCGCGGGTGATTCGGGCGTGGCGAAGCGGTCGTAGTACGCGGTGTACTCCTCGCGATACGACTGGTGGAGCGTGGCCAGCCGGGCAAGCATCTCCTCGGCGCTCGCATTCGCTTCGACGTCCAGTACCAGCGGCCTCACCTTCGTCCGCAGGAAGTGGTCCGGGCACGAGCTCCCGCGGTTCGCCAGCTCCGCGTGGCGCTCGGACTCGAGGAACCCGAGCACCTCGTCGCAGTCGGTGAAGTGCCCGACCTGGGGGCGATCGGTCGACGCCATCCCCCGGATGGCCGGAAATATCTCTATCGCCCTGCGTCGGCGATCCGCGGGGTCGAGGCGGAGGAAGCCCTTGAGCTTCGGGCCAAGCGGCTCGGGTCGGCCGTGCTGGGCGATGTAGGCGGTCGCAGTGCGGATGATCTCGAGAGAGTTCGCCTCGCTATCCTCGCTCGTGTCCCCCCAGGCCGTGATTCCGTGCCCGCCAAGGATGACGCCAATCGAGTCCGGGTGGCGCGCATGGATCTCTGCGATGTCGAGACCGAGCTGGAATCCGGGTCGACGCCAGGGCACCCAATGCACACGTCCTTTGAAGATCGTCTCGGTCAGGGCCTCGCCATCAGCAGACGTGGCAATCGCTATTCCCGCATCAGGGTGAAGGTGATCGACATGGTCGCTTACGACGAGGCCGTGCATCGCCGTGTCGATGGACGGAGCCGCTCCGCCCTTCCCGAACAGGCAGAAATCGAACGCGGCGACCATCTCATCTTCGTGCTCCGGGCCTCGGTAGACCCTGGTCAAGGAGCGCAGCGCATCCAACCGAATTGCCGCAAGCCCTTGGATGCTCAGCGTCCCGAGATCGCCCCCGGAGCCCTTGACCCACATGACGTCGATCTCGTCGCCACTGGATGGATCCGAGACGACTGCCTTCGCCGAGGCATTCCCGCCGGCGTAATTCGTGTTGCGCGGGTCGGCTCCGAGCCTGTGTGCCCGCTCGATCAACTCGAGGACCGACTGCGGGGTGGCATACGACAGTTCGGGCACCTACGCCCCCCACCCTGCCTGTGTCCCGCCGACTCGCTCCTCCTCAATCTTCTGTTGGTAGCCGGACCGCTGGTACGCACCTATGGGGTCGGGATCGAGATCCATCTCTATGCGCAGTTCCCTGAGGAGGGGCCGCACGTCCGTGGAGAAGGCATCGAGGAAGATCTCGTGGGCCCCGAGGACGTCACCGGCCTCCTGCAGCCGGCGCAGCTCTTCGCGGTCCACCAACAGAGCCTTGGCTGTCGCTTCCTGGACGTTGAGCACTGAGCGGATTTCGGCCTGAATCTTCGGCTCGATGTTGTGGCATTGGTCGAGCATGAAGGCGATTCCGCCGTCGGGCGTAACGGCATCCGCGTCGACGATTTCGAACATGATCCGGAACAGTTGGTAGGGGTCAGCCGCTCCGACCATGAGGTCGTCGTCGCCGTAGAAGCGAGAGTTGAAGTGGAATCCGCCCAGCCTGCCAACACGCAGCAGAGAGGAGACCAGGAACTCGATGTTTGTCGCCAGCGCATGGTGGCCTGTGTCGACGAGCACCTTCGCCTGCTCACCGAGCGCCATGCAATGCAGCAGCGACGTTCCCCAGTCAGGTACGTCCATCGAGTAGAAGGACGGTTCGTACAGCTTGTACTCGAGCAGCATCCCCACATCAGGACCAAGGGCGGCATACGTCTCTGCCAGCGCCTCCGCCAGCCGCTCCTGACGACCCCTGATGCTGTCCTGGCCCGGGTAGTTCGTGCCATCGGCAAACCACAGACTGATAGCGAAGGAGTTCGTTTCCTTTGCAATCTCCACGCACTCGAGGAGGTGGTCGGTGGCCTTGCGCCGCACACGCGGATCGGGATTGCACACGCTACCGAGCCGATAGTCGTCTTCTTGGAAGACATTCGGGTTGATCGCGCCGATCTTGATTCCAAGGTCGGCCGCATGCTTCGCCAGCGCCGAGTAGTCGTTGACTCGGTCCCACGGGATATGCAGGGCGACCGATGGCGCGATGCGGGTGTACCGCTGGACCTGCGCTGCGTCCTCGAGCTTTTCGTACGGGTTCCTCGCGACTCCCCTCTGGGAGAAGACCTTGAATCGGGTGCCCGAATTGCCGTAGGCCCATGACGGCGTTTCGATCCACTGCCTGCGCAGTATCTCCTTGATCTCTGTCCTGTTGGTCATCAATAGTCTCGCTTCCTGGAATGCTCGGTCCGCAAAGGAACCTTTTCCCTCTTGTCGACATCAATCGAGATGAAAAACCTCTTCCCACGGGCTGATACCCGCGTCCGGCGGTCCCCCGTCGAGCCCGACGAAGTAGGACGACATGGATGCCTGCCACCTCGCATTGACATCGGTGGCATTCATGCTCTCAAGGGACCGCTCGAAGTTCTCGCACTCGAGGTATCCGATAAGGACGCCCTCTGGTGAGAGGAACAGCGAGTAGTTCGTCCACCCGCTCGCCGACAGCGCCTCTCGCATTTCGGGCCAGACCGACGCATGGCGCTCCTTGTACTCGTCGATCCTCGCAGGATCCACGCGAAGCTGGAAACAGATTCGCTGGGTCATGTCCCTCCTTGCGGCAGAGTACGGCGCTGGAACTGCCTCCTGACCCGGATGAATGCCTCCCGGGCGTTCGGGATGAGGACGCTCGCAAGGAGCAGGCAGCCGACAACGATGCTCTGGACCTGTGCGGAGACGTTGCTGTCGGTGAGTGACGCCTGCAGGCTGGCGAAGACCCCGACGGAGAGCGCCACGCCCACGATCGTGCCGCGGCCGCCGAAGATCGAGATACCGCCGAAGAGCACGATGGCCACGACGTTGAGCTCGAGTCCGAGGCCGGTGTCTGACGCCGAGCTGGCGAGTTGGAACGTGGTCAGGATCCCGCAGAATGCGCAGATCAAGCCGGACAGGACGTAGAGCGAGAACTTGATCCGCTTCACGCGGATGCCCGAGAAGAAGGCGGTCTCGGGTTGCAGCCCGATCGCATAGAGGGACCTGCCCAGTGATGTTGCGTGGAGCGTGAGGCCGAATGCGATCGCCAGGACCACGAAGACGACGAAGTCGAACGCGAGGTGCGTGCCACCGAGGGGAAGGCTGATCCTCGTGAACGACGCTGGGAACCCACCTGCGGTGTTGCTGCCAAGGACAATGAGCGCGATTCCCCGGTAGAGGGTCAGTGTCCCGATCGTCACGGCGATCGATGGAAGACCGAGCCGCGTGATCAGGAAGCCGTTGAGCGCACCGCACACGAGCCCGACCACGAGGCACAGCCCCATCGCAAGCCAAATTGACCACCCGTGCATGAAGAGGTAGCCGAGCAAACTGGCAGAGAGACCGAGTATCGAGGCAACGGACAGGTCGATCTCGCCGGTAATGATGATGAGGGTCATGGGCAGGGCCATGATCGCGAGAACGCCAAAGTTGAGACCCGAGAAGAAGAATGTCTCCCAGTTGAGGAAGTAGGGCGAGTTGAGCT
>Ga0181534_10000899_pt1 | contig 20414 bp, 17 predicted proteins | sample PEATcosm2014_Bin_37_FD_119758 | JGI IMG/M metagenome (GOLD analysis project Ga0181534, IMG submission 119758) | Peatland microbial communities from MTU Mesocosm Facility, Houghton, MI, USA - PEATcosm2014_Bin17_10_metaG | ecosystem: Environmental > Terrestrial > Soil > Wetlands > Peat | place... | reverse complement strand
TACCGGAAGTACCCGGCGCAGCTCGCTCAGGCTGGTCAAGGGAAGCCACGTTGTCGTCCCCCGGCTTTACGAGGGATCGCAGGCTTTTACGCTGCAGACCGATGACAAACGCATCGTGTTTATCATCCCGTACCAGGATGATTTCACTTTGATCGGCACAACTGATATCCCATTCACCGGGGATCCGACCCAGGTGAGCGCCAGCGATGCAGAGGTTCATTACCTGTGTGACCTGGCGTCGGAGTATTTGAAAACCCCGGTTACCGGCTCGCAAGCGGTTTGGAGTTACTCGGGTGTCAGGCCGCTCTATGACGACGGCGATGTGAGTGCATCGACGGTGACACGTGATTATGTGTTCGACCTGGATACCGCAGAGGGGCGCACGCCGTTGCTGTCTGTGTATGGTGGCAAGTTGACGACGTATCGCAAGCTTGCTGAGCATGCGATGTCAGAGCTGCGAGCACCGTTGCGCTTCGACGCCCGCGAGTGGACTCGCGGCTCGACGCTGCCAGGCGGGGATATTCCCAAGGGTGATTTCGAAGCGTTCGTCCACAGTCAGGCAGCGCGGTATCCCTTCGTGCCGCCGAAGTTAGTAAGCCGTTTGTGCCGTGCGTATGGGACTCGCATAGAGCAGGTGTTGGGCAACGCGCAAAGCTTGAACGACCTAGGCGAGGAGCTCGGTCCGCAACTCTACGAGGCGGAGTTGCAATACATGCGTGACAAGGAGTGGGCGCGAGCGGGACACGATGCGCTGTGGCGGCGCTCGAAATTGGGATTGAGACTGAGTAGCGCTCAACAGGAGCGCGTAGCTGCGTGGTTTGAGCGATCAGCAACTTGATCTGACGCGCTGTAGCGCGGCCCGCCAGCCGTCCATTTCCCGCTCGCGAATAGTGGCCTCCAGCTTGGGCTCACATCGAACATCGCGCTGCCAGAGTCGGGCGATGTCGTCCAACGAGTTGTAAACACCGTGCCCGAGGCCTGCGAGGCAGGCGGCGCCGAAGGCGGTGGATTCGGCCATTTTGGGTCGCAGAATAGGCACGCCGAGAATGTCGGCGAGGCGCTGCAGGAAGAAACTGTTATGGGCCATTCCGCCGTCGACTTTCAATTGGGAGGGGCCGATGCCGTCGGCTGCCATCGCGTCCAACAGGTCGCGTGTTTGATAGACCACGCTGTCCAAACCCGCTCGTGCAATCTCACCACGACCTGTGGCGCGTGTCAGTCCCACAATTGCGCCGCGCGCGTCGGGGTCCCAATAGGGAGCGCCCAGGCCGGTGAAGGCGGGCAGCAGATAGACGCCGCCGGTGTCAGAGACTGATTGCGCCAGCAGCTCTATTTCCGGAGCGCGCGCAATGATTCCCAAGCCGTCACGCAGCCATTGAATGGTGGAGCCTGCGGACAGGATCGATCCCTCGAGGGCATAGGTGGTCTCGCCTTTGAGGCGGTAGGCGATGGTGCTCAGCAGGCGGTTTCGCGACCGGACGAGTTGTTGGCCGGTGTTGAGGACGAGAAAGGCTCCCGTACCGTAGGTGCTTTTGACGTCGCCTTCGGCGAAGCAGGCCTGACCGACGAGGGCGGCCTGTTGGTCGCCGGCTACGCCGCGAATCGGCATGGCTTCGCCGAAGATGTCGGCGTCAGTGACGCCAAAGTCGGCCGCACTGTCATGTACTTCGGGCAGACACTTGGACGGCACCCTGAAAAGGTCGCATAGCGACTCATCCCAACAGCATTTACGGATGTCAAACAGGGCAGTGCGGCTGGCGTTGCTGACATCCGTTGCGTGAACGCGCCCGCCTGTTAGACGCCAGATCAGGTACGTGTCGACAGTGCCGAAAGCCAGATGCCCCGCCGTGGCAGCTTCACGGGTACCGGGTACGTTGTCGAGAATCCATGTCAGCTTTGTGGCGGAGAAGTAGGGGTCGAGACGCAGACCGGTTTTCTCGATGACCTCGCTCTCGCGACCCGCGTCTCGAAGCTTGCGGCACTCGTCGGCAGTTCGACGGTCTTGCCAGACGATGGCGTTATAAACCGGGATGCCCGTGCGGCGGTCCCACAGCAGCGTCGTTTCGCGCTGGTTGGTAATGCCGATCGCAGCTACGGGAAGGTGCTTGGCGCGCAGCTGCTTTAATACTTCGCGGGTGGTGGAGATTGTCGTTGCCCAGATGACCTCCGGGTCATGCTCCACCCAGCCCGACGCCGGGTAAATCTGCTCAAACGGATGCTGATCCAGCGCAACGATGGACCCTCGCGCCGTGAACGCGATGGACCGGCTGGAGCTGGTGCCTTGGTCGATGGCCAGCAGAATCGGGTCGTTGTCGCTCATTCCGCGACCATATCACGCGCCACCGACGCGGTCGCGTTCACGATGTTCCTTCCAGATGTCTATCAGGATCCATTTGCGCATGGAGGACACGTACGACTTCAACAGTCGTAGATGTGACGATGTAGTACACCGCATGACGATTCACGAATAATACGCGGTACCCCTTGAGTATGTTGTCTCGCTTGACGCCGCGATGTGCGTTGGTAGCCAACGTCCGGATGGCGCTGTTCAGACGATCCACGTAACGATCCGCCTGCGCCTCGTCCCATTCTTCGAAGCTGTGCAACCAAATTTCGATCAGGTCAGTTTCGGCACGGGCGTGTAAGCGGATTTTGCGCATCAATCTCCTGATTGCGCTCGGCGCCGGGCCTTGCGCTTTATTTCCTGGATGTCCAATTCAACGAGCTCGCTGCGTTCGCCATCGATCAATGCATCGCGAAGTGTTCCGATGCGGCGCTCATGCTCTTCGAGCAGGCGTAGGCTGGCCCGGATCACTTCGCTGACAGACCCATAACGGCCACTTGCAATTTGGCTGTGAATAAAGCTCTCGAAATGGTCGCCGAGGACGATGCTGGTGTTCTTTGCCATGACGTGACGATCTCCTGTTGATACCATTATATAATATCTAATGGTACTCAAGAAAGGCACTTCAGGGCGGTAGGCACTACGCCACAACGCCTATGCGCGCTCAACGGACAGTTGTACGAACTATTCGGTGAGGAGGCGTTTGGCGCGACGGAGGTCGGCTTCGAGGGCTTGCGTGAGCTCGGACTTTCTGGCGCCCTCGCTGCGCAGGATCGCAGAGGGGTGGTATGTGCAGACCACCAGGGCGCCGCGTGGGTGCTTGGTTACTTGTTGGCGCGCGTTTTCGATCTTGTCCGAAGAGCCGAGCACCGCGCGGATTGCGGTGGCGCCTAACGCCACGATTACGCGAGGGGAGACACTCGAGATTTCGCGATCCAACCAGGTGCCGCAAGCGTGAACTTCCTGCTGGTCCGGTCGCTTGTGGAGCCGGCGCTTGCCGCGCGGTTCCCACTTGAAGTGCTTCACTGAGTTCGTCACAAACAGTTCGGCTCGGTTGAGGCCGGCTTGCAACAGGATCGAGTCCAGCACCTGGCCGGCGGGACCCACGAAAGGGCGGCCTTTCAGGTCCTCTTCATCACCCGGTTGCTCGCCAACGAGCATGATCGATGCGTCGGTTGGGCCTTCGCCCACAACAGCCTGGGTGGCGTGGCGCCACAGATCGCAGAGTTTGCAAGTCAGAGGTGAGTCCGCGGGCGGCACGATGCGATCCAGGCTGCGGGCGATGGCGGCCGGGATGCGCAGATCGTCGGGTTTGGGCGGGGTCGTCAAAGAACGAAGGGTTTTGACACCGCCTTCGCTGATCAGGGATTTGATTTCACCGGCTTCAGGCAAGAGCTGCCAGTAACGCTTCGGCATCTCACGCTGCATCACTGATGGGTTGATGCGGGCTACGTTGCAGATGTTACGGTAGTAGGTACGCCACAACGAATGCGTGGTGTCTTCGCGAGGCACGCTCGACTTGGGTGAGTCGAAGAACTCGACATGCTCGCCGTTCCAGTGGGCGGCCCCATCCGGGGTGGCGATCATCCAACGCATGTTGGGGAAGCGCTTTTCGAAGAACGGTACGGTGGTGCGGAGGATTTCGTGGGCCGGTTCGAACCAGGCGACGTAGCGTTTGTCGCCGTTGGCGTCATCGGTCTCGTGGAAGCGGACGAAGGCATGCATTTTGTGCACGTCGCGGTGGATTGCTTTTTCCCACGTGCGAGCCACTTGCACGTCCGGATCGGCGTCGTTGTCCAACAAGTCGCGGTTTTGATTTAGGACCCGCCAGGTGAGGCGGTACATCAATTCCCAACGACTGGGGTCGCGGTAACAGGCCAGGTCTTCGAGAAGCCGCAGGAGGCGTCGCGAGATGGCTGGCGCTCGTGCAAAGGTGGCAGCCGGCAATGTTACGGCACCCGGCCGGGACGGAGGCGCCTCAGTTGGCGCCGCGGCCGCGGCAGCGCCAGCGCCCGAAGTCGCCGCCGCCGAGGTCACTCCAGCAGCGGAGGTCGCTTTGTCAGCCCAGGTCGCTCCGGCAGCCCAGGTCGCTCCGGCAGCCGAGGTCGCTCCGGCAGCCGACGGCGCCCCGGTAGCCGACGGCGCCCCGGTAGCCAGTGTCGCGCCCGTAGCCGATGTCGCCGTCGCATTGCTCGGGTGCTGAGGCTCGTCCGCAGTCGACTCAGTAGCGGGAGCGGGCGTTGGCGAGGCGTTGAGGCTCGGTGCTCGCCAATCTGACCAAACAACGTCCGCAGGCGGAACTGCCCCCGCCAGAAGAGGTCGGGCGGCGGCCCGCCAGCCCTCGAAATCCCTGACTTCCTGCCGATACATGCGAAGTCAAAACAACGACTGCTGCGGGCTGGGCGCGACGCCGACAGCGGCCCGCAAACGTTGACTCGACACATCACTGGGTGGGTGATAGTCGACAGTAGTGATGAAATGCCGCGCCTTGCGTAACACCGCCCCCAGCCGCTTCAAATCCGCATAGCGCAATCGCCCATGACGGCGCGATCGCACGATGCGGTCCACAACCTTCACCCCAAACCCGGGCACCCGCAACAACTGCTGCCGCTCGGCGGTGTTGACGTCCAGCGGAAACAGCTCGCGATTCAACAACGCCCAACTCGTCTTGGGATCGATCTCCAGGTCCAGGTTACCCTGCGGCATGGACGATATGATCTCGGGCGTGGAAAACCCATAAAACCGCATCAGCCAATCGGCCTGGTACAACCGATGCTCACGCATCAAAGGGGGCGCCTTGTTGGGCAGCCTGGAAGAGGAGTGGGTGATCGGGCTGAACGCCGAATAATAAATCCGGCGCAACCGGTAAGACCGATACAACGTATCCGCCGACTGGATGATCTTGGCATCCGAGCTCGCGTCCGCCCCGACAATCACCTGCGTACTCTGCCCGGCCGGCGCAAACTTCGGCGCACGCGCCCCAGCTTCGGCGGCTTCCTCCAACCCAACGCGAATCGTCCCCATCGCGCGCTTGATCGAGGTTTCGTTTTTCTCCGGTGCCAACGCACCGAGCGCCTCCCCGGTCGGCAGCTCGATATTGACGCTCAACCGATCGGCAAAGCGGCCGGCCGCTTCAATCAGCTCCGGGCTGGCCTCCGGAATCGTTTTCAGGTGGATGTACCCGCCGAAGGCATGGTCCTGCCGCAGCTGCCTTGCCACCTCCACCAGTTGCTCCATAGTGTAGTCGGCGGAACGGATGATTCCCGAGCTGAGAAACAATCCCTCGATGTAATTGCGCCTGTAGAAAGAGAGAGTGAGATCGACCACCTCTTCAACGGAAAATCGAGCGCGCGGCACGTCGCTGGAGCGACGGTTGATGCAGTAAAGGCAGTCGTAGAGACAGAAATTGGTGAGCAGAATCTTGAGCAGCGATACGCAGCGACCGTCGGGCGTATAGCTGTGGCAAATGCCCATGCCGGTCGTTGATCCCATGCCACGCCCAGGCGCGGATGAGCGCTTTGGCGCGCCACTGCTGGCGCATGAAGCGTCGTACTTCGCCGCGTCGGCGAGCACGGCTAATTTGGCCTCCAAGTCCATACTGTATATTCGTACAGACAAACGTGTGTATGCAAGCTTAACGGACCCTTTTCGTAGTTAAACTCACCCCATATGACTTCACTAATCAATGCAATTGCCCAGGCCCACGTGGCCATCCGTCCAGATGTACCTGTATCTCCACTGCAGCTCAGCGGCTCACTTTCCCGAACGCTGGGATGCAGCGTCCTGCTCAAGAACGAGCACCTGCAGCCCACAGGCTCCTTCAAAATTCGAGGGGCCACGAACAAGCTGCGCATCCTCGGCGAGGATGCCCGGCGCAAGGGTGTGACCACCGCGTCGTCTGGAAACCACGGACAGGCAGTCGCGCTCGCGGGTTCAAAATCCGGCGTCCCGGTCACCGTCTATGTTGCTGCCACCGCATCGAAGACAAAGATGGCGGCGATTGAGGCGCTGGGCGCCGAGCTGAACGTCGTTGCAGGTCCTCCCATCGAAGCCGAGCTGCTCGCTCGTCGCCAGGCGGAAGCGCAGGGCAAGGTCTACATCTCTCCCTACAACGATCTCGATGTCGTTGCGGGGCAGGGCACGATAGGAATGGAGTTGTACGAGCAAGCCCCTGACCTCGATGCGGTCTTCATTGCTGTGGGCGGCGGCGGGTTGATCAGTGGTGTTGGTACTGCTCTCAAGAACCTGAGCCCACGCACTCGCATCGTTGGAGTCTGGCCGGAGAACTCACCCTGCATGCTGCGGGCGATGGAAGCGGGCGAAATCATCGACGTGGAGGAGCAAGACACTCTTTCTGATGGCACGGCGGGTGCCGTTGAGCCTGGGTCGGTCACTTTCCCATTGTGCCGCGCAGTGATTGATGAAACGGTCACGGTGACCGAGGCCGAGATCGCCGGGGCCATGCGGATGATTGCGGATGCTGAGCATTGGATCGTCGAAGGCTCTGCGGGTGTTGCATTGGCCGGATTGGTTAAACGAGCCGCGGCGTTTCGGGGTCGGAAGGTGGCGGTCATTATCTGCGGGCGCAATATCGGGCTGGAGAAGTTTCTCGACGCCGTTCAATCGGTCGCTGTGTAACGCCAACCCCAAATTCGCGCAACGGGCTCGAAGCTCACTTGCAGACTTCGAAGAGACCCGCGGCTCCCTGGCCTCCGCCAATGCACATTGTCACGACCACATATTTGACGCCGCGGCGTTTTCCCTCGATCAGTGCATGTCCCAACAATCGAGCGCCCGTTGCCCCGTAGGGGTGGCCCACTGCAATCGCTCCACCATCCACATTCAACCGATCATCCGGAATTCCGAGCTTGTCCCGGCAGTACAACACCTGGACCGCGAAAGCTTCGTTCAACTCCCACAGACCAACGTCTTCCAGCTTGACGCCGGTGCGCTCCAGCAGGCGGGGAATCGCAAAGACCGGCCCGATGCCCATCTCATCCGGCTCACAGCCGGCGATGGCGAAGCCGCGGAAAATACCCAACGGCTCGATGTTCCGACGCTCAGCCAATTTGGCATCCATGACTACGCAGGCGCCGGCGCCATCGGAAAACTGGCTGGCATTGCCCGCGTTGACGACTCCCCCGGGCATGGCCGGGCGGATCTTGGAAACACCCTCGAGGGTGGTGTCCGGTCGGATCCCCTCATCGCGGCTGAGAACCACTTCGCGCGTGCCGATCCGCATGTTCTTCTCGTCCACCACGCCCATAGTGACTTTCATGGGAGCGATCTCGGCTTCGAATCTGCCATCGGCCTGCGCTTTCGCGGCACGGACCTGGCTGCGAACGCCGTACTCATCCTGTCGCTCACGCGAGATGTTGTAGCGCTGCGCCACCTGTTCGGCAGTCTGCAGCATCGACCAGTAAATTTCCGGCTTGTGCTCCAGGAGCCAGGGGTCGGCGCGCATGTGCGTGTTGAGCTCGTTCTGTACACAGGAGATCGACTCGAGTCCTCCCGCGACAATAACGGGCACCTTCTCGGTCATGACCCGCTGGGCGGCCATGGCAATCGTCTGCAGCCCGGACGAGCAAAATCGATTCACCGTAACGCCCGCAGTGGTGACCGGTAGCCCGGCGCGCAGAGCGATCTGGCGGGCCACATTTCCACCTGTGGTCCCTTCACCCAGTGCCACACCCATCATGACATCTTCAACTTCCGCCGGATCGATCTTCGCGCGTTCGACGGCTTGTTGAACGGCGTGGCCCCCAAGAGTTGCGCCATAGGTCATGTTGAGAGCGCCCCGCCAGGACTTGGCAAATGCGGTGCGGGCTGTAGAGACAATAACGGCGTCGGTCATGAGGCTGATCCCGAGTTCGAACGATCAAAGGAAGAGAAGCTTTCACCGGCTCCGGCCAGGCGCACCAACAAGGGGGCTGGTGAAAGCCGGTAGCGCGTGAGGGCACTGACGACTTCAGCCAATCCAACCGTATCGGCGTAGAACATGGGTCCGCCGCGGTAGATGGGGAAGCCGTAGCCATTCAGATAGACGAGATCGATATCGGAGGCACGTTGGGCGATGCGCTCGTCGAGGATCCTGGCTCCTTCATTGACGAGTGAGTACACCAGGCGCTCGACGATCTCAGTACTGTCGATCTTGCGTCGGGTGATTCCGATCTCCTGAGAGTGTTTGACGATCATGTCGTCGACCTCGGCATTGGGGTGAGCAGCGCGATCCCCCGGCCGATAGTCGTACCAACCTGCGCCGGTCTTCTGCCCAAAGCGGCCTTTTTCACACAGACGGTCGGCGACGCTGGGATGTTGCGGCGCACCCTTCTCAGCATATTGCCGCTTGCGAATGGCCCAACTGATGTCATTGCCCGCCAGGTCGCTCATCCGGAACGGGCCCATGGCGAAGCCAAACTTCTCCACGGCCTGGTCGACCTGCGCCGGCAGACAGCCCTCGTCAATGAGCGCCATGGATTGCGCGAAGTACTGGTGAATCACGCGATTGCCAATGAAGCCATCGCAGACGCGGGCGACTACCGCGAGCTTGCGGATCTTCTTGGCGAGCCCCATGGCCGTTGCCAGCACGTCGTTCGCGGTGGCATCCGCGCGGACCACTTCCAACAGTCGCATGACATTGGCGGGACTGAAGAAATGCAGTCCCAGCACATCCGCGGGGCGCTGCGTGAACTTTGCAATCTGGTTGACATCGAGAGTCGACGTGTTGCTTGCCAGGATCGCGCCCTGTTTGGCAACCCTGTCCAACTCGCGGAACACCTTTTCCTTGACCCCCATCTCCTCGAACACGGCCTCGATGATGAGATCCGCGTTTCCGAGGTCGCTGTAGGCGGTCGTCGGTTGCAGAAGACCCATGCGCTTCTCGAGATCCTCCGCCGCGAGTTTGCCTTTCCTGGCCGAGCTTTCGTAGTTGCGCCGAATGGTCGCAACTCCTTTCTCCAACGCGGCGGCATTCACTTCCAACAGCGTGACCGGGATGCCGGCGTTGAGGAAGTTCATGGTGATGCCGCCACCCATGGTGCCGGCGCCAATGACGCCGACCGCGGCAATGTTCCGGGTTGGGGTGTTGGCAGGCACTCCGGTCACCTTGGAGGCCGCGCGCTCGGCAAAGAAAATATGCCGCAGCGCTTTCGACTCCGGCGCCTCGAGGAGTCCAATGAAAATCTCGCGCTCCTTGCGCTGGCCGGTCGCAAAGTCCGGCGCCGTTACGCTCTGCTCGATGGCATCGAGACAAGCGAGCGGGGCGGGGAAGGGTCCGGCCTTGGCTTTGACCATGTTGCGCGCAAATCCCATGAACGCTTCATGGTTGGGGTATTTGACGCTCGAGTCGCTGAGGCGCTTGGCGGGCAACTGCTTTGCCACGACCTCGGCCGCGAAAGCCTGCGCCGCGGTGAGCAGATTGTCGGGCACGACGCGATCGAACAAGGGTGTCGGCGCGAGATCCGCGGCCTTTACCGGCTCGCCGCTGACAATCATGTTGACTGCGATCTCGAGTCCAACGGCGCGCGGCAATCGTTGTGTACCACCCGCACCGGGGATCAATCCAATCTTCACTTCCGGCAAGCCGACGCGCGCCGCTGCCGCGGCTACGCGGAACTGGCATCCCAGTGCGAGTTCGAAGCCGCCGCCGAGACAGGTTCCAGAGATGGCGGCTACGGTCGGTTTGCTGCTGCGCTCGAAGCGCCGGATCATGGTGTCGAGCGACGGTTCGGCGGATGCCTGCGGCGTGTTGAATTCCTTGACGTCGGCACCGCCGGAGAAGAACTCGTCCGTGCCGATCAGAACCACCGCGGTGACGGCCGGATCCTGTTCCGCCTTTGTCAGCTCGTCGACGAGATGCTTACGAACGGCATGCGACAACGCATTGACCGGAGGATTGTCGAGCTTGATGACGGCCACTGCGTTGGCAGAGCCGGAGGTCGATTTCGAGTTCGCCATAGGAGCTGGGGCTCGTTCCTGTTGTGCCTGGACGTGTGCCGCCGTGCGAAACAACTTTCGCACCGGGGACCGGGCATTATCGCCTGCCGCGCTTCCTTGTCAAAGACCGTTGTCGACCACAATCTTCCGACCGGCCCTCAGCTTCGCCGTTATATACTGGACCGCTCCATTGCCCGCAAGAAGTCGTTACATCCATGCCTGCCCTGCAAGTTCTGTTGAAGAAAGAAGATCTGCTGCCGGACCATCTCGCGGACCGCGTCGTCATTGTGTTGGATATCCTGTTTGCCACCTCGACCATGGTGCACGCGTTGTCGCACGGTGTTGAGGGCATCTGGCCCGCATTGGATACGGATGATGCCAACGTGGTCGCGGCGGGTATCGGTGACTGCATCAAGTCGGGTGAATATCTGGCCGAGCATCTGCCGGGATTCGCACCCGCGATGCCCCTGCTGTTGAGTCGCGAGGCGTTGCGCGGCAAGAAGTTGGTTTACTGCACGACGAACGGCACGGTGGCATTGAAGGCAGCGGCCGGAGCGCAGGACGTGTATGTCGGCAGCCTGTTGAACGGCGCCGCGCTCGTGTCGCATGTCAGAAAGACACATCCGGACACCTCTGTGTTGATTCTGTGTTCCGGGTCCATCGGCATGTTCAACCTGGAGGACTTCTACGGGGCGGGGCATTTTGTCGAGCTGTTCGCCGCGCAGGGGAGTTATCAGCTGAATGATGGTGCCCGCGGCGCGCGACTGCTGCGGCGGGCCTACGATCCGCGGACGGTACTGACCGGGTCGCGGGTCGGATTGATGATGCGCGACAAAGGGCTCCTGGATGAAGTCGAGTATTGCGCGCAATTCGACCTGTTGGACGTGGTGGCGCGCCTGGAACAGGGGGTGCTGCGGCGCGTGAATCTTTGAGCCTGCTCACACCACTCGATATCATCACATCTGATACTATATAGGTCGTTAGTATCGACCCGCCCTGAAGGGGGCGTGCCAATGGAAGACCGTCTGCGCAATTTTGGCTTCCTCCTGAAGGAAGTCAGCCGCCGCTATGTGAACCGCTTCGAGGTCCGGGCTGCCGAGATTCCGCTCAATCTCGCGCAGGCTAAGGCATTGGTTCGCCTGGAAAAAAATGAAGGAGTGAGCCAGGCGCGGCTGGCGGAGCTGGCCGAAGTGGATGCCATGACCATGGTGCGCATCCTGGATCGCATGGAAGCAGAGGGGCTGCTGGAGCGCCGGCCTGACCCGGCCGATCGCCGTGCCCGCTGCCTGTATCTCACGGCCAAGGCCAAGCCTATTTTGAGCGAGATCTGGCGCCTCAGCGAAGAAATCCGCGCTGAAATTTTTGCCAACGTGAGCAAGGCGGAGCGCGAGCAGTTCATGGACGTGCTGGAGCGCCTGTACGCGAACATTTCGCGACTCGAGGGGCTTGCTCCGCAAGCGCCGGGTGCCCGGTGTTGAGTCCGCGATTGCGAAAGCCCTTGATGTTTGGTGGGCCTGCGCTGGCCGCCATCGTTGTTGCCTACTTCTATCTGACAGGGGGGCGGTTCGAGAGTACTGACGATGCCTATGTGCAGGTCGCAAGTGTGGCAGTCAGCTCCAACGTTGCCGGCAGGGTGTTGGAGGTTGACGTTCATGACAACCAGACGGTGCACAAGGGGGATGTGCTGTTCCGGCTAGACGCTGAGCCGTTCCGCATTGCCGTGGAGGAGGCGGAGGCACAGTTGGCGAGTGCCCGGCTCCAGGTTGATTCACTGAAGGCCAGCTATCGGCAGCAGCAGGCGCAGTTGGCATCGGCGCGAGAGACGCTCGCGTATCAGACGCGGGAGACTGATCGGCAGAAGCGGTTGCTGACGGCAGGCATCTCGTCGCAATTGCAGGTGGATCGGGCGGTGCATGCTTTGGCAGGTGCGCGCAGTGATCTCGCGGCTGCGGAGCAGGCCACGAACGCGGTTGTGGCGAACCTGGGCGGGAATCCGAATATCGAGGTGGATCGGCATCCGACTGTGCAACACGCGCAGGCGGTGTTGGATCGGGCCAGGTTGAATTTGTCCTATACGGTTATCAAGGCGTCGACGGATGGCATCGTCACGCGGGTTGAGCAGCTGCAGGCGGGTACCTATATAACGGCGTCTACGCCGGTGTTTGCGCTGGTTGTGGCCAATGACACCTGGGTGGAGGCTAACTTCAAGGAAAACCAGCTGGCCCACATGAGAGTGGGGCAGCAGGTGGAAGTACATGTGGATAGTTATCCGGGTAAGACGTTCAAGGGTACGGTGGCGAGTGTCAGCCCGGGGACGGGCTCGCAATTTTCGCTGTTGCCTGCGGAGAACGCGACGGGTAACTGGGTGAAGGTGGTACAGCGGTTGCCGGTGCGGATTGAGTTGAAGAACGTCGACCCGGCTGCGTACCCGTTGCACGGAGGCTTGAGTGCTACGGTTGATGTGGATACGCAGTATGAGCGTCACCTGTTCGGCGCCAACACGTGGCCCCAGCAGGCCGCCGCCGGTGAGCTAGCGTCAGCTCAGTGAACGCGCGTCCCGCCAACATCCGCAGTGACGCTGCGGAGGCGTCAGCGCCCGGCGCAGCGCGCGCGACACCAGCCCAAGCGACGGACGACTCGAGGACAACGGTGGCGCCCATTGAGTCTGGTGCCGCGACGCCGCCGATTGAGGAGGCGTCGGAGCACCGCCAGGATCGAGCTACCGCGGCATTGCCGGCGCGTACGGCACCCGCTGGCCACGACGCCGGGGCGCCGCACAGGGTGCTCATCACGATCACCGTGATGCTGGCCTCCATCATGCAAGCCCTGGACAACACCATCGCCAATGTGGCGTTGCCCCGCATCCAGGGCTCACTGTCGGCGAGTCAGGATCAGATGAGTTGGGTGCTCACGTCCTACATCATCGCCGCCGCCATCATGACGCCGTTGAGCGGATGGTTGGCCGGTCGTATCGGCCGGCGGCGCGTGTTTCTGACATCCATCATCGGCTTCACCATAACTTCCGCGTTGTGCGGCCTCGCGCAATCACTCCCTGAAATCGTCATAGCGCGTCTGCTGCAAGGCCTATGCGGAGCAGCCTTGGTGCCGATGTCCCAAGCCATCCTCCTGGACATCAACCCCCCGGAAAAACACGGCCGGGCCATGGCCATCTGGGTAATGGCCGTCACCATCGGCCCCATCCTGGGTCCCGCGCTCGGTGGCTGGCTCACTGAAAACTACAACTGGCGTTGGGTGTTCTACATCAACGTCCCGTTCGGTCTGCTCTCGGCCTTCGGCACGCTGGCCTTCATCTCCGAAACCCAACCCCGCAAGTCCCGCTTCGACTTCTTCGGTTTCGCCACCCTGAGCCTCGCCATCGGCGCATTCCAGATGATGCTCGACCGCGGCCAGTTGAAGGACTGGTTCAACTCCACCGAAATCTGCATAACCGCGGCCATCGCGGCCTTGTCGATGTACCTCTTCATCGTCCACATGCTGACGACCCGGGAAAGCCCGTTCGTCAGCGCCGGCCTGTTCAAAGATCGCAACTTTCTCACCGGCAGCGTATTCATTTTCATAGTCGGTGCGGTGCTGTTCGCGGTGTTGGCCCTGTTGCCGCCGTTGCTGCAGGACCTGATGAACTACCCTGTAGTATTGACGGGCCTGGTCACCGCACCCCGGGGGGCCGGCACCTTCGGCGCAATGTTTCTCGTGCAATGGCTGATGCGTCACAAAGTAGACGTCCGCATCGTCATCGGCAGCGGTTTTCTCATCACCGCCGCCTCACTCTGGATGATGACCGGCTTCTACCTGCAGATGGACCAGTCCATGGTCGTCTGGTCCGGCCTTCTGCAGGGGCTCGGGGCGGGCATGGTCTACGTTCCGCTGGCGGCGGTGACCTTCACGACGCTGGCTCCCGCGCTTCGCAATGAAGGCACGGCGATCTTCAGCCTGATGCGCAACATCGGCAGCAGTATCGGTATTTCGATCGTGACGGCGCTGCTGACCCGCAATACCCAGATCATGCACTCACGCCTGGCCGAAAACGTCACTCCTTACTTCAATCCATGGCATCCCTCATTGGCGACCGCGGCCGGCGCCCAGATGGTCAATCACACCGTGACCAGCCAGGCAGCCATGATCGCCTACAACAACGACTTCAAGATGATGTTGATCCTGTCACTCATAGCCGCCCCGGCCGTGGTGCTGTTGCGGATTACCAAGCAAGCTGCGGCGGACAAGGCGCCAGTGGTGGTCGAATGATGCAAGCGCGACGACTAACCGCAGTACTGGGCCTGGCAGCCGTCATCGCCGGTTGCAAAGTAGGTCCCAACTTCGAGCGCCCGGACGCGCCGGCGACCGACAGATACACGCAGCAGAAGCTGCAGGTCGAGTCGGCGAGCCTGGATCAACAGATTGCCCTGGGTTCGACCCTGGATCGCGAGTGGTGGCACTCATTCCAGTCCGACGCCATCGACGCGGTAGTGAAGCGGGCTCTGGCAGGCAACCGTACCCTGGTCGCGGCGAACTCGACACTGGCGCAGGCCAACGAGCTGGCACGGGCGCAGGCGGGATCCCTCTATCCTCAATTCAACATGACAGCCGGTCTGGGTCGCCAGAAGTACGGCGCCCAGTTCTTCGGCACGTTTCAAAAGCTGCCGCCTTTCACGTACTACGCGCTGGGACCGACTGTCAGCTATGCGTTGGACTACACAGGCGGCACGGCTCGCTCGGTGGAGCAGCAGTACGCGCAGGCGGAATATCAGCGGCAGCGTGTCAATGCCGCTTATCTGATGGTCACTGGAAACGCGGTCATGGAGTGTTTGCGGATCGCACTCCTGCAGGGTGAGATTGCAACTGTAGAGGCTATCCTCGAGGAGGACCGCCAGAATCGCAAGCTGGTGCAGGTGGCCTTCGATGCCGGCTCAGTGTCCAGAACCGATGTTGTGAGCGCCGAGAGTCAGTTGGCCAGTGACGCGACACTGCTGCCGCCGCTGCGCCAGCAACTCAGTGAGGCGCGGCACGCCCTGGCGATCATCATGGGGCAGTTCCCGGCCAACGAGACGCCGGCCGAGTTTGATCTGGCCAAAGTAACGCTCCCCCACAATCTGCCGGTGAGCCTGCCGTCCGAGCTGGTTCATAGTCGTCCCGACATTCTGGCGAGCGAGGCGCAGCTGCACGCGGCGACCGCGGCAGTAGGGGTGGCTACCTCAAACCTGTACCCACACATCGTTCTGTCAGGGTCGCTCACTTTGCAGTCGACCATTCTGGGTCGCCTGTTTGAGGGCCAGAACAATGCATACAACGGCATAGGTTCGCTCACGGCACCGCTGTTCGACGGCGGAACGCTGCGCGCCGAGAAGCGGGCGGCGGTCGATGCCATGCAGGCCAGCGCCGCGAATTATCAGCAGACGGTTCTCGCGGCGTTCGGCCAGGTTGCCGATTCGCTCGAGGCGCTGGACCACGACGCTGAGCAGCTCGACGCGCAGGCTCACGCCCAAAGCGCAGCCCGGGAGAACGTCGACCTGACCCGGAAAAGTTACAATGAGGGCAACGTCGGAGTGCTGCAGGTCCTCGACGCCGAGCGCCTGTACCAGAATGCCCGCCTCGGATTTGTACGAGCGCAGGCACAACGCTACATGGACACTGTACAATTGTTTCTCGCCTTGGGCGGAGCTGCCACGTAAAGCGAGTCCATGTCCGCTGTCATTGAAACGCACGATCTGGCCAAGAGCTACGGCCAGTTTGGCGCGCTGCACGGTCTCAACATGTCGATGCCGGAAGGCAGCGTCTTCGCCCTCGTCGGGGCGAGCGGCGCCGGCAAGACCACGACCATCAAGATTCTGCTCAATATGATCGCGCCGTCCCGCGGCCGTGCAACCCTGCTTGGCGTGGACTCGCGTGCCATCGGCCCGTCGCTGCTGTCTCAGGTGGGGTACGTGTCCGAAAGCCAGGCTTTGCCGGGGCGGTTGCGGGTGGAGCAGTTTTTCAATTACCTGCGCCCCTGTTATCCGAGCTGGGACAGCCAGCTCGAGCAGCAACTGCGGCGCCAGTTGCGTTTGCCCCCGGGACGGCGGATCAACGCGCTGTCCCATGGCATGCGGCTGAAGCTGGCGCTGGCCTGCGCAATGTCATTCCGGCCGAAGTTGCTGGTGCTCGATGAGCCGTTCAGCGGCCTGGATGCGCTCACACGGGACGAGATGATCGGCGAATTCCTGCGCGAGCCGCGCGAGATGTCGATCCTGATCTCCTCTCACGAGTTGGACGAAGTGGAGCGGCTCTGCTCCGATGTTGCTTTCCTCGATGAGGGACGGCTGCTGTTCCAGGGAACAATGGACGAGCTGCGCCGGAAACACAGCAATGAGTCATTGCGCACGATCTTCGTGTCGATGGTCAGTGCGGCGCGTGCCAAGCGATGATCCGGGCGGTATTCAGAAAGGACTGGGCGCTGCTGTGGCCGTTGGCAGTGCTCGTGACGCTCATCCAGGTTGCGTTGGAATGGGCGACCTACAAGTTCGGCTTCTTCGGCGTCTCACCCTTCGCCAGGGAGATCCTCAGGTTGTTGACGCCGGCCTGGTTCGTCGGCGTCATCGCGCTGGCGGTGGTCGTTGTGCATGAAGACACGATTCCCGGAGTTGACCAGGACTGGTTGATCCGGCCGTTGAGCCGCACGGATCTGCTGCTCGCCAAGCTGCTTTTTGTGGCCGTCACTGTCTGCGTGCCCATGCTGGTCGTGAATGTCGCCGATGAGTTGGCTCTGGGATTTCCATTCCTGCCGTCATTTGGCGACGCCGTCTACAAAGAGTTCTACCTGTTCATCTGCCTGCTGGTGCCTGCGACGGCAGTGGCTTCTGCCACGCGCAATGCGGTGGAGCTGATCGTCCTGGTTGCGGTACTGGTACTGTTGTACGTCGTCACAGTCTGGATCAGTGCGTCATTGTTTGGCCTGGATCGTTGTCCGACCTGTGACACCAGCATCGCTTGGATACAGAGCCTGCTCGAGCATCTCGGCATCCTCGTGGGTTCGGCTGCAGTACTCGGTTTTCAGTACTACCAACGCAAGACCGCGCTTTCACGAGGACTGCTCGCAATCGGCGTCGTGTTGCTGGTCATCGTCCAATTGCCCTGGAATGCGGCATTCGCCATTCAAACTTGGGCCGGTGTTCCCATCGGGTCCGCGCCTGCGGCAATCGAGGTAAAAGGCGGTTTGACCACGGTGGCCTCGTCAACGGGGAGCGGGCGAAGTCGGCAGGACAACGCCAAGAGAGCTGCGCAGGCATTACTGCAAGGTGACGTGGATGCCGCCGTTGAGATACAAAAGAGTCTTGGCCAGTCGCACGCCGCCCCTGTGACCCTCAGCGTGCCCCTGGAGACCAAAGGTCTCACTCACGATGAATTCCTGGTCGTGGACCGCGCCTACTTCGAGATTCTCGATCGGAGGGGGGCCACTCTCTATCGAGGCAGCCGGGCCGAGCGAAAATCGACGCCATTGATTACAGATGCGAATGGCATTGCCCTGCAGACATTCGAAGTTCCGGCGGCCGACTATCAGAAGCTGCGCGCACAGGCGGTCACTATCGTCATCGACTATTCGCTGACTGTCAGGGCCGTGGTGGCTCAGCACAAAATGCGCGCGACCGGCGGGGAATTGCGCTCGCCGGAAATCGGTGTTTGCCGCTCCGATGCGGATTCCAGCGCCTCTTTCGTCCGTTGCCGGCAGATCGGTCGGGCACCCAACTGTTATTCGGCAACCTTGTATGGCCCGGATGGCCGGCACAATCCCGAAGTCCGGGCCTGCGGCTCGGACTATCGGCCCTTTATTCCGGCGCCCATGAACATCATCAGTTTCGCCGGGATGGAGCTGCCGATTCGGGACTCGTACGGCGTCGCGCACTACGATGTGGATGGCTCGCAGATACAGGATTCATACATCGTCATGAAGGTCTACGAGAGCGGCGAGCACTTTCAACGGCGGGTGGCGTCCCGCATTCAGCCGGATTGAATCACTCGCTCGATCGCTTCACACGCCGCCGACAATCCCTTTTCAGCACTGATCTGGTTGCCGACGTCCCGTGCGCGTTCATGAAATGAAGGCGCTACGAGCGACTCGAGTTGATTCGTCACCCGAGCGGCCGTGTAACGTTTACGACTGACGGTGAGTCCAACACCCAGGCGCGCCATGCGTGCGGCATTGTCCGGCTGGTCGAAAGCGTAGGGCATGATCAGTTGCGGCACGCCGGCCCGCATCGCCTGTGCTGTCGTGCCAACTCCCCCCTGATGAACGACGCAGGACGAACGTGGAAACACGGTCGAGTAGGGCACGTAGTCGGCAGCAAACAAGTCCCTGGGCAACTGCGTGGGAGGCGCGTTTTTCCCCATGAGTAACAAGCCGCGCGCGCCGATCCGGCGCACTGCTTCCGCACTCTCTTCGAAGAATCGGCCGGGGTCCATGACGGCGGCCGAGCCCAGCGTAAATGTAACAGGAGGAGGGCCATTGGTCAGGAAGTCCTCCAGGGGCTCCCGGCGCACGGCAATACCGGGGTCGTACAACACAAAGCCGGTCTGGATGACATTCCGGGGCCAATCCGGTTGGGGTCGCCCGAGTTGCTTTGAAAACAACGCCAGGTTGAGCGTTGGCGAGAAGCGGTCGGTCAGGATTGCGTCCCGGCTCACAGGCAGTCCCAACGAGCGGCGCAGCGCGTTGATGGGCTCATTCCAACTACGAGTCACGAGTCGCCCCAACGCGAGGAGCTGGCGCTGTATGAATGGAGGCGCGCGGGCGAGGCTCGCGGCCGCGGGTACGAACGGAAACGGCGGTGGGTCGTACACGGAAAAGAAGGAAAAGGGCGCCAGGATTGCTCCCGCCCAGGGAATTGCCTGCTTCTCGGCCACGAGCGGGGCAGCGAGCACCACTTCTCCCGAGATGAGGAAGTCCGCGCCGCGAGCCGCCTGTGACAGGTCCGAATACATGTCTGCGATATGCGGCAGAAGCAACGTGCGCAGCAGGTATTCCGGACCGCTGCGTGGATCGAAAACGCGCCGCAGTGTCTGCGGGTCATCCGGTGTGCCCAGCGGTCGAAGTGGCCGGAATTCCAGGCCCGCGGCGGTGATTCGGTCCTGGTAGAAGTCGCTCGTGGCGACCGCTACGGCGTGCCCCCGGGCCTGCAGGGCCAGTCCGAGACCCATGATGGGATGCAGATCGCCGAGCGAGCCTAGAGTCGCGAGAAGAATCCGTCGCTGTCGCATGAACACGAGATGAACACTTTATGAACGCATTATATGGCCCAGTCTCAGCAACTTTAGCCGTACGGAACAGTCATATCGGATGCGCAAAACTGTGACTCCGGGCGCCCGTCATCGTTTGGAGATCGGTGTCGAGCATGCCAGAATTTGTACTTGTCATAAGGTTGACTGAGAGATGTTGCGCCCCTTTCTGATTGCTTTCGTCGCGTTGTTTGCCGCGGTTGCGGCCCACGCGGAACCCGCTCCATTCGACCTCGCCGGTCCGAATCTGACTGTCACCGTGACTCGCGGGGACAAGACCCTGCCGATCACGCAGGTGCCGAACCTCGCGCCCGGTGACCGCCTGTGGATCCAGGCTGACTTTCCGGCCGACCAGTCGGCTCACTACCTGATGGTCGCCGCTTTTCTGCGGGGTGCCACCAATCCACCGCCCGAGAGCTGGTTTTATCCGTGCGAGACCTGGAAGTCCAAGTGCATTCAGAAGGGCCTGAGCCTCACGGTCCCGCAGGAGGCGCAGCAGGTTCTCGTATTCCTCGCACCTGAGACGGGCGGGGATCTGCGCACCCTGGTCAGCGCCGTGCGCGGCCGCCCCGGCGCGTTCGTGCGCAGCTCCCAGGATCTGAACCAGGCCTCGCTCGATCGCGCGCGCCTGGAGAAATATCTCGCGGCGATCCGCTCGATCAACGACAAGGATCCGTCCAGGCTCAAGGACGTCGCCCCGCTGTTGGCTCGCAGCCTCGCCATCAAGTTGGATGACAAGTGTCTGGACCGCAGCGCACTCGTGCAGGCTCCCTGCCTGACGCAGGGACAGAGCGCGTTGATTCTCAACGACGGCCACAGCTCCTCCATTGTGGAGGCGCTCACGACCGGGCCGGCCAGCGACCTCGCCATG
>Ga0181534_10000897_pt1 | contig 20421 bp, 20 predicted proteins | sample PEATcosm2014_Bin_37_FD_119758 | JGI IMG/M metagenome (GOLD analysis project Ga0181534, IMG submission 119758) | Peatland microbial communities from MTU Mesocosm Facility, Houghton, MI, USA - PEATcosm2014_Bin17_10_metaG | ecosystem: Environmental > Terrestrial > Soil > Wetlands > Peat | place... | reverse complement strand
GCCCACTCCCGCGTCGAGGAGCACCGGCACGTCGACGCGCTCGGTGATGAGAGAGAGGGCGTGAGGATTGCGGATACCGAGTCCCGAGCCGATCGGTGAACCGAGCGGCATCACCGCGACACAACCCACTTGCTCGAGGCGCTGGGCCACGATCAAATCGTCCGAGGTGTAGGCCCACACCTCAAATCCTCGCCGCACCAACTCATCGGCCGCCACCAATGTCTCGGTCGTGTCGGGTAAGAGGGTGAGGTCGTCGCCGATGACCTCTAGTTTGATGAGGGGCGTCGCGAAGGCCTCGCGCGCCAGCTCGGCGACTTTGATGGCCTCTTCCGCGCTGTAGCAGCCAGCGGTGTTGGGAAGGAGGGTCACGTTGAGCCCGGCCAACAGATCGTAAATCGAGCCCTCCACGTTCGGGTCGACCCGACGAAGGGCGACCGTCGCGATGGTCGACTCGGACGCGCGAATCGACGCCTCGAGAACGTCGAGCGAGCGAAAGCCACCCGTCCCGACAACGAGTCGCGAGGTCGACGTAAACGACCCGACGCTGAAGAGGTCTCCCACGGACCTAAGCGTACCGGCCACCTTCCTTCATTAGGGTTAGAGCCGTGCAGCCCGTCGTCGCCCTCTCGATTGCGGGCTCGGACTCCGGTGGTGGAGCCGGCATCCAGGCCGACATCCGATCCTTCAACGCCTTCGGCGTCTTTGCCACCACCGCGATCACGGCGCTCACGGCGCAGAACACGCTGGGCGTGAGGGCCATCAGTGAGATTGACCCGGACTTCGTCGAGTCTCAGGTGCGCGCGGTCACCAGCGACTTTGAGGTCCGGGCGGTGAAGACCGGCATGCTGGCGGGCGCGGCCACGGTCACGCGAGTCGGCGCCCTGGCGAGCCAGGGGCTTCTCCCTCATCTCGTCGTCGATCCCGTGCTGGTCGCCACCAGTGGAGACGTCCTCATGAACGAAGGGGGCATCGAGGCGTACCGTGAAGCGCTCTTTCCGTTCGCCGAGATCGTGACGCCCAATCTCAGCGAAGCGGCCGTCCTGTGCGACGTCGACGTCCGCGACGTCACCACCCTCGACCACGTCAGGGATCTCGCGCGAACGATCCTGGCGACGGGTCCCCTCTACGTCCTGGTCAAGGGGGGACACCTGCGTACCTCGGCCCACCCCGAACGCTCCCCCGACATTCTGCTCAGCCGAGACGATCTCACGGTTCTCGACGGTCCGCGGGTCCCCACGAACAACGATCACGGTACGGGATGCTCGCTGTCCTCCGCGATCGCCGCCGGCCTCGCGCTCGGTCGTAGCGTTCCCGACGCCACGCGCGACGCCAAGTCCTTTGTCCTCGCGGCGCTCGCCAGCGCCGCCCACTGGCAACTGGGCGAAGGACGAGGCCCCATCGACCACTTAGGATGGGGTGAGTGAGTGATGTTCCCGAGGTGCCCCCCGCGCCGCGACCACCTTTAACAACCACGACCAGTCTCTGGCCGGCGGGTGTGATCCTCGGCCTCGCGATCGTCATGCTGGGCGTGTTTCTCCTCATCGACTTCGCGACCAACAAGGGCGTGGTGACCGTGCCCACGACGATCCCGACCGTGGTCGGAGGGCTGGCGCTCGACGCGAAGCCCGGAGCGGCGCTGCAGTACTGCCTCCAGAGTGAAGAGGTTCCGCGCAACATCGACAGCGCCTTCATCGTGCCCGAGAAGACCGTTCCCCGCCCGGGCGCCAACACCCCGGATCTGGGCGCCGGGGAGTACGACTGCTACCAGCCCATGGCCACCGCCGGAGCCAGCTCGGCGGCGTTGATCAGCTTCTTCGACACCCAACTCGAGGCCCGCGGCTGGACGCTCTTCTCCAAGGGTGCCAGCAACGGCGATCCCCAGTCACTGTTTCAAAAGGCGGGTGGCGACGGCTTTTACTGGGAGCTCGGCGTGACCGTCAACAAGTCGACCGGGTCCCGCGTCGATTGGACCTTCACCATCTACCAAAACTCCGACACCGTTTAGGCGGCCGCGAACACTTCCTCCGCCGGCACCGACGCGTCCTTCGTGACGGACGACCACAGCCACAGGTTCAACGGATAGATCACGTAGCCCACTCGGGTCGCCGACGCCACACAGATCAGCCCCAGGAAAACGATCGCGAGCAGTCCCAGCATCTGCGACAAGCTGAGCGGCCAGTGACGACGTACGTACTTCGTCGCGAAGTAGCCGCCAATCAAGAACGACACCGGCGCCAGCACGTGACCGAGCACGGGTAACCAGGTGGTGAGGATGTGCCCGGGCAGCGCGCTCGCGGCCGGTGACTTGACGCCGGCTAACCCCAGCGGGAAGGCGAAGACGTTCGACATGAAGGCGAGGGGCTGGCGGACGGCGAAGGGTACGGTCGTCACGATCACGATCGCCGCCACCCAGGCCATGACCTTCTTCCACGTCGAGCGACCGTCGCGGTCGCGCGCGACGAGCAACGCCCCCGCCGCCATGGGCCAGGCCGTGAGTTTCATCGCCGCCGCGAGACCGAGACTGACGCCCGCGAGATTCGATTGTCGACGCTGCAGCGCCGCGACCCCGAGGAGCAGCAGCGCGAGTATGGGCATGTCGTCACCGCCGGTGGCGAAAAAGAGCGCGCCGGTCGGCAGAGCGACGAGCAGTTGGGCGACGCGGATCTTCTGTTCTCTCGAGACGCGAAGGAGAAAGAGGGCCCAGCCGGCAACGATGATGCTCATCAGCGTCATGATGATGCGCGGATCGGTCAGTCCCCGACCCTTGTGCGTCTCCGCGTAGGGAAGTCCGAACACTCCCATGAGGGGAAAGTACGGGAAAAAGGACTCAAAGGCGGGGTCGCCGGGAATGGCGTTGACCAAGTGTCCGTTCTGGTCGTACGCGCGATAGGGGTCTTCGCCCTTGCTGATGAACTGACCGGCGCGACTAATGACTCCCGCCTCGGGCTGGGCGTGACGCCAGTGCGCCTCCAATCCGAGCGGTACCCCAATCGCTCCGATCATGACCACCGCGAGTAGCACCAGTCGAGCCACGTGCTCGCGTCGCACGACCCGTCGCGCCAACACGAACGCCGCGAGGGCCGCGACCAGGTAGGGACCGACCGCGAGGTAGCCCCACTGCCACTGCGCGGGCTGGCTGGACGTTTCGCCCAGCGCCAGCGCGAAGAGCGCGGCCACCAGGTACAAGAGACCGTCACCGGTGAGAGCCCGCAGCGACGTCCACCACGCCATGAGGCGCTCACGCGCGCGCAACGGGACCGCCAACATTACGTCGAGTCTACCGACGGGTCCCCCGAACGCCGACTTTTGTCAGGGGGTCGCGGCGCGGGGGGCGCGGCGCAGGGGCGACCTCGTTTCTGGCGGTATCGGTCCGAGGAAAAAACGCACGATGATCGCGAGCGACAACTTGGTTTGCTCCTTCAACACGCCGTGGGAGGCGCCCGGAATGACCGCCAGTTGGCCCTCCGGCAGCGCCTCGTAGAGGGTCACCGTGTGATCCAGCCGTGCGACGTCGTCGTCACCCGACATCACGAGGATCGGCGTCGCGATGGTGCGCAGCTGTTCCACGGTCAAGTTCGGCTCGCTCTTCACCAGGGCGAGCGACTTTTCGACCACGGCGGCGGCGTGCTCTACGCCGTCGGGAGAGTCGCGCGCGAACTCGACGGCAAACTCGGCGAACCCCTCGCTCTCGGGCGTGAAGTCACTCATCGGCACGAGTCCGTCGTGGTGAAAGTTGGCGCCGACGAGTGCCACGCGGCGCAGGAGATCCGGTCGACGCAGCGCCACCAGCAGGGCCACGTTGGCGCCGTCACTGTGCCCGAGCAGATAGACCCGCCGATCCAGCAGCTCAATGAACGCGATCGCCTCATCGGCCATCGCGTCATAGCTAAAGGGCTCATCGGTGTCCGCGGTCTTTCCGTGGCCGCGACGGTCGAACGCGGCCAGTTCAAATCGAGGGGAGAGTGAGGGACCCACGGTCCGCAACAGACTCGAGCTCTGGCTGAGCCCGCCGTGGAGGAGCACGATGGTCTTTCGCTCTTTCTTCGGCAGTTTCACCCAAGTCAGGTGGCCGTTCACCACGATGCGAGTCACCCCGGCATCGTATTGGATCGGCCGGCCCGCGAGACTCTCCTAGTGTTATCCCGTGCGAGCCTTCGTCATTAGTGACACGTCGGGAGAGTTGACGCTGGGCGTTCGCGACGCCCCGTTGGCGCCTCGCGACGAGACCGACATCTTGGTCAAAATCGATTTCTCGAGTGTCAACTATAAGGACGCGATGGTCGCGACCTCCCCCTCGCGAGTGCGTCGCGTCGACACGTTGATCGGCGGGGTCGACGCCGCGGGGACGGTACGCGCGTCCCTCGACCAGGCCTACTCGCCCGGCGATCGGGTGGTCGTAATCGGCGGCGCGCTCGGCGTCGCTCGCGACGGTGGTTTTGCGCAGTACGTCTACGCGCCGGCTCGCTATCTCACAAAACTTCCGGAGTCGCTCTCGACTCGTGACGCCATGACCATTGGCACCGCGGGCTACACCGCCATGGCCAGCGTGTTGGCCCTGGAAGACCGCGGACTGTCGCCCGACGCGGCGGTGCTCGTGACGGGGGCGACCGGTGGCGTCGGGTCGCAGGCTCTCACCTACCTGGCGCGCAGGGGGTATCAGCCGATCGCCTCCACGGGCTCCCTCGATGAGGGCGCCTGGCTCGAGGCCCGTGGAGCGACCCGGGTGATTGGACGCGACGACCTCAGCGATCGGGCCGATCGCGTCCTGGGCAGTGAGCTCTGGGACGGGGCGATCGACTGCGTCGGCGGCTCGGCCCTCGCCTCGATTTTGCGCTCGCTTCGTTACGGCGCTGCCGTGGCGGCGAGCGGTCTGGTGGCGAGTCCGGAACTCCTCACCACCGTCTACCCCTTTATCACGAGGGCCGTCTCGCTGATCGGCATCGACGCCGTGGAAGCGACCCCGACGACGCGCGAGCGCGTATGGCACGCGCTCGGCGAGATCGCGTCCCGAGTGGACTTCTCGACGTTCGTCGACCGCGAGATAGCGCTGGAGGATCTCGAGGGCGCCCTCGAGGACATTCGTGGAGGCGCGACGCGCGGTCGCGTACTCGTGCGGCTCTAGGGCGACGACGCCCTAGTAGAACGGGCTGAGCCAGATCTCGCCACCGCCGCACGGCTGCACCGGCTCCGAGGGAGTCAGCGAGACGGGCGTGCCGTTCTTCGCGAACTGAACCGAGACCGACACGGCGTTCTCGCAGGCCGCGGTGCCCACCGGCACGTCCGAGTAGGCCAGAGCGAAGGTCGTGGTGGCGTTCTTGGCGAGAGTTAATGTGCTGGGCGCGCTGTTGGCCTTATTGGTGAGATCCGTCGCGGAGCCCGCCAGAAACTGAAAACTGTTTCCCGACGAGGGCACGTCCACCAGAGTGCTGGTGAGCACCGCGCCGAGTTTGTCTTGCAAGGTGAGCAGGGGCCAACCGTGCAGCGTGCACGACGTCGTACCGGTGTTCGTGAGGGTGACCGTCGCGTAGACCGTCCCCGCCGCTCCTTCACCCGTGTTGTAGACGCCGCTGAAGTTCTGCCCTTCGCACGTGTCGCTCACCGGCGTCGTGGTCGATGTCGTCGTGGTGGTCGCGTGAGCCGCCGTCGTCGTGGTGGTGGTGGTCGCTGTGGTCGAGTGAATGACGTGGCGACTCAAGGTGTAGATGACAACAAAAGCGGCGAAGATGGCTAACGACTTGAGGGCGCGATTCACGCGCCAAAGTCCTCGGGGCGCACCTGGTCCAGAAACTCACGCAGTTGCGCCACGAGATCGGCCTCGTTGGGGGTATCGAGTTCGACGTACTCTTCGTCGTCCTCGTCGTAGGCCAACTGCATGACTTTGCCCTCGGCGGCCATGAGGTCGTCACTCACGAGAATGGGCGAACCGACACGCAGCGCCAGAGCTACCGCGTCACTCGGTCGCGAACTCACGACGATCTCGTCGCCGCTGCGGACGAGTCGGAGGTTGGCGAAAAAGGTGTTATCGACGAGCTCGGTAATCTCCACCGAAAATACCTGAGCGCCCAACGCACTGATGACGTGACCGAGCAGGTCGTGGGACATCGGACGCGGCGACTCCACGCCTTGGAGCGCGTACGCGATGGCCGCCGCTTCGGGGGCGCCAATAAAGATCGGTAGGACTCGCTCGCCTCCCACTTCCTCCAACAGCAGGAGCGGCGTCGAACTGCCCACGTCAACCCGAACGGCGCGAAGGACCACCTCGATCATGGGACCAGCCTAGACCCGTTGGTCCGAAACTGGGGTGGCTAGCCCTTGAGGTACTCGTTCAGTTCGCGCTCTACGAGCACGGTGCGCAGCGCGCCGACTTCTCGCGCCACTTCGGCGGTGATCTCGCGTACTTGCTCGGGCGAGTATTCGTTACCCACTTGGCGAAGGGGAAAGGTCAAGTCGTCAACCACGCCGATCTCGCGGGCGGCCACTCGCCGCAGAGATCCGAGTATTCGTGCGTCCACCCCGCGCGACAAGAGCGCCCGCGAGTGAGCCGCGACCCGCACGTCCAGCGCGCTGAAGGCGGTCTGCCCATTCACCAGCACCGCCGAGACCAAGCCGAGGGCGTTAATTTGATTGAACTCTTCGGGCGAGAGGCCCGTCGTGGCGAGCAGTTCGGCGGTCGAGAAATACTCCTTCACCCGCACGCTGCGGTCATCGTCGTAGCGCGGGGACTCATCGATGGGGGCGACAGACGACTCGACCACGGCGAGGGCCGGCCGGGTGGACGCGGGCATCGGCGCCGGGGCGCTGATGGTGCTCGACGCGGTCTCGCGCGCCACGTGACGACCGTTCGTGTTCGCGGTCGGCGGGTCGAGCAGCCCCTGCTCAATCAGGCGAAGTCGAACCACGCGAAGTGGCACGAACTCTTCCTGGGCCAAGCGAATCGCTTCGCGCAGGCACTCGACGTCGCGCTCGGAGTACAGGCGATAGCCCTTACGACTACGACTTGGTTGCACCAGACCTTTGTCCTCGTAGTAACGAATCTTCGAGAGCTCCACGGTCGGAAACATCTTTCGAAGCTCGGCGTGTACTTCCCCAATGCGCATCACGCCAGGAGTGGCTTTCATCGTGTTGCCTCCCAAAAAACCAACTTAAATTTTCCTATCTGCACCTCGTCGGCCGAGTGCAGCGTCGTCTCTTCCACGCGTTTTCCATTCACGTAGGTCCCGTTCAGCGAGTTAAGGTCGCGGAGCGTGACCCGCCCGCTGGCGGTGCGCGTGAACACCGCGTGGTGCCGCGAAACTGAGACGTCGTCGAGCAAGAGATCACTCGCCTCATGGCGGCCCACCGTCGTCACGTCGCCGTCCAACTCAATCCGAGTGCCCGCCTGCGGTCCCGCGGCGATCACCAGTTCGTCACGGTGTTCACCCTGTGGTCCCCTGTTCGCGTCGGGGTGCATGGCGTCGGGAGAACTCACGACGGGAACGGCCAGCGTCTCGGGTGAAGTGGCGTCGTGTTGCGGGGCGCCACACGACCAGCAGAAGTTGGCATTGGCGTTGAGTATCTCTCCGCAGCGACGGCAGTTCACGAGTCTCACACTAGTGAACTTTGAATTTGGCCGCCTGAGCTAATTCGTGGTGAGTGCCTCGTACGCGGCGGCGTCGAGAAGCGCTTCGTAGTCGCTCGTCGACGTTGTCGTGATTTCGTAAATCCAACCATCACCGTACGGATCAGAGTTGACAAGTTCGGGAGAGTTTTTCAGTGACTCGTTTACCGCGGAGATCGTTCCACCCACCGGTGCGTAGATCTCCGACACCGACTTCGTCGACTCGACTTCGCCCACGACGCCCCCCACGCTCACGACCGTTCCCACCTTTGGTAGGTCCACGAACACCACGTCGCCGAGCGCGTCCTGGGCGTAGTCCGTGATACCGACGCGAACGTTGGCGTCAGCAACCTTGGCCCACTCGTGATCGTTGGAGTAACGAAGTTCCTTAGGTATCTGCATGCGAGCCAACTTACACAATCCGACGCGCTTGGCGTCCCGTGCGGAGCGCCGTCAGGGCCGGCCGTATATAGCCAAAGAGCACGATCCACGACAGCGAGAGTCCGAGTATGCCAATGATCCAGCACGCTATACGCGCGTCGTGTTGCCACGTCGAGAGGGGTGCGTGGTGGTCGTTGGACGTCAACAGAAACAGCGGAAAGGTTGTCATCAGGGCGAACGTGGAGACCTTTCCCCACCACAAGACGTTGATCCGTGCGGCGCCCAGGGCGGCGAGGCCAACGGTCAAGAGTGACACCACGAGTTCTCGAGTGAGGGTCACGGCCGCGAACCACCACGGCACGCCGCTCGCCGCGGCCACGCCGAGGAGTCCGGCGATCACCAGAATGCGGTCGGCCGTCGGGTCCAGGATCTTGCCAATATTGGAGACTTGATGCCAGCGCCGCGCGACGTACCCGTCAATCCAGTCCGTGGCACCCAACACCGCCAGCAGCCACGCCGCGATCGCGCGATGGCCGGTGCCGAACAGCAACCAAAAGAAAACGGGTAACAACGCAAGACGAACCAACGTAATGGCGTTCGGCCACGTCAACCATCCCGCGTCGTCGTCACTCACGTACTGAGCGTATTGCTACGCGACCGTGATCGAGGAGTCCAGGTAGACGTCTTGCACCGCGTGCATGAGCGCCGCGCCTTCGTCAATGGGACGCTGAAAGGCCTTGCGACCGACGATCAACCCTTGGCCCCCTGCGCGCTTGTTGATCACCGCGGTACGGACCGCGCCCGCGAGGTCATTGTCGCCCTTGGACTCGCCACCGGAGTTAATAAGACCGATGCGTCCGGCGTAGCAGTTCACCACCTGCCAGCGAGTGAGATCGATCGGATTGTCGCTCGTGAGGTCAGAGTAGACCCGCGGGTCAGTCTTGCCGAACTTCACCGCGTTGTACCCACCGTTGTTGACGGGTTGCTTCTGTTTGATGATGTCGGCCTCGATGGTGACGCCGAGGTAGTTGCCCTGTCCGGTGAGGTCGGCGCTCACTTCGTAGTCGACACCCCCGGTCACGAAGGCCTCGTTGCGCAGATAGCACCAGAGAACCGTGAAGAGACCGAGCCGGTGGGCCTCGGCGAACGCTTTACGGACCTCTTCAATCTGGTGAATCGACCCCTCGGATCCGAAGTACACGGTCGCCCCGACGCCGACCGCCCCGAGGTCCGCCGCCTGTTGCACCGAGCCGAAAAACTGCTGATCGTAGCTGTTGGGGTAGCGAAGGAGGTCGTTGTGGTTCAGTTTCACGATGAAGGGCATCTTGTGGATGTACTTGCGACTGACAATGCCAAGGTTGCCGAGGGTGGTGGCGATCGCGTTGCACTGGCCCTCGATGGCGAGATCACAGAGTCGCGCGGGGTCGAAGTACTCGGGGTAGGGCGCAAAACTCGCCGCGGCGGAGTGCTCGACGCCTTGATCCACCGGCAGAATCGAGAGGTAACCCGTTCCCCCGAGGCGTCCGTGGTTGTACAGCAGACCGAGGTTTCGTAGAACGTTCGGGTTGCGGTCACTAAAGGTGAATACGTCGTCAAGAAACGTCGGTCCCGGGGTGGTGAGCAGATCCTTGGAGAAGGCCGTGGCCTGGTGATCCAGCAGTAACGACGCGTCGTCACCTAAGAGGGAAGCTATGTCCATCGCCGAATCTTACTGGGTCTTATTCCTAGCGAAAATCGAAAGTATCGCCAACACTCGTCAAACGAGCGGAGTTAGTCGACCTTCTTCTTCGAGACCGGCGTGACGCGACGTTTTCGATTCTTGCGCGGCACGGTCGCGCCGAGCTCGGCGAGACGGTCTACGGCGTCGTAGGCCTCGGGCTCGGCGATGACGATTCGTGAAAACATCTCGCGGGCGGACGTCGTGTCCCCCGCCCGGTCGTAGACGTCGGCCAGTGCGTACCACAGCCGTACGTGACGAAAGGAGGGATTGCGCAACTGCTTCGCGGCGCCGGCCTTGGTCAGCAGCTCGATCGCCTCGTCGTAGCGCTGTTGATCGGCCCAGGTGGAGGCCAGGACGATGCGACCTTCGGCCAAGACTTCGGCCGACGGTTCATGCTCCACCAGCTCCTCGAAGGTCTTTTCCACCGCGCGGTAGCGACGGTTGGCCCGATCCGCGTCCATCACCAGGGGCAGGTGTTCTGGATCTTCGCTAATGACGAAGTACGCGCGCAGGTGAATCTTGGCCATGGCCCAGCGTTCGGCCCGGTAGGCGGCGAGTCCGGTGAGCTCGCGCACGGCGGCCACGCCCGGCGTGGCATCGGCCACGATTCGCCCGAGGCGAAGGGCCTCTTCGTAGCGTTTGCGGTCGTAGGCTTCGGCGGCTCGCGTGAGGGTGTTCACCATCTTCTCGCGCATGTAGGCCGTCCCGATGAAGGCCTTTCGAACGTCGGCGGCGACGTCGCCGGGCAAAGCGTAGGGCGCGCGCGATCTCGTCTTGGCGGTCGTTACCGGACGGGCCGGACGTTCCACACGCTCCCACGCGGGTGAAGGTTCGGGCGTTCTCCCCTTGCTCTTGGCGTCACCCAACTCTTGGCCGGTGCTGGTGATGTTGATCGCGCCCTTACGAGCGACACTCCCCCAGCCCTTGCGGCGCGCCTGCTCGCCCGCCTCTGCGCGTTGACGCTGTTCGGGCGTCAGCGGGACGGGTGCGCGGTCCCGAGATCGCGCCGATCGATCTGATCCGGTTCGTGCGCCGACGCGTCGCGAACCCGCAGCGTCCTTGCGATAGGGACGAGGCGCCCGTGCATCTCGTGGGTCACGCGTCTCTTCGTCGCGCGGACCGCGCGGCGCGTAGCCCGTGCGGGGAGCACGTTTCGCGCCGCTCGAGGGTCGAGGGGCACCGTCGCGGGCACCTCGGGGAGAGTCGCCCGTGCGAGAAGCACGCTTCGCGCCGCTCGAGGGTCGAGGGGCATCGCCCCGGGGAGCGGAACGCTCGAAACGTCCCGTGGTCGACGAGCGCGACTCGGAGCGTCCGGTGGCGCCGCGGCCCTCGGACCGACGGCCCGCGACGTTGCGCCCGGACCCACTTCGTTCCGGCTTGGCCGCGCGGTCATCGCGGTAGGAGGAGGATCGAGTCTCCGAGGCTTTTTTGGGTACCCGCGGGGACCGCTGGGCGCCGGAGTCGGCCCGAGATCCGGCCGCGGGAGGCCGTCCGCGGGGCGTTCGACGAGAGGGAGGAGTCGATGCGGCCACGAACCAGTCTACCTGGCGCCTTCGTAGTGCTCTTCGACGACATCGTTGAGGTCGTCGTGGGTTTCGCTACGTAACTTCTTATGAATCGTCGAGTTCCAGTGCTACATTCGCGACATGACCACTGACCTCCAACAAAACTTCTTCGACGCCTTACGAGACCGCCAACTCTTAGATCACCCTTTCTACCGACGGTGGGAAGCGGGAGAGCTCGCCCGTGATGAGCTCACGCGCTACGCCGAGCAGTACCGACACTTCGAGACAATGATGCCCGAGTTCCTCCGACGTCTTCGTGACGAGCTTGAGCCGGGCGTGGCCCGGGACCTGGTCGAGGCGAACTTACGCGACGAGGTGTCGCCACCCAGCCACCTCGAACTGTTCGAGCTATTCGCGGCCTCCTTCGACGCCTCGAACGCGGCACCTTCGCCCGCCATGCAGGGACTCATCGACGCCTACGACGGCGTGGCCCGTCGCGGGACCGTCTCCGCCTTGGCCGGTCTCCTGGCCTACGAGAGCCAAGGCGCGGCCGTCGCCGACTCCAAGGGAGCGGGGCTGGCGAAGCACTACGACGCGCCGCTCGAGGCCCTGTTGTTCTGGGACGAGCACGGGTCCATTGAGGGTGATCACGCCGAGTGGACCTTCGACGCACTGAACTCACTCTCGCCCAATCTCGATGACGTGCGCAGCGCGGCTCGCCTGGTGGGCGACGCGTGGTGGACCTTTCTCGACGAACGCGAACTCCAAGCCGTGTAACTCGACGTCACCGGGTCGACGACGTCGATCCTTGAGTGGCGTGTGCACATTGGCATCCTGAGTGACGGGAGGGAGCGACGGACGTCGCGACGCACTTACGATCGAGCACGTGGCGGAACACCTTTCGGGACTCCGCGAGAACCCCCGCCGGGTGCCCCGATCGGCGGCCGGCCACCGAGGGTCGGTGATCCGTGGCGATAACCGAAGCGCGCGCCCGGCGGCCCGCCCACGAGGGCGCCGCTCGCCATCGAGTTAAACGAGAGCACGCCGGCGAGCGAGAGGGCGGCCACCGTCGTCCAGGACATCCAGGCTCGCAGGCGAACCAGTAACCAGGTGCCCAGGAGTGCGATCAGACCGAGGGCGGGGATGTAGAAACGGATCACGTGGACCGTCACACCACCGCCTGGTCCGCCGTGGCCCGAGACCATGGACACAGTCCACGAGTAGTTGAGGTACACCAGCCAAAGGCCGAGCCAACCGAGCGCCAGCACGGCGGCCACCGCGGCGTCGCGCCGTGCGCTCACGGACATGGAATCGACGCGATTACGCGCGCGGACCCGTCGCACGACAATCCACGTCAGCGACGCCGCGGCCAGCAGCCACATCGGCATGGACGTGGTGAGTTGCCCGGGCATACCTTTGAGGTTGGGCCACAGGCTCGACAGAGAAAACGTGATCTCACCCGGTGAGTAGCCCGTTGACGTGGCCTTGCCGTACGCCCAGGCGTCAAAGGCCAACACGCCAACGACGAAGAGCGCCACGCTCGACAACCACGTGACGATGGCGCGCCACGACAGCGCCACGCGCCGACCCAGTGCCAAGGTCGCCCCCACCGCCACGATCAACTCGATGGCGTCGGTATAGCGAATGAACACGGCACCTTCGAGGGCGAGGTACGCGACGAGCCCGACCATGAGCCGTCGCCGAGGTCGTGCGTCGGGCGTGAGGGCGACCCACAGCAACGCTCCAAATCCGAACGCGATGAGCGAGGCGTCGGTGAAGCTGGCCATGGTCGCGCGCCAGGCGAACGTGAGGGCCGCGCCCGAGAGGCCGAACAGCCACACGGCGTAGGTCCCCGCCCAACGTCCGAGCCACGCCCGCGCGCCGCAGAAGAGTCCGACGCAGGCGAGGGCGCCATAGAAAAGTGGAGCGAGTCGCAGCGCGTGGATCAGGTAGAACAGGACGGCGAAGAAGGGGTAGCCCGGGTTCTTTTCGCTGATCCACTTGCCCGACGCCATGTGGTGCCACTGGAGGATTCCCTGACCGCCACTCGCGGCGAGCTGGGTGGACAGCGCGTGGTACTGAGCGTTGGTGAGCAGGATCTCGCCGTGGCTGAGCGCCACGATCGAGGCCCGATAGGCGAAATCGTCGGGCTCGAGCATTGCCGGCGATTTGATCAACACCAGGAACGCAAAGAGCGCGAAGCCGAGGATCGCGCACGCGATCGGTGCGCGCTGATGAGTCGACTCGGTCGGCGCGCTGTCGGGGACGGTGAGGGGGTCGGTGGCGCGCAGGACGTCGGTCACGGGCAGAACACTACGAACGACGGCTAAACACCAGTGGGAGGATCACTAAGGGCGCGGTAAGAAGTTGCGTCGGTCACGAAAGAACGACAGCGGTGGCGCGGTGGGCGAAGCGGCCCGCGGGAGAAAGTCGCGTGGGCGGCATTCCTGTTCTCTCGCGCCCCCTAAAGCGATAAGTTGAACGGAAGTGCCCGACCCGTTGATGCCCCCATCCCTGCCCGAACGCCCCTCCTGGAACGCCCTCGTGTCCCACGCGGCGGCGATCAAGCCCCGTCATCTACGCGAACTATTCGACGCTGACAAGGGGCGCGGCTCGCGGCTCGTCGCGCACGCCGAAAACCTCTACTTGGACTACTCCAAGAACCGACTCACGGACGAGACCCTCGGTCTGCTCACCGCCCTCGCCCGAGAGTCTCACCTCGAGGAGCGCCGCGACGCCATGTTCGCGGGCGAGCACATCAATGTCTCCGAGGACCGGGCCGTCCTCCATATCGCCCTGCGGCTCCCCCGCGACGCCACCCTGGTCGTCGACGGCGTCGACGTCGTGCACGAGGTCCACCAGGTACTGGATCGGATGGCGGAGTTCGCTCACAAGGTTCGCAGCGGCGAGTGGCGTGGCCACACCAACAGGCCCATTCGCAACGTGGTGAACATCGGCATCGGTGGGTCCGACCTCGGTCCCGTCATGGCCTACGAGGCGCTGCGCCACTTTTCCACACGTGACATGACGTTTCGTTTTGTCTCCAACGTCGACGCCACGGACTTCGTGGAGGCGGTGCGCGACCTCGACCCCGAGGAGACCCTCTTCATTGTCTCCTCAAAGACCTTCGGCACGCTGGAAACCTTGACCAACGCCGCCTCGGCGCGATCGTGGTTGGTGTCGCGTCTCGGCGACGAGGTGGCCGTCGCCAAGCACTTCGTGGCGGTCTCCACCAACGCCGAGAAGGTCACGGCCTTTGGCATCGACGTCGCCAACATGTTCGAGTTCTGGGACTGGGTCGGCGGTCGCTACTCAATGGAGAGCGCCATTGGACTCTCCACCATGATCGCTATTGGCCCGGAAAACTTCTACGAACTGCTGGCCGGATCCCACGCCATCGACCAGCACTTCTTGCACACTCCCCTCGAGAAGAACCTGCCGGTGCTACTCGGCTTGATTGCTATATGGAATCACGATCTCCTCGGTTTCGCGACCGTCGGCGTCATGCCCTACGACCAGTACCTACACCGGCTTCCCGCGTACCTTCAACAACTCACCATGGAGTCCAACGGCAAACACGTCACCCAGGGCGGCGACCACGTGACCTACGAGACCGGACCCATCTATTGGGGGGAGCCGGGCACCAACGGCCAGCACAGTTTTTATCAGCTGATCCACCAGGGCACCACCATCGTGCCGGTCGACTTCATTGGATTCGCGAAGAGCCTGAACCCCCTCGACAACCACCACGACATCTTGATGTCGAACATCTTCGCCCAGGCCCAGGCCCTGGCCTTTGGCAAGACGGCCGCGGAGTTACGCGCCGAGGGGGCCGACGAACGCGTGATACCGCACCGAGTAATGGAAGGCAACCGTCCCTCCAACGTGCTGCTCGCCCCCGAACTCTCCCCGCGCGTGCTCGGCATGCTCATCGCGCTCTACGAACACTCGGTCTTCGTGCAGGGTGCCCTCTGGGACATCGACTCCTTCGACCAGTGGGGTGTTGAGTTGGGCAAGCAGCTCGCCGTCGCGATCATTCCCGAGCTGGCGAGCGCCGATCCCCTCACCCACGACTCTTCGACCAACGCCCTAATTTCGTACTACCGAGCCCACCGAGAGAATGGACAACCATGACGACCGAACACCCCATGCAACTAGGAATGGTCGGACTCGGTCGAATGGGCGCCAACCTGGTGCGCCGGCTGGTCCGTGACGGACACAGCGCCGTGGTCTACGACGTCAACGCCGCTGCGGTGAGCGCCCTCGAGGGCAAAGGGATCATCGGCGCCGCCTCCCTGGAGGACTTCGTCGGGAAGCTCACGGCCCCGCGGGCCGTCTGGCTCATGCTCCCGGCTGCCATCACCGGAGAGATCTTGGAGCAGGTGGCGGCGCTTCTCGAGCCGGGCGACATCGTGATCGACGGTGGCAACTCCTTCTATCAGGACGACATCAACCGCGCGAAGGACCTCTTCGCGCGTCAGTTGCACTACGTGGACTGTGGGACGAGCGGCGGGGTGTGGGGGCTCGAGCGTGGCTACAGCCTCATGATCGGGGGCGAAGACGAGATCGTCACCCACCTCGACCCGATCTTCAAGACCATCGCGCCGGGGGCCGACGGCACCGAGCCCACGCCGGGGCGCCCGAAAGGCGACACCGCCGCCCAGGGCTACCTGCGCTGTGGGCCCAACGGCGCCGGCCACTTCGTGAAGATGGTGCACAACGGCGTCGAGTACGGAATGATGGCCTCCATCGCCGAGGGCCTCAGCATCTTGAAGCACGCCAACGTCGGCAAAACGACGGCCACCGCCGACGCCGAGACCTCGCCGGTCCAAGACCCCCAGTACTACCAGTACGACTTCAAACTCGACGACGTGGCCGAGGTCTGGCGCCACGGCTCGGTCATTAGCTCGTGGCTGGTCGACCTGACGGCTGACGCCCTCACCGCCTCCCCCGACCTCGACCAGTACAGCGGTCACGTCTCGGACTCGGGCGAGGGGCGCTGGACGGTCGAGGCCGCCATCAACGAGTCCGTTCCGGCCCCGGTGATCGCGGCGGCCCTCTGGCAGCGCTTCGAGTCACGGGGTGAGGGTGAGTTCACGGCCAAGGTGCTCTCGGCCATGCGCGCGGGCTTTGGAGGCCACGTCGAGAGGTCGTCCTAGTGCAGCACGAACTGCGGACCTTTGACGACCCGAGCTCACTGGCTCAGGCCGCGGCCGCCTACGTGGCCGAACGCTCGCGGGCCGTCCAAGCTCGAGGGGCCACGTTTACCTTCGCCCTCAGTGGCGGAAAGAGTCCCTGGGCCATGTTTCAGACCCTCGCCCACGACGACGTCGACTGGGCCGCTACTCGCATCTACCAAGTCGACGAGCGCGTAGTGCGCGAGGACAACGACCTACGGAACCTCAAAAGCCTGCGGGCCGCTCTCCAAGGAACGAACGCGCCCATTGAGGCCATGGAGGTTGAGTCCGACGACCTCGAAAACGCCTGCTGGAACTACGCGAGTCGTCTGCCCGCGCGCTTCGACCTGGTGCACCTGGGCGTCGGACCCGACGGACACTGCGCCTCTCTCGTCCCCGGCGATCCCGTGCTGGACCTCTCCGATCAACTGGTGGCCCTGAGCGGTCCCTACCAAGACACCTTGCGCATGACTCTCACCTATCCCGCTCTGGCGCGCGCCGACCAGCTGCTCTGGCTCATCAGCGGTGACGACAAGCGCGACGCGCTCGCGAAACTGCTCGACGGTGACCCCTCGATTCCCGCCGGACGGGTCGTAGCGGGCGCCTCTCTCGTCATGGCCGACCGGGCGGCCCTCGGCTAATGGCGGCGACTTCGGTTCAAACAAGTGAAGGATAGACAGTGACAACTTCCCCCGATCCCGCGCCGACCACGGTCGCAGCCCGACCGCGGCCCGACAACCACGTCATCGTCATCTTTGGCATCACCGGTGACCTCGCGCGACGCAAGATCCTGCCCGGACTCTTTCACCTGGCCGTCGCCGGTCTCTTGCCCGAGCGCTACCGCATCGTGGGCTGTGGGCGACCCAGCTCCAAGATGACCCACGACGACTTCCGCTCCTACGCCTACGACGCAGTGAAGGAGTTCGCCTCCGACGTACCGACCTACAAAGAGTGGGCCGAGTTCTCCTCCAACCTGACCTACGCGATCGACCCGGCCGACGGCCCCGAGGGACTGCCCTCGGTGGTGGCCGAGGCCGAGGCCGCCATTGGTGGTGCGGTGCGACGGCTCTTTCACTTGGCCATCCCGCCGGACGCCATGCACGACGTCATCAGCATGCTGGGCGCACAGGGACTTAACAAGAACGCCCGCATCGTCTGTGAGAAGCCCTTTGGAACCGACCTCGACTCGGCCAAGAAACTGAACGCCGAGATTGACGAGTACTTCGATGAGTCCCAAGTCTTTCGCATCGACCACTTCCTGGGTAAGGAGTCGATCGACAACATCCTGGCCCTACGATTCGCGAACGAACTCTTCGAGCCACTCTGGCGCCGCTCCCACGTGCGCTACGTCCAGATCGACGTACCCGAGACGCTCTCTATCGAAGGACGAGGCGCCTTCTACGAGGGCACCGGCGCCTTTCGCGACATGGTGGTCACCCACCTCTTCCAAGTGCTCGGCATCCTGGCGATGGAACAGCCGACGTCTCTCACCGCCAAGCCCCTGCGCAACGAGATCAACAAGGTCTTTGAGTCGCTGCGAGTTCTCGACCCGGTGACTGTCTTGCGCGGTCAGTACGAGGGATATCTTGACGAACCGGGTGTTGCCGCCGACTCGACCACCGAGACGTTCATCGCCCTTCGCGCGTGGGTTGACAACTCGCGCTGGATGGGCGTTCCGTTCTATCTGCGGACCGGCAAGTGTCTCGCGGAGAGTCGCCAGCTCATCACCATCGGGCTGCGCGAGCCGGTGATGGAGATCTTCCCGGATCAAAAGAGCGGCCAGCACCCTGACGCCAACAAACTGATCATCGACTTCAAAGACCCTGGTTCAATTCGGGCCTACTTCCTCGCGAAAGAACCGGGACCCGAGATGTCTCTCGGCCAAGCGAAAATGAGCTTCTTCTATCGCGACTCCTTCCAGGAGAGCAACAACCTCGAGGCTTACGAGCGCCTGCTGCTGGAAGTCATGTTGGGCAACCAGGCTCTCTTCACCCGTTCCGACGGCATTGAGCGACTCTGGGAAGTCTCCGCCCCGTTGCTCGAGCGACCCTCGCCCATTGAAACCTACGCAAAGGGCAGCTGGGGGCCCGAGTCGGTGGCCAACGTCGTGAAGCCGGACCGCTGGACCTTGCCCGAGTGAGCGACACTCCTCTTCGCCTTGTCCTGAGCGACGTTGACGGTACGCTCATCAACTCCAAGAAGGAACTCACCGACGAAACGATACGCACGGTGCGCGAACTCGAGGATCGCAACATCCTTTTTACGCTGACCAGTGCTCGCCCCCCGCGCGGCTTCGCCATGTTCCTCGAACCGCTCGATCTCACCGCCCCACTTGGCGCGTTCAATGGCGGACTGTTCGTCAACCGCGACATGACGCCCATCCACGAGTTGGCGGTGGACGAAAACCTGGTCGGTCCCATCATCGAAGCGCTCGTCGCGAACGACCTGTCGGTATGGGTGTACCAGGGAACCCAGTGGTTTGTCATCGACCTTGATGGACCTCACGTCAGGCACGAGTCTGACGTGGTCCAGTTCCGTCCGATACAGACAGCGAGTTTTGACGAGCTGCGTCGCGACGTCGTCAAGATTGTGGGCGTCAGTGACGATCCGACGGCCATCGCGAATGGTCAGGCGGCCCTTCGCGACTTTGACATCGCAGCCACCACGTCCCAGGCGTACTACCTCGACGTGACGAACTCTCGGGCCAACAAAGGTTCCGTCGTTGAGTTCCTCGCTGAGCATTACTCCATTTCGACGAGTTCCATCGCCACCATTGGTGACGCCGGCAACGACGTCGCCATGTTCGAGCGATCCGGGCTCAGCGTTGCGATGGGCAATGCGTCGCCCACCGTCAAGGCCAAGGCGCGTTTCGAGACGAAATCCAACGACGACAATGGGTTCGCATACGCCGTGGAACATTTGATCTTGCCCCGCACGTAAGCGCGGGCTTCTCTTTTCGCCAATCCGTCAACTCCCCTCAGAGGCCTAGGACCTCTGAGGGGAGAACGAAGATTTAGTGCAAGCTGTAGCGGACCGACGTACGAGTGCCGTTTCCAAAGACCAGCGTTAGGACCTTCACGCCGGGCTTAGAAGCACTCGTCTTGACGGTGATGGTGATTGACAATGACCTACCCGAGTCCCGCGTAACGATCGCACTGAAACCCGACACGTTGCTCAAGGCCGTGGGTCGACCGTAGAAGTTGTAGCCAGAGACCGTCACGTTCGCCTTCTCAGACCGACGTACCGTACCGGCCAGCTTCACCGCGTGGGGCGCGCTGGAGATGGTCACCGTCGTCGCGGCGGAGATCCCGTTCGCGTACGGCGATACGGCGGCCTTGGTCGCGGTCACGATGCAGGTTCCCGCCTTCGCGGCCTTGAGCGTGTTGCCGGTAATGACACAGTCCGTAGCCGTGCCATTCGCCACGCTGAAGGTCACCGCACCGGTGCCAGATCCGCCGGACGCGACGAGGGTAAGAGGAGCGTCCAGGTAGCCGGTGAGGCTGGTCACGGTGAGCGCGGCCTGGGGCTCTCCGACCGACGAGGTCGCTGAGGCCGTCAAGATGGCGCGCGTGGCGTCGGTGGCGGTCAAGACGCAGGTTCCGGTTGAGGCGAACTCCACAGTTGAGAAGGTGGCAACACCGGCAACCGTCGTCACTGAGACGGGGGCCGCGAGGCACGTTGAACTGATGGTGATCAAGTCAGTCGACCCGGTCCCAATGGTGTCCACGTTGCTATTGGCGTCTTCCACGGCGACTTTGAACGCGGTGATGACCGTGCCCGTGGTCGTTACCGAAGTGGGAGGAGCCACGGTGAAGGCGACCTTGGCCGGCGCTCCGCCACTCACCGCGACCAGCGTGCTGGTCGTCGGCGAGACGGAGCCGGAGTTTGTCGAGTCGGTGGCGGTGAGGTAGCAGTTCCCCACGGCATTGATTGTCGTGGTCGTGAACGAGGCTACGCCCCCGGCTGCTGCCAGCGACGTCTGTCCACCGAGTGCGCACGCCGAGGTAACGACGATGGTGTCGCTGTTCGAGACAAGGTTGC
>Ga0181534_10000896_pt1 | contig 20432 bp, 15 predicted proteins | sample PEATcosm2014_Bin_37_FD_119758 | JGI IMG/M metagenome (GOLD analysis project Ga0181534, IMG submission 119758) | Peatland microbial communities from MTU Mesocosm Facility, Houghton, MI, USA - PEATcosm2014_Bin17_10_metaG | ecosystem: Environmental > Terrestrial > Soil > Wetlands > Peat | place... | reverse complement strand
GGAGCGCCACGCGCGCGAAGCCGAGGCTCGGCTCGAGGAACGCCGTGAGATGGCCTCTCTCGCGGATCAGCGGGTGGAGGAGGAACGGCGTTTGATCGCGCATGAGCTGCACGACGAATTCGGCCAGTCGGTCACCGCGATTCGCAGCCTGGCGCTCGCCATCGCGACTCAGGTGGCGGCGCGGGATCCGGCGACCGGCGACATTGCGCGGCTGATCTCCGAGGAGGCGGCGCGCCTGTACGATGCCATGCACGGCCTGATTCCGAGGCTCACCCCGCTGTCGCTCGACACGCTCGGGCTCGCGAACACGCTGGAGAGCCTGGTGCGCGATTGGCAGCGGCGCCATCCCTCCATCGCTCTCTCGCTTCGCCACCAGCTGCCCATCGAGCTCGGACCGAGCATCGCGCTCGCGATCTACCGGGTGGTCCAGGAAGGTTTGATCAACGCCTTGAGGCACGCACAGCCTTCGCGCGTGGACATCGCCGTGCAGTGCGATGCGCAGCGCATCGTCGCCACGGTGTCCGACGACGGCGTCGGTTTGGCAGCCGATTGGACGCGCCCCGGCCATTATGGCCTGCGCGGCCTGGCGGAGCGCGTACGGCAATTGGGCGGCACCTTCGGCATCGGCGCGGTGGACGGCCGCGGCGTGCGCCTCACCGCCGACATCCCCCTGGGCGCGCAGGCGTGATTCGCGTCCTCTTGGTCGACGATCACGCCGTGGTGCGCATGGGATTTCGACTGCTGCTGCAATCCGTGCCGGAAATGTCGGTCGTCGCCGAAGCCGACAGCGGCGAAACCGCATGTCAGCTCTATCTCGAGCACGAGCCCGACGTGGTGGTGATGGATCTGGCCATGCCGGGCATGGGGGGTCTGGAGGCGCTGCGGCGGATTCGCGCCCACCAGCCTCAGGCGCAGATACTGACGCTGTCGGCGCACGACGACCCGATGCATGCGCGCCGCGCGCTGCAGGAAGGGGCGCTGGGTTTTCTGTCCAAACGCAGTGCACCCGAAGCGCTGCTCGAAGCCGTGACGGCAGTTGCCGCGGGCCGCCGCTTTCTCGATCCCGCGCTCGCCCAGAAGCTGGCGCTGGCGGAATTCGACGGCGCCGCCAAGTCCCCGGTCGAGCGGCTGTCCGAGAGAGAATTCGAGGTCTTCGTGCGCCTCGCCGGCGGCGCGACGGTGCAGCGCATCGCCTCGGACCTGAATCTTTCGGCATCGACCATCGGCACTCACCTGTACAATATCAAGCAGAAATTGAACGTCGTGAATCAATCCGAGCTTACTCTGATTGCCATTCGCCACGGTCTCATCGACGCCGGGGGCGCAGCATGACCGCCCCATCGATTCAGAGGTCCCCGTCCTTTCTGTGCCGCGGCCACCAACGTTCGAGCATCGCGGCCGCCCAGTCCTTGCCGCCGAGCCCGAACGCGAGAGCGAGCGCCAGCACCACCCCGGCCAGGACGATGAGAAAGGTTCTTTGGACGATGTCGCCGCCGACCTCGATCTGGCTCAAGGCGATCATCACGACGAATATCACGATGAGATAGCGCGCGATCCTGCCCAGCATGTCGGCATCCGGAATCTGCGCGTCCACGCAATAGGTGTGCACGGCGCCGCCGACGAAGCGCGCGCAGTACGAACCGAAAACCACCACCAGCATCGCCACCAGCAGCTTCGGGGTGAACCACACCACACGCCCCAGCAGATCGGTGATGTAGGTGAGCCCAAGGCCGTTGAAGGCGATCATCAGAGTCGCCAGGATGACCAGCCAGTAGGCCACCAATCCGAACAGGCTGGTGGTGTCGCCGCGCATGCCGGCCTGGTGCAGAAAATTGTCGGTGCCGGCCCGTTCCGTCAGCACCGTGAAATTCGCCGCCCGCAGCCCCTTCTCGACGGCGAAGCGCGCGGCCTTGGCGAGCACCCATCCGCCCGCCACCACGACCAGCGCGAGCAGCAGCCGCGGCAGGAATGCCGCGATCTGGTGCAGAAACTCCCGCGCGGCCTCAATCAATAAGTCGATGCTTTGCATTAAAGCCTCCAGAGATCTAGATGCGGAAGTCGGCCGGCGAATCGTTCATTTGGCGCTCAGGTCGATGATGCCCTGCAGGGGAATGCCCGCCCAGCCGGGGCGATTGCCGAGCTCGTAGCGCAGTTCATACAGGGCCTTTTCCAGTTCACACAGCCCCAGCAGACCGCTGCCCGCCCGGAGCGGCTCCGGGCCGTAGATTGCCGAGTCGCGCACCGCGGCGTCATACGCGGCGAGAAAGGCGGTGCGTACCTCGCTCTCCCACGCACGCGCCAGCGGCGCGAGCCTCGCGGCCTCGGCGTCGTTGTGGGCGACCTTGCGCAGGGCGCTGTGCTGCACATAACTGAACGAGCGCAGCATGCCGGCGACATCGCGCAGCGGCGAATGCTTGGCGGTGCGCTGCTCCAGACTATGGCCGGGCTCGCCTTCGAAATCGATGATGACGAAATCGTTGCGCGTCACCAGAACCTGGCCCAAGTGGTAGTCCCCGTGGATGCGGATCTTCAGGCCCTGCGGCGGCTGGGTGGCCAGGGCCTCGATGCGTGAGGACACCTGCTCGCGCTGCGCGAGCACCGTGGCTGCGCGGTCGCGATCGGGCGCCGGTACCTGCTCGAGGCTCGCGGCCAGCAGGGCGAGTGCGTTGCGCGCTTCTTCCATGGCGCGCTGCCGGTAGGCGTCCATGTCGGCGCGTATCAGGGGCTGGGGAGAAAATGCGGCGTCTCGCGTCGGCCGCGCCAGCGCCTTGTGCAGCTCCGCGGTACGCACCGCCAGCACCCGCATCAGCGCCAAATACGCCTCGTGCGCATTGACGGGGACCGCGTCGCCGGCAGGCGTCGTGCGGTATTGTTCGAGATGACGCTGCACATATTCGAGCGAGTGGCTCCAGCCGTCGCCCTGATTGGCGACATAGCCCTGCAGCATGGCCAACAGCTGCGTCTCGCCGTCATTGGCGATGTATTCGAGAGCGCCGGCGAGCGGCGCGCAGTTCGCATAGCGGGCAACCTCGGTCAGATAGCGGCCCATCTCGAGTTCCGGATTCACGCCCGTGCGCAGCCGCCGGTAGCCCTTGAGCATGAGGCGCTCGCCGATGTTGACCACGGTATTGGAACTCGAGCCTCGCGGCCTCTCCACGGGCAGCGCGCTGAAATTGGCGCCCGCCAGGCGTCCGAATGCGGCGGTCGGGAGGAACTTCAGCCTGCCCTGGGACGTCGCGATTTCCTTGCGCGCCGCCATTGCCGCCACGACCGAGCGGCAGAACATTTCGTCGGCAAAGGCGTCGCCCATCACCCCGACGTTCGCCTGCTGGCGTATCTTCGCCACCGCGGCCGTTGACAGGTTGCGCACCCGCTCCTCGTCGCGTTCCTCCCAGGCGAGCGCGAGAGGCAGGAAGTAGCTGGTGCGTTCGCCGGCGCTCTCCAGGTCGAGCAGCGTCACCAGCCAGGTGAGCTTGCCCTCCTGCCACAGCACGTGGTCGGCGATGCGCGCGCGATCGATCGCCGTGCCCTTTGCCGCATACCAGCGCTGCGTTTCGACGTAGCGGGGCAGAGTGTCCGTCTCGAACTGCGCCCGGGTTTTCTCCGCGATGCCGATGCGCCATGGAACCACGCGGTCGCGGAACAGGCTGGTCCAGCCGTCGAACAGCACCAGGACCGGCCGCTCGTCGATCGACACGATCTGCTCATGCCACGCCGGGGCTTCGGCGTCGGTGGTCAGGCGGAACCAGTAGAAGCCGTAGGCCGAGATCGTCAGCAGGTAGGGCAGCTCGCCGATGGGCGGGAAAGCCGTGCGTCCCAGCATCTCCACCGGCACGCGGCCCTTGAACGCGGATAGATTGAGCTCGACCGGCTGCGCCGACCGCGACAGGTTCGCCACGCACAGGATGCTGTCGTCGCCGAACTCGCGCAGGTAGGCCAGTATCTTGCGGTTGCCGGGTCTCAAGAACTTCCGTGCGCCGCGTCCGAAAGCCCGGCTGGTCTTGCGCACCGCGAGCAGGCGCTTGGTCCAGCTCAAGAGCGAGCTCGGATCGCGGGACTGCGCCTCGACGTTGGTGGATTGATAGCCGTACACCGCGTCCATGATGGGCGGAAGGTACAGGCGCTGCGGATCGGCGCGCGAGAAGCCGGCGTTGCGGTCCGGACTCCATTGCATCGGGGTGCGCACGCCGTTGCGGTCGCCGATGAAGAAGTTGTCGCCCATGCCGATTTCGTCGCCGTAATAGAGAATGGGCGAACCGGGCATGGACAGCAGCAGGCTGTTCATGAGCTTGATGCGGTCCAGGTCGTTTTCCATCAGCGGCGCCAGGCGGCGGCGGATCCCCAAGTTGATGCGCGCCTGCAGGTCCGCCGCATAGGTGGTGTACATGTAGTCGCGTTCCTTGCTGGTCACCATCTCCAGGGTCAATTCGTCGTGATTGCGCAGGAAGATCGCCCATTGACAGCTGTCGGGAATATCCGGCGTTTGCTGCATGATCTCAATGATGGGATAACGGTCCGCCTGCGCGATGGCCATGTAGATGCGCGGCATCAGCGGAAAGTGATACGCCATGTGGCACTCGTCGCCGTCGCCGAAGTATTCGCGCACGTCCTCCGGCCACTGATTGGCCTCCGCCAGCAGAAAGCGGTTTTCATAGCTCGCATCGATGGCGGCGCGCAGCTGCTTGATCACCGCGTGGGTCTCGCGCAGGTTCTCGTTGTTCGTCCCCTCGCGCTCGACCAGGTAGGGAATCGCATCGAGCCTGAAGCCGTCCACCCCCATGTCCAGCCAGAAGCGCATGGTCTGCAGCACCGCCTCCAGAACCCGCGGATTGTCGAAGTTGAGGTCCGGCTGATGGCTGAAGAAGCGATGCCAGTAGTAGGCCTTCGCCACCGGGTCCCAGGTCCAGTTCGAGGTCTCCGTGTCGGTGAAAATGATGCGAGTTTCCAGGTACTTCTGATCGGTGTCGCTCCACACGTAGAAGTCGCGCTCCGGCGAACCCGCGGGAGCCGTGCGCGCGGCCTGAAACCAGGGGTGCTGATCGGAGGTGTGATTGATGATGAGCTCGGTGATCACCTTCAGTCCGAGCCGGTGCGCCTCGCGCAGCATCGCGCGGAAATCCTCCAGAGTGCCGAACTGCGGATGCACATTTTGATAATCCGCGATGTCATAGCCGTCGTCCTTGAGCGGCGAGGGATAGAAGGGCATCAGCCAGATGGTGTTGACCCCGAGATCCCGGATGTATTCGAGCTTGGAAGTGAGCCCCTTGAAATCGCCGATGCCGTCATCGTTCGAATCGAAGAACGATTTGACGTTGAGCTGGTAGATGACGGCGTCTTTGTACCAAAGCGGATCTTGGCGCTCGAGGCCGGTCAGCGCGGCGGGATCGGGAGCGGGGGCCTTTACGTCAGCCGGGGCCCTTGGTTCAGCGGGGGCCCTTGGTTCAGCGGGAGCCTTTACGTCGTTCATCTAGCGGCGTGTCACAGGTGCGGTGTTACAAGTTGTCAAAGGGGGCAGTGCCGATGTCACAGGTAGTAGTCAAAGTCCCGCTCGCTGCGCACCCGCCGCCTCAATCTGAATACGTGCGCGGATGCGCGCTGCGGATCCAGCATGATGTAATTGTACCGGCCCCGCCATAGGTAGCGCTGCTCGCTCAGCAGATCGTGCACCTGATAGGGTTGCTCGGCATCGATTTTCAACGCACCGATGTCCAGGTCCACCCATCCGGATTGCGCCCGGTACGGATCGAGGTTCACCACCGTCAGAACGACATTACCTGAAGCCGGGTCGAATTTCAGGTAGGCGATCAATTGGTCGTTGTCGATGGGGCAGAAATGCAGGCTGCTGTCGGATTGCAGCGCAATATTCTCCCTGCGGATGCGATTCATGCGCGCGATCAGGGACCATAGGCTGTCGGAACTCGCCACGCTCCAGTGGCGCAACTGATACTTCTCCGAGTCGCGGTACTCCTCGCTGCCGGGCTCGCGGGGCTCGCTTTCCAGCAGTTCGTAGGTCGGACCGTAAATCCCGTAATTGGCGGCGAGCGTCGCCGCCAGCACCAGGCGCGCGGCAAACACCGGACGCAGGCCCGACTGCAGCGTCTCATGCAGGATGTCGGGCGTATTCGGCCACACATTGGGGCGGTAGTACTGCCGGCCCTGCCCAAGCGCAAGATCGGTGAAATAATCCGTGAGCTCCTGCTTCGAGTTGCGCCAAGTGAAGTAGGTGTAGGACTGGGAGAAGCCCAGCTTGGCGAGGCGGTGCATGAGCTTGGGCCTGGTGAACGCCTCTGCGAGAAAAATCACCTCCGGATGGTCGCGCTTCACGGACTCGATGATCCATTCCCAGAACCCGAAGGCCTTGGTGTGCGGATTGTCCACCCGAAATATCTTGACCCCCTGCGCAACCCAGAAATCGACGATGCTCTTGAGCTCTTCCCATAGGGCGCGCCAATCCTCGGTTTCAAAATCGAAGGGGTAGATATCCTGGTACTTCTTGGGCGGATTCTCCGCGTACTGCACGCTGCCGTCGGGGCGATGCTTGAACCACAGCGGATGGGCCTTGACGTAGGGATGGTCCGGCGCGCACTGGAACGCAAGGTCCAAGGCGATCTCGATGCCGAACTCACTCGCCTTCGTCAATAGGTGGCGAAACTCGCTGAGCGTACCCAACTCCGGCAGGATGTCCTTGTGTCCGCCCTCGGCCGCGCCGATGGCCCAGGGACTGCCGACGTCTCCGGGCTTCGCGATGAGGGTGTTATTGGCGCCCTTGCGGTTGACGCGCCCGATGGGATGGATGGGAGGAAAGTAGAGCACGTCGAAGCCCATGTCGGCGAGGTAGGACAGGCGTGCCTCGACATCGCGGAAAGTGCCGTGATGCCCGGGCTCGCTGCCCGCCGAGCGGGGGAACATCTCGTACCAGCTGCTGAAACCCGCGCGCTTGCGGTCCGCCACCAGTTCGAGCGACAGGGTCGCGGCCAGGCTCGAATCCGAATGGCGCGCGACGATGGCCGCGCGCGCGGCATCCAGTGCCATCGCCTTCTGCGCGGCGGGATCGGCGGCTTTGGCCGCGCGCAGTTGCGCCGACCATTCGGCGAGAATCGCCGCATCGCCCCCCGCGGCGCGGCCGGCCGCCTCATCGATGAGCGCGGCGCCGACCTCGAGCGCCGTGCGCAGGTCCGCCGGATCGTCGCGCCGTTCGAGCTCGCTGCGCCAGGATTCGAAATGATCCACCCACGCGGCCACCGTATACCGGTAACGGCCCGCGCGCGGCGGGGTGAACTCCGCGCGCCACACATCGTTCGCCTGCGGCCTCATGTCGACTTCAAATTGCTGGTCCGCGCCGACGGCCTTCCATCGCATTACCACGCGCAGCTTGTCGTGGCCGTCGGTGAAGCAATGCGCTTCGATCGGGACCGCTTCGCCGGCGATGCGCTTGACCGCAAAGCGGCCGCCGTCGACCGACGGCAGGACGGCGTCGATCACGGCGCGCACCCGGCCCTCTGACACCCCCGCAACCGCGCCGGCCCTGCTGTCCGGCTCCGGGCGGGCGGGCGTGGGCGCGGTCGGCTTGTTCGCGGCGGCGGCTTTGCGCTTCGCCCTAGGCATGGGGCGCCCAGCGCAGCATGATGGTGGCCAGCGGCGGCAGATTCAGATTGACGGATTCGAGGCGGCCCTGGGTGCTCACGGGCACCGATTCTACGCCGCCCAGGTTGCCCCATCCGGAACCGCCGTATTCCCGGGCATCGGTGTTGAGAATCTCGTGCCAGACCCCGCGTGAGGGCACGCCGATGAGGTAGTTCGGTCGCGGGACCGGGGTAAAATTGCAGACCACGAGCACGGGGGCGCCGTCCCCAGGGGCCTTGCGCAGAAAGGCGATGACGCTGTTGTCGGCATTTCCCAGATCGAGCCACTCGAACCCGTCGGGCGAGAAATCGATCTTGTGCAAGGCCGGCTCGCCGCGGTAGACGCGGTTCAGATCGCGCACCAGCTGCTTCACGCCGGCATGTTCCGGCAACTCCGACACCCACCACTCGAGCTCACCCTCGTGGGTCCACTCGCGCCGCTGCCCGAACTCCCCGCCCATGAACAGGAGCTTCTTGCCCGGATGCGCCCACATATAGCCGAAGAGCGTGCGCAAGTTCGCGAATTGCTGCCAGTCGTCGCCCGGCATCTTGCCGATGAGGGAGCCCTTGCCGTACACCACCTCGTCGTGCGAGAGCGGCAGCACGAAGTTTTCGTTGAAGGCATAGATGAGGGAAAACGTCAGCTGCCCGTGGTGATATTTGCGGTGGATCGGATCCTGCTTCATGTACTCGAGCGTGTCATGCATCCATCCCATGTTCCATTTCAAGCCGAAGCCCAGACCCCCCACATCGGTCGGACGCGACACCATGGGCCAGGCCGTGGATTCCTCGGCGATCATCGCCACATCCGGGTGGTCGCGGTAAACCGCCCGGTTCAGCGTGCGCAGAAAATCGATGGCCTCGAGGTTTTCCCGGCCGCCGAAGCGGTTCGGAATCCATTCGCCCTGCTTGCGGGCATAGTCGAGATACAGCATGGAAGCCACCGCATCGACTCTCAGGCCGTCGATGTGATATTTCTCGAACCAGAAAAGCGCCGAGGAGATGAGGAAGCTGCGCACCTCGTTGCGGCCGAAATTGAAAATCGCCGACTTCCACTCCGGATGAAACCCCTGCTGCGGATCGGCGTGTTCGTACAGATGCGTGCCGTCGAAGAACACCAGCCCGTGTTCGTCCGCGGGAAAGTGCGACGGCACCCAATCGAGAATCACGCCGATGCCGCGCTCATGCAGGTGATCGACGAAGTACATGAGATCCTGCGGAGTCCCGTAGCGGGCGGTGGGCGCGAAGTAGCCCGTCGTTTGGTAGCCCCATGACCCGTAGAAGGGATGCTCGGTGACCGGCATCAGTTCCACATGCGTGAACCCCAATTCCTGCATGTAGCCGGCGAGCGCATGCGCGAGTTCACGGTAGTTGAGAAAATTGCCGTCCTTGCGCCGCCACGAACCGGCATGCAATTCGTAGATCGACATCGGCGCATCCAGGCCATTGTAGCTCGCGCGCTCGGCCATCCATGCAAAGTCGCGCCACTCGTACTCGAGAGTCCATACCCGCGAGGCGGTGGCCGGCGGCGCCTCGCAAAATACCCCGTAGGGGTCGGCCTTCTCGACGGTAAATCCGCCGAACTGCGAGGTGATGTGATACTTGTATGCTTGGCCGTGCTGCGCCGGCGCGTCGCCCTCCCAGATGCCGGATCGGTCGGCCCGCGGCTCGAGGACGTTTTGCCCGGCTCTCCAGCCGTTCCAGTCGCCGATCACGGACACCGCGGCGGCATTTGGCGCCCAAACGGCGAAATGCGCGCCCGCTCCGTGTTGGAGCAAGCGGCATCCGAGCTTCGACTGCAGCTGCGAGTGCGTACCCTCGCGGAACAGATAGATATCTTGGTCGGTCAGCACCGCGGGGCTGGCTCTTGAAGCATGTGTCGCTCACCTCATGTTAGCGGGACATGGTAGGGCATGACGGATGCGCTTCCTGTCCCCTCTCGGCGATATCCTGTGTAGGACTATGCCGGCTAGACGCCGCCCACCCGAACCTGCACGTCGCATCCCTAGGCCGGGGTTACCCCGATCGAATCGACCCGATCACGGTAAAAGGCGAGATACCCCTTGATCTCCGCGACCGCCGGGTAGGGCTCCTCGTAGCTCCAGACCGCGTTGATCGATTTCACCCCCCCGGCCGGAATGCTGTAGTAGGAGCACTCGCCCTTGTAGGGACAGTAGGTCATGTGACTGGTCCGCTGCAGCAGCGTCATGTCGGCGTCCTTTCTCGGGATGTAGAAGACGGCCGGGTAACTCGCCTCCCGCAGCAGCAGCGCATTGGTGCTGTTCGCGATTTCGAGCATCGCCACCGTGACGAGCACCCGCGAGCGGCCGGGCTCGACGGTGATCGGGTGATCGGGCCCCGGAGTCTTGATGGCTTTGGATGTGGATTTGACGTTCACGATTCAACTCCTTCGCGCCACGCGCACGATGCCACGGCGGCGGGTGTCGATCCCCGATTGCGCCGGCGCTCGCGCCGCGCTCAGTGTCCCGTTTTGTCGCCGTGCCGGCTGGATTCGAACAGGAACCAGGTGCGCCGTTCGGTCTCGTCGATCCAGTTCTCGATCAGGCTCGCGGTCGCGATGTCGCGCAGCTCATCCACCATGTCGTGCACTTCCCGCAAACGGGAGGCCAGCGTCATGTTGTCCTCGCGCAGCTCGGCCAGCATGTCGAGCGGATCGACGTACTCGGCGTCGTTATCCTTGATCCGTTGAGTCCTCGCGATATGCCCGATGGAGCGCAGGGTCGAACCGCCGGTCTTTCTGATGCGTTCGGCGATCGGATCGGTCATCGCATACAGCTGATCCGCCTGTTCGTCGAGCAGCAGATGATAGTCGCGAAAATGCGGCCCGCTCATATGCCAATGAAAATTCTTGGTCTTAAGATACAGGGCAAACACATCGGCGAGGATCGCATTCATGCCGCCCGCGATATTCTTGGACGCCTTTGCGCCCAGATCGGACGGAGTAACCAGGGGGGACTCTCTGCGGCGTGCCAGATCATCGTGCTTGCTGGAATCGTTCTTGGCCATGACGGTGCTCGAGTGGTTGGAGTTGGAGGTGTGGACAGGGCCCGTTAGCCTACCGCTCATTCTCCTCGGTGCGCAACTGCGCTCATTGCCGTCATGCGAGTTGCGGGGCAAGCCCAGGAGCCTGTCTGAGTATTGCGCGTGAGCCGCGGGGAGTACTCAGAAAGGCTCCTGGGCTAGCGCTGCATCTCCATGATGGCGGATGCGGGCAGCATGTTCGCATTGAGATTGGCCATGATCCACAGCGAACCCGAGACGATGAGGGCGACGATCAGGACGCCGAAGGCCAGCGCCAGCACGTTGTTGGTATTGTCCGGTCCGGTGCTGATGTGCAGAAAGAACACCAGGTGCACGCCCATCTGAGCGACGGCGAGCACCGCGAGGCCGGCCGGCACGCCCGGCGCCCACAGCAGGTCGGTTTGCGAGACCAGGAAGGATGCCCCGGTGAGCAGCAGGGCGAAGGCCAGTCCCACCGTGTAGCCGGTGAGGCTGCCTGAAGGCTCGCCCTCCCCGCTCCTCTCATCGGAGGGGGCCGCATGTTCTGCCGTCCGTTCTTCCATCATCGCGCTCCCATCAGATACACCAAGGTCAGCAGCGCCACCCAAATGATGTCGAGCGCGTGCCAGAAGAGGCTGAAACAGAGCAGCCGGCGGCGCACGAAATCCCGCGGGCCGCGCGCGGCGGTTTGCGCCACCAGGAATATGAGCCACGAGAGACCGGCGGTCACGTGCGCGCCGTGCAGGCCGACCAGGCTGAAGAACGCGGAGAGAAAGGCGCTGCGCGACGGTCCGGCGCCGCGCGCTACCAGGCCGGTGAATTCGCTCAGCTCCAGACCGAGAAATGTCGCCCCCAGCACGAAGGTGAACGCAAATGCGATGTAGAAGTCCCGCAGACGGCGGCGCTCGATCGCCAGCAGACCGAGACCGCAGGTGTAGCTCGAGAACAGCAGGCACAGGGTCTCGATGCCGACGTGGCGCAGCTCGAACAGAGTGCGTCCCGAGGGTCCCCCGGCGGTTTGCCCGGAGAGCACCGCGTAGGAGGCGAACAGCGCCGAGAACATGATGATGTCGGAGAGCAGAAAGATCCAAAATCCGTACGCGACGACGATGCGTACGGGCGCCGGCCCCTCGCTGCCGCTCGCGAGGGTGCTCCCGAGTCCCGGCAGCTGCGCCGTGCCTGCCGCTGCGCTCATGCAGGACCCATCCGGCCGAGCCGCGCGCGATCGGCATCCGCCAATTGTTCGCCCGAGACATGATCCTCGCCCCGCTCCATCCAGCCGAAAGCGATCAGCGTGAGCGCGGCGCAGGCGAGCCCGAGGATGGCCATCCACCAGATATGCCAGATCATGGCGAATCCGGTGACGACGGCGAAGATGGCGGTGACGAAGCCGTTGGGGCTGTTGCGGGGCACTTCGATCGCTGCGTAATGCTGCGGTGGAGTCGCGGGCCCGCGCTGCTTCTGGTGCCAGAACGCGTCCACCGACTCCACCCGCGGCAGCACGGCGAAGTTATAGGAAGGCGGCGGCGAGGCGGTGGACCATTCGAGCGTTCGGCCGTTCCAGGGATCCCCTGTCAGGTCGCGTCGCTGCGCGCGCGAGCGGATGCTGACCACGAGCTGCGCCACGGTCGCGGCGATGCCGCACAGAATGACGAGCGCGCCGATTTCCGCCACGATCAGGTACGGCCGCCAGGTTAGATCCGCGTAGTGCTGCATCCGCCGGGTCATCCCCAGAAGCCCGAGGGCATATAGCGGCATGAAGGCGAGATAGAAACCGATCAGCCAGCACCAGAAGCTGATGATGCCAAGGCGCTTATCCAGCGTGAAGCCGAATGCCTTCGGAAACCAATAGTTATAGCCCGCCATGGCGCCGAAGAACACGCCGCCGATGATCACATTGTGAAAATGCGCCACCAGAAACACGCTGTTATGCAGCACGAAATCGGCCGGCGGCACCGCGAGCAGCACGCCCGTGAGGCCCCCGATGACGAAGGTCACCATGAAGCCCACGGCCCAGAGCACCGGCACCTCGAAGCGCACGCGGCCTCGGTACAGCGTGAACAGCCAGTTGAACACCTTCACGCCCGTGGGCACGGCGATGATCATGGACATGATGCCGAAGAATGCATTCACGTTCGCTCCCGCGCCCATGGTGAAGAAGTGATGCAGCCAGACGGTGAAGGACAGCACGCAGATGGCCAGGGTGGCGAGCACCATGGACCGATAGCCGAACAGCGCCTTGCCAGAGTAAGTCGCGATCACTTCGGAGAAAATGCCGAACGCCGGCAGGATCAGGATATATACCTCCGGGTGGCCCCAGGCCCAGATCAGATTGATGTACAGCATCAGGTTGCCGCCGCCGTCGTTCGTGAAGAAGTGCATGCCGGCATAGCGGTCGAGCAGCAGCATGCCGAAGGTGGCGGTCAAGATCGGGAACGCGGCGACGATCAGCATGTTGGAGGCGAGCGCAGTCCAACAGAATACCGGCATGCGCATGTAGCTCATGCCGGGCGCGCGCATCTTGAGCAGCGTCGTGACCAGATTGATGCCGGCGAGCAGCGTTCCGATGCCCGAAATCTCCAGCGACCACAGATAATAATCGACGCCCACTCCCGGCGAGAATTGCAGTTCCGAGAGCGGCGGATAGGCGAGCCAGCCGGTTCGGGCGAATTCGCCCACCACCAGCGATACATTCACGAGCAGCGCCCCCGAGGCCGTCAGCCAGAAGCTGATGGCGTTGAGCACCGGGAAGGCCACATCGCGCACGCCGAGCTGCAGCGGCACGACGAAATTCATGAGTCCGATCATGAAGGGCATGGCCATGAAGAAAATCATGATGGTGCCATGCGCGGAGAAAATCTGATCGTAGTGTTCGGGCGGCAGGTAGCCTTGCGCGCCGCCGGCGGCGAAGGCGAGCTGGGAACGCATCATGATGGCGTCGATGAAACCGCGCAGCAGCAGCACCAGCGCCAGCAGCACGTACATGATGCCGATGCGCTTGTGGTCAACGCTCGTCAGCCACTCGCGCCACAGGTAATTCCACCAGCCCTTCCAGGTGATCAGCACGAGCACGGCGATCGCTCCGATGATGATCAGCAGCGAAGCCGCCATCGGTATCGGCTGATCGAAGGGGATGGCCGACCAGCTCAGCTTTCCCATCTACTCCTCCGGGCGCGAACCGAAGAGCGGCTGCGCGGTGGTGTGCACGATCTGTTCGAACAGCATCGGATCGACGCCGCCATAGGCTCGCGCCCGGGTATCGCCGCCCGCCGAGGCGAGTTTCCGGTAGGCATCGGCGTCGAGCGGGGTCCCTGCCTCTTGCGTGCGCGCGAGCCATGTCTTGAATTCAGAGGCCGGCACGGCGCGTACCAGGAAGCGCATGTCGGAGAAACCGTCGCCGCTGAAATTGGCGGACAGGCCCGGAAACTCGCCGGCGCGGTCGGCCATCAGATTCAGGCGGGTGGTCATGCCGGGCATGGCGTAGATCTGGCTGCCCAGCTGCGGCACGAAGAAGGAGTTCATCACCGTCGCCGAGGTCAGCATGAACTCCACCGGCGTCCCTTTGGGAATGACCAGCTCGTTGACCGCCGCGACCTTGAGGTCCGGATAGATGAACAGCCATTTCCAATCCAGCGAGACGACCTCGATCCTCAAGGGCTTGGCACCGGACTGAAGCCCGCGCGCGGGGTCCAGCAGATGCGAACTCGTCCATGCGACGCCGCCAAGCAGGATCACCACCATTGCCGGTATCGACCACACCACGAGTTCGAGGTGGCCGGAGTACGACCATTCGGGTGTGTAAGCGGCGCGTAGGTTGGAGGCGCGATACCACCAGGCGAAGGCCAGCGTGAGCACGATCACCGGCACCACCACGACCAGCATGATGGCAGTGGCGTTGAGCAGGATGAGGCGTTCGGCCGACCCTACCGGACCTTGCGGATCGAGCACGCCTTGCGCGCGGCAACAGGCTGCCGGACAGACGGCAACGAACGCCGCGAGGCTACGCGATCGGGAAAGACGCGCGCGGTAGCTGACCATCGCGGCATCATATCCCGAGCCTTTCGAGAGAGGAATGGAGGGCATTACCGGGTACCTTCGATCGGCGGCGCGGTGGACGGATTTTCCCAGCCGCCGCCCAGCGCCTTGTACAGCCTGACCAGATCGGTGCTCTGGGTCAGCTGCGCCTGCGCGAGTTGCTGGCGCGCCTGGACGGTCTGCAGCTGCACGGTAAGGACGGCGATGTAGCTCTCGAGACCGTGCCGGTAGGCATTCAGGTGCACGTCGAGCGCGTGGGTGTCGGCTGTCAGGGTGTCGTCAAGCGACGCGGTCCGCAGCGCGTCCTCATGCAGTTCCGTGAGACCATCCTCGACCTCCTGCAGTGCGTTGAGCACGGTCTTGCGGTAATTCAGCGCCGCCTCCGCGGCCTGGGCGCGCGACAGGCGCACGTTGGCGATCAATGCACCCCCATGAAACAGGGGAATCGAGACCCTCGGCCCAAAGGTATAGAACTTGCTTTGCCAGTCGAACAGATAGGAGGTGCCTGTGTTGCGCACGCCATAGGTGCCGGTGAGCGAGACGTCGGGAAACATCGAGGCGACCGATACCCCGATCTCGGCGGTGGCCGCATGCAGCTGCGCTTCGGAATGGCGAATATCCGGCCGCCGGCGCGCCAGCGTCGAGGGCATGCCGACCGGAATTGCCTCGGGCAGCGCCGGCAGCGCGCCCTTCTCGCCGAATTCCCCGTCGAGCGATTCGGGCGGCTGTCCGCTCAAGACCGCGAGCGCATGTTTCGACGCCGCGATGGTTTGCACGTAGGACGGCAGCTGGGACTCGAGGCTCGACAGCTGCGCGCGGGCGGAATCGACGTCCGCTTCGCCGGCAAGCCCGTGCCGCTGTTTATCGACCGTCAGGGCAAGGACCTCGCGCTGCGATGCGATGAGATCCAGCGTGATCTGCCGCAGCGCCTGGCCCGCACGCAGCTGGAAATAATCCTGTGCCACCTCGGCCTCGAGCGATACCAGAATATCGTTTCGCGATTCGACCGCACCGGCGCTTTGCGCATCGGCCGCTTCCACCCCTCGGCGGACCTTGCCGAACAAGTCGAGCTCCCACGATGCATCGAAGCCCACCTGATAGATGTTCACGGGGCGCTCGAGCGCGGAGATCAGCTGCTGCTCGCCGGGCGAGCTCATGCCGGAGGAAAGCCCCTGCGTCTTGAGAATTCCCGCAAGGCCCAGCTGCTCGCGGGTGAAGCTCGCGCTTGCATTCAGGCTGGGCAGGCCCTGGGAACGGGCGGATTGCACTTGAACGCGCGCCTCGACGATACGCAGCAGGGCCGCCTTGAGGTCCAGGTTGCCGCCGGCGGCCCGCTCCTCCAGGCGGTCCAACTCCTCATCGTGAAACTGCCGCCACCAGAAGGACTCGGGTGTCGGCGCCTCGAGCGGGAGCGGTACCGCCGCGCCCGCCGGGGCGTCGGCTGCGCCCGCCTGGCTCTGGGCTGCGCCCGAGTAATGATCGGGTACGGGCTCATGAGGAGGCGAAAAATTGGGGCCGACCTTGCAGGCGGCCGCCGAGAACGCAAGGAGAATCAGGGCGGCGGGCCGGGCAGCCGGCATCAGTGAGCTCCGCCGCCGCCGGACTTCTTGACCGGCGAGAACAGGAAGGTGAACGGAACGCACGCAAATGCCGCCAGAGCGCAGTACAGAAAAACGTCCATGTAGGCCAGCAGCCCCGCCTGCGCGATCAAGGATTGATACGACTGCCTGAGCGCCGCCTGCGACGCATCGCCCGCCGCGGTGCCCAGGTGCTGGATGGCCGAGGTCACCTGCGACAGGGTGTTGCGAAAACTGGGATTCGCCTCAGTCAGGTGCGATGAAAGATGAGCCATGTGCACCTGTGTTCGCGAAGTGATCGCCGCGGTTGACAGCGAAATGCCCACCGAGCCGAACACATTGCGAAACATGGTGAACAGCGCCGTTGCATCCCCTTGCAGCCGCTGCGGCACTGTCTGATACGCGAGCACGCTCAGGGGCACGAACATGAAGCCGATCCCCGCGGCTTGCGCGATCCGGAACATCATCAAATGAGTGAAATCGATGTCCGGAGCAAGGGTGCGCGAATACAGCAGCGCACAGCCCAGCACACAGAATCCGGTGGTGAGGATGAAGCGGGTCTGCACATAGGGCATCACCAGGCTCAAGATCGGGATCAGAAAGATGACACATACCGCGCCGGGGCTTATCAGGAGACCGGCAAGCAGCGCCGTATAGCCGAGATGCTGCTGCGCGAGCTGCGGTACCAGCACGCCGCTGCTGTAGAGAATCATGGCAAAGCAGCCCATGGCCAACGAGCCCAGCGCAAAGTTGCGGTCCTCGAGCACGCGTAAGTCCACCACCGGCTTTCGCGTATAGAGGAGCCATGTGCAGGCGGCGGCGGCGCCGACCGCGGCGAGCGCCGCAAACGCACGGATCAAATTCGATCCGAACCAGTCATCATCCTCGCCGCGGTCGAGCATGATCTGAAGCGACGCGAAGGTGAGCGCAATGAGGCTGATGCCGACATAGTCGATGGATACCTTGCGCTGCTTTTTGGCCCAGGGCGGATCCTCCACCAGGCTCATGACCGCAAAGACGGTGAGTATGCCGATGGGCACATTGATGAAGAACACCCAGCGCCAGCTGAAGTTATCCGTGATCCACCCCCCGACGGTGGGCCCCAGCACCGGCGCCACCACCGTGGCGATGGCGGTGAGCGAGAACGCGCGCCCGCGCTGCGAGGCCGGGAAGGTATCGAGAACGATGGACTGCTGATTGGGCTGCAGGCCCCCGCCGAAGAAACCCTGCAGCACGCGGAAGATGACCAGTTCCGACAGGTTTTCGGAGATGCCGCACAGAAACGAGCACGCGGTGAACGCGACGATGCAAATCACGAAGTAGCGCTTGCGGCCGAGCATCCGGGCGAAAAAGGCGGAGATCGGCAGCACGACGCTGTTGGCGACCAGATAAGAAGTCAGCGCCCAGGTGGCCTCATCGTAGCTGGCCGACAGCGTCCCGGCGATGTGCGGCAGGGAGACATTCACGATCGTGGTGTCGAGCAGCTCCATGAACGCGGCCAGCGTGACGGCCACCGCGATCAGCCAGGGATTTGCCTTCGGCCGCCAGGCGACGCCGTTGCCTGCCGAGTCGGCGGCGTCGGTCATGGGAAATGCACCACCGGCGAGACGGACAGGCCCAGGGGCACCGGGCGGTTGGGATCCAGACCGTTGTCGATGAGGATTTTCACCGGAACCCGCTGCACGATCTTGACGAAGTTGCCCGTGGCATTCTCGGCCGGAAAGGCGGAAAAACGCGAACCGCTTCCGTACTGGATGCTCTGCACGTGCCCATGCAGTTTCCATCCGGAATAGGCGTCGATCTCGATGTCCGCCGCATCGCCCGGCCGCATGCGCCCGATTTGCGACTCCTTGAAATTGGCCGTGATCCACACATCCGGCGTCACGATCAAGAACATGACCTGCCCCGTCGTCACGTAGCTTCCGAGCTGCACGCTGCGCAGAGTGATGAATCCGTCCGACGGTGAACGCACCTCCGTATAGCTCAGATTCAATGTCGCCTGGGCCAGCTGGGCTTCGGCCTGCTCCACCTGAGCCGCCCGCTCCTCCACCGTATCGGCGGCCTGCGCGAGTTGTTCCGGAACCAGGCGCGCGACCGACACCTGCGCCCGGGCGGCCCGCACGTTGGCGGACGAACTCGAGCGCTGGGTCGTGGAAGTGTCGATGTTCTGCTCGGTGGTGGCCCGCCGATCCACCTCGTGCTGCCGCGAATACTCGCGCTCGGCCTGCGACAGACTGGCCTCGGCCGCCTGCTGCTGCGCTCGAGCCGATTCAAGTTGCGCCGGGTACTGCACGCGCGCAATGCGCAGCGCGTCCTGTGACGATTTGAGCTGGGCCCTCGCCAGCGCGAGCCCGGCCTCGGCCTGAGCCTGCGCGGTCAGGAAATCCCGCGTATCGATCCGCAGCAGCAGGTCGCCTTTTTTGACATGGGAATTGTCGTTCACATACAGGCCGACGACGTATCCGGAGACCTTCGGGACCATGGTCACGGCATTGCCGTCGGTGTAGGCGTCATCGGTCGATACCTGGTTGCGCCGCGCGAACCAGAAGAAGAACGCGACGATCGCCAGCACGACGACGACAGCCGCCAAAATAATCAGCGGCGTCTTGCTATGCGGCTTGTCGGATCTCGCTTCGCTCCCCGGCTTGGTCTCGTTCCCCCGCCGCGCATCGTTGCCGGGCTTCGTCTGCTCGTCACTTTTATCGTGGCTCTTATCGTTGCTCTCATTGGAATCAGGCTGCTGTCCGTTCTCAGGGTTGTCGTCGCCGCGCCGTGTATCGGAGTTATGCCCGCCGGTGCCGCGCGGCGCCGCTTCTTCATCGAACGACATAAACATCCTTTGGCGGCAAGAACCGCCGCATGACGGCACGAGCTGCGATTGTGCGCCGCAATAAATGCGGTCGTAAGAACATATTGCCGTGCGAAATCATGTACCGCATTGCCAAAAAACGCCGACACGGCGCCGGAAAGCGCCTACACGCGCACGAGGAGACGTTCCGATGAGGAACTACACCTTTGATCCGCCGCCGGGCGTTGCCCGGTGCAGCGGGGATCGAGTTGCACTCGATCATATCGTGGTCAGCACGCCGGGGAGCGGCCCCCGGGACGCGGCAGGCGGAAACTGCCCGATGCGCGTCTGGATCTCCGACCACAGAGCGCAGTAGATCTGCCCGGCCGGGCTGCGCGGCGAATACGCGGGCAGCGGCGCACGGCGCAGGCTCATCCGCTCGATGTCGCTTGCATACGGTACTTCCGTCGACAGAAGCTGCGGAAAATTCTCGCGGGTGCTTGCGATCACTTCCTGGTGCAGCGACTTGCGCCGGTCCACCATCGAGAAGAACGGCAGCAGACGGAGGTCGGTCCAGCCGTTCGCTTCGACGAAGTCCCGCAGCTGCGTGAGCATGCGCACCGACAAGGGTGTGGGGAGAAGCGGCACCACGACCGCGTCGGCGGCGCGCAGCACATTCTCCGAGAGCAGAGAGATGCCCGGCGGACAGTCGAGGAACAGCGCGGCGTAGACATCGCGCAGCGAGCGGCTCATTTTCAACAGCCGCTCGGTGGGACGTTTGCGTTCGCTCAGGTGCACGTCGAAATTGCGGTATGAAAAATCCGCCGGGAGCACGTCCAACTTGGCATACCCGCTGGGTGCCAGCAGCTCGGGCAGTTCGCGTTTTCCAGCAACCAGCTTCTTGGCCGATGCATGTTCATTTGGTTCGCACCGCAACATATAAGAGGCCGCTCCCTGGGGATCCAGGTCCCACAGGAGCGTGGAGTGCCCGCCGGCCGCGCATAGAAACGCCAGGTTGACGGCCGTCGTCGTCTTGCCCACGCCGCCCTTGATGTTCGTGACCGCAATGATTTTCATTTTTCTGAATACCATGGTGGCACAACTACCGCAGCCTCACCATCGCGCCCGATTTATGCGTTAATGGCCCATGAATCGTTCGTTCGCGATCCGCCCGTGGCTGGCATGGACGGCCGCCGCATTGGCCGCGTTGCTCCTCATCGCCGCGGGGTTGGCGGCCGCGGTGGGCGCGGGCCATTTCCGCGGCCCCATCATCCGCCTGCTGTCCGCGCATGCCGGCCGGCCGCTTGCAGTCGCCGGGAATTTCGAGGCACATTTGCTCTCCCTCACGCCACGGGTAATCGCCGAAGGCGTCACGATCGGCAACCCGGC
>Ga0181534_10000895_pt1 | contig 20439 bp, 16 predicted proteins | sample PEATcosm2014_Bin_37_FD_119758 | JGI IMG/M metagenome (GOLD analysis project Ga0181534, IMG submission 119758) | Peatland microbial communities from MTU Mesocosm Facility, Houghton, MI, USA - PEATcosm2014_Bin17_10_metaG | ecosystem: Environmental > Terrestrial > Soil > Wetlands > Peat | place... | reverse complement strand
CATGAGCACCTCCTTGGGATCAGGATGAAGGTAACTCAGGGCGAAAGCGCGCTGAATTCCATTCGAATCGGTGACGAGGTTGACGCTGAAACGGCCATCGTACATGCCGCCACCATAAACCGCCCCAGAGCGAGCCACCGCGATTACGCCACTCTTGGTTTCTACGATTTCGCGAATTTGCCCCCCCAGGGCATTTACCGAGTAGGCGTCTTTCAACAACATCTTTCGATACATATCGTGAAAGAGGCTTCCGGATAGCTGCACCAGCATCAGTGCGACAGCGCAGACTCCCAGGAACGAGAAAATAAGATTTCGCCTCCCCAGCTTCGCTTGCGGCAGAAGTCCCACTCCGAGTCCAAAGCCCAGCAAAAGCAACACCAAGCAAATTCTAGCGAGCGGAAGAACATCCATGAGCACCGAACCAGTGAGATAACTACCCAGCGCCGAGCCCACAATGTTGCTCAGGTAGAGATAGCTCATGCGCGAGCCCGCGCGCTCGTCAGGAAAGATGGAAATATGGCAAAGCAGGGGAAAGATGGCGCCGAGGCCAGCCGCCGCGAGAGCGATGGGAATGAGTACCCATGAGTAGGAAGCATGCGCCTGCACGTTGAAGAGGATTGGCCCCACCAGAAAGCCGAGCAGGTTGGCGGCGAACACCGTCGCCAGCAGAAGACGCCGCGCCTCGAGAGAGCCTTTGGTTTTCTGGCAGACGCGATTGCAGGCTAGCGATCCGAATCCGATGCCTGCAAGGTAGGCTCCGAGCAGGAATGCGAAGCTCTTCGCCGCTCCTCCCGTGCTAAAAGAGAACAGGCGATACCATACGATTTCATAACCCAGGGAAATGAAGCCCGCAACGCCCGCCACGATCAGAGCCAAGCCAAAGCCAAAACCAGATCCGGTTGGATCATCGGCATCGCGTTTTGCCTCGGACAGCGATTCGTGATCGGCGTCCGTCGTGCCCAATGGGGTTCGCCGGGCGGCGGGACGATGCGCGGCGGATGAAACATGCCGAATCAGAACGGTGGCTCCCACCAGCGTATTCATCGCAGCCGCCAGGGCCGCCGTTCTCGATTCGCCCAGCCACCTCATCAAGAACAGTCCCGCACAGAAACAGGCGGATGCCGAACCCAGAGTATTGGCGGCGTACAGCCATCCGACGGAGGCACCCACACTGCGAGAAATCTGAACCAGATACGAGACGAGGATGGGAAGCGTCGAACCCATGAGTACGGTTGGAAAGGCCACCAGGACGAAAGCGATCATCCCGGTTTTAAGTGGAGCGGAACCGGCTGTGAATTGGGCAGCCCAGTGGAAAATTCGTAGAGAAGCAATCCCGTAGAGGGCGATCAGCAGCTCCACCGCACCAAAAATCGGTAGCAGGGCGGCCGGTTGCGACCGCGAGATGCTTCCGCCGAGCAGGCTGCCCAACCCCAAACCCAGCATGAACGCCGTTACCACCATGGTCACGGATTCGATGTTGACTCCGTACAGAGTAAAGAGAGCACGCTGCCAGACGATCTGATAAAGAAGCGCCGGAAAACCGGAAACAAAGAAAAATAAAACCGGCCACGCTAGAGCGCGCGGAGATGAGGCGGCCCGCGGTTCCGGGTTCCCGAACTGGCGGGCCTTGGCGGCTGCGGCGGATCCACTCATTCTCCCTCCGAAGGCGGCACGGGGCCTTACAGGCAATTGCCGGTGGCTGGCGGCGCGCGCTAACTTCAAAGTCTAGCTTTTGCCCTCAGGATTTCGGGGTGGGGGCGCGGGTGAGCCGAAACCAAAGTAATGGGTGGGCACAATCGAGGCGGCGCAGAATTCAGCATGCACCCGAGCGGAAAGAAGCCCCGGCGGTGCCGGGGCTTCAGGAGGAGAAGATTATAGAAAAGCTAATTAGAGGAGTCGTCCCGCCGCTTTAAGGTTGGGCGATCGTCATCGGGCTGGCTGTCGCCGCTCTTGCCATCGCTGCTCCCAGTGGACGTGCGGCGCAGGCTGGGCTTATTTTCATCCTTCTTGTCGACGACCTTGTGGCGGTTTTCGATCGACGCCAGCCGGGCTTTCACATCGTCAAATTCCGAAGTGGTGACCACATATTGCTGCTTGGCCGGGAGAATCTTGGCAATCTCTTCCTGCGTCTTTTCGATTCGATCCGGCGTCTGGGGATGGGTGTCGAACGTCTTGGCCAGGGTGCCGGGTTTCTTCTTCTCCATGGCCTGAATCTTTTCGAAGAACGAGACGAAGGCGGAGGGATCGTAGCCGGCGCGGTACATGTATTCCACTCCGAGATAATCGGCCTCCGCTTCAAAACCGCGAGAGAACTTGAGGAAGCCCATCATGGCTGCCGGACCGGCGGCTTCATACGCGCCATAGCCGATACCGCCGCCAATGAAGATAAGGGGTATGGTGGCCAGCTGCATGAGCGTGCCGCGCGTCTGCTCACGGGCCAGGTGGCAGGCGGCAACGTGGGCGATCTCGTGCGCCATCACGCCCGCCATTTCCGCCTCTTCGTCGGCCGCCAAAATCAGGCCGGAGTTCACGTAGAAAAATCCCCCGGGCAGGGCCATGGCGTTGACCACGTCGGAGTCGATGACTTTGATGGTGAAAGGAACCTGCGCGTCCGAGTTGCGCACCAGGTTTTGGCCGATGCGATTGACGTATTCGGTGACTACGGGGTCGTTGACCAGCTTGATCTGAGACTCCACCTGCTGGGCGTAACTTCGTCCCATGGCCACTTGCTTTTCGATGCTGTACCAATTTCCCACGCCGCGGCCGCAACCCACATTGCGGTTCCCTACCGCGTCCACATCGGTCTTGCTGCCATCGTGCTTGATCTGGCTGTCATCCTGGGTCGGCAGATTCGCCGGCGGATGGGCGGGAGCGTTTTGCACCTCGCCGGCCTTCGGCGGGTCTTGATCTTTGCCCTGATCCTGAGCGAAGGCCCACGATCCGGCCACGAACGCCACCAGTGCCGCCGCTATCGCCAAATATCGCAACTTCATGGGAACTCCTTCAGCCAATTTGTACCTGCAATTATACGCTCGCCGGGGCACACGAAACCTTGAAGTTTTGCTGCGCTTGATTGAATTAGAAGCACCGGAGGCAAAACGGGTTATCCGGAAAGCGATGAATTTGGTGTAGAAGGAACGAGTGAGCCACAACCTGGCTTTAAACTGAAATGAAAAATTGCCGGCTTAGAGAGGGCGCGGCATCAATTGGTCCGCCGCGCCAGAAATCGAGCTTTAACCAGTTAGCCTTCGCGGTCGATCACTCCGCTCCTCGCAGGCATACGGACGTCTCTTCCAGCGCGGTCCGCCGCCGGAATCATACTCTGCGTTGTCCCAGGCCAGCCTGTAGGCGCAAGAGCGCGGCGACCAACGCATCGATATCCTCGCAGGTGTTGTAGAAGGCGAGCGACGGCCGGACCGTGGCCTCCACGCCCATGCGCCGCAGGATCGGCTGCGCGCAGTGGTGACCGGAGCGCACCGCGATGCCTTCCTGGTTGAGCGCGACTCCGACGTCCTCGGTGCGAACCTCGTCGAGGACGAAAGACATCACACCCGCCTTCTCGCGCGCCGTGCCGATCAGCCGCAGGCCGGGTATGGTGAGCAGCTTGGCCGTCGCGTAATTCAGCAGTTCGTGCTCGTAGGCGGCGATGTTTTCCATGCCGATTTCGCTGACATAATCGATCGCGGCTCCCAAGCCTACGGCGTCGGCAATGTTGCCGGTGCCCGCTTCGAATCGCGCCGGGGGCGGCTGATACGCCGTCTTCTCAAAAGTGACGTCGGCGATCATGTTGCCGCCGCCCTGCCAGGGCGGCATGGCGTCAAGCACGTCGAGCTTCCCGTAGACCACCCCAATTCCGGTGGGGCCAAAAACCTTGTGCCCGGAGAACACGTAGAAGTCGCAACCCAGAGCTTGCACATCCACCGGCATATGGGAGACCGCCTGGGCACCATCGACCAATACACGAGCGCCGTAACGGTGCGCAATCTCCACCATCTCCGGCGCCGGCACAATCGTGCCCAGCGCATTCGACACTTGCGTGAATGCCACCATGCGAGTGCGAGGCCCCATCAACTTTTCGTATTCTTCCAGAATGATTTCCCCGCGATCGTTCACCGGGGCCACTCGCAGCCGTGCGCCCTTCTCCGAGCAAAGCATCTGCCAGGGGACAATGTTGGCATGATGCTCGAGCCAGGTGATGACGATTTCGTCGCCCTCATGCACATTGCGCCCTCCCCAAGCTTGGGCGATGAGATTAATTCCTTCGGTCGAGCCGCGCACGAAAATGATTTCGCGGTTGGTGGAGGCATTCAGGAAACGGCGCGATTTCTCGCGCGCGCTTTCATAAGCGTCGGTGGAGCGCGCCGCGAGTTCGTGAGCGGCGCGATGGATGTTGGAATTTTCGTGACGATAGAAGTCGGAGATGCGGTCGATGACCGCATTGGGCTTCTGCGTAGTGGCAGCATTGTCCAGCCAAATCAAAGGCCGCCCATGCACGCGCTCTTCAAGAATTGGGAAGTCCCGGCGAATCAGATTGGCATCGAGTGGTCGTTTGGAGGTTCCAAGGTCCAGCGGCACAAGATTGGGACGAAACTCGAATGGTCCGAGCCGCGGGGTTCCGGAAGCGGCTTCAGGAGCCGTCTGCGGAGCCTGAACAGTTGGGATCCCGGATCCGGGAATGCTGCCTGAGGAGGCGGGGACGGCTGGAATTGGAGCGGCAGCGCGCAAGTCCGCTTCCGTGGATGTTGGTGCCGGCATTGAAGTTGGAAAGGCTGGAACGCCGGGTGCAGACTGCATGCCCGGGATTCCGGGAAAAGAAAAGAATTCACTGAACGATGGAAGTGACGATGCCGCGCCGGGATACGCCGCCTTCCCTATTTCGGCGAAAGCTTCGCTTGAACCGGATTGGCTGGTGGATGAGATGCCCCGCAGTTCCGGAGATGTATTTGTGGGAACTGCCGGCGTGAGTGATTTCACGTCGTGAGGTTGGGCCGCACCTGTGGCAGTGGTCAGGCTGGTTTCGGGCGGCGCGGCCGAAGGCGAGAATGGCGGCGCCGGAGGGTTGGGCGTGGTTTCGATGCCGGGGACACTCGGCATGGCAGGCACGCGGGGAAAAGAAAAGAGTTCGCTGATCGGAGGCAACAGAGAAGCAGCCCCCGGAGACGTCGCCTTTTCCCCCTCTACAGAGTAAGGAGCGGAAGCGGGGAACGTTGGCACGCTGGCCGGGGATTGGGGAAGCGCGCTCATATCCGCTCCGCCGGGCGGAGATGTCGGGGGCGAACTGGGCACAGCCAGCATGCCCGGAAATGAAAAGAGTTCGTTCCCCGTGGGGATGGTGGGAGCGACGGTTAGAGGGGAAAGACCATTTTCAGCGAAAAAGCCCGGGGGCGATCCCGCCATCGGCGGCGCAGGCGCTGTTCCCGGGGCACCCGGAACCAGCGCCGTCGAACCCGCCAACGATGCGGCAATCGCCCGCAGGTCGGACTCGGTGAGCGGTCCGGGAGGGGACGACGGAGCGGAAGCGGGGATCGACGGCGGCGACTCGAAGCTGCCCGCTCGCTGCACCGGAAGCATTTCTTCCGTAAGCATCACGGTAGGAATGTCATCGGATTCGAGCGCGTCATCCAGCAACTCTGGAGACGAAAGATCTTCCTCCACGTTGTGCCCGTTGCCCAGATCCCTGGGCATGGAGAGAAAGAATTCGTTCGCCAGCCTCTCGAGGGTCGCCGGGTCCGGCAAGGGGATCGCGCCGAATGGGTAATAGCGTGCCCCCTCCGCATCCCGTGCCGCCGTTTTTGAAGCGCTCTTCTTGTTGGAGGCGCTCGTTTTCGGGCGACTGGATCCGTTTCCGTTTCCGTTGCCCGTGCCGTTATTTGTACTCGTAGTATTTGTCGACATGCACGTTCTCCAGTACGCCGAGTGAGTCCTGCGTCAGCACGACGATGGAACAATAAAGAGAAATGAGATACGAGGCGATCGCTTTATGGTTGATGCCCATGAAGCGAACCGACAGGCTGGGAGAAACCTCACCGGGGAGACCAGGCTGGAACAGTCCGATGACGCCCTGCTTCTTTTCGCCGGTGCGGAGCAGGAGTATGTCGGTAGTTTCGGCCTTCACCGCCAACTTGGCGCAGGGCACGATCGGAATTCCGCGCCAGGTCATGAATGGCGAACCGAACATGGTGACGGTCGGCGGCGGAACGCCACGGCGCGTGCATTCCCGGCCAAAGGCTGCAATCGCCCGCGGATGCGCCAGAAAGAAGCTCGGCTCTTTCCAGACTTTGGCGATGAGTTCGTCCATATCGTCCGGAGTGGGCGCGCCGTGGCGTGACTTTACTTTCATGTCCGGGGCCACGTTGTTCAGCAAACCGTACTCGGTGTTGTTGATGAGCGCCATTTCCTGGCGTTCTTTCACTTTTTCAATCATCAGCCGCAATTGCTCGCGGATCTGGTCGTGCGGACTGCGGTATAAATCGGAAATGCGGGTTTGCACGTCCAGAACGCTGGTGACCGCGTTCAGCGCGTATTCCCGCGGTTTCTCTTCGTAGTCCACATAGATTTCGGGCAAGTCGACTTCGTCATCGGGAGCGCACTCGATGGTGCGGGTTCCGGGGCGGGTCGGTTTCACTTTGTTCAGGCGGTAGATGCCGGCTTCGACGGGCACCCAGGAAAGAAAAGTGATCAGCCAGCGCGGCGTGATCGCTTCCATCATGGGCACGGTTTTGGTGACAGTGGAGAGCTGGCGAGCCTGTTGCTCAGTCAGCGTATGACGGACTTCTGCTGTTGCCATTTGATTAGCTCCTTAGCGCTAAACAGATAGAATTTTCCCGACTCCTCACAAGCGACGAACTTCCGCCGAGATTACCAGGACGGGCGGGAGAGTTCTCCCATTCGTCCCTGGGAAAATATCGGCTGGATCATTCAAAACCTAACGGCTCATTGTTGGGGTGCGGCAAGTATACAGCATCGCCAATGGTTCTTGTTCTGTTGTCGAATTCAGTTTGCGATGACTAACATGATGCTCTGCCAGTGCCCGCCGCTTCGAGCCGGTTGCGGGTTCGTTTCTGATGCCCGACGCCAGGCTGGGAATTCTTTGGGGACCCTGTGCCATCACCTGGCTTTTGCATACTTTGTCTATTGCATTAGTAGATATTGTTCGGTACATTGTGACCACCTTGGCTTTCTGGCTCCGTTTGTTGGGGTGAGCCGCGAGGCTACGGTGCCTGCCGATGGAAATTCGGCAGGCTTTTTGTGGGACTGGAGTTGGTGGCGGCTGCGACAAAAAGCCGGGGAAGCAAGGTTCGCTGAGGAATATCTGCCCCGGCTAGGCGCTGGCCGCGACTGCCTGCGACTTATAGAACATTTTTTTCGCCCGCGAGCGAATCTCGTCCAACTGCGCCTCGAGCCTCCGGATTTCGGAATCCAGCTCGTTCAGAGTTGTGCATCGGGAAGTCAGTAAGACTTCCGCTTTCCGGGGAAGTTCCCGGGAATGATCTCTGCTCTCGCTCTTCATCGATATACACGCCGAGGGCTGTCCGGTTCCGGGATCCTCTTCGAGATATAAAAGCTCCATGCTGCCGGTGCTAGAAGGGGACTCCTCGATTGCAGTCTGTTCAAGCACAAAGGGGAGCGGAGATGGCGCGACGGGAGTGGGTTCTTCCACTATCTCGATAGGCGACGCTTTCATCTCGGTCGGCAAAGCATCCTCTGCCACCTTGCGAATGAGGAACGGGGTGTCCGTTCCATCGCCAGCCCATTCCAAGTTCGAAACCGACTGGCTGGGCTTGCAGGTCACATCGTAGATGTCGCCCGCACGACTCGTGACTTCGAATCTGCCACTCTTGCCGCGCAAAGCTAGCCCAACATCGTAGGTGGCAATGCTCTCACCCAGTCGCATGACGATTCTCCTTATCCCAGACAAACTCAGCTTCAAAGAGAATCGCGCAGTCTATTCAGGACGCGCAAGTAATAATCCTGATTCCACGAGATTGGGGTGAGAGAACACCAGCGGTCACGAACGGCGCCGGTGATGGGAATCGAAACTCGGGGGGGCGAATGCCTCCGCTAAGCTGCGCCAGCTGCCGCGGATTCTGCCCGGTAAAACTTTTTCCTGGCGCGGGCTCGGATCTCTTCCAGTTCCGCATGGATTCTCCGGATTTCAGCATCCAATTCGATGAAATTCAGGCACCGGGAAGTGAGCAATTTGTCAGCCGCCACACCCGCGTAACTCTTGCGGGACCTGGCTTTCACATAAATGCAGGCGGATGGCTGCCGGGTCGAGGGATCGCTCTCTAGGTACGCGAGATCCAGAGTTGATGTTTCCATGCGCGGATTATAAGACGAAAGTCCTCCGGCCGGACCTGTGGATTTCTTTGCCTTTAGTTCTTCAATTATTAATGTTGAATCTTGGCGGATTTAATCTGCCTAACTTTGATTTCAGTGACGGCGTTCGACGGTCACAGGCGCGACCGATCCACCGATACGCGCGCACGGCTAAGCGCCGGCGGCAGCGGAATGGGCTTTGTAGAATTTCTTCTTCGCCCGGGCTCGAACTTCTTCCAGTTCGGCATGCAATCGCCTTATCTCGGCGTCCAACTCGGTAAAACTCAGGCACGGAACGCTGACCAGACGATCGGCCTTCACCCCGGCATAATCCTCCGCCCCTTCCGCTTTCAAATAAACACACGCAGAGGGCTGCTGGGTTTGCGGGTCGCTTTCCAAGTACACGAAATCGAACGTCGAAGTTTCCATAGTTCCGCAATTATGCCATGTTGCCGGACTCCACAAGCGATCAATCTTGGAACTTGTGGTTACGTTGATAAAACTTATTGATTCCTTATGAAACGCTGGCGAGTTTTTCGCTGACCGATGGCAGTTCAGACTTCTCCCAGGCATCAAAGCCGCCGATCACATTCGTGACCCTCTTAAAGCCCTCTTTCATGAGCAGGCTGCAGGCGATCATGCTGCGGTAGCCTCCCTTGCAATGGACGGCGAGGGGCGCGTTGCGATCGATTTGCGAAAGGGAGGTTTGCAGTCGCTCCAGAGGCTTGCAGCTCGCGGACTCAATGTGCCCGGCTTCCCACTCCGCCGTCCGGCGCACGTCCAGCACTTGAAATTCATCCAAATGTTCATGGAGTTGTTGCGCGCCGATTTGTGGAAGCTCGCCCCGATTCAAGCCCGCTCGAAGCCAGCCCTCGACGCCGTCTTGCAGGTATCCGCGCGCGTCGTCGATGCCGACCCTCGCGAGCCTCGTCCTGGCTTCCGATAACTGTTCCGGCGAAGCAACGATCAGCACCGGCCTCGCCGATAATCCCAGCACAATGCCCGCCCAGGTGGCGAATTGTCCGCCCAGCGAAACATTGATCGAACCCGGCACATGCCCGGAAGCAAACTCTTCGCCGGGGCGAACGTCCAGGGCAATGACTCCCTCACGCATCAGCCGTTGCAGTTCGCCGGCGGAAACCGGCTCGAGTTCCGGCAGCTCCGAGAGCGCCGGCGCGCCCTCGCGGTTAATCTGCGCATCGAGGGAAAAATAGTCGGGACGCGAGGGCAAGTTGGTGGTCAGCTGCTGGATGAATTGTTCTTTGTTTCCAATCTGCAAGGCATAGTTCGTAAGGCGCTCGGTGCCGATGGTCGAGGAACGCTCGGCGCGCATGTTGCGGCCGCAAAGCGATCCCGCTCCGTGCGCGGGATACACCACAACATCGTCCGGCAACTTGAGCAGCTTGTTATGCAGACTGTCGTAAAGCATCCCCGCCAGCATATCGGGGGTGTGCGTGGTTGACAGGTCGGGCCGCCCCACATCGCCAAGAAATAAAGTATCGCCGGTCAGAACCGCCCACGGATTCGGAGATTTTTCCTCGTCTGTGACCAGGAGGCAAATGCTTTCCAGAGTGTGGCCCGGCGTCTCCAGAACTCTGAGGCGCACGCTGCCTATGCGCAACTCGAAGCCATCGCGGACCTCCAGATGCCGCAGTGTGGCTTCAGTGTGGGGACCAAGATAAATCCTGGCCCCGGTGCGCGCCGCCAGCTCTTTGTGTCCGGAAACGAAGTCGGCGTGGAGATGGGTTTCGAAAATATGCTGGATTCTTACGCCATGCCGCTCGGCGGCTTGCAGGTAAATATCCACGTCGCGCTGAGGGTCGACCACCACCGCTTCGCCCTCCGAAGCCAGCATGTACGAAGCGTGAGCCATGCAGCCCAGGTAAAACTGCTCGAAATACATATCGCTCTCCCTTACCGCTTGCTATCGCGACGTTTCGCCAAGCGGCCTTTCCGAATTTCACTCGTCAGGCGATTTCGCTGGCCTCTACGCGACCAGCCTCGCGGGCGACTGCCGGCCGCGGCACCGCGAGAGGCTAGACCGCGGAGTGTTGCGCCACGGTCGGCGTCGTGTGCAAAGTTTCCCGCAGCTGGGCGGATCTGGTAGGCGCCAGGGTCACGAGCAAGTGCTCGGCCAGTTCCGCCGCCTGGCGACGAATTTCTGGAACCGCAGTCGTCTCCCACAGACTCTCTTTTCGCGCGGGGCCCAGGGTATAGAGAAAACCGGAAGCTTCGCCAAGAGCATCCAGCAGCGCCCCCTCGGTGGAGGCATCGAGGCCCAAAAACAATGGATCGGGGCGCACCAGTTTTTGCAGCATCAAATCGCTCAGCAGCGAGCTTTCAATCCGGCGGCAGTCGGACTCTGGACCCGTGCAATTGATCACCCGGTCCAGGCGCAGGCGCCGGAGTTTGCCGCTTTCGCGTTCGCGATACTTGACCTCAACTCCCTTATCATCCTCGCGGTACTCCATGATTCTGCCGGCGTGCGTGGCGATCTGGCCGCTCTGCATCTGGGCCGCCAGCGAAGAAGCGATTTCCGGAGCGATTCGGTGCCGATGAACCTCCCAGTAGGGCCGCACGTGCCGGAGAAATCGTCGCCGCTCCTGACGAGACAACGAGCGCCAAATTTCCTGGGTAAAAGGTCGCACCGAATCGATCACGGCGCGCCAGTCGCTGCCCTTCCGCTCCGCGGCTTCGACCTGCGTGCGGATCAGCCGCAAGAGCCCCCGGACCGTGCGCGGAGAGCTTTCGTTCCAGAACGGCGGCCACGGCGCCGTCGCCCGATGGCTCTGCGGCAGCAAGCCGCGGCGGGAAAGCATGTGAACCGTTCCCGCGAATCCCCGCTCCCGCAACTCGATGGCGACATCCACACTGGTCAACCCTGAGCCGATCAGCAAAACGTTTTGATCTTGCTCCGCGTCGCGCATGGCTCGGCCCGCCCAAGGATTCCCGACGTAACGCTGGCTATGCTCTGTCTTGCCCGGCAAACGCGGCTCGCCCGGCGGAAAATTGCCCAGCGCGAGCACCACTTGACTCGCATGTACGCTCGCCCCACTGCGCAGTCGAATTGTCACGTCGCCCGCGCCATCCAGATTTACTCGATTCAGGCCGAGGGCTTCATCCTGCACGTGGGTCAACTGTCCGGGATAGCGTTCGATCTCTTCCTGCAGCACCCAGCTGGCGTACTGGCCGAACAGGCGGCGCGGAAGATAGTCGCCCGGCTTTACCGCCGGACTGTGATTCAACCGCGCCCAACGCAGAAAGTGCTCTGAGTCGTCCGGAAAAGCGCTCATGTTCTGCGCCCGGACGTTCAGCAAGTGCTTGTCGCACTTCGTGCCGTAGGCTACCCCACGGCCCAGGCGCGGGCTGCGCTCAATCAGCGCCACGGAGACCGCGCCCTTCGACTTGCGCAACACCTGGGCCGCGAGGGTTGCGCCGGCGAATCCGCCTCCCACGATCGCGATCGTGAACCGACAACCAGATTCCTTGTCTTCGCTTCCGTTGCTGCCCATCTGCGATCCCTCCGTCTTCCCTTTGCCTTCGCCGGCGGTTCTCTGTCGCGGTTCTCTGTTGCTGTCCATCAAGGTCGATTCGCTCGCTGGACTTTAACGGCTTAGCGGTTCGGGGGCGGTTCCATGCTTCAGAATATGCGGGACCTGTCGCCTCCATGGCGGCTTACCGCTCTGAGAACGGAGAACATCTGCGTCACACCGGGAAGGATGGTGCTCTCCTTTTTGCTCCCAGGCCGGCACACAATCTCTAGTAGTTCCATGTAGTATATTGTATAGTCTTGTCGGAACTCCGGTAAATCGTACTTTAGTGTGGGGTACGCAGCCTCCCTTTCGATTTCGCGACCGCTCCCGCCAGGCATTCCGACTCCCTTTTCGACCGCGCAGACTTGTTCTCTCTGGGCAACCCAGGGACTCTCAAGCGCTCATGCGATTTATGGGAGTGGCTGTTTTCTTGAAGATTTGAATGGTGGAGCTAGTCGGGATCGAACCGACGGCCTCGTCGTTGCGAACGACGCGCTCTCCCAGCTGAGCTATAGCCCCGTACCGGATGGACCTTACAGCGTACCAAATTTTGGATCGCTCTCATTTTAACAGCGATGCCTTCTTCGCACCAAGGCTGCTTGACTAAAGCCCAGGTCACTCGTCTAACCTTTAAGATAGTCAGGCGGCCATTCTCATCATGTTTGCCGAGCTTGATTCGTCGTCTACACCGCATCGACTGGCGTCGCGCGTTTCCCTGGCACTGCACGCGGTCGTGTTTGCTTGGCTGCTGCGCGCTCCCCAGGCTCGGTCGCTTAATGCCAATCCGGTGGCGCCGGGGCGTAACGGCAGCGTCACCCAGCTTTATTTTCCAACTCAGTCGCCCGATCAGAGTGCCACCAGTTCATCGGATCAAGCCACCCAGTTCTATCGCCATCAACACCTGGGCCATCGCAAACTCATCCTGCAACAGAACGCGGAGCGGACCAGCCTTTGGTTGCCCAGGTTGACGCTCGATCCGCAGGCGGCACAGAACGAGGCGGAAACCCCCACCTTATCGAAACTCGGCCACGGCGGACCGGCGGGACTTCCCTATGGATCCATGCCCGGAGGGCCGGTCTATGGGAATGAGATCCGGCCGGCGCTGCCCGTAACCATGCCCGATCCGGTGGTCTATCCCTGGGAACTGCCGGAATCCGAAGGCAACGTGGTCATCGAGTTCACCATTGACGAGCGGGGAGAAATCGTCAACAAGACTGTGATTCAAAGCATGGGGCCGAAACTGGACGGTAAAGCCTTGGAGGCCGCCGGCCACTGGCATTTTAGCCCCGCCACGCAGAACGGAGTCGCCATCGCTTCCAAGCAGGACTATATCTTCCACTTTCGCGCCCGCGGATAAGGTGCTTTCGCAGAACCTGTCCCGCTTGGCGCCTCCGCTTGATCCCGACCCGCTATAATCGAGAAGTGCAAGCCAATTCAGTCCAGAAAATCGCCTCCGCGGACTTCCCCACGCGCTGGGGCGTGTTTCGCATCCATGGATTCCGCGGCCAGTTCGGCTCCGATGGATCCCGGCGAGTGGAGGAAGCGGTGGCACTGGTGATGGGCGATATCCACTCCGCTCCGCCCCTGGTGCGCATTCACTCGCAATGTCTTACCGGCGACGTGTTTCATTCCCTGCGCTGCGATTGCGGCCAGCAACTGGAAATGGCGTTAGCAATGATTCGCGACACCGGTGCCGGGATTCTCATCTACGAACAGCAGGAAGGCCGCGGCATCGGCCTGATGGCCAAGTTGCAGGCCTATGAATTGCAGGATGCGGGACTGGACACCGTGGAGGCCAACCAGCGCCTGGGCTTTGAAGCCGACCTCCGCGATTTCACCCTTCCCGGCGAGATTCTCAAGAGCCTGGGAGTCTCCAGCGTTCGCTTGCTTTCGAATAATCCCGAAAAGGTGGACGCCCTGGAGCGGGCGGGGGTGAAGGTCAGCGAGCGGGTACCTTGCGAGGTTGATGCCAGCGCCCACGCCCGCGAGTACCTGAAAACCAAAAAGGAAAAGCTGGGACATATTTTTACCGCCAGCTGATCCCCTAAGTCATTTCACCAAAGCTCTATTGCGCACCAGTTTGGTACGTCAAACAGATCGACACTCATAATTGGCCCGCGTTCCCCGTGAACCTCTGTGTCCCCTATGGTTAAAGCCTTTGACTTCCTCGGCGAACACTAGGGATCACGCGGATCAGGCGCAATCTTAACTCTCACGATTTCCGACGCACTCCGCTCGGCGCGGCTCCCTTCCGCTTCGGCAACTCCACAGCGGCCCGTACCATTTTCTTGTTCTTTCCCGGCAAATACGCTACCGCGGCGCGAACCAGGGAGCGATAGACATTGCCCGCGATACGATCGGTCCGCAGGCTGTCGAGGTGACGCTTGATTGTGGCTGCATCGCCGCGAACAATCGGTCCGCTGAAGGCTGCGGACCCTCCCCAGGCGGCATAGTTTGCCAAGGTTTGCCGGATCATGGGTAGCATCCTTTTCTTCGCCACTGCCGGCCGTAAACCGGCGGCCGCCGCGACCTGCTCGCTAGTGACCAGAAGCGCGGTCAATAGCGGCGAAGCAAAACTGGCCCACGCATGGTAAGCCGCTTTGTCGTGCTTCCGAATGGCACATGATTCTCCGCCAAGGTGTTTGACGATGCGGCGCGCCGCGCGAACCGCCATTTTGTCGCCCTCCATCGCGAAGGGCACGCCCGCCAGCGGCGCCGTGCTTTGACCCACTCTGGTTTGTCGAGCTCTGGTTTGTCGAACTCTGGTTTGTCGCACTCTGGGTTGTCGCACTCCGGGTTGTTGAACTCCGGGTTGTTGAATTCTGGATCGCCGGACAAACGTCATGAGCGGATGGGCCGAAGCCACTGCCGCGCCGGCGCGTCGCAGCGTTGCAAGTTCATCGCTGCTCAGGGCGCCACTGGAATGCAAGGCAATTTTGCCAGTCCAATCCGCGGTGGGCTTCAGCGTCTTAGCAGCGCCGGCAATCGCGCCGTCGGGGACGCAGAACCATACCACTTCGGCGTGGATAGCGGACTGCTCGGCGGTGACTGCCAGCGCGCCCACCTTCTTCGCCAAAATCCGCGCCCGGCGCAACGATCCGGCGCGGCCACTGGCGACGATCGCCTCAATCACGTACCCGGCAATGTGCAAAGCGGCGGCAAGCGCGTTCGCCAGATTGCCAGGCCCCACCAGCGTAATCCGCGGCAGCACAGCGGTTCGAGGAGGCGCAGGCTGGCGTGGCATTCCCCCGAAGAATAGCAGAGTGGAAGCGATCGCCAGCGTGCCAAACTCGCGTTCGCCGCCTCGGTGAACGAGTCGTCCGGGACCAAAGAGATGATTTCAGCCCGATCCTGAAATTGCATGACAATCTGTGAAAGGGCTACAGCATTAACTGTAGAGCAAAGGCTCAACGTTGCGCGTAGTGTTCAAGATCGGACCACATCGATACCGCACCGACCTATGCTGGCTGACGAAACCATCAGTGTCGTCCATGCTCCGGAAGCTGGAGATTGTTTATATTGTTGCAATGAGCAAGCAGACCGCGGCGAAGCCACTTCAACAGCCAAAAACTACTCGATCTCGAGCGCGATTGATTTCCTCTCGCACGGTTTATCGGGGCCCCGTCTTTTGGGTAACGGCCGACGAGGTTCAGGAGCCGGGAGGGCTTCGCGTACAACGCGATGTCATTCATCACTCAGGATCGGTGGTGATCCTGGCGGTCGACGATTCCCGGAAGGTGCCTAAAGTGCTTCTGGAGCGGCAATACAGGCACGCGGCCAACGATTATCTCTGGGAACTGCCTGCGGGGCGCATCGAGCCGGGCGAGAAGGCGCTGCGGGCCGCGCAGCGCGAGCTTCTGGAAGAGACCGGATTCACCGCCGGGGAGTGGCGGCGCATTCTCTGCTTCTATGCCAGTCCGGGATTTGTGGCGGAGACCATGTCCGTGTTTCTGGCGACGGCTCTGCGCGCTGGAAAAGCCCAGCCGGAGGCCGACGAGGTAATTCTCAGCCGCATGCTTCCCTTGCCTGCGGCGGTTGCCATGGTAATGAGCGGGAAGGTGCGCGACGGAAAGACCATTTCCTCGCTCCTCTGGCTGGATCATCAGATCGCCAACCGATTGCCACTACATGGTGGGCGTAAATCATCCGCAGGTCGAGTTTCACGGAGGGCGGGAAAGAAGCGGCCGCAAGCTTAACGCTGTGTAACCTGTGACATAATTATGTCCGGTACCGTACATATGCAGTGCCACCCCTACGCGCGAGTGCCGCATTGGCTCCATCCTAATTTCTACAATCTGCATCCTAAATTTCAACTCATGCCTTGCTTTTCCCGCAAGAAAGGCGTGCGAAAAAGGGGGTAGGTCGAAGTGAAAGGCACGGTCAAGTGGTTCAATAACGCGAAGGGTTATGGGTTTATCGGACGAGCCGATGGTCCCGACGTTTTTGTTCACTACAGCGCGATCACATCTGAGGGATATAAGAGTCTGCAGGAGGGGGATGAGGTCGAGTTTGAGATCACCGACGGGCAAAAAGGCCCGCAGGCGGCAAATGTACTGAAGGCTTCGTAACGCCGCACTCTCGTCCCTTGTTTCGAATCCGCACACTTTGACGGTGGATTGTGCTCTTCAAACAAGTTCCGCGCCGGAGATGGCTGGCGCGGAATCTTTTTCTTGGTTACCCTTGAAGCCGTGGATAACAAATCCATCGCCACGTCCCTTTATGAAACCGCCGACTTGCTGGAGATCGATGGGGCGGACTCCTTCCGCATCCGGTCTTACCGCAACGCCGCCCAGGCCATCGAAAATCTGAGCGAGCCTGTCAAAGAACTCATCGCCGAACCGAAGAAAGTGCTCGCCATCCCTGGCATCGGCAAAGGCATGCTGCTGAATCTCCAAGAACTCTTCCGCGAGGGCCGGCTTGGCATGCAGGCCGAACTTCTGAAGAAATACCATCCCTCCATGCTCCAGTTGCTGAAGATCCAGGGCCTCGGGCCGAAGACCATCGCACTCATTTGGAGCGCCTATCAGGTCTGCGATATAGACGGCGTGGAAAAGCTGGCGCGCGAAGGAAAAATCCGCACCCTGCCCCGCATGGGTGAGAAGCACGAACAGAAGCTGCTCAAGGCGATCGAGGATTTTCGCCGTATCTCCGGCAGGTTTCTCATTGACACCGCCGAGACTGAGGCTTCCAGGCTGACGGAGTATCTGGCAAAGTTTCCCGGCTTCGAAAACATCACGCCGGCCGGTTCGCTGCGCCGCGGCCGGGAGACGGTCGGCGATCTCGATATTCTGGTGACCGGGCCGGGCTGCTGCAGTCCCGAAGAGCGAGCCAAGGCCGTCCACTACGTCGCCCAATATCCCCCGCTGATGGAGATTATCGCCCAGGGGGATAACAAGATCAGCTTTCGCCTGCGCAGCGGCATGCAGGTAGACGTGCGCCTCCTGCCTCCCGAATCCTTCGGCGCGGCCATGCAGTATTTCACCGGATCGAAGGCGCATAACGTCGCCCTGCGGCAGCGCGCCTTAAAAATGGGATTCACGCTCAACGAATACAGTCTTGCCGATCTTAAGACCGAACAGCCGGTTGCCGGCAAGACGGAGGAAGAAATTTACGCCCGCCTTAATCTCGACTACATTCCACCGGAGATGCGCGAAAATCTGGGCGAAATCGACGCCGCCGAAAAGCGCTCTTTACCCGCCCTCATCACCCTGCACGATGTTCGTGGCGACGTGCATATGCATACCGTCGAAACCGATGGCCGCAATACCATCGAAGAAATGGCGCAGGAAGCCAAAGCCCGCGGCTATCAATACATGGCCATCACCGACCACTCCAAGAATCTCGCCTTCGCCAACGGCCTCGACGACACTCGCGCCCTGGCTCACATCCAGCGCATCCGTGATGTCAATGAAAAGATCGAAGGCATTGCCATTTTTGCGGGAATCGAGGTGGACATCCTGGCCGACGGCGATCTCGATCTTTCCGACGACGTTCTCTCCCGGATGGATCTGGTGATCGCCAGCGTTCATTCGGCGTTCAATCAGGACGCGGCGAAGATGACGGAGCGTCTGCTGAAAGCCATTGCCCATCCCAACGTTTCCATCCTCGGCCATCCCACCGGCCGTTTGCAGTTGCGCCGCGACGCCTATGCCTTCGACCTGGACGCCGTGCTCGTGGCCGCGGCCAAAAATAAAGTTGCCATGGAGTTGAATTCCTATCCTGACCGCCTCGATCTGAACGACGTGCATCTACGCCAGGCGAAACTGCGAGGGGTGAAGGTCGTCATCAATACCGATGCGCATCACACCTCGCATCTGGACAAGATTCGTTATGGGGTTTTGCAGGCTCGCCGCGCCTGGCTGACCAAAGAGGATGTTTTAAACACCCTCCCTCCGCGACTGTTCGCCCAGTCGATGAAGCATGCCTGGAGTTGATCGTCTCTTACCACGCTCATCCCACCTTTCCGGCTGTGGGTGACCTCCTCATTGCCGTGTAAAATCGAGGATAGCGAATTTCATGCTCGATGAATCCAACTCGAACCCGCTCCCGCTCGAAACTTCAGCGCCCCCGGCACAACCGGGCCCGACCATCCGCATTGGCGACGAATTCGGCACCGCCAAGCGGAATCTTCCCCCGGCACCCATCTTGCTGTTCGCTCTCGCCGGAGTGCTGATCATCGCCGGCATCGCATCCTTCCTTCAGCGTGCCAAGCCGCAAGGATCGGGATCGCTCGACAACGTCGCCGCGGTTCAGATTCCCGGCCAGACCGCAACCCTTGTGGCCCTCACCTTTACCCTCCGCAACTCCGGCAAGAAACCTCTCTGGGTTCACAACATTCAGGCTGGGCTGGTGACCGAGGCGGGAGAGTCCGTGGCCGATGCGGTTTCCGCCATCGATTTTGATCGTTATTACCAGGCGTTCCCCTCGCTGAAACAGGAAGCTCAACCCCCGCTTGTGCCGGAAGACAAGTTGCCGCCAGGACAGGAGTTGAAGCGCACTGTGATCGTCAGCTTTCCCGTGATGCTCGAAGCCTTTAACCGGCGCCACGCCGTCAGCGTGATCGTCCAACCTTACGACCAGCCACTGCCCGTAATCCTATCGAAATAAAACCTGCTTTCGAGCGGCAAATGTGTTACAAGCTAATCCCATGCGATGCCACAGCGCTTTGCAACTCACTCTTCCTCGCGGCTGGATGGCCCTGATGTCTTTCGCCCTTGTTCTGGGAGCTTTCTGCCTGGCGATCGCCGCGCCCGTGACGCCCACCAGCTATTTCATGTACGTCGGAACCTACACCAACACAGACAGCACCAGCAAAGGCATCTACGGCTATCGCTTCAACCCGCGAAACGGAGAGGTGAAGTCCATCGGTTTGGTCGCAGAGACCCCCAATCCATCGTTTCTTGCGGTCCATCCCAATCATCGCTTTCTTTACGCGGTCAATGAAGTTGGCGATTACCAGGGCGGGAAAAGCGGATCCGTCAGCGCCTTTGCCATTGATCGCGCCAGCGGAAAACTCAAGCTGCTGAATCAAGTCGCTTCCGGCGGCGCTGACCCTTGTCACCTGACGGTAGATAAAACTGGAAAGTATGTCTTGGTCGCCAACTATACCGGAGGCAGCATCGCCGCATTTCCGATCCTTGACGACGGCCGGCTGGGCGAGCGTTCGGCCTTCGTGCAGCATTCCGGCCACGGGCCAAATCCGCAGCGGCAGGAAGGTCCGCATGCCCACTCCATCGACCTTTCGCCCGACAATCGCTTTGCCATCGCCGACGATCTCGGACTGGATCAGACGCTGGTCTACAAGTTTGACAGCGCCCGGGGTTCGCTTGCCGCCAACGATCCCCCATTCGCCAAAGCCGCACCCGGGGCGGGTCCCAGACACTTCACTTTTTCCCCCAGCGGCAAGTTTGGCTACGTGGTTGACGAGTTGAGCTCCACGGTGTCGGCTTTTTCCTACGACGCCGAGGCGGGAAGGCTGCATCCCTTGCAGACCATCTCCACCCTTCCCCCGGTCTTTTCCGGGGAAAATACCGACGCCGAGATCGAAATCCATCCCTCCGGTAAGTTTCTTTACGCCTCCAACCGCGGCCATGACAGCATCACGGAATTCTCCATCCACCCCATCCAGGGAACACTGACCCTGGTTGCGATCACTTCGACCAAAGGCCTGGTACCGCGTCAGTTTGAGATCGCCCCCGGCGCATCTTTCTTGTTTGTGGGCAACGAAAAGTCGGATGAGGTGGTTCAGTTTCGCATCGATGCCAAAACCGGCCAGCTCACTCCCAGCGGCAAAGTCCTGGAAATCTCGCAACCGGCGTGTGTAAAGTTCGTGCCCGCGGGTTGAACCGGCGGGACCTCATTCAATCGTTGTTTCGCAGAAGGCAGGCATCGCGGTTGTGGCAAAACCACGGCCAACAAGCTTTGGTAAACAAAGGTTCGGTAAACAATGTTCGGTAAGCAATGTTCGGACAAGAATGTTCGGAAGGGACAAGGCTATTTACTCGTAAAGCCTAGCAAAATCAACCAGTGTCACTGCTTCTTCTGGATGAACCGCCGCCGCACCAGGTGGGTATTGGCGTCCGGCTTG
>Ga0181534_10000894_pt1 | contig 20462 bp, 19 predicted proteins | sample PEATcosm2014_Bin_37_FD_119758 | JGI IMG/M metagenome (GOLD analysis project Ga0181534, IMG submission 119758) | Peatland microbial communities from MTU Mesocosm Facility, Houghton, MI, USA - PEATcosm2014_Bin17_10_metaG | ecosystem: Environmental > Terrestrial > Soil > Wetlands > Peat | place... | reverse complement strand
TCAAGCTGGGATGCTGGGGTCCGGTGGTTAATTGCAACGTTCCCAAACGCGGATGGATGGCGGGGATTGGCGGCTGCCCCAATGTCGGCGGGATCTGCATCGGCTGCACCATGCCGGGCTTTCCCGATAAGTTTATGCCGTTTATGGATGAGCCTCCCGGCGCGAGAGTTTCCAGCAATGCCATCGGCGTCTATGGCAGGGGCATCCGTGCCCTGCGCTCGATCACCCAAAATACCTTGAATAAGGAGCCGAAGTGGCGCCATCCGCGCGCGGAACTGACCACCGGGTATCATGCGCGATCGTATTGAGGATCGATCCCGCTAACGGAAGTCCAGAGTCACTCACCCGCCCAGGCGGGCAAGGAGCGAATTCATGAGCACCACCACCGCCCCAAGCAAGGATGTTTCCGGCAAACAAAAAAATCTAGTGGAGATGAACTGGGATCCCATCACCCGCATCGTGGGCAGTCTCGGCATCTTTACCAAGATCGATTTCGACGCCAAGCGCGTGGCCGAATGCCACAGCACCTCTTCCATCTTCCGCGGATACAGCATCTTCATGAAGGGCAAGGATCCCCGGGATGCGCATTTCATCACCAGCCGCATCTGCGGAATTTGCGGCGACAACCATGCCACCTGCGCCACTTATGCGCAAAACATGGCCTTCGGCGTCCGCCCGCCGCATATCGCCGAGTGGATTGTGAACCTCGGCGAAGCCGCCGAATACATGTTCGATCACAATATTTTTCAGGACAACCTGGTGGGCGTGGATTTTTGCGAGCAGATGGTTAAGGAAACCAACCCCAAGGTTCTGGCCAAAGCCGAATCCACCTCCGCCCCTCATTCCAATGAGCACGGCTTCCGCACCATCGGGGACATCATGCGGGCGCTCAACCCGTTCACCGGGTCGTTCTATCTGGAAGCTTTGCAGATGAGCCGCATGACCCGCGAAATGTTCTGCCTGATGGAAGGCCGCCATGTGCACCCTTCCACCCTCTACCCCGGCGGAGTCGGGACCGTGCCCACCGTGCAGCTGTTCACCGATTACATCGTTCGCCTCATGAAGTACGTCGAATTCATGAAGCGAGTCGTGCCTCTGCACGACGATCTCTTTGACTTCTTTTACGATGCGCTGCCGGGGTACGAGGAAGTTGGCCGCCGCCGGATTCTGCTGGGGTGCTGGGGTTCGTTCAACGATCCGGAGCATTGCGACTATACCTACAAGAACATGACGAACTGGGGCCGGAAAATGTTCGTGACCCCGGGCATCGTGGTCGACGGCAAACTGGTCACCACCGATCTGGTCGACATCAACCTGAATATCCGGATCCTACTGGGCAGTTCGTATTACGACGATTGGAAGAATGCTGAGACCTTCGTGAAGACCGACCCCCTGGGAAATCCGGTCGACAAGAATCACCCCTGGAATCAAACCACCATCCCGCGCCCGCAGAAGCGCGACTTCGGCGGCAAGTATACCTGGGTCATGTCGCCACGCTGGCTGGACAAGCGCACCGGCGATCATCTCGCTCTCGATACCGGCGGTGGACCCATTGCGCGTCTCTGGGCCACGGCACTGGCCGGACTGGTCGACATCGGCTACATCAAGTCCACGGGAAACAGCGTCAAAATCTATCTCCCGAAGACCGCGACCAAACCGGAAGTCGAGTTCGAATGGAAGATTCCCGCCTGGAGCAATGCCATTGAGCGCGACCGGGCCCGCACCTACTTCCAGGCTTACGCGGCGGCTTGCGCCCTGCACTTTGCAGAGAAGGCGATGGAAGAACTTCATGCCGGCAAGACCCGCACCTGGTCGGACTTCAAGGTCCCGGAAGAGGCCATCGGCTGCGGCTTTCACGAGGCGGTGCGGGGGGTGCTTTCGCATCATGTTGTCATCCGCAAGGGCAAGATCGCCAACTACCATCCCTATCCTCCCACCCCGTGGAATGCCAATCCGCGTGACATCTACGGCACCCCCGGACCCTATGAGGATGCGGTGCAGAATACTCCGATCTTCGAGGAAAATGGCCCGGAGAAATTCAAGGGCATCGACATCATGCGGGCCGTGCGCAGCTTCGATCCCTGCCTGCCCTGCGGCGTACACATGTACCTGGGGGGTGGAAAGGTGCTGAAGACCCATCATTCTCCAATGTTTGGCGTTCATCCGTAACGGAGAACCACGCTTCCGAGGAGTGCGGGCTAAAGTGATTCCCTCACTCCTGTGCCTTCTGTGCGGGAAAACTGGCCCGAGGAGATATGCAGGAAAATAAGGATTTTCAGGCTAAGAATTTTCAAGTTAAGTTTCAGCGAATCGCCGAGCTGGTTGCCGGACTGGAAAACATCGAAGATGCGGAAGCTCGCGCCGCAGCAAAAGCGCTGTTGCAACTGCTGCTGGACTTGCACGCGTTTGGTATGGAGCGCGCCCTGGAAATTGTTGCGGCGAGCGGTGAAGTCGGGCAGAGATCTATCGACGAACTGGGGCGCGATCCGGTGGTGAGCAGTCTCCTCGTTCTCTACAACCTTCATCCGCTCGACCTGGAAACCCGCGTGGTGCTGGCGGTCGAGAGAGTCCGCCCGCATGTGCGGAAAGCTGGCGGCGAGGTGGACCTGTTGGGCGTGGAGGCAGGAGTCGTGCGCTTGCGGCTTCAGATTACGGGCCACGCCTGCGGTTCCACCAAGAGCACCATTCGCAGCATGGTTGAGGATGCCCTCTATGAAGCCGCGCCCGACGCGCTCCGCTTGCAAATTGAAGGTATCGAGGATCCCGCTGGGGCGGCGGGATTCGTGCCGCTCGGCAAGGTAAGCGCCGCCCCGGCGCTTACCGCAGTCTTAACCGGAACCGGATTGTAGACCCCAGAAAGCAGCTGGAAACTACCGCCGATGGGCGATTTGGCCGTGTCGATGACGAAGATGAGCGAAGCCGGGCCGGGATTCGAACATGCTTTCGGAGCGCTGCGCCAGTTTGTCCGCCGCAAGCGCGACGCCGAGCGTTGCGAACTGTGCAGCGCCGAAGTTGCTGCCGAACACCCCCATTTGATCGAGCCGGCAAGCCGCAAACTGCTCTGCACGTGTGACGCCTGCGCCATTCTTTTTAGCGGCATGGCGATGAAATACAAGCGAGTTCCCAGGCGCGTGCTGGCGCTGCCGGATCTTGCCCTCAGCGACGGGCAATGGGAGAGTCTGATGATTCCCATCAGCATGGCATTCTTCTTCCGCAGCACACCGGACGCGAGAGTGGTCGCGTTTTATCCCAGCCCGGCGGGCGCCACCGAATCCCTTCTGCCGCTTGAGACTTGGAAGGAGCTTGAGAATGCCAACCCGGTGCTGAAGGAGATGGAAGCTGACGTGGAAGCTCTTCTGGTGAACCGGGTTGGGCAGGCTCGCGGATTTGCCGGTTCCGCGCATTACCTGTTGCCCATTGACGAGTGCTACAGGCTGGTGGGTCTGATTCGCGCCCACTGGCGGGGACTTTCCGGAGGCACCGAAGTCTGGCTGGAGATCGGACGCTTCTTTGAAGAAGTGAACCACCGTTCCACCAATCAGAAGGCCCCGGGCGAGCAATCCCATGCCTGACCTGAGCTTCCAAGTCGAAAAAGCCGAACCCCTCCGCTTCACCGCGGCTCCCACCCTTCTGTTCAAGCTGCGCATCACCAACGGACTGCCTGGCGAAATGCTGCACTCGATTGCACTGCGCTGCCAGATTCAGTTGGAGGTAGCCCGCCGGCAGTACAATTCCTACGATCAGCAACGTCTCCGCGACCTTTTCGGCGAATCGGAGCGCTGGGGCCAGACCCTCAAGACCATGCTGTGGACGCACGCCAGTGTGGTGGCTCCCGCCTTTCAGGACACGACCTTGGTCGACCTTCCAGTGCCCTGCACCTTTGATTTCAACGTGGCCGCAACCAAGTACTTCCACGGCCTCGCCGATGGCGACGTGCCCCTTGCGTTCCTCTTCAGCGGGACCATCTTTTACGCTGACGCCGATGGCGCCTTGCAGGTCGCTCCCATTCCCTGGGACAAAGAGGCTCGATTCCGCCTGCCGGTGAAAGCCTGGCAGGAGATGATGGACATCTACTATCCCAATAGCGCATGGCTGTGCTTGCGCCGGGATGTCTTCGACAGCCTTTACCAATACAAAGTGGCGCGTGGAATTCCGACCTGGGAGGAGATGCTGCAAGGCTTTCTCCCCGCGCTGGAAGAGACGAAAAGGCGATGAACATCAAATCTGTGGAATCCATCGCCAGGGCCGTTCTCTACGAAGGATACATGCTCTATCCTTACCGCCCCTCCTCGGTGAAGAATCGGCAGCGATTCAACTTCGGCGTCCTCTATCCGAAATCGTATGGCGAAGAGACGGGCTCGGACCCCTCCAGCTTGCAGACAGAAGTGCTGGTGGAGGGCGATTCCCGCGCCGCATTCGAAGTCAGACTTCGTTTCTTGAAGTTGGTGGATCGTCGTCTGCTGAAACTGGCCGGGATCGATCCGGCCGCGGTCAACATGGCGGAAACAGCTCTGGGAAGCTCATTCGAAACATGCCCCGGCTGGCAGGAGGCGACGGAATGCGAAGTGGTGGTTCCAACCTCCAGCTTAGTCGCCCTCTCGTCCACTCCGCTGGAGCGGAAATTCGCCTTCCCCGCTCAGGAGGACTGGGAGCCGGTGCACGACTCGCAGGGCCGGGTTGTGGGAATGATTATTCGCAAGCAAGAGCTCGTCCAGGGGAAGGTGGAAATCTCGGCGGTCACGGCGGACGACCAGTTGTTCAAAGTGCGCGTGCAGGTGAAGAACCTGACTCCGGTGGAAGAGCCTTCGAGCCCGACCGGCAGAGACTTCGCGCTTATGCGCTCTCTGGTATCGGCGCACGCGGTTCTCGGAGCCGTGGACGGCCATTTCCTGTCTTTGCTGGAGCCGCCGGAGGGCATGGCAGACACAGCGGCCTGTTGCGAAAATGTCGGCGCGTGGCCGGTTTTGGCGGGAGACGAAGGTTCCCGCGATACCATGCTTGCCTCCCCGATCATTCTCTACGACTACCCGCAGATCGCGCCGGAAAGCCCGGGCGATTTGTTCGACGGCACGGAGATCGACGAAATCCTCGCATTGCGCATTCTGACCTTGACCGACGATGAGAAAGATGAAATACGCAACAGCGACGAACGCGCCCGCAGAATTCTGGAACGCACGGAAAGCTTGCCCATGGAGCACCTGAGGAAGCTCCACGGAACGCTGCGGGAGTTGCGTCCGCTAAAGGAGAAGCGCCCGTGAACGAATGGGAATGGCAACTCCTCGAAGCGAAGAATCCGGTCGAGCGTCTGTGCGTCGATGGCATCGAAATTCGCCAGGGCGACCGGGTGCGGTTGCGTCCGCGCTCCGGCGGCGACATCCTGGACCTCGCGCTGGCGGGCAAGACTGCGGTGGTCGAAGCCATCGAGCAGGACTACGAAGGCAGGGTTCATGTCTGCGTCGTGCTGGATGACGATCCGGGGCGGGATATCGGCCTGATGCGGCAGCCCGGGCACCGCTTCTTCTTCGAGCCGCGAGACGTCGAACCGCTGCCTCCCACTCACCATGCGCCGCAAGCAACGGCCTCCGCGCCGCGCATATTGATTGCCTGCATTGGCAACATTTTCCTCGGGGATGACGGATTTGGCGTGGAAGTGGCGCGGCGCCTATCGACTCGCGAACTTCCCGCCAATGTGAAAGTGACGGATTTCGGAATTCGGGGATACGATCTCGCCTATGCCCTGCTCGATAAGTATGACGCCACAATTCTGGTCGACGCCTGTCCCCGGGGCGAACCGGCGGGGACCCTCTATGTGGTCGAGCCCGATCTGGAGGACCTTGCTCTGCACGAGCAGGAAGAAACTTCCAACCTGGAAGAGCGGCAAGGCGCGGTGGAAGCGCACGGCATGAACCCTTTGAACGTGCTTCGCCTCGCGGCCTCCATGGGCGGGCCGCTGAAGAAGGTTCTGCTGGTGGGTTGCGAACCTGCCACTTTGGGCGCGGAGGAAGGACAGATGGGTCTGAGCGAGACGGTCGAGGGTGTGATCGACGACGCGGTGAAAATGGTCGAGTCGCTGGTGAGCAAGATATTGAATGGCGAAGCCGTTACGGAATAGGTTGCAAAGGATTTTAAATTCCTGTGCTCGAGACGAAACACGGAAATGAGAGGAGACTGCGATGCAATATGCTGAGGCGACGAGCAATGGCAGCGATAAGGAACTGATGTATATGCTGGGCGGAGCGGCGATGATCCTGTTTGGCACCGGATTGATTCTTTCGAATCCCATGGTGCGGCGCTATTTGGGTCAACTCGGAGCCGGGAGCCTGCTTTCGGCGGCTTTACCCGACGTTGACCGGTACTTGAAATTGAGGAATATGTGAGCCCGGAAGCCATGGCCTCCTCAACGGAAACTGGCATCGTTTACGTCGCCGATGCCAGAGCCAGCCAGTTCACCGTGCAGGTTTTCGCCGGCGGACTATTGTCGGCGTTCGGCCACAGCCCCACCATCGCCATCCGGGATTTTTCCGGCGAAGCCCAGGCCAACCCCGCAGACCTGGCCGGCTCGTCGTTGAAGATCACCATCAATCCCGAATCCATGTCCGTGCGCGACGACATTTCCGACCAAGATCGGCAGGAAATCGAGCGCGCCATGAAGCAGGACGTGCTGAAGGTCTCAGAGTATCCTGTGATTGTGTATGAGTGTTCCAAAATTACAGCGTCGCAGGCTGGCGCAGGGCAATATTCGGCGACCTTGAACGGCAATCTGACCATGCATGGAGTAACTCGCCCTCAACCCGTGACCGCGCGGGTTTCTCTGAGCGAGGAGTCGCTCCGGGCCTTTGGAAATTTCTCCATCCTGCAGTCCGATTACGAACTCAAACCGGTCACGGTTGCCGGCGGTGCTTTGAAGGTGAAGGACGAATTAAAATTCTCATTCAACATCTTGGCGCGGAAGAAAGTTTGAAATTTGGTGGCTGCGGGAGAGTAGGGTTTCATGTGTTTAGCCATTCCAGGTCAAATCGTTGAGCTTTATCCGGACTCTCCCACCGCCGCCCTGGTCGACGTGGTCGGCGTCCGCCGCAGAGTTGACCTGGGACTGTTGCAGGATGAGTTGCCCACCATGGGAGACTGGGTTCTAATCCACGTGGGCTTTGCCATGAGCAAGATCAGCGAGGAGGATGCGGCCGACCAGATGCGCACTCTGCGCATGCTGGGCGAGGCCGAGGCCGCCATGCAGGAAGTCGAAGGCTATGGTTTGGACAATGCCGAAAGCGCCAAGGCGGACTAAACATCCCGGCAGTCAGACCGGTTAAGGGATTCGATGATGAAGTTTGTTGACGAGTTTCGCGAGCCCGAGGCCATCACCCGGGCCTCGGAAGAGATCAAGCGGCTTGCCGATCCCACCCGCCACTACCGTATCATGGAGGTTTGCGGCGGCCATACCCATGCCATCTATCGCTTTGGATTAAAAGATCTGCTCCCGTCGAATCTTGAATTGATTCATGGGCCGGGTTGCCCGGTGTGCGTTCTCCCCATGGGACGGATCGACGATGGGCTGGCGATCGCACAACAGCCCGATGTTATTTTCGCCGCATTCGGCGACATGATGCGGGTTCCGGGAACCCAGGGAAGTCCGCTTGAACACAAGGCCCGGGGCATGGACGTGCGCATCGTTTACTCTCCCACGGACGCGCTGAAACTCGCGCACACCAATCCCGACAAGCACGTGATGTTCTTCGCCATCGGATTCGAGACCACCGCGCCCTCCACCGCTCTGACCCTGGTACGGGCTAAAGCGCAGGGGGTTCGCAATTTTTCCGTGTTCTGCAATCATGTCACCATCATTCCCGCCATCCGGGCGATTCTCGACTCCCCGGATATGCGGCTTGACGGATTTATCGGTCCGGGGCATGTTTCGACGGTGATCGGTTGCCGGCCCTATGAATGGATCGCGCAGAATGAAAGCAAGCCCGTCGCCGTCTCCGGCTTCGAGCCGCTCGACATTCTGCAGTCGATTGTGATGGTGCTGCGCCAGCTTCGCGCCGGGAAAGCCAGGATCGAAAATCAATACAAACGGGTGGTTCCCTGGGAGGGCAATCGCGCCGCTCTGCGCGCCATGGCCGAGGTGTTCGAACTGCGCCCTTACTTCGAGTGGCGCGGCCTTGGCTTCATCTCCCAGTCCGCCTTGCGCATCCGCCAGACTTATGCCGAGTGGGACTCCGAGCAGCGCTTCGAAGTTCCCGGAGTGCGGGTCACCGATCCCAAGGCCGCGCAATGCGGAGAGGTGCTTAAGGGCGTGCTCAAACCGCACCAGTGCAAACTTTTTGGCAAGGAGTGCACCCCCGAGCATCCGGTGGGCGCACTCATGGTTTCATCCGAGGGATCATGCGCAGCTTATTTCAATTACGAGCACCGCAAAACGGCGGCGTTAACCAGCATAGCGTCGCCGGCCTGACGGTTCCTTTGCCGCAAAATAATGCGCAGGCGCCGGACGCTTCCTCCCTGGATGGCGTCCGCAGCAATCTCCCCTCGCCCGTGCGCTTTCGCGAGCCACAGATCGAGATGGCTCACGGCGCCGGAGGCAAAGCCAGCCGCAGACTCGTCGAAGGACTTTTTGTACCCCTCCTATTCTCCTCTTCCTCCTCCGAACCACTGGGGGACGCGGCTCATTTGGATTTCGATGGTACCCGCATCGCCATTACCACCGACAGCTTTGTGGTGAAGCCCTTGCACTTCCCCGGAGGCTCCATTGGAGAGCTTGCCGTCAATGGAACCGTAAACGACCTGGCAGTCTCCGGAGCCCGGGCCGAGGCTATGGTTGTCACTTTCGTGCTCGAGGCCGGATTGCCAACGCCCGTTCTTGAGGCAGAAGTACGAGCCATGGGCGATGCGGCTCGCAAGGCGGGCGTCAGGATCGCGGGCGGCGACACCAAGGTGGTGGAGCACGGCAAGGCCGACTTCATGTACATCACCACCACCGGCATCGGCCGTCCCCTGCCGGGTCTGACCATTGATGCGCGCTCCGTCCGCCCCGGCGATAAAGTTCTGCTCTCCGGCCCCATCGGCGATCATGGCGTTACCATCCTGCTGGCGCGGGGCGACCTCGATCTGGAAGCCGATCTTCGTTCTGATACCCGCTCCGTTCTTCCCTGGGTGGAGGCCATGGCGAAGGCCGCCGGGCCTGGCATCCGCTGGATGCGCGACCCCACCCGCGGAGGCGTTGCCACTTCCCTGAACGAACTTGCCCGAGATTGCGGATGTGGAATTCTGTTGACCGAGGAATCGATCCCGGTGCATGACGCGGTCCGCGGCGCTTGCGAGTTGTTGGGCTTGGATCCCTTGCACATTGCCAACGAAGGTCAATTGCTGGCGGTAGTCGCGCCCGAATATGCGGATACCACGCGCCACGCCCTGAGCCTTTCACCGGGCGGCGAGAATGCCCGGATCATTGGGGAAGTGCGGCAACAGCCGGCCGGCGTGGTGGTGGTTACAACCTCTTACGGCGGCAGCCGGATCGTCGATATGCTGGTAGGCGATCCGCTTCCCCGCATTTGCTGACCCGCATTTGCTAACCAAGGATCGATCAGGAAATCGAGCATGCCCACCACCTGCGAGCGCGCAACCCAATTGATTCCGCTGCTGCAAGAGCGGCTGCTCCAGCGCAACCAGACCATGGAAAGCTTCTTTTCCCGCGAAGCTCTGCCGCTTGCCGCCGCCAGCCAATCCATGGCGGAGCGTTTTCTGCGGGGCGGCCGCTTGCTGGCCTTCGGACGTGGCCCCTACTCGACTGATGCGCAACATGTCTCCGTGGAATTTGTGCATCCCGTGATTGTGGGCAAACGCGCCCTCCCCGCTCTGGATATTTCCACGCTGTTCCGTCCATGGCTCGAAGCCATTCTTCATCCCGAAGATATCGTGATGGGCTTCGGGCCTCCCGAGGGCGATGACGAGATTCGCTCGGCTCTCGACTTCTCCCAGGCCCGGGACGCGATGACTCTTGCCCTTCCCGGCGTCAACGCTTCCTATGCCATGGCCGCCTTCACCCGCGATGCCTTCATTCATCAGGAACTGATCGAAATCCTCTATCACACCCTGTGGGAAAGCGTGCACGTCTTTCTGGAACATCGCGAGATGGGCTACGAAGTTGGCGCAGCGGGATTTCTCTACCCGTTCCTCGGTGAGAAAAGGCAGGAGACCACCCAACTCCTATCGGAAGTCGCGGCTTCCATCGGGATGAAGGTGGGGGACGATTCGGCGCTGCGCCGGCAACTCGCGCAGCAGCAGGCCGGGATGATCGGCAAAGCCACCGTCGCCATTCATGAGCGTTTATTGAACGGCGGCAAGATGATCATCTTCGGAAACGGCGGTTCGGCCACCGACGCGAACGACTGGGCCATCGACTGCGTCGCGCCCCCCTCCGGCTATCGCCCGCTTCCCGCCGTCTCGCTCTCGCTGGAACCCGCGAACATCACCGCGGTGGCCAATGATGTGGACACGGAAGTCATTTTCCTCCGCCAGTTGGTCGCGCAGGCCAGGCCCGAAGACGTCGCCATCGGGATTTCCACCAGCGGCGGATCGCGCAACATCATCATGGCGCTGCAGGAAGCCCGCAAGCGAAACCTGATGACCGTCGCCCTGCTGGGGTGCGACGGTGGCGAAATTGCCCGCCACGGCTTGGCCGACCATGCCCTGATCGTTCCCTGCGACTACATACCGCGCATTCAAGAGGTGCAGGCGTCGGTCTACCACATCATCCGCGAAATGCTGGAGGCGCTGAGCCGTGGCCAGGTTTGAACTCTATGGAGCAGCCCGCTGCCCCCACACCCAGGAGATGCGCGAGTGGCTGGAGTGGCAGCGCACCGATTTTGTCGAGTACGACGTGGAGGCCGACCCCGCCGCGCGCCGCCGCATGAGCGTGTTGGCTCCGGGACAGCGCAGCGTGCCCATTCTGGTGGAAGATGGCAAAGTCACCCAGGTTGGCTGGAGAGGCCAGAGTTGCATGGTTGACGTGAAATGATCGACCTGGAAGGATCGACCTGGTGGTGCTGTAAGAATCGACGCCTACGACGGGCCGGTTTCCCCTGTGCCCCTCTGTATCCCTGTGTTGAAATCCTTTGACTTTCGTCGGCGGACCCACGGATCACGCGGATCAGGCGCAACATTGAACGAGCACCTTTTCCGACGCCCGAAACCAGACTGATCCCACTTGGCAGTTGTTTCCTGCCCGCTTCGAAAGTCCAGCCTAATTCAAGGAAAGATTTCCTGCCGCCCCAAACCACCCGCCATACCTGTAAAATCCTCTTCATCGGCAAAGACGGGCTTTTTCAGGCGCAAATTCTGGGGGGTGCGGGTGAGCGGAAAAGATCGTGATCGCGCAATGGGGATGTACCGCGTCATCACCCGTCGCGATTTCCTCAACGGCGTCAGCGTCGCGGTCGGATCGTCCCTTGTGGCTGGCCAGGCAAACTGGCTGCACGCTCTGGGCCTGCCCCAACCTGGCTCCGACGCTTCCCAGAACGACCCCGGCTATTATCCGCCCGCCAAAACCGGCATGCGCGGCAGCCACGATGGTTCCTGGGAAGTTGCCCACGATTTGCGCGACGGCAACGGACAGCAGTGGGCGGAGCCTTTGGATACTGGCGAGAACTACGATCTGGTGGTGGCCGGTGGCGGCATCAGCGGCCTGGCGGCTGCCTACTTCTACCGCAAGTTCGCCGGGAAAGACGCCCGCATCCTCATCCTCGACAACCACGACGACTTCGGTGGCCACGCCAAGAGAAACGAATTCCACGCCGGAAAAAGATTGCTGCTGGGCTATGGTGGCACCCAATCGATTGAAGCTCCCGGCAATTACAGCCGGCAATCGATCGGACTTCTCCAGGAACTGGGAATCGACGTGCGGCGTTTCTTCAAGTACTACGATCAAAAATTGTTTCCCTCGATGCACCTTAAAGAAGCTGTCTTTTTCGATAAAGAAACCTTTGGTACGGATCGCCTGGTGCCCCAGAACGGCCTGCATTATTTCGGCGTCGATTTCACCCTGGAAAACATCTCGCAGCTCCCCATTGCCGAAGCGGCTCGTAAGGATCTCCACCGTATCCAGCACGAGAGCGTCGATTACCTGCCGGAACTCGCCCCTGAAAACAAGCGAGCCCTGCTGATTCATACCAGCTACAAGGATTTTCTGCTGCAAAACGCCAGGGTTCACCCCGATGTGGTCAAGATTTTCCAAACCTCCACCCACGATTTGTTTGCGGTTGGAATCGACGCAGTTTCCGCCTATGACTGCGCCCGCGAGGGATTTCCCGGCTTCAAGGGAATGAATCTGCCGCAGAGCCATGAAGAAAATCCGGAAACCGATGAGCCTTACATCTTCCATTTTCCCGACGGCAACGCCTCCATCGCGCGCCTGCTGGTGCGTTCGCTGGTGCCCGGTTCGATCCCCGGCCACACCATGGAAGATATCGTCACCGCGCGGGCGAACTACGCGCGCCTGGACGAATCTCCCTCACCGGTTCGCGTTCGTCTCAACAGTACCGTGGTCCGGGCGCGGCACGCGGGTGATCCGGCGAGCGCGAAAGAAGTTGAAGTCACCTACGTGCGCGCCGGAAAAGCGCAGCGAGTGCGCGCCGCCCACTGCGTCCTTGCCTGCTGGAACATGGTCATCCCCTACCTCTGCCCGGAGATGCCGGAAAAGCAAAAAGAGGCTCTTGCCTACTGCGTAAAGATTCCGCTGGTCTACACCAACGTGCAAATCCGCAACTGGCGGGCATTCCACAAGCTCGGCATCAGCGCGGTCTATGCCCCCGGCGCTTACTACAGCAACATCACCCTCGACTTCCCGGTCTCCATGGGAGAGTATCGCTATCCCAGTTCGCCCGACGAATCCTGCCTCCTGCATCTCCTGCGGACCCCATGCTCTCCTGGATTAAATTGCAAGGATCAATACCGCGCCGGGCGATGGGAGCTGTTCAACACGAACTTCGAGACCTTCGAACGCCAGCTTCGAGACGAACTTGGCCGCATTCTTTCGCCCGGCGGCTTCGATCCCGCCCACGACATCCAAGCCATCACCGTCAACCGCTGGCCGCATGGATACGCCTACGAATACAACGCGCTCTTTGAACCGCTGGACCGCCCGCCTTTGGAGCGGCCTTGTGTCATCGGAAGGCAGCCCTTCGGCCGCATCAAAATCGCGAACTCGGACGCCGACGGCCACGCCTACACCAACACCGCCATCGACCAGGCCTATCGTGCCGTGCAGGAGATCGCCGGAGGCTAGAACATGGCGGTGTCCGAATGCGCTCAGGCAGGGACAGCCGCCCCCGGCTGTCCGGCGAGCGAAGCTCGACCGCTTTTAACGTCAAAGACTACCAACCCAAGGACCACAAACCCACGCATCTTGATGCCGCTTCAGGACGCAGCTTTTCTGTTATAGTTTCGGTCCTCGGAGATCGAACTTATGCCTCGAATGGTACGCTGCGCTCTGATTCAAGCCAGTAACGCGCTCAGCACCGAGCGCCCCCTTGCCCAGATCAGAAAGGCGATGATCGACAAGCATTTGAAACTGATCGAGCAGGCGGCCAAAAAAAAGACCCAGATCCTCTGCCTCCAGGAGCTCTTCTACGGCCCTTATTTTTGCGCCGAACAGAATGCCCGATGGTATGAACTCACGGAGCGGGTGCCCGACGGCCCCACGGTGCAACTCATGCAGAAACTGGCCGCCAAGTTTCGCATGGTCATCGTCGTTCCGGTTTACGAGGAGCAGATGCCCGGAGTTTATTTCAACACCGCCGCCGTCATCGACGCCGATGGCCACTATCTGGGGAAGTACCGCAAGCATCACTTGCCGCACTGCCATCCTGGGTTTTGGGAGAAGTTTTATTTTACCCCCGGCGATCTCGGCTACCCCGTGTTTGAAACCAAGTATGCGCGGGTGGGAGTTTACATCTGTTACGACCGCCATTTTCCCGAAGGGGCCCGCATTCTGGGGTTGAATGGCGCCGAAATTGTTTTTAATCCATCGGCCACCGTGGCCGGCCTTTCGGAGTATCTCTGGGAATTGGAGCAGCCGGCGCACGCCGTGGCCAACGGATACTTTGTGGGCGCCATCAATCGCGTCGGCGTCGAGAAGCCCTGGAGCATCGGGGAATTCTACGGCAAGAGTTATTTCTGCAATCCGCGCGGGGAAATCATTGCTCAGGCCAGCCGGGATAAGGACGAGGTCGTGGTAGCGGATCTCGATCTTGAGATGATCGCGGAGGTGAGAAAAGTGTGGCAGTTCTTCCGCGACCGCCGTCCGGAAAGTTATGGTCCGATCACCGCGCAGACGGGCAGTGGCGCGGCCGGGGATTGATTTGTGAGCGTCATCAAGAAAACCCGGCGCAGTTCAGCCGGGGCGAGGGATCTCCCGTGTAACGGCTGCTGATTGGCAGATCTTTCGCTCCGCCGGAAAAGCGGCTGCGCTCGGCATGACGCATTCAGAACAAGCTCGATTAAGCCACCATTCAATTCACCAAACTCGCAACCATGACAACGCCCGCTCCTTCGTCCCGCATCGAATCCAGCCCGCTCTACAATCCTGACCTCGCGCCCGCGCAGGCCGGCCGCCGTGACTGGGGCACGTACAACTTCGCGGCGCTATGGATTTCCATGTCGGTAAACATCCTGACCTACATGCTGGCTGCCAGCCTGATTCAAGGAGGAATGGACTGGAAGCAGGCGGTGATGACGATTTTTCTCGGCAACGTCATCGTGCTGGCGCCCATGTTGCTGAATTCGCATCCCGGCGCAAAATACGGCGTGCCCTTCCCCGTGCTGGCGCGTGCTTCCTTCGGCGTGCTGGGCGCCAACATCGCCGCCGTCTTGCGCGCCCTGGTAGCCTGTGGCTGGTTTGGCATTCAGACCTGGATCGGCGGGGAAGCGATCAGCACACTGCTCGCCACTCTTGTCCCGCCCTGGAGGAATTTCCCATACGCCACGGCGGTTTGTTTTCTTCTCTTCTGGCTGATCAACCTGGCGGTGATTCTCATGGGGATTGAGTCGATTCGGATGCTCCAGGGCATCAGCGCGCCGATTTTGCTGGCGGTGGGTTTATTGCTGCTGGGTTGGGCGTATCACAACGCAGGCGGCTTCGGCCCCATGCTGGCCGCGCCTTCGCACTTCCACACTTTTCCCGGCTTCCTCAAGTTCCTGATTCCTGCCCTGAATGGCACGGTGGGATTTTGGGCTACCGTCTCCCTGAACATTCCTGATTTCACGCGCTTCGCCCGCAATCAGCAGGAGCAAATGATCGGGCAGGCGATTTCCTTGCCCACCACCATGACTCTCTATGCCTTCATCGGAATCGCCGTCACCTCGGCCACGGTGGTGATTTATGGCTCGGCGATCTCCGACCCGGTGCAATTGCTCAGCCGTTTTCACTCGCCGGCCGCGGTAGTGATTTCATTGATCGCGATTCTGCTGGCTACGCTGAACGTCAACATCGGCGCCAACGTAGTTTCCCCGGCCAATGACTTTTCTAATCTGTGGCCGCGCAAAATCAGCTTCCGCACCGGCGGCGTGATCACCTGCCTCATGGGCATTGCCCTGATGCCGTGGAAATTGCTGGCCGATTACAACACCTTCATCCTTGGATGGCTGGGCGGTTATGCCGCTTTCCTCGGGCCGGTGGCGGGAATCATGATCTGCGATTACTTCCTGGTTCGAAAGCGCATCCTGCAAGTCGACGATCTGTATCTTCGCGGCGGCATCTACGAATACTCCGGAGGATTCAACTGGCGGGCCGTGACCGCTCTCGCTCTGGGGGCAGGCACCGCGTTGGTGGGGCTGGCGATGCCTGCGTTACGGGTGCTTTACGATTACTCCTGGTTCGTGGGATTCACGGTTTCATTTGCGACCTACTACGCGGCGATGAGACTTCAGCCGGTTACTGTTTTTTCTCCATCCGCAAATCAATAAACTAATTCCACCCTTCGTTCCTCTGTGCCCCCTGTGTTAAAGAATTTGACCTTTGGCTTAATATTATCCCTAAGTTATTGAAACTAGGTGGAAGTGATTGATAACAATCAAAACCTCCCGGAAACCTCCAGCAAGCTTCAATAACTGCGGAACGACCTGGAGCCTGCCCCGAAGAGTAATAATCGATTCTAGGGGCGTTTACGGCACCGTAAATGGCATTCTATAAATGGTCGGGATTACAACATTTCAGCCTGGAATGACGGAGAGGTATCCATAGCCAGCTATATCTGGGGGCTAATATTTACAGAGAAAGCGCTTAGAATTTCCCTTAACTGCCCGCGAATCAATGCTTTCCCGTGACATTTTTCCGTTTCAAGAACTCCGGCAGTACTTCCCGCCGATAGCTCTCCAGCGAGTCCTCTTCGTCCCCGCACATCAGATACAAATTGAATTGGGTGACCCCCACGCTTTCCAGCTTACGGATTTTGTCCTGATGAGCCTTCGCCGGGCCCAGCAGGCAGAAACGATCCACCACTTCATCGGAGACGAAATTCGCGTTGCTGCTCTCCACCATGCAGTGGTGCTGATAGTCGTAATCGCCCCGCGCCTGCACGTAGGAGGTCAGCGCCGCCGGAAGTTCCTCTGGCTTATATTGCCTTGTCAGGTCCATCACGTGATTGGAAACCAGCGCAGGGAACCAGCGCACCCGCTCCCGCGCCGCCGCTAGATCGTCCGAAACCCAGACCGGCGCCGCCGCCATCACTTCGATCTCGCTCATGTCGCGCCCCGCCGCGCGGGCGCCCTCCTTCACGAAGCCTAGGCACCACTCAATCAATTCCGGATCGGCAAACTGAAGAATAATTCCATCGGCCACCCGCCCCGCCATGGTCAACACCTTGGGCCCATAACCCGCAATCCAGACTCGCGGAGAAATCTTCGCCCAGCTCAGGCGCGTCGGCTGGCCTTCATATTCAATCTCCTTGCCTGCCGTAAGATCGCGGAAGACCTTCACCGCAGTTTCCAGTTGCGACCAACTCACCGGCTTTTTCCCCAGCACGCGCCGTGAGCTATCGCCGCGTCCGATCCCCAATTCCATCCTTCCGCCGGAGATGAGATTCAAGGTCGCAAACAAACTGGAGGTGACGGTGAGATCGCGTACCGCCGGGTTGGTCACCAGCGTGCCCAGCCGCATGCGCTGGGTGTTCGCGGCCATGAGCGTGAGCAGCGGGTAGGGATCCATCCACAAAACATGGGAGTCGAAGAGCCAGCCATACTCCATCCCCGCGGCTTCCGCCTGCCGCGTCAACCCGACGATCCGTTCCACCGGAATATCCGGCTTCATGGTAATTCCGAAGCGCATGCCAGCCTCCTGCTTACCCCCACAGATTATGAGGGAGGGAAGGGCGGCAGTTTAGCATAGAATTCCTCTTTCACTTCGGGCGCTTCAGCACTTGGTGGTGCAGTTTGAATTGTGCTGCTTCGGGGGAGGGTGGGAGATGCTTCGTTCCGCCTGAGGGACGGCTACACTCGGAAGACCCGGTCGCATCGTCTGACAATTCAAATTGAGCCACCATCGGCACCCAAGCACGTCAAATGGAGGATGGGATGGGCTTTGACACGATCATCGGCAACGGCACGGTGGTGACCGCGGCGGACACCTGCATCGCGGATGTGGCCATTACGAGTGGCAAGATTGTGGCCGTCGGCAAGGAGCTTCCCCGGGAGAATGCCGCAAGGGTTCTGGACGCTTCCGGCAAATACGTTTTTCCCGGCGGCATCGATGTTCATACTCATCTCGATATGCCTTTCGGCGGCACCACCAGCGCCGACGATTTTGAAACCGGAACCCGCGCCGCGGCCTTCGGCGGCACCACCACGCTGATCGACTTCGCCATCCAGTACAAAGGCCAGCCCTTGCGCCAGGCATTCGAAACCTGGATGAGCAAGGCGTCCGGCAAGGCAGTGTGCGACTATGCCTTTCACTGCATTGTCACCGACATCGCCAGCGGCCAATTGCAGGAGATGAACGCTCTGGTGGGGGAGGGCGTAACCAGCTTCAAGCTGTTCATGGCCTACCCCGGAGTTTTTATGCTGGATGACGCCAGCATCTTCCGCGCCCTGCAGACCACCGCGAAGAACGGAGGCCTTATCTGCATGCATGCCGAAAATGGCAGCGCCATTGACGTGATCGTGCAGCAGGCGCTGGCGGAAGGCAAGACGGCGCCGAAGTATCACGCCCTTACCCGGCCCACCACAGCCGAGGCCGAGGCCGTTTCGCGCGCGATTGCGCTGGCCGAAATGGCCGGCGCTCCCCTCTACATCGTGCATCTGAGCTGCCATGAAGCGCTGGAAAAGGTCCGCGAGGCCCGCGACCGGGGCCTGCCGGTTTATGCCGAGACCTGCCCGCAGTATCTATATCTTTCCATCGAAAACTTCGACGTGCCGGATTTTGAAGGCGCCAAATACGTATTCACGCCGCCGCTCCGCGAAAAATGGCATCAGGAGAAGCTCTGGAACGGCTTGCAGCGCGATCACCTCCAGGTCGTCTCCACCGATCATTGCCCATTCTGCTTCAAAGAGCAGAAAGAGCTGGGCCGCGGCGACTTCACGAAAATTCCCAATGGCGGCCCCGGCGTGGAGCATCGCATGAGCCTGATCTACTCCGGAGGCGTCGCCCAGGGGCGCTTCAGCGTGAACCGCTTCGTCGAGTTGGTGGCCGCCACCCCAGCCAAACTGTTTGGTCTATATCCCCGCAAGGGAACCATTGCAGTGGGAAGCGACGCCGACCTGGTGATCTTCGATCCGCATCGCAAGCACACCATCAGCGCCCGGACTCACCACATGCGGGTGGATTACTCGATGTTTGAAGGAATCGAGGTCACCGGCATGCCCGAGGTTGTCCTCTCCCGCGGGCGCGTGGTGGTGCAGGCCGAGGCCTTTCTGGGCCGCGCCGGACAGGGCGAGTTCCTGCGCCGTTCGTTGTATTCGCAGGTGCGGTAGTGTCGTAAGCAGGTTCCGGGACGATCAGCTTGAGTCGGGCGCAGCGTATAATCACTGGTTGCGCCGTCCCCATCCCGCATGAAAATTCTGCGATTAAAAACAGCCGTGGTCGAGGGCAATTTTGATTGGACTTTCGTCCGCATTGAAACCGATGAAGGCATTCGCGGCCTGGGCGAGTGCTTCTTCGCTCCCGGCCTCACCGCCATTCTGCGCTCCCTGGAGCCGCTGTTGATAGGCGAGGATCCGCGCGATATTCATCGCCTATTCCGCAAATTACAACTGGCAACTTCCGGCGCCGGTTCGGTGGCGGGCATCATTTATAACGCCATCAGCGGCATCGAAGCCGCGCTCTGGGATGTGCTGGGACAATCGCTGAAGGTTCCCATCTACCGTCTGCTGGGGGGGAAGTTTCGCGATAAAGTCCGCGTCTACGCCGATTGCCATGGAGGCGAAGCTCTGGAGTGCCTGGATGAAGTGTTGCGCTCGCGCCGCGCCTCCTGGGACACGACGGCGGCTTCTGCCAGCCACGCTGCCAAAGATTACTACGGAGAAGCCGGCGACGAACCTCCCGCTTCACCCGGCGATTACCGCCGCCAGGCTCTGGCCAAACGAGGGCAAGGATTCACCGCGCTTAAATTCGACCTGGACGTGCCGGGAACCGAAGGCCTGGACCCGCACAATCGCGGGCTGAGCAATCGCGCCATCGATCACATGGTCAGCCTGATTGGCGCGGTGCATGACGCCGTGGGCAAGGATACCGACATCGCGGTCGATTGCCATTGGCGCTACAACGCCAGCGACGTAGTGAAGGTTGCCCGCGAGCTCGAACCTTTCCGCTTAATGTGGCTGGAAGACCCGGTACCGCCCAGCAACACGGCGGCTCTCAAGGAAGTGAGCGCCAAGGTGCGGGTTCCGATTGCCACCGGGGAAAACCTTTTTCTTTTCGAGGGCTTCGAGGAGATCATCGCACAGCATGCGCTCAGCGTAGTGACCCCCGATCTCCAGAAAGTCGGGGGCCTCTCGATGGCTCAAACCATTGCCCGGTTTGCCGACGTTCATACCATGCCGGTAGCGCCGCACAATATCAGCAGCCCGGTAGGCACTCTGGCCTCGGCGCACTTCTGCGCCTCCATCCCTAACTTTCTTGCCCTCGAATTTCATGCTTCCGAGGTGCCCTTCTGGAATGATCTGGTCGAGGGCATGCCGAAGCCCTTAATCCAAAATGGTTTTATTCAGATGTCGGAAAACCCCGGCCTGGGGGTGACTTTAAACGAAGACGTGGCTCGCCATTATGCGCGAAAGGGCGAGCCGTTTTTCGAGTGAAACATTGAGTAGTTTACGGAAAAGCAGTCGAGCTTAGCTCGAGGGACAGCCGGGACAGCTGCCCCTAGATAGACCAGTGCCTGTATGGATATGACGGGAAGCCCGACGACCATTTGGAATTCTGACGACGAACTCTTCGCGCTCATCGAGCGTGAACTCTTCACCTGCGTGGTGGGCGACGT
>Ga0181534_10000893_pt1 | contig 20500 bp, 14 predicted proteins | sample PEATcosm2014_Bin_37_FD_119758 | JGI IMG/M metagenome (GOLD analysis project Ga0181534, IMG submission 119758) | Peatland microbial communities from MTU Mesocosm Facility, Houghton, MI, USA - PEATcosm2014_Bin17_10_metaG | ecosystem: Environmental > Terrestrial > Soil > Wetlands > Peat | place... | reverse complement strand
CTCGTCGCGCTTGGCGGTGTCGCTCTCGGTGGTCAGGGTAAGGATAGGAACAAAGCGCATATCTGCCAAGGCGCGCACATTCCTGATCAGGTCCATGCCGCCCATTACCGGCATATTGATGTCGGTGATGATCAGGTTGGGCTTCAGTCCTTTTTTCAGGATATCCAGCGCCAACTGGCCGTTGCCGGCGGTTTCAACCTGATAGCCGTTGATGCTGAGTGTACTTTTGAGGCTCATCACCATGGTGGGCGAGTCGTCCACCACCAGGATTGTCTTCGCCATGCTGGCTCCTCCGGATGATTTTTCGCTTGCGCGTCATGAATGGCTGCGCTTCCTCGTGGATGACCGAAGCTGGGCGCGCACCAGAAATGGACCCCGTCCTACTCTCCGCGCGGCGCGGCGAACGCAACCCGCGTTGCGCCGATGAATCCTGGCAGTTGTATCGGCGCTGACCCTGCTTTCATTAGTTCGCTTAGAGTACGAAGCGCCAAATCCAGACCGTTGTTGATCCATTTGTTCGCGCGCGGAATCCTGTCCTGCTCTCTCAATTGGATTTGACTTATCAATATTGTGCCGCTTTGCATGGCGGCTCCTTCTTTTCCTCAGAGCACTCCAACCAGAATCGGCAGAAGCGCGCCTCTTGCTTCGCTTTCCCATGCCGATGAGTTTATTGCATCTTGAGCGAGCGGCAGACGCAGACAACCTGAGGCAAATGCCGATTCTGCCTGGAGTTTCGTCGCCTGTCTTCGGTGAGCGCCTGCGCGAGGAGGATGCAGGGTCTGCGGAACCTGCTCTCGGGATCACAGTTTCCCGCTTCGGCAGGGCAGGCGCAGGCCGGGAATCAGGAAGCGGCGGCGGGCAATTTTTTCGCCGGACAATAGGCCAGCGAACCGATTCTGAATGTGTAGAAACAACCTGTTTGAATGAGGCCGGACGTGGCAGTCACTTTGGAACAAGTCGAGGATCGGAATCTGATTCACTTCACCGGCGCGGTAGACATTGCCGTTGCCTCAGAGCTGAAGCTACTGCTGGAGCAGGCATTGGACTCCGGCAAGGAAATTCACCTGGACGTGGATCAAACCGAAAGCATGGATGTTACCGCGGTTCAGTTGCTCTGGGCAGCGGAGCGCTCGGCGGCGGCGTCCGGCGTCGAATTCACTCTGACAGGCCAGGTTCCAGATGGAGTTTTGGCCCAGTTGCGCGAGGACGGCTTTGAAGAGTTTCCGGTTCCCGCGGCGCTGCACACGGCGCTTCAGTAAATCGGCCGGTGATTAATCCGGTTGGCTAAGCAAGCCAGGGAACGAATGAGGTACGGTTGTGGCGGATGAGCCTGGAGTCGAAACATACAGGGCAGCCTTTCGCGAGGAAGCCCGCGAGATTCTCGTCGATCTCGAGTCGGCGCTTCTCGAGTTAAGCGATGCTCCAGAGGACCAGGAGCTGGTGGGACGGGCCTTTCGTGGCCTACACACCATCAAGGGTTCAGGCGCGATGTTCGGCTTTGAAAAGCTAGCCGCTTTTACCCACCGGCTTGAGACGGCCTTTGATGAAGTCCGCTGCGGGCGGCTTTCTGTGTCGGACGAGCTGGTCGATCTGACCCTCGCCGCGCTGGATCAGATCAAGGGGATGCTCGAAGAGCCGGTCGGAGTGACCACCGCCAACAGCGCCGAAGCCGAAGATATCCTCTTCCGCCTGGAGCGGCTGACCGGAACCGCGCACACCGCAGAGGCCGAGGATCCTGTCGCGGTTGTGGCCGGCGCCGCGGCTTCGACGGCAACGGCCAGTGCTTCAGGGATGGTGAATGGGGCCACGCGCTCGAACTGGAAGATTCACTTCCATCCAGGGCCGCAACTGATGACCAATGGGGGCAATCCGCAATTATTGCTGCGGGAGCTGCGCCAGTTGGGCGATCTGCACGTAAAGGCCAGCATGGCGGCGGTTCCGCCGTTAAAGGAACTTGAGCCGGAGCGCTGTTATGTAGGCTGGGAGATGGAGCTGGCGACCGCCGCTGAGCGCGAGGCCATCCGCGACGTCTTCATCTTCGTTGAGGATTGCTGCGATCTTTCCATAGAGCCAATGCGCGGAGCCGAGGCAGCAGCGGACGGCGCATCTCAAGAAACTTCTCTCGCTTCGAATCCGGACGCCGCTGCATGTGCTGCCGATCTCACCGCAAAAGGATTGGACGAGCCTCGGCTCGGAGCCGGGCGCCGGGCCTATGACAAGCCGGACAATGTGACCAGCCTGCGTGTTCCCGCAGTCAAGCTCGACCAATTTGTCGATCTGGTCGGCGAGCTGGTCACAGTGCAAGCCCGGCTCAGCGAGATTGCCGCGCGGCTCGGCGATCTGGATGTCGGCTCAGTTTCCGAGGAGATTGAACGGCTGACCTCGGCGCTGCGCGAGAACTCGATGAACATCCGCATGATGCCCATTCGCGGCACATTCGAGCGCTTCCGCCGCCTGGTGCATGATCTGGCCCGCGATCTGGGCAAGGATGTCGAGCTGACAATGGAAGGCGCCGACACCGAGCTGGATAAAACGGTGATTGATCAGCTCGCCGATCCTCTGATGCATCTCATCCGCAACAGCATGGATCATGGGATCGAACCGCCGGAAGTGCGCCGCGCGGAAGGAAAACGCGCCGCCGCAACTATTCATCTCTCCGCCCGCCATGCAGGGGCCAACGTTCTGGTCACGGTCGCCGACGACGGCGGCGGCATCAACGCCGATGCGGTCCGGACCCGCGCCGTTGAACGGGGGCTGATCTCCGCTGACGCGCAGTTGAGCGAAAACGATACCTACGGGCTGATCTTCGAGGCCGGCTTCTCCACGGCTGAGCAGGTGACGGATATCTCTGGCCGGGGGGTGGGCATGGATGTGGTGCGGCAACGGGTCGAGGCTCTGCGCGGCACCATCGACATCAGCAGCAAACGCGGCCAGGGCACCAAGGTCGGCCTGCGCCTGCCGCTGACACTGGCAATTATCGATGGCCTGCTGGTGCGCGTGGGCGACTCCTACTTCGTGCTGCCGCTCTCCAACATTCTCGAGTGCATTGAGCTGACCAGCGAGGACATCAAAAACTCCAACGGCAAGCATGTCTCGATTGTGCGCGGCGAGATTGTGCCCTATATCCGGCTGCGCGATCACTTCCAAATTGCCCCGCCCCGGCCGGAGATCGAGCAGATCATGATTGCCGAAACCGAGGAGGGCCGCTACGGATTCGTCGTCGATGAAGTGCTGGGCGATTACCAAACCGTTATCAAGAGCCTGGGCCGCTTCTACCGCCATGTGCAGGTGGTCAGCGGAGCGACCATTCTTGGCAACGGCATTGTCGCGCTGATTGTTGACCCGCACCGCGTGGTGCAAGATGTTCTGCGCCAGCAGACAGAAAGCCAGCGCAGTCGCGCCGTGTCGCCCTCCGGTGCGCGGCCCGCTTCTGCCACAGCGCGCGAACGGCTGGCATCGTCGGTGCTGACGGCAAAGGATTGAGAATGCTGAATCACATCAAAATCGGGACCAAGTTGATCGGCGGATTCGTAGTTGTGGCGCTTATCGCCGTCTTAATCGGTGTCATTGGTATCCTCTGCCAGCGCTCGCTGGCTGGCGCCAATGTTGACCTCTATGAGAAGTCGACAGTGCCAGAAGGCCAGCTGATCGGCATGACGGCTTCGCTGCAAGGCCTGCGTCTGGCTTCGCGAGATATCATTCTCAGCCCGGACAAGCAGAAGTATGCCGCCAAGGTTGCCAGCCTGAAAGACGATCTCACCCGGCAATCGGAGAAATTTGAAAAGACGATCGTCGCGGCGGAAACCAGGAAGCACTTCGAGGAATTCAGCGAGGATCGCAAGAATTACGAGGTCTACCTCGATCAAATGGTCGCTCTCGCCAACGCGGGGAAAGAGAAAGAAGCGACGCAGATCATGTACCAGGGGGATGCTCTCAAGGCCGTCACCGCGGTGCAGGAGTCTTTCAACAAAATGCGCGATGACGAGCTGGCGTCGGCCGAGAAGAGAATGCAGGAGAGTTCGGCTTTGGCCGCCAAAGCGTCCAGCATCATGATTGGCGCCATTGTGGCGGGATTGGCGCTGGCGCTCGGATTCGGATGGTGGCTCACCGGTTCTATCACCGGGCCGGTCGGCAGGGTGGTGCAAGCTCTGGAGGCTCTAGCGGCCGGCGATCTGAGCCAGCGGCTCGATACCGGTTCCAGAGACGAGATTGGGCAGATGGAGAGATGCCTGGGTTCGGTAAGCGCGAGCCTGACCCGCACCATCCTCGAAATTCGCGGTATCGCCAGCGAAGTTTCCGCGGCCAGTCTTGCCATCAGCACGGCCTCGGTTGAGCTATCAAAGGGCGCCAGCGCCCAGGCCGCCGCGGCCGAGGAGGCCTCGGCTTCGATGGAGCAGATGGCTTCCATCATCAAGCAGAATGCGGACAACGCGCTGCAAACCGACAAGATTGCCAACAAATCGGCGGCGGATGCCAAGGAGAGCGGGAGGTCGGTGCTGGAGGCGGTTACCGCGATGAAGGATATTGCCGGCAAGATATCCATCATCGAGGAAATTGCCCGCCAGACCAACCTGTTGGCGCTGAACGCGGCCATTGAAGCAGCGCGCGCCGGCGAACACGGCAAAGGTTTTGCGGTAGTGGCTGCGGAGGTTAGAAAGCTGGCCGAGCGCAGCCAGCGTGCGGCTGGCGAGATCAACCGGCTCTCGGATACGACGGTCAATGTCTCGGAGAAGTCCGGCACAATGCTCGAGAAGCTGGTGCCCAATATCCAGAGAACGGCAGAGTTGGTGCAGGAGATATCCGCAGCCAGCAAAGAGCAGGATGCCGGCTCCGAACAGATCAACAAGGCGCTGGTGCAACTGGAGAAGGTGATTCATCAAAATGCCTCCGCATCGGAGGAGATGGCTGCGACAACCGAAGAGCTGACCGGCCAGTCAGAACAGCTGGTCACGGCGTTGTCGTTTTTCCGCACCGGGGACGAAATCTATGCTCCGGAGCGGTCGTTCAGCCGCGCAAGGCCTGCCGTGCGCATCGATGCCGTACCGGACACAACAGGAAACACCAAGGGCATTCCCAAGACAGGGGTGAATATTCAGCTCAGGGAGAGGAACGAGAGCCTCGACACTGAGTTCGAGCGCTACTGACTGCCAGCCGGCGAGCAGCCGCTCTAAGAACAGGGATTAGTTTGTGCCGGCCGGAACAAGGCTCAACCTGCGCAATGCAGCTAACAGAAGACGGGAGAAAAGGGATATGAGCAACGCAAGATCCAGTACTGTTTCAACAGCAGGCCGTAACGGGAAAGCCGGCGGCGCCGCGGTGGCAGCCAAGCCGCGGCAGGCCGCTCCTGCACAATTCCCTCCGGTCCGCGTCAACTGGCCGGCAGCAGGCGCCGTTGATTCAATTGCCCGGCGCTACGGCATGGACGAGATGAACCTAGCCCAGCGCCGGCAGTTTATTCGGCTCAACGAGGGCGACCGAGCCTTGCTCGCTGAGCTGGCGCCGTGGGCGCAGAGCGTCGCCCCGGATATTGCCCGCGAGTTTTACGACTGGCAGTTTGAGTTTGGCCCAACCCGCCAGTTTTTCGAATCGATGGCGGCTGCCAAGGGAACTTCTCTTTCCGTGCTGCGTGGCCATCTGGAGGCAGCACAGGTCGGCTACATCACCGAGGTCTTCGCCGGCGCGTCCATCGACTGGGATATCCGCTATTTTGAAAAGCGGCTGCATGTCGGCACCGTGCACGACCGCATCAATCTGCCCTTCAAATGGTATGTCGGCTCCTATCCGGAGTACCAGCGAATAGTGGGCCAGTACCTGCGCCGGGATATTGACGATCCCGAGAAAGTGGAGCAGGTTGAGTCAGCAGTGAGCCGGGTCTTTAATCTCGATCTCCAGGCCATCGGCGATGCTTTCCTGATGAATACGATCGAGCGGATGCTCGAGGCCGCTGAGATTCGCCTAGACGATATCTGCACCGCAGGTGACCGCACCGAGCAGGTGGGCAAGATCAAGCAGGCTCTGAATACCCAGCTCACCGGCTTCATCGACGGTATGAAGCACATGTCCGAGGAGCACGACAAGGGCGATATTGATGTCAAGATCGATCCGGATAAATTGCTCGGCGCATTCAAAGGCATGGCACAGGGGGTCAACGACATGGTCAACGGCCACATCGCCATGAATAAAAAGACGATGACCTGCGTCGCCGAATTCGGCACGGGCAACTTTGACGCACCGCTCGAACAATTCCCCGGCAAGAAGGTCTTCATCAACAACACCATCGAGCAGGTTCGCGCCAACTTAAAGGCGTTGATCGCTGACGTCGATGGGCTGGTCAGTGCGGCGGTGGCCGAGAAGTTTGACACCCGCGCCGACGGCACACGTCATGCTGGTGATTATCGCAGGATCGTCGAGGGAGTCAACCGCACCCTCGACGTAGTGGTCGACAAAATGGGATGGTACCAGGGCATCATCGATGCGGTTCCATTTCCCATTCATGTGCTGGATACGAACATGAAATGGGTCTTCCTGAATAAAGCCTTTGAGAAGCTGATGGTCGACCGCGGGTACGTGCACAACCGCAACGAGGCAGTGGGCAAGGCTTGCTCGACGGCCAACGCAAACATTTGCAACACCGATAAATGTGGTGTGGTGCAGCTCAGCAAGGGAACTCCGGAGAGCTTCTTTGACTGGGCGGACCTGCGCTGTAAGCAGGACACTTCGAAGTTGTTCAACGTCAAGGGCCAGCATGTGGGCTACGTGGAAGTGGTGCAGGATTTGTCCGCCACGCTCGGCTCAAAGGACTATACCGCAGCGGAAGTGGACCGGCTGGCTTCCAACCTGGTGCAACTGGCGAACGGAGATTTGAGCTTTGAACTGAAGACCCGGGAAGCCGACAAATATACGACCGAAGAGCGCAAGCAGTTTGAAAAAATTAATGGGAGCATGGCGCAATTGAAAGCGGCCATCGCTGCACTGGTCACTGACACTGGGGCGCTAGTTAATGCCGCGTTAGAGGGCAAGCTAGAAGCCCGTGCGGATGCTAGCAATCACCATGGGGAATATCGTCGAGTCATTGAGGGAATGAATCAAACGCTGGACGCGATTCTCATACCCATCGGCGAAGGCAACCGCATCCTGGCGCAGATCTCCAACGGCAAGATCGATGAACTGGTCGCCCAAGCCTATAAGGGTGATCACGAGAAGATGAAAAACGCTGTAAATGACGTTGGGTTGACTTTGATCGGCCTGCAGAAGGAGTTCAATCGCCTGATCGTCGCCTCGCAGGATGGCAAGCTCTCCGAACGCGGCAAGCCCGAGCGGTTCCAGGGTGCCTATGCCGAGATTGTCCGCGGCGTAAATACCATGCTTGATGCAATCCTCTTGCCTATCGGCGAGGGCAACCGCATTCTCGAACAAATTTCCGATGGAAAGATCGACGAGTTGATCACCCAGACCTACAAGGGCGACCACGAGAAGATGAAGCTGGCCGTCAATAACGTTGCTATCGTTCTTGTTGGCCTTCAGAAAGAACTCAGCCGCCTGATTGCCGCTTCGCAGGACGGCCAGCTTTCCGAGCGCGGCAAGCCCGAGCAGTTCCAGGGCGCATATGCCGAGATCGTCCGCGGCGTAAATACCATGCTCGATGCAATCCTCTTGCCTATCGGCGAGGGCAACCGCATCCTGGCGCAAATCTCCAATGGCAAGATCGACGAGTTGATCGCCCAGACATACAAAGGCGACCACGAGAAGATGAAGCTGGCCGTCAATAACGTCGGTCTGGTTCTGCAAACCCTTCAAAACATGCTCATGCGGCTTACCGAAGCTGCCAAAGAGGGCAAGCTCGATGAACGCGGGCATCCGGATCAGGTGCAGGGCGCGTACGCGGAGATCGTTCGCGGTGTCAACTCGATTCTCGACGCGGTGATTGGCCCGCTGAATGTCTCCGCCATGTATGTCGAGTTGATCTCGAAGGGCGAAATTCCCTCACTGATCAACGACACCTATCACGGCGACTTCAACACCATCAAGAACAACCTCAATACGCTGATCACGGCAATGAACGAGATCACGACCGCTGCGCAGGAGATCTCCAACGGGAACCTAACAGTGGAGGTCCGCGAGCGGTCACCACAGGACAAGCTGATGCAGGCTCTGAGCACAATGGTTGCCGGGCTGACCCGCACTGTCAGCGATATCCGCACCATCGCCGGTGAAGTCTCCACTGCCAGCCAGTCCATCTCGACGGCCTCCGTCGAGGTATCGAAGGGCGCAAGCTCGCAAGCAGCAGCGGCCGAAGAAGCTTCCTCTTCGATGGAGGAGATGGTCTCGAATATCAAGCAGAATGCCGACAACGCTCAGCAGACGGACAAGATTGCCAACAAATCCGCGCGCGACGCGCAGGAGAGCGGCAAATCAGTTCTCGAAGCCGTGGCCGCAATGAAGGAGATTGCCAACAAGATCTCGATCATTGAAGAGATTGCCCGCCAGACCAACCTGCTGGCCTTGAACGCGGCCATTGAAGCAGCCCGCGCCGGCGAACATGGCAAAGGTTTCGCCGTGGTTGCCGCCGAGGTCCGCAAGCTGGCCGAGCGCAGCCAGAAGGCAGCAGGCGAGATCAATCAGCTCTCTTCGACCACTTTGCGCGTCTCGGAGAAATCCGGCGAGATGCTCGACAAACTCGTGCCCGATATCCAGCGCACCGCCGAACTGGTGCAGGAGATTACCGCGGCCAGCAAAGAGCAAGACACCGGCGCGGAGCAGATCAACAAGGCGCTACAGCAATTGGAGCGGGTAATTCAGCAGAACGCCTCCGCCTCCGAGGAGATGGCCTCCACTACTGAAGAGTTGACCGGCCAGGCCGATCAGTTAGTCAGCGCGCTGGCCTTCTTCCGCACCGGCGACGAGGACCGGGTCGCGGCGCACCGGCCGGCGCATCAGCAAGCTGCGCGGCCTGCCGCTGCTGCTCGGCCACCGGCACATGCGGCAGCGAGGCCCACAACCGGCAGGAGTGGCATCAATCTAAAACTCAAAGACAAGGCCGACGATCTCGATTCCGAGTTTGAACGCTATTAGCACGAAATGAATAAGCGCCAGCTCTTCGAGCAAGACGCACGAAGAGCTGGCGGCTGGCCGCGACGAATTGACCGGAAGGCGCTCTTTTTTGAACAGCGCCTCTCCGTATCCACCAGGAGTTCATTATGAGCGTGAAAGAAATAACCGATACCCGGCAGTATCTGACCTTTAAGCTCGGCAACGAAGTCTTTGCCACCGATGTCGCCAAGGTGCGCGAGGTGCTGGACCTGACCACCATCACCTCCATCCCGCGTACGCCGGATTTTATGGCTGGAGTGATCAACCTGCGCGGCAGCGTTGTGCCGGTCGTCGATCTCCGCCTTTGCTTTGAGATGTCTAAGACCGAGAGCACCCGCAACACCTGTATTGTCGTTGTTGAAGTCCTGCTGGACAACGAATCCACGGTAATCGGCGCACTGGCCGATTCAGTCGAAGAGGTTATCGACCTGGAGCCGGATCAGATTCAACCCGCGCCCAGGATCGGCACGCAGGTTCGCACCGACTTCATCAAAGGCATGGGCAAGCGCGAATCGCAATTCATCATGATTCTGGATATTGACCGCGTCTTCTCCGCAGAGGAGCTGGCCTCGGTCCGCACGCCGGAGACAACCGGCCGTACCCTGCTTGAGGTGGCCGCATGACGACCCCCGCGGGGCGCCACGCGCTCCCCGCTTCCGCCGCGCATGGGCACTCCCGCCCGCCCATGCACGCGCAAGATGACCAGCTCTCCACTCGGGACTATGCCCGACTGTGCGAGCTGATCTACAGCCAGGCCGGCATCCATCTCAATGAGGACAAGCGGACGATGGTCGAGGCCCGCGTAAAACGCCGCCTGAAGAACCTTCATCTCACTTCTTACCACGAGTATTGCAACTATCTTTTCAGCCAAAAAGGCCATAAAGAAGAGATGGTTCACTTCATCGATGTCGTCACAACCAACAAGACGGATTTTTTTCGTGAGCCGCGGCATTTTGAATTCCTGACCCAGAAGGCTTTGCCGGATCTCATCGCCCAGGCCCAGTACGGCCGGCCAATGCTCATCTGGAGCGCTGGCTGCTCGACCGGAGAAGAGCCGTACACCATGGCGATTGTTCTCAGCGAATATGCCGCTACCCATCCCGGCTTTCGCTTCCGCATTCTGGCCACCGACATCTGCACCACCGTGTTGGAGAAGGCACAGGCCGGCGTCTACACAACGGATGTTGTAGCGCCGGTGCCGCCCTCGCTGCGCACCAAGTACTTTATGCGCAGCCGTGACCGCGCCTCGGACCGCATGCGTGTGGTCCCCGAGCTGCGCGAGACGATCGACTTTCGCCGCCTCAACTTCATGGACAATGAGTACGGCCTCGCTTCCAAGGCAGATGCCATCTTCTGCCGCAATGTCATCATCTACTTTGACCGGCCTACGCAGCAGCGCATTCTGGGCAGGCTTGCCGGTAATCTGGTTCCCAACGGGTATATGTTCGTCGGCCATTCCGAGACTCTTCACGATATGAATCTCCCTTTGACGCCTGTGGCGCCGGCGACTTACAGGAGAGTCGATGCCCGTCTATGACGAAGAGCTGGCAGAGCTATATGTCCTTCCCGGCGAGTCGCATCTGGTCTATCAGCCGACTGTCGTCCGGACGCTGCTTGGCTCCTGCGTCGGAGTAACATTTCGTTGTTCCCGTCTTGGCATCGGCGCTCTCTGCCATCCCATGTTGCCGCGCGCGCCGAAAGTGCCCGCGCACATCAAACCAAATCTCTCCGACTGCCGCCGCTACGTTGACTTCGCCATCCATGACCTGATCCGCCAGTTTGAGGAACACGGCGCGCACCGGCCAGAGATCGAGGTCAAGCTCTTTGGCGGAGCCGACGTGCTGATCGTCAATAATCCAGATGAATCCAGGCCAACCGTCGGCAGGATGAATGTTGAAATGGCGGTAAAAGTTCTCAAAGAAGAGGGGTTTCGCGTGCTGGCCTCTTGCCTCGGCGGCAATACCGGCTATCACATCCAGTTTTACACCCATACCGGCGAGGTGCTCTTGCGCCGTCTTCGCTGAGGCGGCGTTCCTGATTGCGCGCGGAGGGTGAAGATTACCAGACGCAAACTGCCGATGAAGATTCATGGAGTCAACTGCACAATGGCCAAACCCAGAATTCGCGTTTTGATTGTCGATGATTCCGCTGTCGTCCGCCAGACTCTACGCGATGTCCTCTCTGGCGATCCGGAGATTGAGGTTATCGGCACAGCTGGCGATCCCTTCGTCGCCGCTGATCGCATGGCGGAGGATATCCCGGATGTCATCACCCTGGACATCGAGATGCCGCGCATGGATGGACTCACCTTCCTCAAAAAGATCATGAGCCAGCATCCGATTCCAGTCGTCATCTGCTCCTCGCTCGCTGAGGAGGGCGCGCAAAGCACATTGCGGGCGTTGGACTACGGAGCAGTGGACATCATCACCAAGCCCAAGCTGGGCACCAAGCAATTTCTCGAAGATTCCCGCAGCACCATCTGCGATGTGGTCAAGGCTGCCGCTTTGGCCCGGCTCGGCGGGCCGCGCCCCAGCCACACTGTCGAACCCAAGCTCACCGCCGATGCGATTCTCTCCCCTGCTACCCATGCGATGGTCGAGACCACTGAGAAAGTCGTAATGATCGGCGCGTCAACCGGCGGAACCGAAGCGCTGAAGACCGTACTTGAAACCCTCCCGCCGGATACTCCCGGGATTGTCATCGTGCAGCACATGCCCGAGCTGTTTACCCGGGCCTTCGCCAATCGCCTCGACGGGCTCTGCCAGATCACCGTCAAGGAGGCCGAAAATAACGACACTGTCCTGCGCGGTCGTGCCTTGATCGCCCCCGGCAATCACCATCTACTGCTCAAGCGCAGCGGCGCGCGCTATTACGTCGAAGTCAAAGACGGGCCGCTGGTCTGCCGCCACCGTCCGTCAGTCGATGTTTTGTTCCGCTCCGCCGCCCGGTACGCCGGGCAGAACGCGGTCGGGGTCATCCTCACCGGCATGGGCGACGACGGTGCACGGGGGATGCTGGAGATGAAACAGGCCGGCGCAAAAACCATCGCCCAGGACGAAGCCACCAGCATCGTCTTCGGCATGCCAAAAGAGGCCATCAAAGCCGGAGGTGTAGATAAGGTCATGCCCCTGCAAGCCGTTGCCGGCGCGATGCTGTCCTATGCCCGCTGACTAGCGCAGCGTTCGCCCTGTCAGTGTGCATTGCCGCTCTTGCAGGCTGGCGGCTGGTAAATGCCATTCTGCATTGCCTCAAGGAGGTATGCACGCGCCTGCTGATTGTATGCGTCTGCAATCGCACGGTCGTCGGTCAATAGACTTCGCGGTCCCGGCGCGCCGTCATCCTCAGGTGCGGATTTATCTTCAAACGCAGCCATCGAATGCTCCAGCTTCCGGTTGCGCCCGTTGATCTGCGTCCAGCCGTAGAGATCCATGAATGCAGAGAAAGCAAACGCGGCCAGGAGCGAACACAGGAAGAGGTCATTGTGGAATAGCTCGGCGCGGCGATGCTGCAAAAACTCCTCGACAACTGCAAACCATGCGAAGATCAGCAGCAAGGAGGAGTAAGCCATATAGCGTGTATGCAGGCTGTACGCTACGCCAAAATCCGAACGCAATGCGGCCACGCCAGCTGCTGTGAGCAACAGAAACAGAACACAGTAAGAGATGATCGGGTTTCTACGGTAGTATCCGCGGCGCGCCATGTTGAGAAAGAAGATGCAGAGAGCTACGCCCAGCACTATACTGCCCGCTGCAAATGGAACACCGCCCGCGCTGCCAATCACGGAGAGAGCAAACAGTGGATTGAGCCGCGTCACGGTTGTGAAAACTGAGTCATGCATGCGCGACTGCGAGGACTGCACATTGTAGTGGTGCGCGTATAGCAGCAGCGATCCGGCAGAGGCCGCCAGCCAGCAGGTGACGCCGGCCCAGCGCCTGTTCATCCCCAGGATCAGCAGACCGATAGGAATCAGAAGTACGCCGTTGCCGTCAGAAAAAATGGCCAGCGCCAGTAGCCCGAGTGCAGCAACAAGCTGGCTCCACCCGCCTTTTGCCAGCAGATAAATTGCACTGAATGCGAAGAAGAGAACGGCAACATGCTGGAGCGCGGAGGCAGCCCAGTTCAGATTTTCTGCCTCTTGCAGTTGAAACAGAAGCAAGGACACGGGAACAAAATACATCAGCCTTGATACCAACTCCTTGTGTCCCGGTAAAAACAGCTTCCACAACAGAATCCCAAGCAAGAGCACAAATGAATTGCCAATTGCAGAGAGTATCCGAAAGTCGATATGCCCGCAGGCTCTGTACTGCAACCAAACGACAGCCTGCATAACGTAGAGCTTGTACTCGTTGTGCTGGGACGTGAGCAGATACCCAAGCTGGCCCAGAATGCCTTTCTGGTGCATTGATTGATTCACGAATCCAAGGATGGCTTCATAGTCATCAATAATCGGCAGATTTACCGCTGTATGAAAGAGAATAGTGTAGAAAAACACAGGCGGCAGAATGACCAGCAGGGCGGCCATGCCTAGCTGCCGGTGATTCATCAGCCATTGCCATAGGATGATTCCATTGTGCTCTCCGGCCTTCTGCTGCGCATCCTCTTCTTGCCCGGTTGTCATTCAGCCTTCCCAATCTTTGCCAGAGGCCCATCTCATCAACAGGCTAGCAGTTTGGCGCAACAGTCATTGTCCCCGATCCGTACCTTCAGTTCTGGCGCACGTACCCGAATGCGCCCGCCTTTCCGAACAAACCCATTGGCGCGATTTAAAGCTGCTTTCACTTTACTTCTCGTTGGTTAGTCCGCGAATGATCTCCATTTCGCGCTCCCGGTACGGCGTCCCATCTGGATGGAAAATATCGTGAAACCACACCGGCGGCTGGTCCTTCACATACGGGTGCTGCCAGGACTCCCACGGCAGATAGGTCTGGCTTTTACCTGCCACCAGCCCCCAGTTAATCGCGCCGACGCGATAGCGATGCGCAATCGGCAATATCGTATCAAAAGTACTTCCCGCCGCGCGCGCCATATATTCGGTACAAATCAACGGTCGATGGAACTGCAGCAGCAGCTTCACGTGGGCTTCAAAATCCTCCGGCCAACCGTAGTTGTGAAAGCTGATCACATCCGACTGCGTGATCTGCACCCGCGCCATCGGCGACATTTTCTCCAGTGAACTCCAATCCCCCTGCCAAACGCCACTCGTCAGCGGCTGTGTTGGATGCTGCGTGCGAGCCCACTGAAAAACCTGCGGCAGCAGCGCCAAAATAATCTCGCTCTTGCTGCGCGGATCTCCCGCTGCGTAGCTTGAATCATTGCCGTTGTCCGGCTCATTCCACAGATCCCAGGCCAGAATCCGAGGATCGCCCGCAAACGCCCCCACCACGCCTTTTACATAGCTCTCCAAGCGCGGATACTGCGTTGGATCTTCGAGAATTTCCGTTCCCGGCGCTTGCACCCAACCTGAGTTATGCACTCCCGGTACCGGCGCGTGCTGCGGCCCCAGTTTTGGGTGCGGGTCCCAGCAAGAATCGAAGAGTACAAAAATGGGTCGGATATGATGTCGCGAGGCAATCGTCAAAAACTGGTCAATCCGCTGAGTAAACCCCTTCGGATCCTGTTCCCAGACCAGGTTGTGCAGGAACACCCGCATCGTGTTCATGCCGATCCCCTCGGCCCAGCCCAGTTCACGATCAATTGTGACCGGATCAAAGCTGTCGGCCTGCCACATCTCCAACTCGTTGATCGCTGTCGAGGGCAGAAAATCCGCCCCCACTGGCCACGGCTGGTGTGCATACCAGTCGTTGGCCTGTGCTTCCGTCCAGCGCTCGGCAGCGGCTCGCCCGATTGTAGAGACAATCGGCCCCTGCGCCACAGCAACTGCCATCAGCCCAACCAGGCCCGCACAAATCACAAATCTAAAAATCAGGCTCCTGCTCACCATCACTTGCCCTCTCGATGCGAAGCGATAGTGTACCGCGCCAGTGCCGGCAGCGTCGCGCTTCTGAATTTCACCGCGCCGTCCGCGGTTCTTCACTCCCCTGCCAACTGCTCCAGCAAGGTGTCGAAATCCTCCAGCCGCGCATACTCAATAATCACCTTGCCGCGGCCGTTATTATCTTCGATCCGCACTTTCAGTCCCAGCGCGCGTTGCAGACGGTTCTGCGCCTCCAGCACATTGGGATCAACTGTCGGCTCGGGCTTGGGTTCTTTCTTGGCCACCCGCTCCGGGTGCAGAATTCCGGCTACATAATTCTCTGTCTGGCGAACATTAAACGAAAGAGCGCCCACCTTTTGGGCTGCCTTCTCGATCGCCTCGGCACTGTCCAGCGCCAGAAGCGCGCGGGCATGGCCAAAGCTCAACTCTCCGGCCTCCACTCGCGTCTGCACAGTCACAGGTAACCTTAATAAACGCAAGAAGTTAGCGACACTGGCCCGGTCCTTGCCGGTGCGCACCGCCATCTGCTCCTGGGTCATGTGGAACTCGCGGCCCAGCCGCTCAAAGGCCCGCGCCTGCTCCATCGGATTCAGATCCGCGCGTTGCAGATTTTCGACGATGGTGATCTCCATCGCCTGCTCGTCGCTCACCTGGCGCAAAATCGCCGGAATCGTCGTCTTGCCTGCCTGCTTTGAGGCCTGCCAGCGCCGCTCGCCGGCAATCAGCTGGTAGCGGCCATTGGCCTGGGGGCGCACCAGAATCGGCTGCACGACTCCGTTCGCCGTGATCGAGGCGGCCAGCTCCGAGAGCTGCTCCTCGTTCATATTCGAGCGCGTCTGAAAGGGGTTGCGGTCGATCAGCTCGACGGGGATTTCGCGGGGTTTGCCGCCTTCATTCTCAACAGGGTTGGCGGCGGCTGGTGCGGCAGGGGCCTGTACGCGCGGCAGCAGGGAATCCAGTCCCTTGCCCAGGGCGCGACGTTTGGGATCAGCTACAATTGTCATTCTAAATTCCTCAATCAAAAACACTTGATCGATATTTTCGGTCTTGAGCCAGGAGAACCATTGCACGGAGAGAGTCAAGCTCTTCATTCAATACATGTTCTATCCAGTATGGATAGTGCATTCCGTGCAACACTCCGTTTCAAAACCTCCAAAATGATCGAGAAGTGCCGCAAAATGGGCCGCAAAGAGCAGCCGAACAAAACAAAACCCAAGGTAAAGGGTGCGCAAGCACCTTAAGACTGCAATCGGGGATCGGCTGCGTGAGCTTCAGCCATTGCCAGATCCCGAGCCTTGGCTCGCGGACTCTTTATGTGGTTGCGCTCCAGAAATTCTCCTGCCAGCTCGAAGTAGGCCTCGGTGCCCCGCGACCGCGCATCATAGAGCGCGACGGGTTTGCCGTGACTCGGCGCCTCGGCCAGCCGCACATTGCGCGGAATCACAGTCTTGTACAGACGATCCTTGAAATAGGCCCGCAAGGTCTCGGTTACCTGCTGCGCCAGATTCGTGCGATCGTCATACATCGTCAGCAGGACACCCTCGATCACCAGTTCCGGATTGTACGCCGCCCGCACTCGCTCCAGGGTCGAGATCAGCTCACTGACGCCTTCGAGCGCAAAGTACTCCGCCTGCATGGGGACAATCAGGGAGTCGGCAGCAGCCAGCGCATTCAGTGTCAGCAGGTCTAGCGCCGGCGGGCAATCCAGAATCACCAGGTCGTATTCGCCGCGCACCGGCTCCAATGCCCGCCGCAGATACAACGCCCGATCATCCACATTGGCCAGCTCGATATTCGCGCCGGTCAGGTTCTTCGATCCCGGCAGCAGCCGCAGGCACTCAATCTCCGTGGGCAGGATTACCTGCTCAGCCGGAGCGTCGGCCATCAGAGCGTCATAGATGGAGCGGCGGTTGTCGTCGCGCTGAAAGCCAAGGCCGGAGGAACAGTTGGCCTGCGGATCGCAATCGACGAGAAGAGTCTTCAACCCCTCCAGCGCGAGACAGGCTGCCAGGTTGATGGCCGTAGTGGTCTTCCCGACTCCGCCTTTTTGGTTGACCACTCCGAGTATCTTGCCCATTTGTCTAACTGACCTCTACTGAACTTTCTTTCTTGAAAGGCCGTAACCAGACGGCCGACTGAAACCAATTCTTGCGGCATTGTGCCAGGGCGCGGACTTCAGCCGCGCCGTAAATTCTACGAGTTGAACCTGGGGGCAAGAAACTCCAGAGGGACAATCGATCTGGAGGGATGCTAGGGATGATCCCCGGCAAATAAATCAATTGCATCTGCCTGAGCTGGAGGTTTGGGTCTTTGCCCATCCGTCCATCCCCGGGGCATTCCGCTTCACATCTGTCTCGTTCGGAACTTCATTCAGACTATCGGGAAGCAGCGATTCACGAAAGCAGAATCCGCCTGTGGAGAAAACCGCCAACCTGTGGAAAGGCGCCGGTGGAGCTTTTTGTAAATTGCCTCCAACCTCTTGCAGCACAGGAGCTTCCGGACGTTCGCCTGAACCGCATTTCGACAGGGGTCAAAACAGCCGAGCGGTGGAAAACTTTGGTAAATATTCCAGATTTTGCTGCACTTTCCGGGAGAGAAAATCGCCGTTTGGGGGTCTGTTCCATTCTGGCTCCGGTTCTAATATGGGCGGGGGTGAGAAGTGTTTCACGTGGAACATTTGCCGTTTTGGGAAGAGCTTCACACTGATTCCCACTCCTGTTCCACGTGGAACAGGAGCGGGTATTAGGTTTCGGAGACCTGAGTAAGCCCTTGTGATTGACCTTATGAAACAACATTCAAAAGGAAAGCGTTGGGTTTTGGTAGGATGGGTTTCGACCGGAAAGCGGACATAGGGAGACCCTGAAATGAGTAAACTAATTTCAAGCATCTTTCTGGTGATCACTACATCGCCGACCATGCTCCTCTCACAAGCGACAAACCACCCATCGTATACACCCCCCTGCTCCCAGTCTGCTCTCGACATTTATGTTCTCCCGCCGGCTACATCTTCCCCGGTTCCGAACCGTCATGTTGTCCCCGTCGAAATCGAGAACATCAGCACTGAGGCATGCGCCCTTGACAACCCTAAATTAGAGTTAATTCCAAAGCTTAGCAATAAAGATGACGTCGACCCAACTGAATTCCACGCAGACGGTGGCGCCTTTCCTGCATTTGGGGGTCAAATAAAACTTTCGCCGGGTGGTTGGGTTCACCTAATTGTCGCTTGGGAGTCACAGAGACTCTCCTATTTACCGTGCTACGACCATTTCGGATTTAAACTGAACCTTACACCACTATCACGAGGCTCAACGCCTTTTATTCCACCGACAGTTGAAGTCCGAGGTCTGATCATGCGCTCCTGTGCAGAGCCCCATGTGTCGAACTACTCCGAAGGCCGATTCGCGCTTGATTCTGTCCTGCTCACCAGATGGCTAAATTGGTCTAAGTTCATCGCCGGGCCAGCGGTCACCTTTCCAACCCTTACAACCTCTGAAATGATTCACGAATCGTCTGAATTCCTCCTCGGAGACACCGTCAATCGAATCCTGCTCGGGACGAACTTCATGCTTACGATCAAGCTTCCCCCGCTCTCAGATAACGGTTGTGACTATCGGATGATGTGCAAGCGTGATTCCGACGGCTCTACAGTAATTACGATCCAGAACTGTCCCGATACCGTGAATCCCTTGGAAGTAAGACAGCCGAATTTCCGAGGGACGGATCTCATGTGGGAAGAACTCAGTTGGATCGATATGATGCCAAAGCACACCGGCAAAGTAACCTATGATCTGATCGCAAATACACATAAACTCCCGGAGATTTCCCCAGCAGCTGCGCATATTACATACGAGGTCCACGACCCAACCCCACCGGCCCAAGCTTCCGCTATTGACACAAATCCCGAATGTGCGAGCGATCAACTCCAAATCATCGCTTTACCACCGCTCATTGATGAACCTGGCAGAGGACTACGTGCATATGAGGCAACAAACTTATCCAGCAAAGCTTGCTTCCTGGCTGGATTGCCGAAGATACGGTGGTATTATCCGCGAACTGTCTGTCCGAATTGTAAGAATGATCTCTTCACCGTAAGGCCAAACGGGAGAATAGACCTGATGCCCGATCAGTCCGCTCATTTTCTTGCAGCAAGGACCGAAGTCAAAGATATCGGAGCAACTAAATGGCCTTACTGCCAGAAAGTTCCAACCATTAAGCTTGAGTTTCCCGGCGCATCCAAACCGGCTGACCTCCCCTTCGACGGATGCGCTTCCGGTACTCTCGACGTAAGCACATGGAGAGAAGGAAAGTTTGACAATGACCCAATGAATCGTCGGTGGGCGCAGACGCACCCAGCCAGCTCGGATCCAAGTGCACCGGTTCCACCAGATTGCAATAAACCGGAACTTCTATCCAAGGGCCGACCCGTCATGCTGCCAATGGGAAAGGATCTTGCTTTCGGTTTATCACTTTCAAATCACGAATTCTCTGCGGGTGATCCGATTACGCTTCACATTTGGGTAGACAATACTAGCGGAGCATCAGTAGGCGTGATGACCTGCATGGGACTGGACTACTTCAAGACCACCGGATTCGACCTGTACGATTCATATGGTCATCGGATCCTGCGCCGCGCGGAAGCGAAGGCGCTGGAGCAATGCAAGGCTGATCCTCTCCTTGTTCAAATCGGCGGTTGGAGCTGCACGAGGAACTTTCCCATCAACATCCCGGCCAAGACCTGCGTAACTAGAGATGATTATGACTTCACGGCGAGCTTGACGGATGAGTACGATCTACCACCTGGAAAGTACACTCTCCAACCGCATCATAATAACGGTCTAGGAGAAGATGCCTGCAAGCCACCGGAAGAGCTGCCATTTCACCCCGCTCCAGGAGCAGACCTGACATTCTCAGTCACCCAGCCTTAGCGCCATATCGATAATAAACAACATAGAATCAATGGTTTCCGAGAGACTGTCTCACCGTACTACTGAACCAGTAAGGCAGTATTTTCCAACTAAATACCCCATAATCAACAGCTTACAGAATGAGAAGAATCTAACATACTGGCCCAGTAAAACCGTAGCACTGTATCACCCCGGATACGCGCCGGTAATGTAGCCTTCGAGGGCCTGGATGGTCTGAGCCTGGCCGGAGATGACCCACTTCACCAGATCGCCGATGGAGACGAGTCCGATGACCACCTCGTCACGCAGGACTGGGAGGTGGCGGACGCGGTGCTGGGTCATCAACGCCAGGCACTCGTCGACGGTATGCAGCGCGGTGACGAAGTGAACCGGGGTGGTCATGATCTCGCGGACCAGGGTTTGCTGCGAGGGGTGGCCCATCAGGATGCCTTTGCGGGCGTAGTCCCGCTCGGTAAGGATGCCGACGAGGCGCTGATTGGCAAGGACGATCAGCGCACCGATGTCGTACTCGGCCATCATCTCAATGGCCTCGTAGACCGACTGGTCAGGG
>Ga0181534_10000892_pt1 | contig 20503 bp, 12 predicted proteins | sample PEATcosm2014_Bin_37_FD_119758 | JGI IMG/M metagenome (GOLD analysis project Ga0181534, IMG submission 119758) | Peatland microbial communities from MTU Mesocosm Facility, Houghton, MI, USA - PEATcosm2014_Bin17_10_metaG | ecosystem: Environmental > Terrestrial > Soil > Wetlands > Peat | place... | reverse complement strand
GCGGGTGTATTGGAAAGCGGGCGACCCCACCGGAGCCACGCGGACATGGCAGCACGTCATGGACGAAATCCCCAAGCTCAAGACCGGCGAAACTCGCCACCGCTGGCTTACCGCCATCAAGGACAAGGCGTTTGATTCCATCCGCAACATGGTCGTGCTGGAAACCCAAGCCGAGCATTTTATGAAAGTGCTGGAAAGCGGCTCGGTGTCCACGAACATCTATTTGCGCCGGGTTTCCAACTTCGCTTTGGACATGAACTGGCTGCCGTGGCCGGTGCTGCCCAAGAAACGCTGGCCAGCCTTCAAGTTCAAGGAAAAGCGCGGCATCACCTTGAAGGAGCATCAAGCCATCGTTGCCCGCGAGTTGAACCTTGAACGCCGTGCGTTCTATCAACTAGCCTGGCACCTGGGCGCATCGCAATCCGATCTGGCGTTTATCGAAGCCGAAAACGTGGATTGGGAAAGCCACGTCATCAGCTACAAGCGCATGAAAACCGGCACGATTGCCATTATGCGCATGGATGAAGACATGGAGGAAATCTTGCGGGACTTGCCGGGCAATGGCCCGCTGTTTCCCTATCTGCGGACGGTTCGCGCGGGCGACCGCGCCACGGAGTTCAAGCAACGCTGTGTTGGCCTTGGCATCAAAGGCGTGTCGCTGCACAGCTACCGTTACGCATGGGCGGAACGGGCAAAGACCGCCGGTTATCCCGAACGGTTCGCGCAGGAAGCCCTCGGCCACAACAGCAAGGCCGTTCATCGCGCTTATTCGCGCAAGGCCAAGGTGGAGTTGCCGTCGCTGGGTGAATACGAGCGGCAGCGGAAACTGTCCGCCAATGGCAACCACGTTGAGCCAGCGGCACAAATCGTCACTGCATAAGGAGGCCACCATGCAATCTTGGCAAATCAAAGCATTGGAACTGGAAGCGTCGGGATTGAAGCAGCTCGACGGATTCATTCACGAACACGCCCTTGGCTTTTTTATCGGAGCCATCGGCCTCTTGCTGGCTGTGTTGACGTGGGTATTGAGCGGTGCATTGCGACGAAAGGGAGGAAAACTCATGTCCTGCGTCCGGCCAGCGATTGTCATTCGCTTGTCGGGACCGCCGCCGCCCCCGGACACGTTCGACCCGTTTCCACCGCCGCACCATCCGGTGTATGACGATCATCGTGATGATTATGAGGAATGATCTCGATAGCCGCCGTATAAACGACAAGGCGCGGGCGGATGATGTTCCGCCCGCGCCTTGTATTTTGTCTCAATCAATCTTCCGCATGGGCATTTTGGGTTTGCAGCCGCGACGGTTGCCGTTTGTCCGTCGAATCTTGCTTCCGGGCATTTTTGCTCCGCCAGTATTCCTGAAGCGCGTCGGATACCTTGCCGTGCCATTTTTCGTCACGTCTCAAGTCATCCAGTGTCGCCGTTAAAAAATGTTTGGGGCCATTGGGCGCTGGATGTCCCAACGGCTTCAACAATCCTCTGGCTACCAGAATGGGAATTTCATGCGGGGAAAGACCGAGCCTGCCCGCCGCCTCTTCTGCCGTCAGCCGTTGCGGAGGATTTCTTAAATTCAAAAGACGTTCGATGTCTTCATTCATACGTCCTCCTTAAATGCTCATGCCCCGGTTGTGGCCTTGCTTGTTTGAATTTGAATGCCCCTCCGATGGCGTCTGCGAAATCGTTTCCTCATCCGAGACCGCCAACCGGCAACGCTCCGAAATCGCCGCCACCAAACGCGCCGGGCGATGCTCTTGAAATTGTCCCCAAATCACCCGCTGCGCCGTGGCGACCTCATTGCTCGCCATAAATTCCAGTGTGTGTCTCGCATTGGCATTGAATGCCGCCGCTAGTTCGAGCGGATCATTTCTTTCCAGCAAAATCTCCGCGATGCCGTTGGCTTTGGCGTAAGGCACATTGTCGCGGAATCGTTCAATCGCCGCGAAGTCATTTTGCTTCTGACAAAGCAAAATGTTGCTTGGGCCGAGGTTTAACAAAGTTGAACGCACCTGCCAGACACCGAGCTTTGAAGTGCAAATTTCCTTTTCGGGCGAGGCCACGACCGCCGCCGGTTTTTCCAACTGCTTTCGCAATACACCCAATGATTCAAATTCGGGGGCGATGACGCTGAAAGCCGCGCGGTAGCCCCTCATTTCGGAATCGGTGAAACGCCGGAAATCACCGGGAACATTGTATTCCTGACGTTCACCATCGCGCATCAATCCGCCACCTAAAGATTCTCGTTTGATGCCCAAGCGGGCGTCAGACAAAACCGTTTCCGGTTTGTCTGGTGGAATGGCCAGCGAATAAATTGACAGTTTGGAGAGCCGTTCCAGTTCGCTGATGGGAATGGCCATTTCACCCGTCCACAGCCTTGTGGCGATGATGTCGCCCGCTTGAATGCGCGAGAGCAGGCTGAATTCGTGAATACCCAAGGCAGACGCGCTTTTACCAATCGTCAGCGCGTCAGACTCCGACACGTCATTTTTTATTTGCATAATTTTCCTTTGGTTTTTTAGACCAAGTTTAGCCACAACCAGAAATGAAGGTTGTAATGAATTCGTTACAACTTTCGATTTCCTTTCATGGCCAGCGGGACGCCCCCTGCCGTCAGGCAGCGTCAGCCGTTGCCTGCAATTTATTTCCACGCGCAACCGTGTCAACCAGCATTTGCTTCCCGATAGAGAAACCCCAGGTGTCAGACCGGATGATGGCACAGTCGTTCGAGCAAATTGCGCCCTCCGGGGCGCAATCGAAAAAGACGATGACGCTTTCATCCGGCAAGTCTGACAGAATAAACGGCAAGGTTTGCGCAATGATTGCACAAAATGAATTTTCTTTTTGGTTATTCTGAATGATTTTCAAATGGCGGGATTTGGAAGAATCCGCGACCAACGCGCGTTCCGCTGCGGCTTCACGCGCGCTCGTCGCGGACGAAAATGGAAAACGCAGTCGCGTTGTGCTTCCGTCAGCGGCACGGCGGCGGTCGTTGCGCTTCGGCTTCGTTCCAGCCGTCTCTCCGCCTACGCTCCACTTAACCGCGCGCCGAACCGCTGACCGAAGCAGTCTGTTATTTTTCACCATGCAGCCAGGCGACGGAAACTTTCAAACATTTGGCAATGGCCGCAACTTCGTAATCCATCAAATAGCGTTCCTGCCGCTCAATGCGCGAAATGGCAGTTTGGTCTAAAACGATGCCTTTGACAGCCAAGCGGCCAGCCAAATCGTCTTGCGAAACCGGCGGCTTGCATTTCGAGCGCGCTTCCCGAATCCGCCTGCCGATGATGTTCCGTCGCGGCAATTGATGAGTTTTTTTCAAAATATATGAACTATGCGGAATTCACATATTGACATTTACTTGAAAAGCGGCTTTTAATTATGTGGACTTAACATACTACGATGAATGACGCGCAAATCACCGAAGCGGCAAAACCGAGAATTTTGATTGTCGAAGACCAAATGCCGGTGGCCATGATGATGACTTTTTTGTTCGCGCGCGCCGGATGCGAAACGGAAGTGGCAACAACCGGCGCAAACGCAATGCAAAAGGCGCAAGATGGCAACTTCGATTTGATTACGCTCGACGCAGATTTACCGGGGGGCATCAGCGGTTTTGAAGTCTGCCGCCGCTTGAAGGAAAATCCATTTTTCCAGACGCCGATTGTGTTTGTGAGCGGCCGTTGCTGCATTGAAGACCAACAGCACGGCCTTGAGCTTGGCGCGGCGGATTACATTATCAAACCGTTTGACGCATCCGATTTTGTTTCACGTATTCTTTCGCACATCAACCCCACGACTGTCCATGCGTAGCCGCAGACACGATTATTTGACTTTGACCCGGTTGCGTGACAGCCGCATCCGAAAGGCCGGCCCCAATTTTTTGATGCTCACGTTGGAAGGGAAAAGCGCGTCTGTCGTCGTTCCCAAAACCTTCGCCAAAATAAAAAGCTCACCGTCAGGGACACGACGTTGCCGGGTTTCCAGTTTTGCGAGTGACTCCCGGCTGACATCCCAACCGAAGACCTGCAACTTTGCGGACAAATCCTCCTGCGTCCAACCTTTGCGGTCGCGCAATTCCCGGACTTGCGTCCCGATCAGATTCAGCGGTAATGAGGCTTTTTCGATGCTGGCAACGGTAGCAGTGCCATGCGAACAAATTGTTCGATTCAGGTCACAAATAGGGCTTGTCTAAATGAAAGCGTTCAGGCAAGTTAGCCGCAGACCTTAAACGGCGGGTGCATGAAAATCATCACCAACGCAGAGTGTCCCGGTTTTTTCAGTCGAATCGGAGAGGCGGGCTGTCGTTTGACTTCGTTCCGAATTTCGCGCCTCAACTGTCATCCCAAATTTCTTTTGAGAAACAGCAAATGGCGCGACGCTACGTTATTCAGCAGGCATCAACCGTTTGTAGGGACACCCAAGGCCCAACTGGATTCTAAAGGCGGTCGTGACCAAAATGTTGATTTCTCCGGCCTCGATTTTTTGCAGATTGCGGGTGGCAATTTCAGCACGTTCGGCCAATTCGTCTTGCGTCAATTTTTTGCGCACACGTTCCCGGCGCACGTTCGCGCCCAAGACCTTGATTCGCTTCCATTCTTTCTTGGAAATGGCCACGACATATTACATCGCTTTTGCAGTGGAAATATGAACGATACATACATCGTGAAAAGATTTCGGATTTTTCTTGCCAACACCTGCGTGGAGCGGTGCAATCGTCGTGTCTTGGCATCAAACAGCGAATTGACTTGTAAAGTGATTGGCCATTTGGAAAATAAATGTGCGCCAACGAGAGCATTAGCAACCCGATTGCTTGAAATGAAAGTTTCTCAAAAGGGAATTCCGCCCTTACCGGCAACGCCCCTTCAAAGGCGGCAGGAGAGCTGTTGCTTCCACCTTGAGCGCTCTGGCCAGAACCACCAATTCGGAATCCGTGACGCAACGAAGCTGCGCTTCAATTTTCGAGAGCGTGCCGCGACTCAAATCCCAACCGAGGATCGAACAGCGCGCGGCGAACATTGCTTGCGTCATTTCCTGCTGATAACGCAGCTTTCTGATTTGCGGGCCGACAATGTTTTGCGGTTTAGTCATGCTCCAAAAATGGAGCTTGACACTACGTTGACGGAGGAACTGAATTGCTCCGTTTTTGGAGCTATCTGTTCAACGGCAACGGCACAACGAAAGAGACTGGGCCGCGCGACAGGGCAGCGAAAACAAGTCATCGGGAAAGGCGCAGGCAAAATGAAACATTTTGAAAATCCCCCAACTGATATTTACCCGATTGTCACTGGCGCGTCATTTGCGCGCCTCAAAAACAAACAACACTGAATACAAATCTTATGAAAACCCTCAAAAAACACCGGCTCACGTTTTTCGGCATTTTCGGCAGCGGACTGATTGTTGTTGCCGTTACGCTTACCGCCCTGTCACAGACCGCCCCGGTCTTGACCATCACGCCATTGGGGACGAACCAATTTTCCATCAACTTCACCAACAATGGCAGCACCTATGATTTGCAGGGGACACCAGTTTTGGCCAACCCAGCCTACCCGTGGACATGGGCGGCTACCGGCATCCCCGGCCAGAGCAATTTTGTTGTCACCGGCGTTTATGACACGGGATTCTACCGGGCGATTTTGGATACGAACAGCGTCCCCCTTTGGGAAGCGGCTGACCCAAACAACCCGTCACTTGGTCCGCTAACCATATACATAGACAACCCTGCGAACGGCTCCACTTTGAATTAACCCTATTCAGAATTTGTTTATGCAAACAAAACGCCTCGTTCACTTTTTTATTTTCATGTTGGGTGTTGCCATTGCCCACGGGCAGACAAATTTCACGACGCTCACCGTTTCAGCCGGGCAAAGGCACGCGCTCACTTTGCGCTCGGATGGGAGCGTTTGGGCTTGGGGAACCAATCAGGTTGGAGAACTCGGCTTGGGAACAAACACGCTGGCCATGTGGCCCATGCAGATTTCGAGTCTTTCCAACGTCGTTTCGATTTCTGCGGGGCCGTTTCATTCGCTGGCCGTCCAAGGCAACGGCGCAGTGTGGGCATGGGGAACCAACAATGATGGCCGCTTGGGAAACGGGACGTTCCTTACAGCCAGCAATCCCGTTCCCGTGTCGCTCATCACCAACGCCGTCATGGTCGCGGCGGGGGGAAATCATTCATTGGCTCTGCTCACCAATGGCGGTGTCATGGCGTGGGGCGCGAACTATGGGGGGCAGCTTGGGACTGGAAATACGATCTCAACCAACAAACCCGTGCAAGCGGGCAGTTTTACGAACGCCATTGCCGTCGCCGCCGGCACAAATTTTTCTTTGGCGTTGACGCGGGATGGAAGCGTTTGGGCATGGGGAACGAACAATTTCGGGCAATTGGGCTTGGGCAACACAACTTCGCAGCTTTCGCCGGTTAAAATCACTACTTTGAGCAACATTGTCCAAATCGCCGCCGGCAGTTCTCACTGTCTGGCATTGGGCAGCAATGGCGTCGTTTATGCGTGGGGCGCGAACGCGCTGGGACAACTCGGCGATGGAACAACAGTCAACGAGACTGCGCCGGAAATTGTGCCGACGTTCGGCGCAACGACAAATTTGGGGGCCGTCAAATGGATTGCCGCCGGCTACAACAGTTCCGCCGCCGTGCTGAAAACCGGGCGTCTGTTTTATTGGGGCTGGTTTGGAAACGGCACAACTAATACCTACACGACGCAGGCCAGCGAACTGAACGCCAACAGTGGAATCGTATTTCAGAATGTAACTTACGGAGACAGCTATCTGCTGGCCAGCCAGTCGGACGGCTCGACCTGGGCATGGGGATTTAATCAATACGCACAATGGGGCAATGGAAACATCTACTCCACCAACGACACATGGAATTATGATCAGGTGAATGCCGAATTCAGTTTTAGCCCCAGCCCGTATCGGCAGGTAATTCGTTTTGATTGTGGCGACCGATGGGACATGAACCTCGACACACCTTATCCCAACGACTTGGGCTACAATACTTTTGTTCTGCCGTTGGACATGGAACAGGGTATCAGGCTGGCGAATTATGGAAATAACCTGTATTCCTACGGTGCAAGCACGCCGTGGTTTCTCCGAGTCCAGAAAACGCAGCGACAGCATGTCTGGCAGCTTGTCGGCAGCACGACCAACGTAACGCGCTTTCCAGTGGACAATCCCGTAGCCGCCTTTGGCAATGATGCCGGAGGCAGCCCGCTGTATGTCGGGCAAACCTATAACTTCGGAGTTTTCGCCGGTGCGTATGATGAACGAACCGGCCAGACCAATCGGTTTCGGATTTTAGTCTATGACCGGAGCGTTTTGGCGTCGGGCGCGACAAATGTTGCGCCAACCAATATCATTACCATTGCTTTGCCCGAGCGCTCTGTAGCCGCTGACAGCAATGCGTGGTCGAGCTTTGTCACGAATGGAAATTGCGTTGTGATTCAAACCAACGGGCTGACCACAGTAGTTCGTTTCCATGAAGGCCAAAATTGGTATGGTAATTGGGGGCTTGGCTTTGATTTTCAGACTGTCAGCGGTGTGGACATGGACGGCTATATTTTCACAGAAGTAGCCGCGTCAACCAACTACTGTTATGTCCTTGAGGGCATTGGTTCGGCGGAAGTGGGAGCGAACGTCTTCACGCCGATGGGTCTTACGAATAGCACTGGATGGGCTTACCTGCCGTTGTGTGCGATGAGCTTTGACGCTTTTCCACCGCTGTTATCCCACTTTGTTGACAATCCGCATTTCATGGGAACGCCGATGCCGGCGACCTATACCGGAAGAAGTGATTTGGAGCTAAACGGGTTGACGGCAATTGTCACCAATCAAATCTGGCTCACGAACGATCCCACTTACACAAACTTAGATAATTCTCCTGAATTGAGGCGCAGCCCGATCCTCGACCAATTTGTCGCTGACATGGGGAACAACCCTTTGGCATTGGCTAATTACGTCATCAATAACATCGGGCTTACGGACCCGATGGGAAATATAGAAAGCTACAACCAAGTATCTGATTCAATTGAAGTCGGCGGCGTAAATCGCCCCGCTTTGGGAACATTTTTGGAAGGGCAGGGTTCACCCACCGAACAGTGCGCCTTGCTGGTTTATCTACTCCGAGCCGCAGGTTATCCCGCCGCGTATGTGTGGCCGACCAACAGCAATATGAAACTGATGGATACCACGGTGAGCAGGTTGTGGCAAATCAACGTCCACGGCATCATCTTCTATTCGGGCATTCCGGTTGTCACCAACAGTTTGATTACGGTTAATTATCCGTGGGTGGTCGCCAACATCGGAACCAACACGGTGCAAATTTTTCCGTGGATTAAAAATACGTCAATCGTTGAAGGTCAGAACATTTACGCATATACCCCGGCTAACTACCCTGACGCCTATTCATTTGTAAAAGCCTACGCACTCGCGAACCCGTCGCTTATGGCATTGGCGTCGCCAAATGCCGGTATCTCTACCGTCTGGCAAAAATGGCTGACAAGCGTGATCAATACCAATCAACTGCAACCCAATCTCTCACTGAATGATTTTGGAGTTGTCGCGTATAATCGCCCCAACACCTACACCAGTTGGAGCCAGTTGCCAGTGCCGGATTTTATGACGAATCAATCGCAAGTCGCGGTTGTGCATACTCTATCGGATAGTTCGATTACTTACCCGTTCCTGACAAATATGTTCGATACCATCCGCATTCAGGTCTTCAACAACACCACGAACACGGCCAATCAGATATTTGACACCGGAATGTGGCGGGCGTGTGATTTTCACAATCGAAAATTATTGCTCTATACGAACACGACCAGCACGGCAAGCCTTTGGCTGGCAGGTTATCGTCCGGGCATCACGGCTGTGACGAATTTCCAAAACTTCACCACCGGAACGAATTCATTGGACATTCAGATTGCCCAAACCAACATCGCTGGCTCCGTTACCAATTTCCAAGTTGAAATTACCTATCAGCGCCGCGACGCCACGCTTATCTCACCGGCAAATTTGTGGCTGCCGACCGCTGAAGCCATTCAGCCTGTCTTGCAGCCCACGTTCCTGACCTGCCAGAGATCAGACGTATCCGCGATTCTTCCGGGCGTGGCTCGCGTCACGCAGCCCATGCTCCAGGTGTATGCCCAAGATTACTGGAGTCTGGAGCAGCAAAAGGCCGCAAACACAAATTTTGTTCCGGCGGTGACGGCTGAAGCAGGGGACGCCGCAATGATATTAGCTTCCACTTTCTTTCAGAAAATGTGGAGCGATGACCAATTCAATCAACAAATCCATAAAGTGCATGGACTCACTTGGTTTTCGCAGGGGGTGGGAGCGCTGACGCCTCTTTCCAACGGCGGAATGGTAGTTAAATTAAATATGAATTGGTTCGTGGATTACTTGATTGGCAATGCCGAGGTTGAACAGGATGCCGGCGATTGGGGTGAAGCGACTCTCAATAACTACATAACAATGGTTCAGGCTGAAGGTTCGTCAGCCGAACATTCGGTCATCGCTTCGGTGTGGGGCGACCAAAGTCCGGTATCCGCCATCCGGCTCATCCAAATTGCGGCGCAAAATTCCATCAGCAACGGTTTCGCCATGCCGCTGGAATTGAACATTGATAACTACAAAGCCTTGGGAAATCAAACTAACACTGGCTATGGCAGCACGCTTCTGAAAAATCAAATACCGAGCCTTTGGGCGTCCGTAACCAATGTTTTTACCACGGAATGGGACTCCAATTTTGTCCGTGTTTTGATTACACCGGGACAGGTGACCAATGCCACAGGTTCATTCATTGGCATGTCAGCTTTATTCTTTGGAAATGGTCAAGCCGGTGATTTATTAAGCCAGGACCAAGCTACATTGCACGGCGGTGAGAGCGATGATATTTTCTGGGTCGGCGATTATGATTTTTATCCAACTTACGACCTGACTTACAATTTGGATTATAGCCCATCAGTCGGTTATACATTTACCTATGTCAGCGTAACAACGCCCCAACCGCAATACTACTTCTCACCCTATTCCGCCTTGACGGCGAATACCGGCGGCTCTGGCCAGACCGCCCAAATTGCATATACGCCGCAACAAACGACACAGGCTTCCCTGTTTTCGGCTGGAATGAATTTGTCATTCAATTCAACGCCGAGCGCGATCCAGGCTGAAAAGAATACGGGATACTTTGGGCCGGCGGGGGCTGGAATCAAACAGGGAGGGACGGTTGTAGCCGAACCGGTGCAAGTGGTATCCGGTGATTTTTATTCCGACAACGTGGACATGACGCTGGCTGGGCCAATGCCGTTGCAGCTTCGCCGTAATTATTTTAGCCGCAACGTGGCCGATGGCGAATTTGGAACGGGCTGGAAATTGAGTCTCATGCCGCGGCTGGTGCTGACCACCAACGCCGCAAACAACGCGTTGATTTACGCCGCCGAACCGGATGGCTCGGTTTTGGCCTATCGTTATCAGACAAATAATTTGTGGACGGTGATGGCTGCTGACAATCCAGACTTGGCTAATTTCACGTCGTCCGGCATCGGCGGAAAAGCCAATCTTTTCAACAACACTATTCAGCAAAACGCCACCAACAGCGCCATTTACACTTTATTTGGCTCTGACGGCAGCCAGCGGACCTATCAGGTGATGACTAATTTCGCCATCACCGCCGGCACGAATCAATTGAGCCGCACCCGGCCTTATCTGACACGCTGGCAGGACGCCGCCGGAAACTATTATCAATTCACCTACGGCACGAATTCGGCCAACAATAATTTCGGACAATTGTATCGCGCTCAAAGCGCGAACGGCGCTTCCCTGACATTTGAATACGATTATTACGGGCGCATTATTCAAGCCATTTCCGACGACGACCGCATTGTGAATTATCAATATGACAGCTACGGCGATTTGGTGTCGGTCACACTGCCGGATAATACACAGTGGCAGTATGGATACGACCATTACACGTTCACGACCAACAGCCAGACCTACACCGATTCCGATCACCTGCTTGTAAGTGAAACCAAACCGAATGGCCGCGAGGTTGCCAATACTTATGACAGTTTACGCCGCGTCATCGTGCAGCAGGCCACCGTCGGCGCAAATCGGCAATTGATTACCAACGCATGGTTTTCTTACAACAACAATTGCACGACGTTGACCAATGGTTATGTCAGCGGCTACACGCTGATGAATGACGTATTTTCCAATTCCTATTTTTACTATTACACGAACAACCTTGTCACCCAAATTCAGGAACCGCTCGGCCTCACCAACATCCAAAGTTGGTTTTCAACCAGTCAGAGCAATCAGCCCGGTTATTACCAGCAGAGCCTCCAATTCACGGTTGATGTTCGCGGCCTGACCAATGCGTTCTTATATGATTCCAACGGGAACATTACCAACCAGATTATTTATGGCGACTTGACCGGCAACGGCGTAGGCGGTCAAAGCGCGACCAACACTTCTACTTACACGACGAATAACTGTCCGGCCACAGCGATTGATCCTAGTGGCAATCAATTGACTTTCCTTTACAACGATCCCTCGGACGCCTATCACCTGACCGACCTGCAATTTTCAAGCGGTGGAGTTGGAGTCGCCACCAATCATTGGCTTTACACCAATGTCACGACCACCGTAAACATGGGCGGATGGTTTGAGACCAACACCTCCTACGGTTTGTGTTATCAGGAAATTCTGGCGGATTCGGCAACCAACGCATGGATTTACAATGGACGTGGTTTCCCGGTCCAACTCACTCGATATGCCGCCACCGCCGACGTGCCCAACGATTCTGATCCACCCGTGGTCACTTATTTTGCTTTCACGCCGCGCGGCGACCTCTCCTCGTTGACAGACGCCAGCGGGCGGCAGGTGAACATGAACTACGATGAAATGGGAAGGCTTCAATGGCGCGATGTCTTCGACCAGTTCAGCAATGTCGTTTCTCGCGAAAAATTTTACTACAATCAAAACGGCGATTTGGAATGGTATGACGGCCCCCGTTCCAATCCTGACGACTACATTTGGTTCAGCTATGATGGCGCGGGACGGAAGGTTCAGGAAATTCACTGGCGCACTCAAGCTAACCCTAACGGCACCGGGATTCAAGCTGTGCCGGGCGACAATCTTTACGCGACTACTTTCTATACATTCGACCACTTCGGCAATCTAACATCAGTCACCGACCAACGAGGTGCGTTCACGACCAATAGTTGGGACGCTTTGGGAAGGTTGATGCAGCGCCGATCCTTTGATGTTGGTAGTTCGACTCTATTGGCCACCGAAGGATTTTCCTATGAAGTTGGCGGTCTGGTTCAGACTTACACCAATGCTTTGGGCGGGGCAACAACAACTCGATACACCACCACAGGCCAGCCGGAATTCAGACAAAATGCAGATGGTTCGACCAATGGCTGGACTTATTACTTGGACGGACGTATCCAAAACGAATTTCAAGGTAACGGTGCTGACTGGCAGACGACTTACAACGATGCAAACCGGACTGTGACGCGCATCTTCTATTCGGCGGCGGGCTTGCCATTGGCCACAAATGTGACGGTGTTCGACCGGCGGGGCAATGCCGTGCAATGGACGGATGCGGCAGGCAACACCTTTGTAAATTCCTTTGACGGCCTTGACCGCCTCAAAGTCACGGCAGGCCCGGCAATTGTCACAGTGACAAGCCAGGAAAATCCGTTCACCTTCGTGACCACTTATGTAACCAACGTGTTGCAACAGGCCGTCACCAATTTCTATGATGCTGCTGGAGTTGCGGTGACAAACATTAACGTGCTCGGTGAGAAAACCATCACATCACTGGATGCCTTGGGACGCACCACTAGCATTCAAATTTATAGTGCTTCCGGCTCGTTGGTGCGGGAAAGGTATTTTGCCTATTCCGCCGACCATAACAGCGTCACCATCACTGACGGTTCCGGTGCCAATGCCGTCAGCCATACCACTTATACCGACAGCGATGGACATATAGTTTTGTCGGTTGGCTATCCTTCGGCGAATACAACGGAGTTCACCTTGAATCAATTTGACGTTGCGGGGAATCTCATTTCCGCGCAGCACGATTCGTCCGTTAACGGCGCGGTAACGACTTGGACAACGGCAAGTTATTCCTTTGATGGCCTGAACCGCATGACCAGCAAAATTGACCGTGACAATGCGCCCACCGCCTATGCTTATGATTCGATGGGCGACTTGACAAACCGCACCATGCCGGGCGGTTCGCAATGGCAGGCCAGCTACAATAACGCCGGCCAGCTATTGCAGGAGCAGAATTTTGGCGGTGGCAATCCAACCCGCACCACGACCTATTCTTATTATTCTGCTGGCAACGCTTTCGCCGGATTGTTGCAAACCAAGACCGACGGGCGCAGCACCAGTTGCACATTCAGTTACGACGATTGGTTGCGACCCACAAACATGGCTTACAGCGGTTCTTTGCCGGAGCAAAAGCTGACCACGACTTGGCAATATGAACCGCGCGGTTTCATCACCGGCGTTACCGAACAATTCGCCAGCACGAACACCGGCCCGACAACAACCATATCGCGTTCTTTTGACCCCTACGGGCAACTTGCGTCGGAATCCGTCAGTGCCGGTTCGTTCTCGTATGGTGCTGGGCAAAGTTGGGATGCCGCCGGGCGGCGTTCCGTCCTAAGCATCGGCAATGCCGGTTACAGCTTCTCTTGGCAGGCGGATGGTAATCTGGTGGGAGCCAGCGACCCGACAGGCGGTGGTGGTTACAGTTACGATACTACCGGGTTGCTCACCAATCGCACGGTAGGCGTGCGTTCAACCACCATCATGTCACGCGATGGCGAAGGCAGGCCATTGTCCATTGCCACCACCATCAACATGGCATCACAATTAAATGAATCGCTCATGTGGTCGAGCGATGGATTGCTGGCGACCCACACACTGGTCCGGGGCGACCTGATGACCGATTCGCGCAGTTATGCCTATGCGAATTTAAGCCGCCGTCTCACCCAGGAGCAGTTGAATCTCACTCCTTCGACCACTTGGACAAACACGATGGTTTATGACAATGGGATTGGCGGTGGTCCGGGCGTGCTCACGCAAATGGGACAGGCCAACAGCTCGTCCAACGAATGGAGTGGCGCAGCCGACGCCTTCTCACGCGTCGCCACCGAAACCAACAGCACATCCCCGTTTCCGGCTTATGGCCACATCAACGGCCAGTCCATTCTCGTGAGCGGATGGCTGGATAACCAGCCGGTTTCAATCTCTGCCGTTGGCACCAACGCCATGCAGTGGCGCGCAACGATGGAACTTGCGCCGGGCGTGCATCAACTGAAAGTCAGCGCCCTGCACCCGAGCGGTTATTTCACCGCATGGGCGACCAACTCATTTACCAACAATCTTGCCTACCAGACGACGGCGGACAGCTATGATGCTGCCGGTAACATCACCAATCGTGTCTGGAAAAATCCGGGCGGCACAGTTGAACGCACTCAATCGTTTTCTTGGGATGCGCGTGGACGGTTGCATCAAGTCGTTGATCTGGACACGAACAATTCCGGCTACATTTGGAGCGCGGTCTATGACCCATTTAACCAGAGGCTGCAAACAACCACCGTTCTCGTGTCGAACAACATTGCCTCAACTGCCCCATCACAAACCATCAGTTCCTACTTCGACCCGGAGGCGAGATACTTGGAACTTGGCGTGTCCTACGGTCTGCAAACCGTTTGGAAACTTTACGGCCCCGACCTAAACGGTGCTTATGCTGGACTCAATGGCGCGGGCGGACTGGATGGCGTGTCGCCCTACCTCAACACCTTCAACCCTGTCATCAGTGACGCGCGCGGCAACATCTTGGCCGAAGTGACTAACGGCGCGGTGAGTTGGAATCCAGCGCGACCGACTGGCTACGGCGCGGTGCCGGGCTACCGGCCTGCGGCCTTCGCCAATGGTGCGGACATGGCGCAATCATCCGCATGGCGCGGGCGCGAGGTGGACATCACGGGCTATTACAACGTCGGCGCGAGAACTTACGACCCCGTGGCAGGAAACTGGTTGAGCTACGACCCGTGGTGGAACATCGGAGACCCCGACGGTTATACGTTTTGCGCCATCGGCGATCCTGTAAATTATTTTGACCCGGACGGAGAAGCTCCTTATGCTTTTAACCCGGCTGACCCGTCAACTTGGATAATTCCTAAGAACGGCGTATGGGCTGGACCGGCTGGCAATAGCCTTTGGTATCCGCCTGAAGGTTCAAGTGCGTTTAAGTTGACGGGTGGCCAGCCCGTCGAATGGGTTAGTGGCACTCCCAACTTTAGGCCATTCGCGCAATCAATCGAAATAAACGGAATTACATTACCGAGCACAGTAAAAGTTGCTTATTCTGGCGATGCTGGAGCAGACCGTGATTTAGCTGTTAGGACATTGGCCAATCAATATGATTTGTCGCAGGTTGAAATTAAGCAGGCATTAAGCGCAAATAACTTGGTCATCCATCATTATTATGAAGGTGAAATGCAAATTGTTCCTAGAGGATTAAATCAATTGTCGCATAGCGGAGTTGCATCGGCACTCCGTGCGGGAACAATTGGCGTCGGCGGAGTATTGTTGCGCGGTGGCGGCGTGGCTCTAAAAGGCATTGGAATCGTCGGCGTTCTTTCTGACCCCGTGAGCCTCATCGCTGGTCCCACGACTACGATGGGAGATGCGACAATTTCGGGACAGTATGACCGCGCTTATGGGATGGTCGCTTATCCAGAAGCATTTGACATAACGGATGTCGCTTGGGCGCATAAATTCTTGAACACGGGTTTTCAAGTCGGCGCAATGAATGATCCGGCGAACATTCAATTCTACGTCAACGGCCTTGCGATGAAGAGCGTTCAAGGCGGCAATGTGAACGCTCCACCCTCGTCTGTTTCAGGCGCGACGCCAGTCACTAACATAGGGAAAAAGCCATGATTAAACCGCTCGTTTTTGGAATACAATCGAAGTCCATTGCTTCAGCAAACGATATTCAGGCGTTTGAAGAAGAGCTTAAACTGCGGCTGCCGTCGGCTTTTGTGGAATTCTGCCTTGAGTATAATGGCGGAATCCCAAGTGATGAGAACAATTTTTATCCAGTGCCGGAAAAATTTGACGACTTCCACCGCGAATATGGGCCATCCAGTAAAAAAACTGTCGGAATTAACACTGATCGCCTCTTTGGACTCACAAGAGATTTGAAGGCTTGTGATATACGAGATGAGATTCATTCGTTCCGCAATATTGCAGAAATTCGAGGGTTGTTCCCAATTAGTATTGACCTATTTGGAAACAGCGCAGTGCTCCGAGAGGATGACCTTAATGGCAAAGTATATTGGCGCGACCATGAACTTTGGGAAGCGCCCGAACACCCTTACTTAATGCCAATTGCTGAAAATCTGGAAACATTTTACAATTCATTAACGCGCGATCCATACGCTGATAGATAAATGGGTTTTAATCGAATAATAAAGCATGAAAGAACATTAAATGGAAACCCCGCCATCCATTCTGCCCCCAATTATTTCTCAACATCCGCCGCCATTGCCATCGGCAAAAAAGCCATTTGCATTCCAGGCGGCGCAGGCCAGTCTTTTGGCTCCGGCGATTGCTTTTGGCTTGGGCATTGTCGTCAATGTTGGAATGGGCGGTCAATTGCCTCCACTGGTTGGTATAATTATCGGCTCATTAAACATTGTTCTTATCCTCTTGGGGTTTATTTTCGGAATAATCGCGTTGTTTGGAATGCGCAATTATGGAAAAAGAAGAATTCTTGGCCGCAGCATCGCTGGCATTTGCATCAACGGAATCCTCATCGCGTTGATGGTCATCAGCATTCCCAGGTATAAAAAAATGGCTGAACGTGCCAAAGAAATTCAACAACAGAAATCGGAGCAGCAACAACCATCGCCTTGATTTTATGACAATTCTTAAAGTTTCATTTTTCGTGATTTGTCTCGTAGCAATGCTTTCGGGCTGTGCAACAAATCAAAGTTCCCAACAAAGTGCCGCGCCGACGGTAAGCGGTTACATTGACGTGGGAGCGCAAAAGAATTTTAGCCATTAAACCACTGTAAAAATCACATAAAACAACGACAAAACGCCTATGAAAAAATCAAAAAACTGTTGCAAACAAATTGCCTTTTTTCTATTCTTCACAACATGAGGAAAAAGTTGAAGTTGGCGATAATCGCAGCGGTATTTTTTGGCGGGTTCGCGCTTTTGCCTGTTGCGCGTGCGGACGAGCACCTAACACCCGACCAAACGGCATTGTCCAACACAACTATTTCTGGCGGGGATATTCCGCCTCTGATGGATTCACCCGATTTATCCAGCATCGTTTCTGCTCCTTCCCCATCATTTTCTCCAACTCCGGCTCCCGAACCTTCAACAATAGGGCTGTTTGCTACCGGAATTTTGGTTTTCTTTCTGGCTGCCAGGTCAAAACGCCGTTCGCCTCTCATGCAACCGGCAAATCGGAGATGCCGTTGACCGGCCTCCACTGACGCCGGTTTTATATTCCAATCCCTCTTTCCTGCGACTGACGAACGTTCCGTTTATGCGGCCAGTTGATTTTCTGCGTTTCAGAAATTTTCCTTTCGACATTTTTAACCGCCACCAACTGCGCCTGTGTTGTTGCCGCTTCCTCGGCTGACTCCGAAATTTCCTTCGCCACCAAATCCGTGGCCGAAGGCCGGTGCGAGGACTTGCGGACGGCCTCAAGCAATTGGTGCTTGTCATCCGTGTAAATTGTCAGGGTTTCCTTGAACCGGCTGGCAGACACATAAAATTGCTCACGGTCGGCAGCGCGGAACGACTCGGAGCTTTCGGCCACGAACACGCAGTCCACGCCCTTGCTCTGCGAACTGTAAGACGTAAGGCAATAGCCATGCGTCAGGTTGCCGTAATCTTTTGAAACCACCCATCCGTTGGCCAGTCTGATGTCACCGTCTTTGGTGAAGCCCTTCACCTGTTTCAAATCGCCGTTGTTCAACCGCTGCTTTTCCTTGGTAAAACCGTTTTGCGTGATGCGAAGCCAGTCACCGGGAGCCAGGGCGATTTTGCGGGACTCATAAACTTGGAACCGCGCCGTCATGTCCAACGGAAGCGATGCCGTCCCGCCATTCTGCCGCTCGACTAAAACGCCGCTGGCTTCGTGCGCTTTTACCGTGACCTGCTCCCCGCGCTGGAAACCGGCGATGTTTTGATGGAACTGGACGACCTGCCCGGCCTGATAATTGCGGCCATCGGCGCGTTGCGCTGCCGTCCATTGCAAATTTTTCAGTTGAATGAATTCGTATTCGTCAGCGGCGAGCTTTCTGGCGGCTTTCAGTTTCGCCCGAATTTCCCGCGTCACCCGCTCACCTTCCGCGTGTGTCGGCGAAATGACCAAGGCCGATTTGCCTTCGCTGACGGCCGCAGCGTAATCCGTCGCCAACGCTTCATGCCGTTTGTCAGCGTCCATTTCCCGTAGCATTCCGAGCTTGTCCAATCGCTTGAAAGCACCTTCAAGATTGCCGCCCCGCAGATCAGCGACCACGGACTTGTGGGCATCGGCCTTTTGCCGCCAGATTTCTTTCAGTTCAACGGCGGGCAGGCTGGCGTGTTTTTCCAAGAGGCGAAGCGCGTCACCGCGCTCGACGGCGCGATGTTGCGCCGTGTCTCCCGAAAGGATAATCCGGCAGTTTTGCTTTTCGGCCAGATCAGCCACCCGCGCCAGCGTGCGGACGCTCAAAAGTCCGGCCTCATCAATCCAAATCACCTGCCCGCGCACCTGTGCTTGCAATTTTTGATTTTGCAGCAACGCCTCGACCGTTTCGGCATTGGCAAACCCGGCATCCGACCGCAGAACGCCCCGCGACGCTTCTGCCGATGGCGCGAACGTGAAAACCTTCTGCCCGGTGGATTCAATGGCGGCAACGGCTTCCTTCATCATCGTCGTCTTGCCTGTGCCAGCCCCGCCGCGAATGGCTGTGACGCGCTCCGTGCTTTGCAGGACGTGCCGGACGGCGTTACGCTGCTCATCGGACAGTTTCGGGTTTTGAAACTGGTATTTGCCCGAACCGAACGGCTTGAATTTTCCTTTGCCATCCGCGACGAAATCAATGAGCCGTTTTTCTTCCGCCAGCACGTCCTTGGTGGTGAGCCATTGCCTACCGTCCACGTTTTCCTTAATCAGTTCATCACGCAAAAGCTGGCGTTTTGTTTGTGCCACGTCCACATCACCCATGCCGAAACGCAGCGCGTGCCGGAGCAGTTCCTTGTCCGTGACGATGGAGGCGCGTTCGTAACAATGCTGCATGGCAAAATCCATCGCCGTCATTTCCGAAATCTTTGGCGCGGTGGAAACTTGATTGCGGATGTTGTTTTGGATGCTCGCCCGTTCCTCTGCTGAAATGCGCTCGTTCCACCGTTCTCTTAATTCCGGCTTGGTAAGCTGCTTTTGCTTTCGTTCGCGTGTCAGTGCCGCCAGTCCGTCTTTTCCCTTCGCTGTCGTGATGCCCAATTCCTTTGCCTTTTGCTCGATCTGCTCCGTGCGCTTGGAAAATTCGTCAATGACGCGCTGCGGCACACCGGCCAGCTCCCATCCTTTGGCCGTCCGTTCGATGCGATAACCCAATTCCGCCAGTTGTTTTGAAAACCGGGCATGGAACGCCGCTTCAAAATACGGCGCATCGGCCTTCAAATCCCGGAACTGCCCCGCCTTCCATTTCTTTTCCTCGTCATCCCAGGTCGTGTTGAAAGTGTAGCAGTGGGAGTGCAAATGCGGATCGGGTATGCCGTTGACTGGTCTCGCGGTGAAATGGACAAACTCCGCCCAAATCATGTTGCCCGTTGTCCGGTTTTCATTGGCTCCCTGTTTCCGCACCCGTGTTTTAATTTCCGATTCAATTTCCCGCATGGTCTGGTTCACGGACATTTTGAACGCGCCTAAAATCCGTTCATCCTGCGTGAACTCGTAAGCGACGGAAACTGACTTTGGACAATGGAAATTGAAATCGTAACCAACCGTCCGATTACTTTTATTCCGTTGCGTCAACCGTTCATTTGTTCCCGGCTTCTGATTGTCACACAGGGATTCAAAGTCAGCCGTCGTTATCCCGCCCGACAATCCTAATTTCTGCGCTCCGATTCCCTGCCAGTCACCACTGACTTCCTGACCTTCACTGTAATAATCTTCGCGCTTCAAAGATTCAGTGAAGTATTCTTTGGCATTCCGGCTGGCAATCACTCTTAACATTGAGGCCACTGTAACCGGAATTTACGCCTCGTCATCCCCTTGAAACCACTATTCGCACTTACTCCATACCTACCCTCCCACTACTCGGTAACGGTATTCAATTTAATCACCGTATCGTAATGACAACGATGCACACAGCTATGAAGACCGTTTCAAAAGCCAATAATTCCGTCAGACATCTTCCCTTAGCACAGCTAGAGGGACTCGCCGCGCGGCGC
>Ga0181534_10000891_pt1 | contig 20538 bp, 19 predicted proteins | sample PEATcosm2014_Bin_37_FD_119758 | JGI IMG/M metagenome (GOLD analysis project Ga0181534, IMG submission 119758) | Peatland microbial communities from MTU Mesocosm Facility, Houghton, MI, USA - PEATcosm2014_Bin17_10_metaG | ecosystem: Environmental > Terrestrial > Soil > Wetlands > Peat | place... | reverse complement strand
CTCCGAATGCAGAAAATTACGGGCCAGGCCGATCGCCGCCGATTTTCCCCGCGCTTGCTTAGGCGCTCCGTAAGTCGTATCCCCCACCACCGGATACCCCATCGCCGCCACATGGACCCGAATCTGGTGCGTTCTGCCGGTGTCGATTTTCACCTCCAGCAGCGTGAATTTCCCAAACCTTGTATCCAGACGCCGCACCGCCCGATAGTGCGTCACCGCCGCCCTGCCGCCCTCCACCCGCGTCGTCATGCGCGTGCGCCGCACCGGATCGCGGCCAATGCTTTGCGCCAACGTCCCCGCATCCTTCTTCACCCACCCGTGCACCAGCGCCAGATATTTCTTCTCGACTTCCCGCGCCGCAAACTGCGCTCCCAGCTTCTGATGTGCGCCATCGTTCTTCGCCACAATTATCAGTCCGCTGGTCTCTTTATCCAGGCGGTGCACGATCCCCGGCCGCAACTCCCCGCCCACCCCCGACAAACTCGCGAAATGATGCAACAGCGCATTCACCAGCGTTCCCCGGTTGCGCGCATCGTCGGTCGCACCCGCGCCCGCATGCACCATCATTCCCGCCGGTTTGTCGATTACCGCCAGATCCTCATCCTCATACACAATCTTCAGCGGAATCTCCTCCGCCATCGCTTTCAGCGGCGCCGTCTGCGCCTCGCCCACCACCTCCACACGCTCCCCGCCTCGCAGCTTCAGCGATGCCTTCGCCTCCGCGCCATTCACCCGCACTTTGCCGGAGGCAATCAATTCCTGCACCCGCGCCCGGCTCACCCCATCGAGCCTCTCCGCCACAAACCGGTCCACCCTCTTGCCCGCGTCTTCCGCCGAGACCAAAATAATCCTGGGAAATTCTTCCGCCATGGCTGGGAGAATCTTACACGCCACATCGCAGAATGGAGGCGGCCGCCCCGGCTGCCCGGCGCCCCTGAGTGGATCTCCCACTGGCCGTATCTCTGGGAGATCCCTCACCGGCTGATGTGCGCCGCCTTTCGGGATGACGCTGTCTCATCAGAATAAATTCAAACTCAACCACTAACGACTCTCTGCCTCACCCTCCTTTACAACGGATGCGCCTGCGAGTTTAGAATGGCCTCCATGGCCAAAAAAACCGGAATGAACGGTTCGTCTCTTTGGGTTGTCACCATCGTGTTGTTGGCACTTACCGCCTGGATGTATTTCAGGAGGTGAATTTGAAGCTCGCACCCGCAGCCTTCTTGCATGGCGAATCGGAGACCGTGTTATGAGCGACCCCGACTGGAAAACCCACGGACTCCGCATCATCCGCAGCGGCGAACTGGACAGCAATACGCCGCAAACTCCCGGCATGACCCGCGCCGAAGCCATCTCCCACGCCCGCGTCGGCGCCAATAAACTATGGGCCGGAACCGTGGTGGTGCATCCCAACGCCAAGACCGGTCCGCATCATCACGGCGAACTCGAAACCGTGATCTATGTGGTCCGCGGCCGCGCCCGTTTTCGCTGGGGAAATAATCTGGAGTTCGTCGACGAAGCCGGCCCCGGAGACTTCGTCTACGTCCCTCCCTATGTGCCGCACCAGGAATTGAACGCCCGCAAGGACCAACCTGTCGAAGCCGTCATCGTGCGCAGCGGCCAGGAACCCATCGTGGTCAACCTGGATATTGCAAGCCCGGAAGACGCTTCCGATACGCCTCAGGCTGATCCTTTTCATTCCGCCTAGCGTGGAGGTCGATATGGCCTGGAAAATCGCCTTGATTTTGTCGCTTGCGATTGCCGCCATATTCGTGCTGGCCGCCGGCAGACCGACTACCTTTCAGGTTCAGCGTTCCATCATCATTCAAGCTTCCCCGCAGAAAATCTTCGCTTTGCTCGACGACTTTCACAACTGGAGCCGCTGGGCGCCCCAGGACAAAGAAGACCCCACCATGCGGCGAACTTTTTCCGGCGCCGCCAGCGGCCCCGGCGCCATCTCGGAGTGGACGAGTTCCGGCAGCGCGGGCACAGGACGAATGACCATTACCCAATCCACCGCCCAGAATAATTTCCGTTCAGGTGGATTTCGTTAAGCCTTTTCGGGCTCATAACCTGAACCAATTTATGCTCGAATCCAGGGATTCTTCCACCCAAGTGACCTGGACCATGCGCGGCACCAATCTTTACATCATGAAGCTCATGAGTATCTTCATAAATATCGATAGATCGGCCGGCAAACACTTAGAGAGCGGCCTGGAGAGTCTGAAGCGGGCCGCTGAACAATAGCTTGAAAGTCTCCAGGGACAGCCTTCCCGGCTGTCCGTTCTACTCCGAAAGAATGCCGCTGGCAGCCTCCAAGTCGCCTGGTGCTCGTCTGTGTCCCATGTGTTTAAGATTTTGGAACCGGGCAAGAAAAAGGGCGCCGGAATCTTTTCCGGCGCCACGGGATCTCGCGAGATGCGGTCAGGCGAGGTCTTGGGTAAATTGAAAAAAGCTATTTGCTCTCCGCGATCGGACTCGCGCCCAAATCGCCCCGGCGATTGTTCACCGCCGTGCGCGCCGTGCGCGCCGCGGGCAGGCTCACAGCGGCCGCGCCATAGCGCTCCAGCAGCATCGGCGCCATGGTGTTCTCCGCTTCCTTGACGAAGATCATCTGCGTCTCCGAAGCCATATCCACGCGCACAAAATCTCCCAGCTTCACCTGCCCGGTGGCGACCAGATTGGCCAGCGGGAATACCAGATGCCGCTCAATCGCGCGCTTCAGATGACGCGCTCCGTACCGCGGGTCAGTCCCTTCCTTCAGCAAAAACTTCTTCACGTCCGCCGTGCAGGTGAATACGAACTGATTCGCGCCCGCGGCCATCAGCACCCGCTGCTGCACCATGCCCAGTTCGATCTCCAGAATCTGCGCCAGGTGTTCGTCGCGCAAAGTCTTGAACACCACCGTCTTGTCAATGCGGTTCATGAACTCCGGGGTGAACTTCCGGCGCGCCGCATCCACCGCCGTGCGCTGGATCTTGTCGTCGAAATTGTTGTCGACCTCCACCACCTTGGGCGCGAAACCGAATCCGCCATCCACCAGGTTCGTCATCTCGCTGGCGCCCAGGTTCGAAGTCAAGATGATGATGCACTGCGATAAATCCACCCTCCGGTTATCCCCCAGCGTCAACGTGGCCTTGTCCAGAATTCCCAGCAACAGCTGCCACAGCGAATCCGACGCCTTCTCAATTTCGTCGAACAACAGGATCGAGAGTTTCAGCTTTTCGGTAAACCACTGATTCAACGCCTCCTGGGTCAGCAGCGGGTGCGTCTCCCGGTGTCCCAAATATCCCGGGGGCGAGCCAATCAGCTTCGCAATCTCGTGAGAATGTTGAAACTCCGCGCAATCGATCTTGATGCATGCCCGCGCATCGCCAAACAAAGACTCGGCTACGGCCTCCACCACCCGGGTTTTTCCCGAGCCCGTGGGCCCCAGAAACAGCAGGTTGCCCACCGGACGCCCCGGCGCATTCAGGCCCGCCAGGAACATCTGGTAAACTTCGGCGACTTTTTCGATGGCCGCATCCTGACCGACAATCTTGCGGCGCAGTGCTGCTTCAAACTCTCCGGCATCACTGCTGCGGCGGTTCGGATCGAGCACGGTAGCGAGATTGGTTCTCATATGCACTGTCCGGCTTTCACCGGCGCTCATGTCCTTTTCCAGGCCGACCCTTGGCCTATTCCCTGCGTTTCCAAGGCCTCTCCGGACCCGCCTGGCGACTTCACAGGATGACAATAAATGTCACTAGGCAACCTGTCGACATGCGGTCCGAGAGCACGTCCCCGGTGGTGACAAATAAGCAAGCCGCTGGCCACGTCCCGGCGTGCGCTCGACCCTGACGAAACCTCTGCATCGGAAGGGGTTAAGGTCTCGGTCACGCGATTAAAACAGACCCCAACGAAAAGTAAAAGCGGCACAAGCGAAATTCTTTGCGCATCTTGGAGGGCACAATTCCTGCCCGCTTCGTCCACTGCCAGTCTCCCGCCTTGTCCCGACAGTCCTCGGTATTAAGGATTTTGCTTTTGACCTTTCCTCGTCTCTCCAAAGACTCGTGACCACCGTAACTTTCCGTGGTGACTCTCCCCCGATAGCATCCGGCTGAGGCGTGCCTTGGAGGCTCACTTGCGTCGTTCATCGCTTCTCTTTATCTCAGCCATCTCGTGCTTGCTCTTTGGATTTGCCGCCTTACGGCTTAACTCGGAGTTCGCTTTCGCCCAGGCGGCCCCGGCGCAAGCTTCGCAACTCAAGTCCGTCAGCATCACCATCCCGCCGCCCAATACCGCCGAAATACCCCTGCCGAAATTCTCCTCCGGCACCCGGCTCTACACCGCCAGACGCGGTGACACCATCAGTTCCGTCGCCCGCCAGTATTTGAAGGACACCTCGTATCTCACCAGTTCCGAGCTGGCCGACGCCATCCGCCGCAGCAACGGCCGCTCCGCCATTGGATCGAACGCCGATCGCGCCGCCAACTTCCTGAAGCCCGGCGAACAAATCAGCATCCCTGGAATTCTGCCATCGCCCGTCGTGGAGCAGACCATCCCGGTCACGAAAGACTTCGAAGTTCGCGCCATCTATCTCACCGGCATCATGGCCTCCAGCGACCATGGACTGCGCATCATCCGGCACTGGCGGGAAGTCGGCGGCAACGCCGTCGTCTTCGACATCAAAGATTCCGACGGCTCCGTCACCATCCCCTTCGAGCACCCGCTTCTTGGCAAGCACCAGGTCTATATCCACGACCTGCCCAAGTTCGTCCACTTCCTGCATTCGGAGAACATGCACGCCATCGCCCGCATCGCTATCTTCCGCGACCAGCGACTGGTCACAACCCATCCGGAACTCGCCGTCCAGTCTCGCAAGTCGCACCAACCCTGGCGCGAAAATGGCAAGCTGGTCTGGACCGACTCTTCGAATCCAACCGTCCAGGATTACAACATCGCTCTCGCCAAATTCGTCGCCCAATCCGGGGCCGACGAAATCCAATTCGACTACGTCCGCTTCCCCGCCGAAGGCGATCAAAAAGACGCGAGCTTCGTCTTCCAGAGCAACCAAGAGCCAGTGGAGGAAGAATTATGTGGAGACCGGGGAGGCGCACGTCAAGCGACGGCGAAGCCGAGCGCCCACGCCACGACTGCCGAGACAGCCGCCTCTAAGAATCCATCCCCCTGCCCTGCCCACGAAATGCAGCGCGCCGACGTGATCACCTCGTTCCTGAAAAAGGCCTACGCCCAACTCCACCCGACCGGCGTCCTGTTGTCCCTCGACGTCTTCGGCGTTATGGCCTGGCAGCGTCCCGTCGATCTCTCCCACACCGGCCAGGACATTGTCGGCATGGCGAAATATTGCGACGTGCTCTCGCCCATGATCTATCCCTCGCACTTCTTCGGCATGGACAACATCGCCCAACCCGGCGACGCGCCCGAGCATTTCATCGGGGAATCCATGCAGCGTTTTGAACTCATCACGAAGGATTCAGGCGTTACCATCCGTCCCTGGCTGCAAGCCTTCCACTGGCGCACCAAGACCTATTCGCCGGAATACATCAAGATCCAGGTCGCCACCGCCAAAGCAAAGGGCGGCACCGGCTTCTTGTTCTGGAATGCCGCCAACGATTATTCGAAGCCCTACGAAGCCATGCCGGAAATGAGAGCGGCCAATCAGAAGGAAAAAGAAAAATACTTCCGCGGAGATGAGTTGCCGGGAACTGCGGTCAAGGCTAGCCTGGCACCAACAGGGGTGCCCGCGCGCTGACGCGGGCAAGATTCCGTCGAAACCTAATCGCCGAGACGCACAAGGTTTGCTGATTCTTGGCCTGGGTCTCCACAGGATTGTAGAGCCGGTGTCGGTCTATCTGCTCGCACGTTCGGCCGCGCAGCCCTGGCCGCCAACCTCGATACCCTCAACCCGTAACATCGCGATAATCCCCCGCACCTAAAGGCCTTGCGCTAGAGAACTCCCTGCCCCGTGCGCCCGCTCCCCGCCGCCACTCCACGCTTCCCTACAATCGCCGCGTACAATTTATTTTCCACCACCGCCAGCTCCGGGGTCGCATCCAGGACCAGGTTCGCATACTGCTTGCTGGGCAGCAGATACTGCCGCGCCGCCGGCATCACCGTATTCTCCCATTGCCATTTGATCAGCTCCACTGAGCGCTGCCGCTCCGTAATATCCCGCACCCTGCGCCGATGAAAGCACACCTCTTCCGGCGCTTCCAGGTAGATGGCGAGATCGAAGTGCGGGCGCAGCTGGTCAAAATGCAAGGCCAGTATCCCTTCCACAATCAACACCGGCGCGGACGCGATGTGCTGGCTCCGCTCCTTCACCCGCAAGTGCTGTGCAAAATCGTAAATCGGAGCCTCAATGGCCTCTCCCGCCGCGTACCTGCCCACCTGGCTTTCCAGCAGCGCCACATCGATTGCCGCCGGCAGATCGTAATTCTGCTTCTCCCGCTCTTTCAACGACAGGTGTCTGGACTCCGCGGAGTAAACCTCCATCGAGATGGCGTGCCCGCCCAGCCGCGACGCCACCCGCTTCACCACCGTCGACTTCCCGCTACCCGACGGCCCACCCACCCCAACGATGAATACTCTTCCCGGCTTCGCCATGGCAGCCGTCATGATAGTCGATCATCCCCGGAGAATCCCGTTTCCATCCAGCAAACCGGTACCTTTAGTCACGATTCGCTTCGCAGGGACATCAGCCGCCCCGGTTTACCGGAGCACTGCGACTGTATCGGTCCGCAGCCTGCCCTCTGACGGAGGATTCCGAACTCTTGTCAATAGGCACAAAATACACAATCGGACTCATCTCACGGGAAACAAAGGCACAATAAACCTGGAGTGGGTGTCGGGTTTCCCCTGCGGGGATTGATATACTGAAAGTATAGGGTGAAAATTTATGAACACCCGGGAAAGCGCGGCCTCGAGGCCGCGCTTTTTTGTTGGCGGACGGCAAAGCGGCTATTTCCCTGGAACCACCGCTTTGACTGAGCCCATGTTGTCATAGCGGTCGTAGGCGCGGACCACGACCACATGCTCCAGGGACGGTCCCTCGCTTTTGGCATTTTCCAGCGCCACCCGGAAGTCATAGCTTTCAGTCCTGGCATCGGAAAGCTGGCCGAGGGGTTCGACATACTTCCAATCGCCGGCATCGATGGAATACTCCGCCCGTTTGATGGGGGAGAAGTTGTCGGTGACGCGAAAGGCCAGGTGAATCCGGCCGTCTTCCAGAGTGGCGGCGAGATTTTCCACGCGCGGCGGGGTGGTATCGACTTCGAAACGGCGGCTTTCGCGAGAGGCCGTCAAGGCCTCGCCGGGAGAGTGCGAGGGCGCGTCAGAGGCGACCACCTTGACGGTGTAACCGCCATCGGGCAGCAAGCTGGCTTCGAAGGAATAGGCTTTGTCGGTGAGGCCGTCTTTCAGCAGCAGCCAACGGGTTTCGCCGTCACCGCGGTAATAGATGGAGTAGACGAGCTGGTCGTCGTTCTCGTCCTGCGCGTTCCACTTGACCCCAATGGAATCGCGGTCATGGGAGCTGGAGGGAGGGGTATCAAAGTGATTGCCGGAGGTTGAGGGCGAGGAATCCGAGCCGAAACTCATGCCCGTGGTTTTTGGCGCGGCCTGATATTTGACACCAACCTGAGCGCTGACCTCCTCAATCTCCGGGGCGACGTTCTTGGGCAAATAATTCAAGGCCACACTGTCGAGGCTGGGCGCGGCGGAGCCCGAGTGCAAGATCGCCTTCCACTGGGCATAGCGGGCGGGGGGAATCCCGCTTTCCCGCTGTCCTGTCAGGTCGATTTTTTTCCAGGGGCTCCAGTTGCGGTCGGGGTTGTCGACATTGCCGCTGCGGGAGTAAAGATCCACAGCTCCGGCGCCGCGAAATTCGGCGCGGCCCCAGCGGGAAAAGATCCTGGCATCGAATACGTCACTTTCGTAAGTGCCTTCCGGCTCCGGTCCGGGGCCAAGAACGAACAACTTACCCAGATTGCTGGTAGCGGCGTAGAGCGCTCCGCCGGGAGCCTGAGCGAAGGCGGTGACTTGCGAGGCGGCAGCTTTGAGCAGATCGGAAAATTCGTCGAGGCCGTTGACGGCAAAAATGTGGCCGCGATTGCCGGTTCCGGCCAAAAGGCGTCCCTCAGAATCGAACGCCAGCGCGTAAACAATGTCTTCGTGGGAGGTCCAGAGCCGAGTCGGAGATCCGTCTGTGGCGATGCGATAGATGTCGGAGCCGCCGGAGCCGGCTCCGCCGGGAAACGGAAACGGGCCATTCACCGAGCCTGCACTGGAAGCGGTGGTGATGGTCAGGCCGGGAACCTGCGGCAGAGCGCTCATCGGAGCCCCCGATCCTATGCTCAAAAGTGGCGCGTTGGAGGAATTTCCGCCGGTGCTTTTTTTCTCCCCGACCGCGGCCGCATAGATGTTCCCCGCTTTATCGAGGGCCAGCGCGGTGATTTCTTTTTTGGGCGCGCTGTAGAGCACGAAGCCTTCGCCCGAGGAAGAAATGCGGTAAACCAGGCCGCTGCCATCGGAGCCGGCAATCAGATTGCCCTGCGCGTCGAAGGCCAGCACGCGGATGTGGGTCTCATCGCTCTTGAAGAATGTGGAGTGCTCCCCTTTGGGGGTGACGCGGAAGATTTCTCCATGGTCGCCGGTGGCGACGTACAGATTGCCGGATTTGTCCAGCGCCAGATCCCAGATGTATTTTGTGCCGGGCTCGAAGTAGATCGAGGAAATCCAGGAGGGATCGGCGGCCGGTTTGATCGCCGCTTTGTCTCGGTCTTTGTCCTTGTCCGGGTCCGTGTCTTTGTTATTTCTACTCTTGTTATCGGCAGCGGTTGGGGAAGAGTCTTCTTTTTTTCCGGTTGGCGGCCTGCTCCCCGGCTTGTGTTCGATTTTGTATACCTTGCCGTCGGGAGCGGTGGCCGCATAGATGGCGCCATCGGAGGCGATCTGCAGGGCCTGAACTTGCAGTTCCTTGGGCTCAAAAATGATGGCGGCCTTGCCCTCCGGAGTGACGCGGTAGACGCGGGCGGGCGCGCCAGCGGCGACATAAACCGTACCCGAAGCATCGGCAGCGATGGCCCAGACGTAGGTGGAGGGGGTGGCGTACAAGATTTTGAAGGTGGGGGCCAGTTCCAGGCCGCCGACACTACGGATGGCGATGCCGGTGGCGCTGCCCTTGATCAGTTCGTCAAATTTTGACTGCTCCCAGGTGCGGGTACCCTCGGCGGCCGCGGCCGGGATCAGATTGGCATTCAGGCTAATTAGAAGCAGACCAACCAGAAGAAAGAACAGAAGCTTTTGCGCACTCTGCAATGGGAGACCTCGGAGCATCGTTGTGGGGGAAGGTAAAGGTTATCACGGTTGTGTGGCGCGAGGCGGGGATCTCTGACGCATGGGGTGGCTGCGTTTGCCGGATTTGGAGGGAAAAACCAGCCCATCTGGGTTCGAGCGACAGCCCAGCGCGGCTGCCGGTTCTTGCGGCTCGCGCGGCGGGGGATTTCGCATGTTATCGTAAGAATTCATGGATGCTCCGCGGCAGGCACTGCTCCAGCTTTTGGCATACCGGTCTTTTCGCCTGGGAACTTTCAAGTTGTCATCCGGGGGCACCAGCGACTATTACATCGATTGCCGCACGACGACGCTTGATGCCAAGGGGGCTCGCCTGACGGGCGAAGTTTTCTTCAATGAAATTAAGCAGCGCGGGTGGAAGGCGAAGGCCATCGGCGGTCTGACCATGGGAGCCGATCCAATCGTAACGGCGGTGTCGGTGGTGAGCGGGGAGTTGAACGGCTTTCTGGTGCGTAAGGCGGAGAAGCAGCACGGCACGGGGCGACGGATCGAGGGCTTTCAGGAAAAAGGCGCGCCGGTGGTAATCGTGGATGATGTTTGCACCACCGGCTCCTCGACGGTGCAGGCGATAGAGGCGGCCAGCGATTTTGGCTTTCGCATCGTCGGGGTGATGTGCCTGGTGGAACGGGAAGAGGCGAGGGGGCGGCCGAATGTGGAAAAGGCCGCGTCTCCGGCATCGTTTGTTTCCGTATTTACGGCGAGCGATGTGCGGACGGAACACGTCAGGCAGACGGATGACACGCAACCGGCGATCTTTGCGGTTTCGGCTGGATGTGAGATTTGCGGGCGGGCTGCGGTAACGAATGTTCCGGGAAATCGCTGCGCGGCCCATAGAAACTGAAGCGGACGCTGGGGGCGGTGTCGAGTGACTTAGCACCGCGACTGAATAGAGTTTGCGGAAAAATCGTTTCGAAATTTTTCTTGCCTCCGGATCTCGCCCCCCTTACTGGTGGCAGCTTAGCGGAGGCTAAGGACCGACGACAATGACCAAACGATCAACGACCAACCACGACCTATGATTCAAACTCTGGAATGGACCGAACAGGGCGTACGCTTCCTCGATCAAACCAGGCTGCCGACCGAGGAAGTGTACGTAAACTGCACCACGCACCAGCAGGTTGCCGAAGTGATTCGGACGATGGTGGTACGCGGGGCGCCGGCGATTGGCGTGGCTGCCGCCATGGGGATCGCGCTGGGGCTTCAGAACTCTTCTGCCCGGACGGTGGTCGACCTCAAGCAGGACCTGGATCAAATTTGCGAAATGATCGGGGAGACGCGCCCCACGGCGGTGAATCTTTTTTGGGCCATTCGCCGCATGCGGGAGAAGTTTGAGCGGTTGCGGGTTCGGCCGGTCGCGGAGATTAAGGCGGGGCTCATCGAGGAAGCCAGGCGCATGCACGCGGAGGACATTGCCGCCAACCAGGCCATGGGCCGCCACGGCGCAGTGCTGATGCCGCGCGAAGGCGGAGTGCTGACACATTGCAATGCCGGAGCCCTGGCGACTGCGGGATATGGCACGGCGCTGGGCGTGATCCGCGCGGCGGTAGAGCAAGGAAAAAAAATCCATGTATACGCGGACGAGACCCGGCCGTTTCTGCAAGGCTCCCGGCTCACCGCCTGGGAGTTGATGAAGGATGGAATTCCCACCTCGGTTATCTCCGACAACATGGCGGGGGCGATCATGCAGCAGGGCAAGATCGGAGCCATTGTGGTGGGGGCGGATCGAATCGCGGCCAATGGCGACGTGGCCAACAAAATCGGGACATATATGGTGGCGGTGCTGGCTAAGGAGCACGGCATCCCGTTTTATGTAGCTGCGCCGATTTCAACCGTTGACTTGGACTGCCCGAACGGCGACCGAATTCCGATCGAGCAGCGCAATGCACGTGAGGTCACGCACATCGCAGGCAGGCAGATGGTGCCGGATGGCGTGGGGATTGAGAATCCCGCGTTTGACGTAACGCCGGCCAAGTTCGTGTCGGCGATCATCACGGAGCGCGGTATCGCTCGCGCTCCTTATACCGACTCACTGCATGCGCTGGCTGGAAGTGAAGCCAAGGTGGAGGTTTAGGGGAATTTTCATTTTATGCCCGGCCTCCAATATGGTCCGAATGTGCCATGGGGCAGCTGAAGATAATGTGAGAGGATGGCGCATCCTGCTGCGGCAGCCGGGTTCGACCAGGGCTGGGGGGGATGGACCGCAGTGGGGGCGCAGTGCATCTAATTGACGTGGACGAACGGCAATCGTCAGGGCGGGACTGTTTGCTTCGCGTGCGGGGATTGAAGAAGGTTTTCCGGTCCGGCGAATCGGATTTGCTGCTCTTTGACAATTTATCGTTTGAGGTAGAGCGCGGGGAAATGCTTGCCATTGTGGGGGAGTCGGGAGCGGGAAAGAGCACCTTGTTGCACATCCTAAGCGCCCTTGATCAGGCTTCCGCGGGTGAAGTATACTGCGCGCAATTGCGGGTGAATTCTTTGTCGGCGGACGATGCGGCGGAGTTTCGCAATCACGAGGCTGGCTTCGTCTGGCAATTTCACTATCTGCTACCCGAGTTCACGGCGGCCGAGAATGTGGCGATGCCCCTGCTCGCCGGGGGGAAGAGCTGGGCCGAGGCCGAACCCGAGGCTTTACGCTGGCTGCGCGAGGTGGGATTGGAGAAACGGGCCCATCACCGCTCCGGCGAACTTTCTGGCGGCGAGCAACAGAGGGTAGCGCTGGCCAGGGCGTTGATCGCGGGGCCGAAGCTGCTGCTGGCCGATGAGCCGACCGGGGATCTCGACGGAAAGACTGCGGAAGCGGTTTTTGATTTGATCGCGAGATTGCATCGCGAGCACCAACTCACCTCTTTGATTGCAACTCACAATCTGGCGTTTGCGCGGAGATGTCATCGGGTGTTGCGTCTACAGCAGGGCAAAGTGGAAGAGATCAGGCCGGATTCTTTGCCGGTTTAGGTGGCAGATGCATATCAGAATCAACATTAGAAACAAGACCAGATCAGAGAGCAGGCTTAAAGACTGGTATTGTCAGAAAACATACGATGAGGAGAAGATTCTCGGAAAAAACTTTAGCTGGGGGAACTTTCACCGGTTTCTTCGGTAACATCAAAACGACGGTAATAAGGGCTTGGGTTCGGTAAGAGTTTGATTGCATAATGAGTAAGTGATGAAAAACAGGATGCAACGGACCGGACCAGGTTCCAGGCAGGACGAAGGGCAGTCAGCTCGCCCTCTCGGCCGGAAGGGTTCAGGGGAAGGGCATTATGTTCGAACGTTATACGGAAAAAGCCAGACGGGTGATTTTCTTTGCGCGCTACGAGGCAAGCCAGTTCGGTTCGCCATACATCGAGACCGAGCACCTGCTGCTGGGGCTATTGCGGGAAGATAAGGCCCTGACCAACCGCTTCCTGCGTTCGCACGCCTCCGTAGAATCGATCCGCAAGCAGATCGAGGGGCACACGACGATCCGGGAGAAGGTTTCGACGTCTGTGGACCTGCCGCTGAGCAACGAATGCAAGCGGGTGTTGGCCTATGCCGCGGAAGAGGCGGAACGCCTTTCTCACCGCCACATCGGAACCGAACATCTTCTATTGGGGTTGTTGCGCGAAGAGAAGTGCTTCGCAGCGGAGATTTTGCACGAGCGCGGCCTGCGGCTTTCGACCATTCGCGAAGAGTTGGCGCGCACCAGCCAGGAGAAAGCGCAGCCGCAACGGCAGCGTGAGTCGTCGTTATTGAGCGAGTTTTCGCGCGATCTGACGCAGGCGGCCATGGACAGCCAGCTCGATCCGCTGGTGGGGCGCGACGGCGAACTGGAGCGCGTGGTGCAAATTCTCTGCCGGCGTACCAAGAATAATCCGGTGTTGATTGGCGAGCCTGGGGTTGGCAAGACGGCCATCGTGGAAGGGCTGGCGCAGCGCATCGCCGATGGCGAGGTGCCGTCATTCCTGGCGGATAAGAGAATTCTGGCGCTCGATCTTTCTTTGATTGTCGCGGGAACGAAATACCGCGGACAATTCGAGGAACGGCTGAAGACCATCATGAAAGAGCTGATGGAATCGCAGAATTCCATCATCTTTATCGACGAGTTGCACACGCTGGTGGGCGCGGGATCGGCCGAAGGGTCGCTCGATGCCGCCAATATTCTGAAGCCTGCGCTTTCCCGAGGGGAGATTCAGTGCATCGGCGCCACCACTCCCGGCGAATACCGGAAGTCGATCGAAAAAGATCGCTCGCTGGAGCGTCGCTTTCAGGCAGTGAAGGTTCCGCCGCCGAATGAGACGGACGCGATCAAGGTGCTGTTCGGCATCAAGGACCGCTACGAAAAATTCCACGCCGTCACTTATACCGACGATGCCATCAACTTCGCGGTGACTCACTCCAACCGCTACATTCCCGACCGCTTCCTGCCGGATAAGGCGATCGATCTGGTGGATGAAGCCGGAGCCCGGGTAAAACTGCGCCAGACTTCGCAGCCGGAGGAGATCACGGAAGTGCAGAAACGCATCAAGTTCATCGTGCACCGCATGGAGAACGCGATTGCGAACCATGAATTCGAGAAGGCGCGATTCTACTCGGATGAAGAGCGCAAGGAGCGCGAGAATCTGCGTGCTCTGCGCGAGAAGTATCACCTGGATGAATCCTCGACCGGGGTGGTGGGCCGCGAGGACATCGAAGACGTGGTTTCGCGCTGGACGGGCGTTCCCATCACTTCGATTAAAGAAGAAGAAACCCAGAAGCTGCTGCGCATCGAAGAGGAGTTGCACAAGCGCATTATCTCGCAGGATAAGTCGATCAGCGCGCTGGCGCGGGCGATCCGGCGTTCGCGCGCCGGGTTGAAGAGCCCGAACCGGCCGATTGGCTCGTTCCTCTTCCTCGGCCCCACGGGCGTGGGCAAGACCGAAGTGGCCCGCACCCTGGCGCAGTTCATGTTTGGCACGGAAAAGGCTCTGGTGCGCTTCGACATGTCGGAGTTCATGGAGAAGCACTCCGTCTCGAAGCTGATCGGTTCGCCTCCGGGATATGTGGGATACGAAGAGGGTGGTCAGCTCACCGAGCGGGTGAAGCGCGCCCCGTATTCCGTGGTGCTGCTGGATGAAATCGAGAAGGCCCATCCGGATGTGTTCAACATCCTGTTGCAGGTTTTTGAAGATGGGCAATTGACCGATGGTTTGGGCAACACCGTCGACTTCAAGAATACGATCCTGATCATGACCTCGAACATTGGGGCGCGGCACTTGCAGAAACGCGAGGGCTTCGGCTTCCAGTCGACCAAGGATGAGATGGTTTCGGGCAAGGTGGAAGAGCTGGTGAAGGGCGAGGTGAAGCGCACCTTCAATCCTGAATTCCTGAACCGCTTGGATGAAATCATCCTGTTCCTGGCATTGAGCGAAGCGGATCTGATCCAGATTCTGGAGTTGATGGTCACGCAGCTCAACAACAATCTGGCGCAGAAGTCGATTACGGTGACGGTTGCGGATGAAGCCAAGAAGTGGATTCTCAGCCAGACCTTGACCGATCGCTCTTACGGAGCGCGGCCGCTGCGCCGAGCGCTGCAAAAATACATTGAAGACCCGCTTTCCGAGGCGCTGATTCAGGGAACGATCACCACGCGCCCGGCGTTCATCGAGGTCTTCCTGGAGGACAACAAGCTGTTCTACCGCCCGGTGGACGCGGAGAAGACCGAGGGCGTGCTGTTGTACGAGAACAGTTAACCGTATCCGCTCTCAGCCGTCAGCGTGAGCTGGCGGCTTTTTTCTTGCCTGATATTTTCGCCAGTGCCTGCCCGTATCTGCGGATCGTCTCCGGCTGGGTTTCAAGGTAGATGAATTGCCCCTCGCGGCGGGTTTCGATCAAACTGGCGTCCGCCAGAATCTTCAGATGATGGGAAACCGTGCCCGGGGTGAGACCGTGTTTTTGCACCACCTGCCCGCAGAAGGTCTCCTTTCGGGCGGCAATCCCCTGGTAAATGCGCAGGCGAGTGGGATCGCTCAGCGCTTTGGAAATCCTGGCTAATTCTTTTGTTTCCATCGTCTTCCCCAATGTAGCATGCGGCGCGCGATAAATTGCAACGAAATACTTTGACATTCATCAAAGTATGCGAACACGGGAAAGCGGCAGATTCCGACCAGCCGCAGATTCAAACGGGAGACAATTCCATGGCGCAGAGATTTGAAGGCAAAGTTGCGGTCGTCACCGGGGGAAACAGCGGCATCGGTCTGGCCACCGCGAAGCTCTTCCATCAGGAAGGCGCGATGGTTGCCATATCCGGGCGCGACCAGAAGACCCTGGATGAAGCGGGGAAGGCCATCGGCGCGGGCACCCTTGCAGTAAGGGCCGATGTTTCGAAGTTGGCGGACATCGACCAATTTTTCGCCCAGGTAACGTCGAAGTTCGGCAAAATCGACGCGCTGTTTGCCAACGCGGGCATTGCCAAGTTCGCTCCGGTAAACGATAGCAGCGAGCAACTGTTCGATGAAACCTTCGACATTAATGTGAAGGGGCTGTACTTCACGCTGCAAAAGTCGCTGCCACATCTGAATGACAAGGCCGCCATCGTACTAAATTCGTCCGTGGTCAATGCGAAGGGGACGCCCTCCTCGAGTATTTATTCCGCCAGCAAAGCTGCGGTGCGCTCGCTGGCCCGTACCTTCGCGGGGGAGTTGGCGGAGCGTGGGATTCGGGTGAACGTGGTGAGCCCAGGTCCGATCGAGACTCCCATCTTCGCGAGAACGGGGTTGCCCCAAGCGGCGATCGATGAGTTCGCGAAACAATTAAAAGCGATCAACCCGATGAAGCGCTTTGGAACTCCTGCGGAAGTGGGCTATGCGGTGCTTTTCCTGGCCAGCAGCGAGGCTTCCTACATCACGGGGGTTGATTTGAACGTGGATGGCGGCGCAGGTCAGATTTGATTGGAGCGAGGCCCGCGATCCGGGTATGGAAGAGCTCGCCGACGGGCGTTTTTGCCTTGAAGCGGAATTGGCGCGGCTGAAGCCTCTCCCTCTCAAAGCAAAGAGGCTTTTAACAGGGTGAGCGGCCGCTTATTGCGCGACCTTCCCTTACGGGGACACCAAGTCTCTATTGCGCTCCCCGACACTGTGCTGCCGGACGTTTTTCATCGATCGAGGGTTCCCAGCCTTGGCCGAACGGTTACCGCCGCGGTCGCGGTCGATTGTCCGTAGGCATTATTGCTGAACAAAGTGTATGTCGTGGAACTGCGGGGAATGACAGTCACCGTATTTCCGCGCACCGCCCCAACCTGAGGCGAAATTACAAAGTAGGAAGCACCGGAACCCTGCCAACTCAGGGTAACCGGTTGTCCGGCAAAAGCTGTTGCGGGGCTGGCAGTAAAGCTCGTGATTACTGGCGCAGGTCCGGCAGGCACATTGCTGGAGGTATAGAGCGGATCGATCAGCAGGACATCGAAAGCGGAGGCTGGGACTTGATGCAAAGTTGCGAGATCATTGTTGTCCCAGCGGTTGTCGGGATCGCCGGTGATGTACATGGAGCTGCCGTTATCGGCCATGATCATGCCATAGGTCTGCAATGCGGCGAGTATGGTTTGCGCCTGCTGGGGAAATCCAGAAATGTCATAGGAAGCTTTCAGCCGCATGCGCATTCCCATGGGGGCGGCGTAAGGATTGCTGGAGTTTCCCGCCCAGTGCGAAGCCGGGGGAGTGAATCCGTCCTGGCTGTTTTGCAGGGTGAAGCGCAGGGCGTGCTGGATCTGGCCGCTGGCCACTTCGTCGTAGCGGGCGAGACCGGCAAATACAGAAAGTCCGGCCGCGTCCGCGGAGGTCCAGGTGTAAGGGCGCTGTTCGTCGTTTAGAAGATCCCAAACCGTGCCAGAAGCCGCTTCCCACGCATTCGACTGCGGGTACGAACTATAAAGCTCGTACAGCCAGCAATTGTCCCGGTCAAGCACGAGCACATGGCGATCTCCGTCGCCTGGATTCGGATAGCCCTCAATAGGGGCACTCAGCGGAATCGGCATAGGACCGGAATCGCTTTCGGAACCGTACGCGGTGTAGTCGACGGTCACAAAGGGAGAACCACTGACGACTTCGTAGGGGATGCCAATGTTTTGGCCGTCATAGCGTCCGGCGCCGAAATCGGGGTGCAGGGGGGTTGTGGAGCCGATGAAATCAATGATGGCGCTGGAATTGGGGTCGACCGGAGCGCTGGAAATATTCTGGTTCCATGCGTTATCGCCGGGGAAAGGAAGGAATCCGTTCAGGCTGGCGCCGATCCCGAGACTCATCCCGCTGCAAGATTGAGCATGGGCGGAAAATATGAGGGATAAAAAACAGAGGACAACGAGCAACCGGACAAGCCTTCGCATGATTACTCCCTAACAGGGTTCGTGAAACGGCGGCGCAGATTTTTACTCTCTTCTGAGTTTATCAAAGAATTGATTGACCCTCGCCCGTGTGTGTGAATCAGATCCTGGGCTCCCGGGCTATAGAGCCGAACGTTCGAGGTGAAGGGCCGCCGGCGGTTGCCGGCGGCCTTTGTCTGCCGGGTAAGTACGATACGCATCGCCGGTACAATTAGAGCCAGCAGGAACATTTCCTGGGGGGCTCGATGGAGAAGGTTAATCTGGCGGAGAAGTTCTCACACATTTCGGAATATTGGAAGCCCTATATCGCCGCCGAGCTGAATGGGCAATCCGTGAAGCTTGCTAAATTGAATGGCGAATTCGTTTTTCATCACCATGAGAACGAAGACGAGATGTTTCTGGTGGTGAAAGGCCGATTCTGCATGCAATTCCAAGCTCGGCAAGAATGGATCGAAGAAGGCGAATTTATCGTGGTACCGCGAGGTGTGGAACATCGTCCGGTTGCCGAGAAGGAATGCTGGATCCTCCTGTTCGAGCCCTCCACCACTCGCAATACCGGCAATCTGTTCAACGAACGCACCCTGACGGAATTGGAGCACGTGTAGGATACTTAGAGTCGGTTCAACACTCGAAGAATGGATCATCAAAATTTCCTATGGAACTGATTGTTTACTCCGCTGCATGGTGCCCCGACTGCCGGGAAGCGAAACGCTTCTTAGCCAAACATAATATCCCTTACAAAGAGGTCGACGTCGAAGCCACGCCCGGTGCGGTCGAGGAAATCGTAAAGCAAACCGGCAAGCGCTCGATCCCCCAGTTTGTGATCGATGGCGAGTGGGTGCAGCCCTATGTGCCGGGCGAAGGCTTTCTGTACGAAGAAATGTCCAGGCGCTTATTATCGGAAAAGTCGTAGTCCCGCCGACTCCGGAAGCCGAGGTAACAGTTACTTTCTCCCCTGTCGAATCACCGGTTCATTCTCTTCCGTACCGTGGAAAACCCTTGCCCACCAAGGGAAGATGGACAATCCCCGGCTGCAACGACGGGTGCGCGCCCTCCTCGCACCGTGCCAGGGAGTGGCACTTACGACCATGTCCGATCCGGAACCTTCGCAGCTACACCACCAGGTCACCGAGAGCTGGCAGCAGACCGTGCAAGCCGTGCTGGGCTTTGCTTTGCTGGCCGGGGTGGGCGCCATGCTCTACTACTTTTCGCCGGCGATAGCGCCAGGCCCCCAAACCGAGGATCTGCAAAAACAGGTGCATGCCCTCACCGCGCAAGTCGCGCAACTGGAAAAAGCGCAGGCTATGCCGGCGCTGGTGCTGAATCGGTATCGCAATTCCATCGGCTATGTCTACGGGGTGTATCAGGTCGGCTTCTCCAACCGCCCCGCCGCCATCCGGGCGCGTGTGTCGGGAACCGGCTTCCTGGTGGGCAACGGTTTGCTTGCGACGAATCGGCACGTCGCGGAGCCCTGGTACGGAGACACCGAGGCCGAAGAGTTGATGCGTCGCGGTGCTTCGGCCACATTGGAGAGCCTGGTCGTATTTTTCCCCGGCTCTGCGACCCCCGTGCGCCTGACCCCCGCGGCGATGTCTTCCAGCAGCGATTTGGCCGTCCTGCGGATCGAGGACCAGCCGGCAGTGCGCTCGCTCGCCGTACTTCCCCTGGCAAGAGGAAGCGCCGTGCCGGGAGAATTGGTCACCGTCATCGGCTATCCCATGGGGATTGCCGGGATGGTCGCCAAGTCGCCCACCGGCATCTATCAACGGCTGGCCTTTCGCCACAATGACATCACCGCCGCCAGTGAACTGGCGGCGCTCTCTCTGATTCGCCCTTCCACCACCTGCGGGCACCTGGGCGACGTGGTGGGGGAAAAGCTGATCTACGACGCGCCCACCGCCCACGGAGGCAGCGGCGGCCCGGTGTTCGATTCGAACGCGGAAGTAATCGGGGTGAACTCCGCCTACATCGATGGCTTCTCGGGAGGCACTCTGGGCTTTTCGGCCAGCGCGCTGCGACCTCTCATTGCGCAGGCGGAGAGACAGCCATAGCGCCGGATTTCTGGAGCGGGCCGGGATCATTGCCCTCGTGCATAATGCGCCGCAGGGCCGCCACCAGCCGTGGCCCTGAAGTGCGAAGTTCTTCGTGGTGATGCAGGGCCAGTTCGCGCAAGGTCTTCTCTCCCTTGGGCGTGAGCGCGAGCAGAACCTCACGCCGGTCTTCCCGGGCGCGCGTGCGGCGGACGAATCCTCTGGCCTCCAGCCGGTTCACCAGCTCAACCGTGCTGTTATGGCGGATCTGCATACGATATGCCAAGTCTCCGATTCGCGGCCGCACGCCCCCTGGCATGCCTTTAATCGCCAACATCAACTGGTACTGGCCGTGTTCGATCCCCGCTTGCTTGACCGCCTGCTCACTGAAGTGCAAAAAACGCCGGATGTGGTGCCGAAACTCTGCCAGCGCCTGGTAGTCGGATAATGCTAATTTCCTCATCGCCACGATTGTATCGTGGCCCGATCTAGCTCGCAGACTCTTCTACGGCTCAGAAGAAGCCTTGCAGCGACTGTTTTCGGGCGGGGGACGCTGGTCTCTTTTTCAGACTCCAGTTAAAATCGCCTGTTGCGAATTCGGCGAACTCAGGATCGGCCAAAGCAAGATCGGCGAAGCCAGGAGGAATATCCCCTTTGATCCCGCGCTATACCCGTCCGGAAATCGGCAAAATCTGGAGCGAGGAAAATCGCTTTCGCACCTGGCTGGCCGTGGAAATTGCCGCCACGGAGACTCTGGCCGAGGCTGGAATGGTCCCTAAAAGTGCCGCCAAGGCCATTCGGGAGCGCGCCGACTTCCGG
>Ga0181534_10000890_pt1 | contig 20539 bp, 14 predicted proteins | sample PEATcosm2014_Bin_37_FD_119758 | JGI IMG/M metagenome (GOLD analysis project Ga0181534, IMG submission 119758) | Peatland microbial communities from MTU Mesocosm Facility, Houghton, MI, USA - PEATcosm2014_Bin17_10_metaG | ecosystem: Environmental > Terrestrial > Soil > Wetlands > Peat | place... | reverse complement strand
CGCGATGCTCTCTGGCGCGCTGGGTGTGCCGCTCACCGCGATCCTCTTCTCGCTTGAGCTGACCCACGCCCTGCCCGCTCTGCTGCCGCTATCGTTGGCATGTGTGGCTGCCTATCTGGCGACTTCTCTGTTAATGCCGCGCTCGATTCTGACCGAGAAGCTCAGCCGCCGCGGCTATCACCTCTCCCGCGAGTACGGGGTCGATCCGCTGGAGATGATCAGCGTAACGGAAGTGATCTCTGAGTTAAATATCGCCGGCAGCAGCAAAAACATCGACCGGCCTGACAAATTGCCCGAAGTCTATGTATACACAGACGAAACCTGCCGTGCGGTCGCCGAAGAGATGGCGCTCACCGGCGTAACGCTCATGCCCGTCGTGGACCGTGTAACCGGGCTTGTCTGCGGAGGTTTAAGCGTGCTCGAATTACTAGAAGGGAGAAGGCGGGCGGCGATGCGGGAGTCAGAGAGAAACAGAACTTTCCGTTGAACTCGCGCCCTCACACCGTCCCATTGGCTGGGGAAGATCAAGCGGAGCTGGTAAATTTTGCGTCAATATTTCTCCCAAATGCGTCAAATCTACAGGAGATGAAGTGGATGAGCAGCGATTTACTGCCGCATTTTGCGCCTGTCCCCGGTTTTTCTGTTGTTTGATTCAGGGCAGGCTGTGATATTCTACTGATCTCTGTGAGGATGCGCGCCCCTATGCCCCAAAAATGAGCTGCGGCTCGCGGGCAACCCAGGCAAAACCTGAAGCGCTAGTCATCCTGTTCCGAGCAAACACTGAAACCGCTCCATAGCGGCGAACTGCGGTTCGTGTCCCTGTGCGCCTGCGATTGCCTTTTTTGGGAATCTTTTTTGTGCGCGCTGCGACGGACTGTGTTCGGCTGCGCCAAAAGGCGCGGAAACTGCTTCTAAATCGAGAGAAGGAACAACATTGGCGATTGATGAGAAATTCGACGACGAGATTCAGAGCCTGATCGATGTCGGCAAGGAGAAAGGCTATCTCACCTACGGCGACGTGAACGACATGCTCCCGGATGAGATGGGTTCCTCGCCCGACGATCTGGACGATCTGATTACTACCATCGGCACCCAGGGCATCGACCTACTCGACGGCCCCAAGTTCGGCGACAAGGACTTCGACCTCGAAGACGGCGAAGATGTCGAGCTGGACCTCACCCCCGGCACGATGGAGAAGACCAACGACCCGGTGCGCATGTACTTGCGCGAAATGGGCACCGTCCCCCTGCTCACCCGCGAGGGCGAGGTAGAGATTGCCAAGCGCATTGAGCGCGGCCAGATGAGGGTTCTCAAATCCATCTCCCGCTCTCCCATTGTTATTCGCGAGATCGTCGCCCTCGGCGAAGACCTCAAGCGCGGCGTACGCAATGTCAAGGAAGTGGTCGTCTTCGACGAAGAAGAACTCACCGAAGATGTGGTGCAAACCCGCGTCAAGGGCACCGTGGCCCGCATTGACCTGATCGTCAAGCACCTCAAGAAGATCACCGTTCTTGAAGAAAAACTGGCCCTGCCGGCCACCAAGGCCAAGGCATCGGCCGTGCGCCACACCCGCTGGCTCATCGCGCGTGAGAAGATTCTCATCTCGCGCATCGTCCGCGAACTCAAATACACCGCGCTCGAACGCAAACGCCTCCTCGATAAGGTCAACAAGACCGTTGAGACCATGCGTACCCTTGAGCGCCAGATTCGTTCGCTGGATCAGAAATTCGAGGCCTCGAAGAGCGAAGAGCTCAAGAAGGAGTACCGCCGCCAACAGAAAAACTGCCGCACCGATCTTGAAAAGCTCGAGTCCGACGCCGGCGTCTCCATCGCCGAGCTCAAGCGCACCCAGCGCGAGATGATTCAGGGCGACATGGATGCCGAGCAGGCCAAGCGCGAGCTGATCGAGGCCAACCTGCGTCTCGTGGTCTCCATCGCCAAAAAGTACACCAATCGCGGCCTCCAGTTCCTCGACCTCATTCAGGAGGGCAACATCGGCCTGATGAAGGCCGTCGACAAATTCGAGTACCGCCGTGGCTACAAGTTCTCCACCTACGCCACCTGGTGGATTCGCCAGGCCATTACCCGCGCCATCGCGGACCAGGCCCGCACCATCCGCATCCCGGTGCACATGATCGAAACCATCAACAAGCTCATCCGCACCAGCCGCCAGTTGGTCCAGGAATTGGGCCGTGAGCCATCCAGCGAAGAGATTGCCCGGCGCATGGATATTCCCGTCGCCAAGGTCCGCAAGGTCCTCAAAATCGCGCAGGAACCGATCTCGCTCGAAACCCCCATCGGCGAAGAGGAAGACTCGCACCTCGGCGATTTCATCGAAGATCGTCAGGCTGTCTCGCCTTCCGAGGCTGTTATCAGCGTCAACCTCAAGGAGTACACTTCGCAGGTGCTCCGCACTTTGACCCCGCGCGAAGAGCGCGTAATCAAGATGCGCTTCGGCCTCGAAGATGGCTCCGAGCACACCTTGGAAGAGGTCGGCCAGAGCTTCCAGGTAACCAGAGAGCGCATCCGCCAGATCGAAGCCAAGGCACTGCGCAAGCTCCGCCACCCCAGCCGCAGCCGCAAGCTCAAGGCCTTCGTCGAAGGCGTCAAAGAAGGCATCTAACTCGGCCTTGCTAATCCAAATAACAATGAGCCGCGGCCCGCAAAGGTTGCGGCTTTCTTTTGCATTTCGATTTCGACTGAATTGCTCTATAGCGAAACCAGGGATGGTGTATCCCGAAAGCACGTCCGTCCAGTTGACGCGACCATCAGGGAGCGGCAACCTTGCACAAAACTCAACAGGACACAGTAACCCTGGTTTCGCTCTAAGGGTTCGGTTATCGCTCCGGCGGGTTCTGGTTGTGGAGCTGCCGGAGGGCGCGGTCGAGTTCCAGCTTCTGCTGTGTGAGCACGGCCAGCTCGGCGTAGTCGCCGCGCCGCTCGGCTTCGGCAATCAGCTCGCGGAGTTCGCGCAAACGGCGCTCAAGCGCAAATTCATGGATCTGCTGAATGGCGCTTTGGACTTCGCGCTCTTCCGGAGGCTTGGTCTCGCTGAGCAAGGCCTCGGCCATCAACGCGCGCTGGGCAGGGTCTTCGACAACATCCATTGGGTCGCGGGCCTGGCGGTTAGCGAGGGCTTGCAGCGTTGCCGATGTGCCGAGATGCTCGAACCACGCGGGCTGCTCAGAAAGAGCCGCTGCGGCGAGGCGGCGCGAGGATTCAAACTCCGGATCGTTGATGGCCAGGGCGCGGAGCAGGACGCGCTCGACTTCAGTGAGGGCCGTAGCTTTTACCTCGACATGGTCGCGGCGCTTGAGCGTCGCCTGGCGAAACTCCTCGCGCATAATGGCCGAATCGATGCCCAACTTCTGCGCGGCATCGTGCATGAATTGATCCCGCACCAGCTTTTCCGGCATTCGGCGAATGTGCGGCAGCAGGAAGTTCATCGCCTTGACCTTCTGCTCGGCGCTGGCTCCGGGAAACTGCTGGCGCGCGCGCTCGATGAGGTAATCGGCCTGGGAGCGGGAGCCGCGAATGGCATTTGTATAAGCCTCGACGCCGCGTTCGCGGATGAAGCGGTCGGGATCGAGACCGCCGTCGAGGGTCACAATCTTGATGGAGAAACCCTCTTCGGTAAGCAGAGCAATGGATTTTTCGGCGGCGTTGGAGCCTGCCGCATCGGGATCGAAGTTGACGACGACGTTGGAGGTATGGCGCTTGAGGATCGCTACCTGATGCTCGGTGAAGGCCGTGCCGCTGGTGGCGATGACGTTCTGAATGCCGCGCAGAAAGACCGAGATGCAGTCCATCTGGCCTTCGACCAGCAGCGCGAAATCGAATTTGCGAATGACGGTGCGGGCCTTGTCGAGATTGAAGAGAACCTGACCCTTGGAGTAGAGCGGCGTCTCCGGCGAATTGATGTACTTGGCTCCTGCCTTGTCGCCGGCTTCGAGGGTACGGGCGGTGAAGGCGATTACACGGCCGCTCTCGTTCGAGATGGGAAACATCACCCGCTTGCGGAAGCGGTCATAGAGTGGGCCTTGTGTGCCGTCGCCCTGCTCCTTGGAACTAAAAAGACCAGAGGCGCCGAGGGTTTCAGCGTCGGCCATGTTGCTGAGCCGGTCACGTAGGGCGTTGTAGCTATCGGGCGCGTAGCCGATGCGGAAGGCTTTTATTCCCTCCGGAGTCAGCCCGCGGCCAGCCAGATATTCGCGGGCGACCGCGCCTTCGGGGCCGCGCAACTGATCTTCAAACCAGGCTGTCGCGGTCTCATGCAATTCGAGGAGTTTTGCGCGAAGACGCGCTCCGGCGGCCTCTTCGGGTGAGGAAAACTCGCGTTTAGGCAACGGGATGCCGCACTTCTGAGCGACGATCTTTACCGCTTCAGGAAAGCTGACATTTTCAATCTTGGCAACAAACGAAAAAACGTCGCCGGAGGCTTGGCAGCCGAAGCAGTGGTAAAACTGGCGCACCGCATGGACGGAGAAAGACGGCGATTTCTCTTTGTGAAAGGGACAGAGGCCGGAGTAGTTTTGCGCGCCGGATTTGCGCAGGCGGATGTAGGCCTCGATCACCTTGACGATGTCGGCCTGCTGCTTGACGGTCTGGGCAAAGTCGCTCATCGGTGCCTTTATTGAGAATAAAGCCCGAGGGCGGTCTCCGGCTTTGGGGCCAGCGCGGCTTTTTAACCTTTGACGAATGCCCAGAGGCACTTAGAATGCTTGTAGGACAGCCCTGAAAAATTCTCAAAATTTCAGAACGGAACGGAATACCGTGTCTTCCAACGGCATATATCGCTTCGAGGAGTTTGCGCTCGACCCAACGCGGCGCTCATTGTCGCGCGCAGGGGTTCCGTTGTCCGTTTCCCAAAAGTCGTTTGAGGTTCTGGCCTATCTGGTGGCCAACGCCGGACGAGTGGTTACCAAGGAAGAGCTGCTCAAGGCCATCTGGCCTGGCTCCTTTGTGGAAGAGGGGAATCTTTCGCAGCATGTATGGCAACTGCGCAAGGTGCTTAAGGACCGGGCGCAGGCCATTGTCACGGTGCCGGGGCGAGGCTACCAGTTCACGGCGGCTGTCGTGGTGGAATCTCTCGCAATCCCAACTAACGCAGGCGAGCCGGCCACTCCCGAGATTCAGGCGGCGCCGGAAAACGCTCCTGTTCTGACTCCTGCGGCCTCAATCCAAATTCCTGTTGCGCCGCAGCGGCCTCTTCGTCGCTGGCTTATATGGGGTTTGGCGGCGTGGGGTTTAGCGGCAGCAGCCGTGCTGGCTGGTTATCTGATCATTCGATCCAGAAGCGGGCCGCAACGCCGAATCGCCCATTACGAGCAGATTACGCAAGACGGACACACCAAATACATTGGCGGGACGGACGGCAGCAGAGTCTATTTCTCGCAGGAAGTGCCGTATTCCATCCGAGAGGTTTCTGTCTCCGGCGGAGTTACGGCCCCGATCCCAGTCCCACTGCAAAATCCCTGGGTGGGCGATGTTTCGCCCGATGGATCGACTCTGCTGGTTATCTCTCAGGCTGGAGGCCTGGGCCCCAACGACTCGCTGTGGAGCTTTCGCATTTTGGGAGGGACACTCCGACCCCTTGCAAACGGAGTGACCGCCACGTGGTCTCCCGACGGTACGAGCGTAGTCTACGCCACGGCCAACGGAGATATCTACACGATTCAAAGCGATGGAACCGGCGCCCGTAAACTCGCCTCGACCAAGGGCTACGTCAAGTCGCTGGCATGGTCGCCGGGCGGACATCTGATCCGGTTTTCAAAGGATGGCCTGCTTTGGGAGATGAATGCGGATGGCTCGAACGTTCACCAACTCCTACCGGGATGGGGAAAGTCTGCAACGCAGTGGAATGGGCAGTGGTCCGGAGATGGGATGTTCTACTTCGTCTCCGACGGACAGATCTGGGTGCGCGATGAGCGGTCCCGTCTAGGAAGAATCCAGCCTCCGGCTCCGGCGCAACTGACCTTCGGACCGACGGTCTGGGATCGCCCCGCTCCTACCAGGGATGGAACGAAGCTTATCGCCTCGGGACGAACACGGCGCGGGGAACTGGTACGGCTTGACCCGCAGTCCAAACAGTTCCAGAGATTTTTGGGAGGAATCTCCGCGGAGTTTCTCACCTATTCGCACGACGGCAAGTCCATCGCCTATGTTACGTTCCCGGAAGGCGTGCTCTGGCGGGCGAATCCCGATGGCAGCAACCCGGTGCAGCTTACGAATCCGCCGGTATATCCGAGGGTGCTGCGCTGGTCGCCTGACGACACAAAGTTCATCTTTGTGGATCATTCTCCACAGGGTATGGATGCCATCTATGAGATGCCTTCCGATGGCAGCGAAAAACCGCACCGGCTTCTGCCTGACGACCCCAACGCGGAAACCGACCCCAGTTGGTCGCCGGATGGCAGTAAGATTGCTTTCTCGACATCACCAAACCTAGGCGCGAGCGCAAAGTCCGAATTGCACATCCTCGACATCGCAACCAACGGCGTAACAACCATCCCGGAATCGAATGGACTGGCTGTTCCCCGCTGGTCGCCGGATGGCAACTCCATTTCCGCAATGACGCTCGACGCCACCAATCTCAAAATCTTCCACGTCGCGACCGGCCAATGGTCGAATCTGGATTCGGGTTTGGTTGCATTTCCGGAGTGGTCGCATGACAGCCGATTCATTTACTACGTGCAGTGGAAGTCGGATGACGCCGTATTTCGCATCTCTGTTGCCGATGGCAAAGCAGAGCGCGTGGTGGACTTTGGCGGCCTGCAGTTCACCGGCTACTACACACTATGGATGGCGCTTGACCCAGCCGACAATCCGTTGATGATGCGCGACATCGGAAGCGACGATATCTATGCGCTGACTCTGGAAAAGAAATGACTGTCAACTGCCTCGTTGTGATAAAGCTCTTCAGTCGTTAGTCCGCGGAAACGAATAACGTTGTCATCCTGAGCGACCGAAGCGCAGCGCAGAGAGTCGAAGGACCTGCATTTGCACCTGCCTTGTATCAGGGAACGACTGGTAGGTCAGGACTTCAGCCCCGACCGCCGAAAAGCCCCTACGAAAGTCGGGAGGAGACGGAGTCTCACCGCGCGCTTGCCGCGACTGCTCTCGATAATTCCTCGAATCTCTGAAGGCAGCAGTTACGGGCAAGACGAACGCGGAGCGACTTTCTAAGTGTCTTCCGTTTGATGTGCCTCCAGAGCTGTAGTTCCAATAGTGGGAATAGGAAGTGCTTTCCGGATATGATGTCATGCGGGTTTCGAATTGCGCTTACTCTTAGATGAATGCGATCATGAAGTTCCTTGGCCGCTCTTGTGCCTATTGCTACTTCGGTATTTACCCTAACTTCTGAAATTAGTCGCTTAACCTTCAGTGTGGAGATCGTTTGGGGGGTGCCTTTCCTGGGTTGGGTAAGAATTGCTCCAACGCCTTGACTCACTGTGGCCGAGCGGGGGTCCGCCGAATTGAGCGCCGCGAACCAAATGAAAAGTTCCAGCAGATGAGAGGAAAGGCCCGTTAGCCAAGGGTGGAATTGGAAGGCCTCTCTTGCCTCCTTCTCTGACAATACAGATTCCTCGATCAAGATTTGAGCGATTGGGTCTTCGTGAATCAGGAGATTTTCCACGCAGTATGCGTCGAGCCGATGCACTATATCGGGAAACGGGGGAATCTCATCGCGAACCCACTCGAAATCACCATCAATTACAAATAGCGCCTTTCGCTTAGAAAAATCGTGGGATCTCGCCTTCTCAATCACACCTTTCCTTCCTCCCGCCGTAAAGACACGCGAAATTCTAACATTGCCTGGCGCTAGGCGTTTGAATAGCTCAGTGTAGAAGACCTCATCATTTGAGTCCTCGACGTATATGTCGATGTCTTGCAGCGGGCGGAAAAGATATTCAACCGCTACCCTAGCTCTCGTAGACCATTTAGGATGCATATGCTTGACTCAGCGAGCGGCACTTATCGGTCCGCTCCAGGATAATCGCTGGGGAATGGGTGGCGAGGATAAGCTGAACATTCGGATTTTCCTTTTGAATAGCATCCACGAACTGCTCCTGCCAACTTATATGAAGCGACAGCTCTGGCTCATCAACAATGAAGACACCGCTATCAGCGAGACGCTTATTAAGAGAAAGATGGGCTAGCATTACTACAAGCTGTCGCTCTCCCGATGAAAGCGCAAATAATGGGTGGTCAACCTCCGCGTTATTGATGGTAACTCTGAGATTTCCACGAGAGGAAACCTTAAGCCTCTTCCCAGTTTGATCGAGAAAATCATTGGCGAGAGCGAGGAAACGATCAATCGGCTGATGCAGCGTAGCCCTATTTGTTATGTACTCATCCAGCCATTCCATTTGTTTCAGTATCCGATCTGCTTGCCGGCTATTCATAAGCCACTCAACGACGTAAGGAGCAGCTGGAGATAGAGAACGTAACGGTTTGGAAGACTTAGATTTACGAGATGACCTCATCTTTTGTTCTTCCTCATCCAACGCATCCAAGGTCTTAGTCATACGATCAAAGAATTCTTTCAGTGAAGCCTGCAACTGCTCCGCAGGAAGCCGCAGCCCTGCTGCCGCCTTCTCGATGGCCTCTTGCCGCGCCCTAAATTTATTTACTGCAGCTCTGTTCGGGAAGGAACTTGACCGAATATCTGTTGATTCATAGCGAAAAGAGTCTAGCAGGATTTTGTTTCTAAGATCTTCGTCGAGACGTTCCTGGGCCGCCCGCACATCCGAAAGCTTACTACTGACTAATTCATTGACATCAGACAATATGGCTTCTGTCACTCTTCTGATTGAAACCTCTTGGGACGTTATCGGTCGATGTCTGTACTCAGCCTCCATTCTTCGAGCCCTTAGGTGCGGATCATTATCCCTTTCGTCAAGGTGTAGCCTTCTGTCCAAACCCAAAAACATCGGAGTAGACAGATCTCTGATCGCTCGAAATACTGGATTTGACGCGAGCCGCAGGTATATGGATGCACGAGGTTCCTCCCTATGCCTTGATTCGGCTATTAACTGAAAGTCACCTGACGCCACGGAAATAGCTCCCTTATGGGTACTAATCGAAAGAGCTAGACCTTCGGCTGATCGGACAGCTTTGATAGAAACTTCCTTCCCGTTAACATCGACTACAGCGGTAACGGTGCCAAATTTTATGTCGATTAGTTCATCAAGACTCGGCGCAAGCAGTCCCATAAGTAGCCTGAGAGCGGTCGTTTTTCCGGAGCCATTCAGGCCGGTCAAAACGTTAGGTCCGGCAGGAAATCTATAGAGATGGGTAAATAGCCGTGTACCTCAGTAGCGTCAAGACGAGCGACTCGCATGAAATTCCCCACGAAGCAGAATAGTTTAGGCGATATTCTGCGTACAGGAATAATAATCGGAAGCGAGCCTCAGTGGAATATTAATTCGATGCGCAGCCCTCACGGCCCATCGAACCGGGATGCCCCACCCTTGCGCTTTTTCTTGCGCAAGGATGGGGTCGCACGAACCCCAGCCATCCGCTGTCATTTCCAACAACCATCCGAGCGCGGCAGGCCAGCCTACCCCGGAACGGGGTAGGCTGGGATTAAATCCATAGAGCCTGTTATTAACTTTGATGAGGAGCACATGTTGACCGAATGTTCAAAACCCGCGCAAAACGCGCTGTTCGCGAGATCCGAAGCGGGATACATTTGCGGTCTTCCTCTGGATCCCAGTCACTTTGCAAAATCTGCGCTGATTCCATTGGGGTTACGGGCGTAAAGTTAATAACAGGCTCTAGAATAATATTGTAGATTCCGGTACGACTGAAGTCATGCCCTGATACAAAACGGCAGTGAGGTTTTTGTCGGGTGCCTCAGGTCTCGATTCTCAGACTTGGAAAGGCAGTAATATCACAACTGGCGACCGTTTCCGCAATGGAAAAAGCCGCCCGGAAAGGCGGCTTTTTCAAGTTCCAATGCCCTGGGGACTTGCAAGCAGCGGTCACACCAGAACCTACATGAATGATCCTAGCAAAACCCCTCCCGAAGGTCAAGACGGCCAGCCCCCGTTCCAATACTCCGTGAAGGATATTGGATGGCTACAGTCGTGGCTCTCGCCAGACCGCCTCACCCCTTATTATGCAAAATCACGCGGCGACCACTGGGTGGCCTTCCACCTCTACGTGCGGAACACGGAACTTTCTGCGTCGCTCTATGGAGTCGTACAGGCTCTTGAGGTTGGCCTTCGAAATCGCGTGCATACCAAAATGACCGAGGTTCTCGGGACAGAAGAGTGGTGGGATCTGCTCCCTCTTCGTGACGGGGAAATGAACGATATTCACGAGGCCAAGAAAAATATTTCTCTTCGGATCAACGCGATGCGCCCTGGACATATTGTGGCGGAACTTGGTTTCGGTTCCTGGGTGAAGATGTTCGCGAACTCTTACGAAAAACAGCTCTGGGTACCCCACCTGACGCACCGTTTCCCGGCAAAGATTTCCAGAAAAGTGCTTCATGACCGATTGGCATCCATCAAGGAACTCCGCAATCGCATCGCCCACCACGAGACCCTGATCAAGAGAAATGTCGAGCAGGACTATGCTCAACTTATCGAGACCGTAGGCTGGTTATCCCCAACGCTACGACGCTGGGTAGAGCATCACAATGACTTCCCTGAGGTATACGCGAGGCGCATCCCCAAAGAACCAAAACCTGCCCAACACCGAGGTTTGGAAGAACCACTTCCTCTGGAAAATTGAATACACTTGCATAACGCCGGGATTCAACCCAGGCAGCAAAACAACCCAACCGAGCTGGGGTTTTGACAGCTCAGGACTGCTTTTTGCCGGCTCTGCACACGCTCAGACACCCCTCAAAAACACCCGTTTTCGCGCTAAAAAGTGACAAAAAACGCCTAAAAACAGGCACTTTTTCACCTTTTACTCCGCGCCCGCAGAGAGATACCCTGCCAATTACTCCGCGCAGGCAGCCACATTTCGCAAAAACTTTCCCTCTCTCCTCAATCTGTAGCGACCCAGGCAGAGGAAAGCCCCAAATCTCTCGCCTTCTACGCGCAGCCAAATTCCCTGCGCACTGAGTTTTTTCAAGCGCAGGGGCTGCAGAGCACGATGATCATGCGAGCGGAAAGCGAGCGGCTGGCCCCACCGCAGGTGGCTACCCGTTCAACGACTCTTGGAGCTTGTTCAGCGTACGGTGGAGGTCTTTGTCGGCACGGCGCTGTTCGTCGATTTTGGCAATGGAGTGCATCACCGTGGTGTGGTGTTTGTTGCCGAACTGGCGACCGATCTCGGGCAGGCTGGCTTCGGTCATCTGCTTGGCCAGGTACATGGCGATCTGGCGCGGCACGACGACGTTGCGTGAGTTGTTCTTCTGCTTGAGGTCAGTGACCCTCATGCCGAACTGCTCGGCGACGGCGCGCTGAATGGCCTCGATGGTGATCTTGCGCACCTGCATGTCAATGAACTGCTTGAGGCACTGCTGGGTTGCGGCCAGAGTGATCTCCATGTGGTTCATCTGGCACCAGGCGATGAGCCGGGTCATTGCGCCTTCAAGCTCGCGGACGTTGGTGCGCACATTCGAGGCCACGAAGAGCGCGACATCGATGGGCAGGGCCACCTGCTCGCTCTCCGCCTTCTTTTGCAGAATGGCGACCTTGGTTTCAAGATCGGGCGGCTGAATGTCGGCGATCAATCCCCACTCAAAGCGGGAACGCAGGCGGTCTTCAATCTCGGCCAATTCTTTCGGCGGACGATCCGATGCGATCACGATCTGCTTCATGCTCTCATGGAGGGCGTTGAAGGTGTGGAAGAACTCCTCCTGGGTACGCTCCTTCTGCGCTATGAATTGGATGTCGTCGATCAGCAGCACGTCCACGGTGCGGAAGCGGTCGCGGAAGCTGGTCATGCGGTCGTTACGCAACGAGGTGATCATCTCGTTGGTGAATTTTTCCGCCGAGACATAGCAAATGCTGGCTGCGGGCTGGCGGCGCTTTACCTCGTGTCCAATGGCGTGCATGAGGTGGGTCTTGCCCATGCCGACGCCGCCGTAGAGGAAGAGAGGATTGTAGGCCTTGGAGGGGCGCTCGGCGACGGCCAGCGAGGCCGCGCGGGCGAACTGGTTGCCGTTGCCGATGACGAAGGCGTCGAAGGTGTAGCGGGAGTTGAGCTGGGCCGCTGTAGACCAGTCAAAGCGGGCCTGCTCAGGCGAACGGGGCGCGGGAGCAGGCGCTGTGGGCGCGTGCGTGGGCACCGGGCCAAAGCCGCCGTCGCGGCGCTGCGGAGGGATGGAGGGATCGTCCTCTGCCGTGACGAAGCTGACGTCGTCAAAGTCCAGAGCCTGCAGATCGATGGCTTCCTGGATCAGGTCGCCGTATTTATCGCCAATATGCTGAAACTCCGGCGAGGGAACGCGGACGTAGAGTGTGCGGCCGGTGGCGTGGCTATAGCGCGTGGGCTTGAGCCACGTCTCGAACGATTGCCGAATGACCTTCTTCTCGAGCGCTGCAAGAATAAGAAGCCATGGATTGGGCGCCGTTGCGGGCGAAATTGCAAATGCCATTGAAACATCCTTGCCTGCAACCCCTATGAACTGCCGGAGGTTTCATCCACGGGATTAGGCAATGGCTCTCTCTCGGCGCTGAGTCTTTGCCCTGCGTCCAAGATGGTGCTCACGTCTGCCTGATCGCCGCTGATCCGCCCATGAAAAACCACCTCTGGGCGTTGAATGAATACCGTTCCGTGGGGCGCTCGGAAACTTTACTGAACGGTCCCGATAGTAGCACATTTGACCATGCTTGCAATGCCTCTTTCACATAACTTTGCACCGAGCCAATCGAGTTGCACCACGCATGGTGAAACAAGCTGGCAAGGGTTACTGAAGTCAGTTCCCAAAGATATGGATCGCTGCTTGCTGACAGCGTTTTGCAATGGAAGCTGGCAAAGTGGATTCTGTATCCTTGCAACACCCGCGCATAACGATCCGCTGGATTCCTGACACAACCTGATATATACTTAAAACTTGCCGTCTAGGCGCAGATTTTAACAAAGAAACTGAAGCATACAGGAGCGCAATTCCATGCCCAAGCGCACATTTCAACCGAACCGCCGCAAGCGCGTAAAAACCCACGGATTTCGCGCCCGCATGAAGACCAAGAGCGGCGCAGCCGTTCTCAGCCGCCGCCGCGCTATTGGCCGCAAACGTGTTGCCGTCAGCGCCGGATACCGCGACTAGCCTCCTTTCCGCCGTTTTCTTTGCCGGAGCGCATTTCCTGGATTGATCCGCTTCGGCATTGACTCCCCGCGGCACCGCCATGAACACCCCTCTCCAATCGGCTCAGTCTCCAGCGCAGCGCAGAGTCTTGTCTCTAACCGGCTCACGCCTGACCAAACATGCCGACTATCAGCGTACTTACGCGGCCAGCCGCAAGCGTCAATCCGCATCAATGAGTTGGTTTCTTGCGCCGCCGCAGCCGGCATTTACAGGGGCAGCTTTGCCCACGGGGCCGCGCGTTGGTCTTACAGCAGGCAAAGTGGTGGGCAAAGCCCATGAGCGCAACCGCATCAAGCGACGCATGAGGGATATTTTGCGCCGGCATATAGAACTGCTGCCCGCGGGCTGTGATCTGATCCTGCATCCCCGCCGCGTAGTGCTGACCCTGGAATTTTCGAAACTAGAAGCCGAGGTTCTGCGTATACTCCAGCAGGCAAATGCTGAGGCTGTGAAAGACAGATCCAAAGCTTTGCCGCAGACGGACAGGCGCGAAGCGCAGCTAGCCCCACCGCAGGTGGTGGTATGACACGGATTTTGTTGGCGATTCTCGACTTTTACCGACGCTGGCTTTCTCCGGCATTGCATTCGCTGGGTCCGGGCGGATGCCGGTATTTACCCACCTGCTCGGAGTATGCGGCCGACGCAATCCGGATTCATGGACCGCTGCGAGGTGTTTTCCTGGCTTTGTGGAGGCTGCTGCGTTGCCATCCTTTTGCCCGCGGTGGGCTAGATCCTGTTCCGCCAAACCCGGCAGCACGGGCAATCCAGTTGAACCCATTACCATAAGAAGTGCGGCCCTCTTAACGTACACAGCCTCACAGCTCTAAAACGACAGGAAGTATCCTTTGGCAGAAATCAGCAATCCTAATCTTCAGGCGCAAGGTCCCGGCGGTGGTAGCGGCGGCGGCGATATGCGCTCCATGTTGGCAATCATGATGTTGGCGATGGCGGGCCTATTTGCCTACCAGTACTTTTTTGCCAAGCCCTTGCCGACTGAGACGCCGGCCAGCCAAACGCAAGCACAGACGCCCGCTGCACCAACTCCCGTTGAGCAACCGTTACCGGGAGCGACTGGCCAACAGGCAAGCGCTTCGCAGCCGCTGGTGCTTGTTCCCGGTATTATGGCCCCCAGTGAGACCGAGACCACGGTTGAGAACGACCAATATAAGATTGTTTTCACCAACAAAGGCGCGCAGGTAAAGAACTGGATTCTGAAGAACTATACCGATTCGGCGGGCAAGCCGCTGGATATGGTGCAGCAGCAGGCAGCGGCGCACGAGCGTGACAACCATGAAAAAAACGATCCCGGCAAAATCGGCCTCCCGCTCTCGCTGTATACCTATGAGCCATCGCTAACGGATCAGTTGAACAGCGCACTGTTTCAGCCATCGGCTACCGGCATTCTCTACGCGCCTAATTCCCTCACTTTTCATTACGCAGCCAACGGCCTGGATGTAGTAAAGACCTTCCGCTTCGACTCAAGCTATGTGGTTGACATTGAGGCTCAGGTAAAGCGCGATGGAGTGCCTGTGCGGGCACTGGTGCAGTGGCCTGCCGGACTTGGCGATATGGAAGAGTTTATCGCCAAGAACAACCAGACCAGCGGCATCATTCCTACGTCAACCTCTTCGCTGTTCACCTGGTCGATAGGAGGAAAGCAGGATTCTGCCAAGGCCAAGGATGTGAGCGGCATCAACACCCTCAACCTGCCCTACGAATACGCCGCCGTTACCGATCTCTATTTCGCAGCCGCAATGATGCCGGACAATTCAGCCGACGCGTCCGTGGTCACACTGCACAACTCGATTGATCTGCCCAACGATCCCAAGGATCCGAACAGCAAGATCACTCCAGCACCGGTGCTGGGGCTGGCAATGGGCGACACCAACGGCTATACGCGGCTGCGCCTTTACGCCGGACCCAAGGAACTGGATATATTGAAGTCCGTTCATGCCATCGGCGCGGACGGTAAGGCAGACGGGCAGGCTCTTGATCCGCTGATCCAGTACGGCTGGCTCACAGTGATTGCCAAGCCGCTCTATCTGGCGTTACGCTACCTGCATGAGCATGGCATCCCCAACTGGGGCTGGGCCATCATCGTTGTCACGGTGATCTTCAACCTCGTCATGTTCCCCACGCGACTGATGATGATGAAGTCTTCGCTGAAGATGCAGCGCATTGCGCCCAAAGTAGATGCGATCAAGCGGAAGTACGCCAGTCTCAAGGCCACCGATCCCAAGAAGGCCGAGATGCAAACTGAGATGATGGCGCTCTATAACGCTGAGGGCATTAACATGTATGGCGGCTGCCTCCCGATGCTGTTGCAAATGCCGCTCTTTTTTGCCTACTATCGGGTGTTGCTGAATGCCGTAGAACTGCGCCATGCGCACTGGTTCTGGCTATCCGATCTCTCGGTGCCGGACCCGCTTTATATCCTTCCGGTCATCATCATCGTGAGTATGTTCCTCACGCAGTGGATCACCCCGGCGGCCGGCATGGACCCGGCACAGCGCAAGATGATGGCGTTCATGATGCCCGCCATCATGGGATTCACCATGCTGCACTTTGCCTCTGGCTTGGCGCTCTACTGGTGCACCGGCAACCTCATCAACCTGGCGATTCAACTCATCATCAATCAGTCGCCGATGGGCAAGGAGATGCACGCCATCAGCGCCAAGCGCGCCGCTAAAAAGGGCGGCGGCGGAAGCCCCAAGACAATTCAGGCGAAACGATAGCTGCTTACGTTCAGTCGAATAACAGAGGGACGAGCGATTCGCTCGTCCTTTTTGCATGTCTTCCGGCTGAGTGCGCTTTATTGCTCCTTGCGCGCTGATTCTCTCTGAGACTGAATCAACTGATAAGCAGTTCGAGCATCCGCAACGTCGAAGAACGCGAGCCGCTTTAGATTGATCCCCATATCCAACTGATTTCCGCGCAGGCGGCCGCCCCATGAGTTCGCCCCCTGCAGGCTCGAATTATCTGGCGAAAACTCGATTGTTCCTATCCCATCCTGACGGGTTGTCAGAGACACAGAATCGAGACTGCCAAAGAAGGCATCATTCAATCTGCGGCTGCTGCCCGCATTCAGAACAAGGATGCGCTTGTTGGTAATTCCATAATGCGTCTGCCGCTTCTTCCACGCTGTGTAAAAGAAGCGGCCCCAGATCAAATACTGGCCCATCACCACAAATGGGATTCCCCAAAGCACGAAAAATCCCGGTGCGCTATGCGTGCGCGTCGAATCTCCCCAGAGTCCAGTTACACTCGCCTCCCAGAAGATCGCAAACCCTCCCCATAAAAAACTAAAGGGGATCGCGTACCAGTCCTGTGCATGGAAAATGACGCTTTGCTCCGGCTGACCCGACCAAAGCAATGATTCCCCAGCAAGCAATTCCGTCTGGAGTTCCATTGCGCTGTTGTTGTAGCCTATACCCGAAATTGCCGACATACTTATCTCCGCCTTGCAAGACGCTTCCTAGAACTACTCCGCCTGCAACTTCAATTTATATCGAAATATACTCCCATTGCACTCTAAGATCAGAAAGCGGCTGCGGGCGTTAACTCAATATAATCCAGCGCCGCCGGGTCATCCTCATCCGGCGCGCTTTCCACGCGCAGCTGATCGCCCCGCTTGAGATTGATGCTGGGAATCGTGCGGCGCGTCGAGTTGTCGCCATGAGGCCGCTTCGACGGTAGAGCAGCATCGGCAGCCCATGTGGAAACTGGCTGGCTGTTTACCTTGAGCGTGAAGTTGGCTGTTCCGCCCTGCAGATCAAAATACTGGACTGCGATGTTGAAGCGTCCAGGCGGGCCATCATATGTCCATTCTGCAGCGCAGTTTTGCAAGGAGCAGCTGACAGCCTTGCCGCCGGAGGCATCCTCCCACGGAGTTACATCGATGACTTTGTAGCCGGTGAGGCGGGCGTCTTCCGCTTCGAGGCGGCCGAGGTAGTGGCCGGCGCGGCCCTTCTCGTCGGGGATGCCGCTGAGCTTGTAAAAATACTGCACGATGGAATCGCGCCAGACGATCGCATGGCCAGCCTGATATTCGAGCCGCGCCAACACATCTTCGTAAAACCTGCCATCAACTCGGCCCTTTAGCGCTGCCCACGCCTTCACAAACTCTGCTGCCTGCGCCGCGCCGTCGTAGTGCGAGTCGTAGATGTGCTGAATGACTGTTTTGCCGGAGTGAAGCCGGTAAGTGTATGGCACGTGATGAAAGAAGAGAAGTAACTCGTCCGGGCAGGTGGCAAGTGACTCGTATAACTTGGCTACCTCGGGCGGATACTGGCCGATATAGCCGGTTCCAGTGGCAACGCTACGATCCATGCCGATGCCATCGTGGTCGGCGCGGTGCCATTGTCCCCAGCCATTGTTTTCGCTGGATTCGATATTGGGACCGTAGTGGCTGCCGGTAATGTCAGTAAATGTCTGCGCGCCCAGCGGGCCGGTATAACTTTCATAGGCTGGCCAGCTTTGCATTAACAGTCTGCCGACTGTTTTTACTACTTCAGAGTCCGTACTGATTGTCTGCCTTGTCCACTCGTCGGCGATCTCTTCCGGCTTGAGTTCGGGGTTCCATGCAAGGCGGCCAAACGCGTAGAGATTGGCCATAGCCAGCGGCGAACCGAGCCATGCGTCGCGGCCTACTCCGGCAACAGCGACCATCCCGCCCAGGCCCTTGCTGGCAATTAATTCTCGGACCGGTGTTTGCGCGCCGTCAGCGCGCAGATCGAAGTCCAGGACCTGCTTCCACATGGGCGCGAGATAGACCAGATGACGCTGCTGGCCGGTGTACTCCTGCGTCACTTCAATTTCAAGAGCGGTGCTGGTCTTTGGCAGCCCCGCAAACAATGGAGACACCGGCTCCCGTGCCTGAAAATCAATCGGCCCTTCCTTGATCTGCACAATCACATTGGCGGCAAACTTACCATCAAGCGGATGAAAGATGTCATACGCGGCGCGGGCGCGGTCGGCCTTGGGGTCAAGCCAGTCGAGATGATGGTTGTAGACAAAGGCGCGATAGAGAACGACACCGTTGTGCGGGGCCAGAGCGTTGGCGAGAAGATTGGCCGCATCGGCCGGAGTCCGTCCATAACTCGATGGACCTGCCTGCCCCTCGGAGTCAGCCTTGACGGTAAAGCCTGCAAAGTCGGGAATGAGCGAATAAATCTCATCGACCTTCGCCGCCCACCAGGCTTTGACTGCCGGATCGAGGGGATCAAAGGTTGAAAGGCCGCCGATCTTCTGCGGACTGGCAACATCGACGCTCATTGCAAGACGAACTCCCCACGGGCGCATCGTGTCGGCTACTCGTGCTAACTGCTTCAAATAGCCGGAGTCCAACAATTGGGGTGCGGCGTTGACGTTGTTTATATTGCAGCCATTGATGCCCACCGAGGCCAACAGGCGAGCGTATTCAGCGACGGGCTTCAGATCCTCACGAACATTGCCGCCTTCAAAAAAGATCGACCGGCCCGCGTAGCCGCGCTCAATCGACCCGTCTGGATTATCCCACTCGTCCACCCAGCGGATGGGGAAGGCAGGACGCTCGACTACATTGATGGAGTTGAGATCCTGCCCCTGGCTGATACGCCGCAGTAAATCAAAAGAGCCGTAAAGCACACCGCGGCCGCTTCCACCAACCAATACAAAAGTCCGCTCCGTTCCCGTTTGGATGGAACCCAACCAATATCCCTCCGGATCAAGAGGTGGTGCTTCGTTTTTGGGAAACCATCCTTTGAATTCATTCCTGTCGAAAACCCAAATTTCTCGGCCTTGCCATTGGTAATTTGCGGTTGTTGGAGAAGACTCCTCACTGGTGAGCCGTGCAAGAGCTGTATTCAGCTCGTTCTGCGCAGTGCGCTCAAGTTCATGATCGTAGGTTAAAAGCAATCCGGGCGTGGGGGCGCCATGCGCGGCCCACGGTCCTTCTTTTGAAAGAGGTACATAGCTGAATGGAGCGAGCGGCCTGATCGCTTCATCGCGTTTATTTGGCTGCCGTTGATAGCGCAGCCAGCCCTGTTCCGCCGTTTGCGCACTCGCGTAGACCGTCCCCGCTAGCATCTCCAAAACCAATAAACCCGCCAGGAAATCGATTTTCTTCCGTCTCATTGCGCCCTCTCCCGCCGCAGATATTTCTATCATCGCAGGGCATCATTCCGCTCGCTATGCGGAACTCCCACTTGCAACTTTCCGGTTTTCAGGCGAGATTCTAAGTGAGGAGAGACGAATGAGCGAGCAGTCAGAAAAGATAGAAAAATCAGAAGCGGAGTGGCGCGCAACACTCACCCCAGAGCAGTACCATGTGCTGCGCGAAAAAGGCACTGAGCGGGCCTTCACCGGAGCGCTCACACAGAATCACGCAACCGGAAACTACCACTGCGCGGGCTGCGGAGCATTACTCTTTGCCAGCGGAGCCAAATTTGATTCCGGCTGCGGCTGGCCCAGCTTCATGCTTCCCATGGATTCAAAGGCAATTGTGGAACACGAAGACCGCAGCTTCGGGATGCGGCGCGTTGAAGTCACCTGCGCCCGCTGCGGCGGCCATCTCGGCCACGTCTTTCCAGATGGGCCGGCGCCGACCGGCCTGCGATACTGTATCAACTCCGCTTCGCTCACATTTACGCGGCAAACGGAATAGCTCCGCCTTGATCAATCGGGCAGGTAATAGACACAACAAAACCCCGTCCGCTTTGAGGACGGGGTTCGCGTGAATCAGGGTTTGTTGTCTCAGGCTACGAGAAGTCGCCGTTACGCTTTGGCGATCTTCCCGCCCTTGATGCAGCTGGTGCAGACGCGAATCCGCTTGGAAGCGCCGTTGACCAGCGCCTTGACCGCTTGCAGGTTCACATTCCAGCGGCGGCGGGTCACGTTGTGCGCGTGAGAGACGTTGTTACCGAATTGCGGCCCTTTGCCGCAGATGTCGCATACCTGTGCCATTGCTTTGCTCCAGATTTTGGTGTTTCGCGCCGCCGGGTGTTGCCGTCAGGGAGTGCGGTTGAAATCGCACTCGGAGAGAAAGAACTCTGCGGGGCTGAACTCGTAGCAATCGTGGAACCAAGTGTCAGACACACGTCCCCGACTGCTTGCCGAATCTTTAGTATACCTGAAACGGTGGAGTATGCCAAGACCGTGGAAGAACGCTGTCAGTAGCACATGATATGTCCGGAGGTGGTAGCAAGTGAAGTGTCCGCTTAGCGGGCGGCGAGGATGGTTCCATGCGAACAAGCGTGGAAGTCTATCCGAGGGCTGCGGTGGAGCGGG
>Ga0181534_10000889_pt1 | contig 20552 bp, 15 predicted proteins | sample PEATcosm2014_Bin_37_FD_119758 | JGI IMG/M metagenome (GOLD analysis project Ga0181534, IMG submission 119758) | Peatland microbial communities from MTU Mesocosm Facility, Houghton, MI, USA - PEATcosm2014_Bin17_10_metaG | ecosystem: Environmental > Terrestrial > Soil > Wetlands > Peat | place... | reverse complement strand
TTGAGCCATTTCATCAAGCATTTCAATTACACCAACAACCTGCTTGGCAGCGTGAATCTCATCAACGCCTCGGTGAACCACGGCGTGAAATGCTTTGTGTTCACCTCATCCATCGCGGTCTATGGCCGGAACCAATTGCCAATGACCGAGGACGCCGTGCCACAACCCGAAGACCCCTACGGCATCGCCAAATACGCCGTCGAACTGGATTTGAGGGAGGCGCACGAAATGTTCGGATTGAACCACGTCATTTTCCGGCCGCACAATGTCTATGGCGAATTTCAAAACATCGGCGACCGCTACCGCAATGTCATCGGCATCTTCATGAACCAGATCCTGCAAGGCCAGCCGATGACGATTTTCGGCGACGGAAGGCAGACCCGCGCGTTCAGCTACATTGACGACGTCGCGCCGGTCATCGCCGCCAGCATCACGCGACCGGAAAGCTATAACCAGATTTTCAACGTCGGCGCGGACAAGCCCCATTCGGTGAACGAACTCGCAACCGTCGTGGCCAAGGCGATGGGCGCGAAATCAGACATCAAGCACCTCGACGCGCGCAACGAAGTTGTCCATGCCTATTCAGCGCACGCAAAAGTTCAGCAATATTTCGGCGACCTGATAAAAAATGTTCCACTTGAAGAAGGCGTTGCAAAAATGGCGGCCTGGGCGAAAAGGGCCGGCGCGCGCCAGGGCAAGCCATTTGAAGGAATTGAGGTCAGGAAGAATCTTCCGGCGTCGTGGGCGGCGCTGGAGAAAAAAGCGGGATAATTTTTTCAGGTGGAGTGGCTGGCTTGCAATGCTTTTGCACGCGCGCCAAAGATGTTTTCCCAATCCACGCCCGGCGCAAGGCCGCTGCTCTCCATGTGTGTGATGAGCGCGGGTTCGGGCGCCCACAACGTCCGGCGTTTGCCAAAAAGAATCTGCCGCCACGCGTAACGCCACGCCAGCGCGTGCGACGCTGGGAAATACAATCCGTCGCCGAAGCTTCGCACCCACGACCATGGATTGCAGACGCGCTTTTTGGTCAGCGCCATCCAAATCGCAAGATCGGGGTTTTTGTTGTAGGTTTTGAGTGTGGCTGCCGATTCCGCCACCGCCTCGCGCCGCGCCATGAAAGTCAGGCATGTTGATGCGACCGTGCGCCATCGGCAATTGTCCTCAAAAAATTCCGCTCCGCGAAAACGATGGACGTATTTTGAATGAAAATCCGCGTGGTCGTAGGGCGTCACAAAATCGGCTTCGGGATGGCGGCGCATGAAATTGACCGTTCGTTCGAGCGAGCGCGGCAGATACAAATAATCGTCCTCCGCGAAATAGACCAGATCCGCCGCCGTTTGCGCGCTCAAAATTTCAACCTGACGGATGAACGTCGGACCATTGCCTTCGCCGCCCAGCGGGATTAATTCCACCGGCGTGCCGGGGAATATGGATTTCACCAACTCCGCGTAGGCTGGCGGGCAATTGTCGAGCAGCACCCAGAGTTTGATCTTCAAGCCACCGATGCCTTCCTTGAAAGTCTCCAGATTGAGCCGCGTCAGCGCGAGTTTGTCTTTGAACCCAAAAATCGGATCGCGTGACACGCCCGGATAAATCCGGCAACAAACCGCCAAATCTGTTTTTTCTGGAGACTGGTTCGTCATGTGAAATTATTTTGCATCAACCCGCGGCGGTCCGAATTTGATGGTGCGCTTGATTTCATCCCAACGGTTCAACCGCAGCTTGAAAAATCGCAGCATCCAGAAATCGGAATGTTTGCGGAATGTCGCGACCATTTTTCGCTGCCGCGCGATGTGGCCACGCAATCGCCAACAGCCGCACAGCACGCTCCAGAAGCTGGCGCGGGCAAATGACCAGCGCCGCAACAGCAACGCGCCGGCGAGCGATTCCAAAAACAGCAGCACGACCAGTGGAATGACTAGCAGCAGCAAAATGTGTTGCCCGTTTTTTAGCAGCGTCAAAAGGCAGTTCCGGTTCGTCAGAAATCGTTTCCGGTCGTTTGTGCGAAATTCTACGGTGGCGATTCCGCCGGAAGGGTTCACGCCCGCTGCGCCGCGATGATGCAGTTTCGCCTCGAAAATTCCTGCCACCTTGTAGCCGGCAAGCCACACGCGCCAGGACAAATCGGCGTCGTCGGAGTAAATGAAGTATTCGGCGTCGAACATCCCGAGCTGGTTGAAAACGTCGGCGCGAATCAGATAAGAACAGCCGCCGGCGATAAAAATTTCGCGGGTCCCGGTCGCGATCGCCGACGGGCTTGGTAGGCCAAAAAGGTCGAAGCCGTAAAACCCGAAATCCTGATACGAATTGTCCGGGTAATTCAGCACGAGCGGCGTGGAGGCGGCTGCGCCGAGTTTTTCCGTTCCGGCAATCAGCTTTTCCATGCAGTCCGGCTCGAGCCAGGTATCGTTGTTCAAAAATAAAAGCCAGCGGCCTTTTGCCGCGCGCGCGCCGGAATTATTACCCTCGCAGAAGCCGAGATTCTCTGAATTGCGGACAACGCAGGCCGACGGCAATTCCGCCAGCAATCTCCGCGCGACGCCAACCGAATCGTCCGAGGAATTGTTGTCCACCATGACCGTCTCGATCTGGCCGATGATGGTTTGCGCCTTGATGGATTCGAAACACTTCGGCAGCCAGCTCGCACCGTTGCAATTCAGCACGACGATGCTGACCAGCGGCTGGCCGTCCGCGCGACCGAAGCGTTCGATGCGGCTTTCCATTTATTTCAAAGTCTGTTCCGGCTTCAGCTTGGCGACCAGATTTTTCTCGCCACGCCGCGTTTTGTAAGTCCAGACACCCCACGCGTTTCCGAGCACGCTGCCGAGACATGCCGGCAGATGCCAGAGCCAGCGCGCATCGCGGTCCCGGAGCAGCCCGGTAATGGTGTGGTAAATCGGTCCTATGAACGTGACGCAATAAACCCCGGCCAGCCAGAGCGGAACCGGCGGTTTTTCCTTCATCCAATTCGTCTTCGCTTCCTCCTGCACTTGCAAAAAATGCACGGTTGCGCGACGGCGTTTTTTTACGAAGCCGCAAAGTGTTTGAACATAATAGTGGTGGACGCCGCGACCGTGGATGCGCAGCCACTCGCGTTTGCCGGCGCGCATGAGGTGCAGCGCGGCGTGCGTGTCTTGAAAATGTTCGCCCGCCTTGACGGATTCCAAATCCGCGCGACGGAAAACAAATCCGTTCGCGCCGAGAGGATATGAAAGCGAATCCCCGGGCAAAATCCAGCGCTCGATTTCGCCGTCGCGCGCGACGAGTTGCGGGTTCGCGCTCATCAGCCAGGCAATTGGGTCGCTGATGTGCAGCAAATGCGTGAGGTAGGCGCAGAACGAACTCATTTTGGGTGAAGGCAAATAATAGCTCTCGACGCCCAGCGCCTGCGGGTTGGCGGCGAGCGCTTTCACCGCCAGTTCGATGTAATCCGCATGGGTGATTTCGTTGTCGGCGTCCACGAAGACGATGAATTCGCCGGTGGCGTGCTGGAGCGCAAGGCGTTTGCCTTCCTCCATGTTTTTACCGTCGTCATCAAGGACGATGGCGCCGTATTTTTTTGCGATGTCGCGCGTGCGGTCGGTGGAGTGCGCGTCGGCGAGGATGATTTCATAGCGGTCGCGCGGATAACTTTGCCGCGTGATGGACGACAGGACGTTGTCAAGCAACGCCTCGACGTTCAGCGTCGGCATGATGAAGCTGACGCGCGGCAGATTTTCCGAACCGGACGGCATGGGTCAATTGTGGCTGACGGCACGGCAAATTCCAATCAGCTTTGCGCCGGTTCGTCGGTTTTGCGCGGGCGCATTGCGATGAGCCAGACGAAAAACAAAGCGCCGAAGGCCAGTCCGGCGGCGACGGGCATCGTTTGCAGCAGCGCGGCGGGTGATTTGCCGAGGAACAATAGCGCAAGCCAGTAACCAGTTCCGAGCGCGCCGTAGAACAGTGAAATTTTAATCCAGCGGCTGGCCAGCGCCCAGGTGCCGACGGCTTGCAACAGGCTGGCAAACGCCATCGTGATCGCGAGCCGGCCAATCATCGCGGCGGCGGACGGCGAGGGAGTTCCCAAAATCAGCTTCACGAGAAAATCACCAAGGAAAAGCAAACCCGCCACACCAATGGCCAGGCCGATGACATACAATCCCAGCAATTTGAGCTGTTCACGAACCATGCTTCCCGCGCGTTCGCCGGAACGTGACGTGAACAATACGGTCAGCAGCGGCCCGACGGTCGAGGGCAGGGCGAAGGCAAGCCGTTCGGCGACAGCATAGGTGTCGCGATCCTTGCCGGAAAAGTAATGTTGCATCACCAGCAAGTCGCCTTGTGTGAAACAGTAGGAGCCGACCACAAATGCCGCGCTGATGGCGAGGTATTGGATGAATTCATGGTTCCACGGCGAGACCGGCGTGCCGTGCAGCGACAAATCCTTTTTCCAAAAAAGCAGGACAAGATACGCCAGCAGCGAGAAGGCGGTGGCGAGCACTGCGGTGTCCGCTGACGGCCATTTGAGGGTGACGAACCAGCCGAACAGGACCCGCAACGTCATCGCCAGAAAGCCGAGCAACGCGAGTCGCTTGAACCAGGAAAGCCCCTGACACAACGCTGTCGCCAGCGCGACCCACAGGCCGAGCAGCGCGCAGCAGAGCGTGACGAGCATCAGGCTTTCGTTGTAATGGAAAAAGACGCTTAACGGTTTGACAAGAAGCACCGCCAGCACTGAGCCGGCAATCGTCAGGCGGAAAAGGAATTTCCTGCAACCCAGAAGCAATCCCTGCAGCCGAGCGCTGTCGCCGCTGGCGCTGAAGTGTGCGATGTAATGCGTGACCGCGAAAACGGCGACCGCCGGCAACAGGCCCAGCACCATCATCAGACCGCCCAGCGCGCTATTCGCGTTGCCGTAGTCGCCCGCCGCCTTCAGGTGCCGCCCCAGGACGCCTTGAAAGGCAAAGTTGCCGAGGCCGGTCAGGAAACTGATTGCCGTAAAAATCATCCCGCTCTGCAAGAGCTTTCCGGTTTGCGTGCCGGACGGCTGGTCGTCGTTTCGGGGCTGTCGGTTCATCAAGGCGTAAACTTTCTAGGAAGACATCCGGTTCCCGCAAGCATAAACAATGCTTGAAGCGGCGCGTGGATTTGGTAGCAAGTGGAGACGCAAACGGCCACAACAATGAGAAAAGCTTTAATCACAGGCATCACGGGGCAGGACGGCTCTTATTTGACCGAACTGCTTTTGGCCAAGGGCTACACCATCCACGGCATCGTGCGCCGGTCCAGTTCGCTGACGCGCACGCGGCTGGAACACATTTATCGCGCGCGCCATTTCGAGCGGGAGAAGCTCTATCTCGAATACGGAGACATGACGGACGGCTCGTCGTTGCGCACGATCATCACCCGCGTCGCCCCGGATGAAGTTTACAATCTCGCCGCGCAATCCCACGTCCGCGTCTCCTTCGACACGCCGGAATACACGGTGGACGTGGCGGACGTCGGCACGCTGCGGCTGCTCGAAGCCCTGCGCGATTATCAAAAGCTGTCGGGCAAGGCTGTGCGTTATTATCAGGCGTCTTCCTCGGAAATGTTTGGTTCAACGCCGCCGCCGCAAAATGAGACCACTCCGTTTCATCCGCGCAGCCCTTACGCCATCGCCAAGGTCGCGGGTTTCTGGCACACGGTGAATTACCGCGAAGCCTACGCGATGCATTGCAGCAACGGGATTTTGTTCAACCACGAAAGCGAGCGGCGCGGTGAAAATTTCGTCACGCGCAAAATCACGCTTGCGGCCGGGCGCATCAAGGTCGGCCTGCAAAAGGAACTGTATCTGGGCAATCTTGAAGCGAAGCGCGACTGGGGCCACGCGAAGGATTATGTCGAGGCGATGTGGCTGATGCTACAGCAGGAGAAGCCGGATGATTACGTCGTGGCCACCGGCGAATCGCGCAGTGTGCGTGAATTCCTGGTCGCGAGCTTCGGCCTGCTCGGACTGAACTGGCAGGATTATGTGAAGACCGATGCGTTTTACACCCGGCCCAGCGAGGTTGATTTTCTGAAGGGCGACGCGACAAAGGCGCGGAAGAAGCTCGGCTGGAGCCCAAAAATTTCGTTCCAGGAATTGGTCAAAATCATGACCGAGCACGACCTTGACCTAGCCGAACGCGAATTGCACGCCAAGCAATTCCACAAAAGCTAGGCGTCGCGCAAATAACCCGGCGGAACCGGCTTGCCATCAATCTGGTCCTGCGCCATGTCGAACACGCGCACGGGGTCGTAAAGCCGCAGCAGCGTGTCGCGCAATTCCAGGCAATTTTGCCGCAGCTTCGGCTGCAACTCGAAGGCTTCCTTCAGTTTTTCCTTCAATCCTTCCGGCGTCACGCGCAAGCCGTCAATCGGGAACAGGCATTTGTCGAGCCACGGAAATTCGTAAGGCAATGTGGAGCCAATCATCGGCGTGCCGAAGCAGGCGTATTCGATATATTTCGGCACGGATGCTTGGTGAACTCCTCCGGTGCTGATGGCAAACCGGCTCCGGCGGACCGAGCTGCAATACGTTTCCCACGGCAGCCGCTCGCGAAACCGGCGCCGGTCAAAAATTTTGTAAGGTAGGCCTTCGAGTTCCAAAATGAGGTCGAACAACCGTTTCCGGTCGGAATACAGGTTCACAAAGTTATATTTTGGCGACGCGTAGGCATCGCGAATCACCCAGAAACCGCACGACGCGCCGGTGTTGCAAAAATCGTATTCCGGCTTTTCGTCGCGGAACGGCAAATCCTCTGCGCTGACGGGAATGGGGAAGTAAATCAACCGTTCCGGTCGGATGACATCTTCTTCGCGCCGACGTTTGTCACGCGAATTTAGAAACGGCTGCGCCAGCAGCGCCGCCGGGCGCAGCGCGGCGCAGGCGAATTCATACGGCACGAGCCGCTCCGGCCACGCGAAGAGCGGCGGTTTCCAGTCGTTGCAAAACCGCGCGCCCTTCGTGCGCGCGGCGATGCCGCCGTAAAGGTTGAAGATGACGTATTCCGCGTTTTGCGTGAACCAATAGGGGCATTGCCACCAGTCCACCAGCAGCACGGAGAAATTCTTCCGCCGCTCCAGCAGCGGTTTCAACGCGCGCAGTTCAGACGGCCACAAGCCGTGCAGAATGACGTGGTCGTCCGTCTTCCAAAGCAATTGTTTCAGCTTGGGCAGGCTGTCGGGGTCGGTCTTGAGGCGGAGCGAATACAATTTGCAGTTTTTTTGCTCCAGCGCGCGGGTGATGGGACGGAACAAAATTTGTTCGGACAAACTCGGGCTGCGCACCCAGAGACAGTCGGCGAGGCGGATTTTAGACATGGCCGAAATTCAAGGGTTTGTCTTCCGTGCGTGTTCCAGCATTTTTTCAATCATGCCGCGGAAGGAGGTTTCCGGCTGCCAGCCGGTGAGCCGTCGCAATTTGCCGCTGTCGCCGACGAGCACAACGGGCTTTTTTTTCAACAGACTTGAATCGGTGACGGCGCACTCGCGCCAGTCCACGCCGGCGATCTCGCAGGCGATTTGCAAAAAATCCCTGACAGTATGCGGTTCGCCGGTGGCCACGACAAAATCCTCCGGCGTCGCTTGGCCGAGAATCCGCGCCATGGCCTCGGCATAATCGCCTGCGTAGCCCCAATCCACGACGGCGTTCAAATCTCCCAGCACGAGGCGTTTGGAGTTGTCCTTCCGGAACGCCAGCACGCCTCGCACGATTTTCTGCGAGAGAAATTGGGGCGTGCGCAGATGGGATTCGTGGTTGTAAAGAATGCCGGCGGCGGCAAACACGCCGAGCTCGCGGCGGAAATGGCGGCAGCAATGGATGCCCATCGTCTTGGTGATGCCATAGACATTTTCCGGGTTCAGCGGCGTGGATTCATCCTGCGGCTGGATGGATCGCGAGCCGAACACGTGCGACGACGCGGCATAAAACAACCGCGTGTGCTTTGACTTTTGAGCAATCGCGTGGAGAAAATGAATCAGGCCACGGACGTGGATTGCGTAACTGCGCTCGAACAATTCCGGGTCGCGCGACAGCAAGCTCGCGTCTTCCGCCGAATGGTGATAGGCGGGGAGATAATAACATTCGGCGGGTTGCGTCTTTTGGAGCAACGACAAAACCTGTTCCGGTTTGAGGATGTCCACGGCGTCCCAATTTTCGGCGGGCGCGCTCCAGACTTTGTTCTGGTCCACGCCGACGACCTTGTCGCCGCGAAGCGCGAGCAATTCGGTCAGGAAGCTTCCATCCTGTCCGCCTGCGCCGATCACCAGGGAAGTTTTCACGTCAGACAGTGTGGATTTCCGGCAGCGGCAAAAGCAGCTTCCCGCCGCGCTTGAGGTAGGCGGCTTCGCGCTGGATCACGTTCGCCTTGAAATGCCACGGCATGACCATCAGAAAATCCGGGTTGCGCGCGTGGCCTTCAGTTTCGGAGATGATGGGGATTTTCGTGCCGGGTGTGTGGCAGCCGAATTTGTCCGGATTCACCTCCAAAATGGCCGGGAGCAATTTCGGCGTAATGCCGCAGTATTGCAGCACGACGTTGCCCTTGGTGGAAGCGCCGTAACCGAGCGCGAGCTTTCCGGCGCGCTGGATTTCCAGCAGCTTGGCGGGAAGTTCTACGCGATGCCGGTTCACGCGTTGTTTGAATGGTTCAAAACCTGCGATGCTGTCGAGGCCCAATTCCTTTTCCTCGCGCAGGAATTTTCCGATCACCGCCGTCGCCTCGGGATAGGCTGAATCTTTATGCGCGACGGTCACGGCGAAACTGCCGCCGTTGCTGTCGTTGAGCTGCACGTCGAGGATTTTCAGCCCAAATTTGTCGGTCAGCCACTTGATCTGCTTGAGCGCGTAATACTCCAGATGCTCGTGGCAGATGGTGTCGTAGGCATTGACCTTGAGCATCAGCGGCAGGTAGCTCTGCTCCAGATGCCAGATGCCATCGGGCGCGAGCACGTCGCGGACCTGCTCGACGAACGCGGGCGGCGATGGCAGGTCGTAAAACATCGCGATGGAACTGATGATCTTGGCCTTCTTCGCACCGAACCGCTCTTGGAACGTTTTCCCGGAAAAGAAATCCACCACGAGTTGCACGCCGGGGGCGTAATACTTTCTGAATTTTTCCGCCGACGGGTCGAAGCCGGCGCGCGTCACGTCCGCCGGATAAAATCCGAGCGACGTGCCGTCGTTGCTGCCGATGTCCAGCACGATGTCGCCGGCCTGCAGCGGACGGATTTTTTGCAGGTGCGCGGCCTTCGCGCGCAGGTGCTCGACCATGGATTTATTGAGGCCGGAGCGATAGCCGTAGGTCGGCCCGTAAAGCATGGATGGCTCGAAATTATGATGCAGTTGAACGAGGCCGCAGCGGGCGCATTTCATGATTTCCAGAGGCGCGCTCGCGAGTGGTTCGTTTGGAACCTTTGGAAAGATTCCGGTAAAGCATTGGTCGCCCAGGTGCAGAACGGAGTCCAGTTCCCGCGACTCGCAAATCCGGCAGGCGTTGATGGCTTGATACATTACATCAAATGTTTGGTTAAACGCCATTGCAACCGCAAGCCAAAACAACCCGCCGCCGGTTCGATAAATCAAAATCCGCGCTTGCCAGCTTGTTGCCGGGGCGTTAGTAATCTGCCTCTTTATGTTTGGAAAATTGCTCGCCTTTGCAACGTTCGAGGTCAAGCGCTGCCGGTTCACCCGGGTGATCCATCATCCGCGCGTGGCCAAGTGGATTCACCCGGACGGCTTTGAACCGGTCGTCACCCGGTGCCTGGTGGATACGGATTGGGACGGGCCGGTCTGGGACGTCGGCTCGAATGTCGGCAACATCGCGTATGAAGTCGCCCAGCGCCACAAGGTCTTCGCCTTTGAGCCAAACCTGAACCTGCTTTATTACCTCGGCTACAAAATGAAGGACTGCGCCAACGTGACGATTGTTCCGTGCGCGCTCACGCTGGACGGAAAGCCGATGCAATGTTCGATTGAACCCAATTTCTCCCTGCCCAATAACGGCCCGATGGCCGCCACGCTGTCCGTGGACGAGGCGCTGAAGAAATTCGGCAGGCCCGGCGTCATCAAGCTCGACATCGAGGGCGGCGAATATGAAGTCATCAAATCCCCCTCGCTGACGGGACTCAAGCTGCTGGTGGAATGGCATCGGGAAGTCCCGACCTCGCTCGACCGCTGGAACATCAAGCCTCTCGACGCCACGCACACGCTGCTCACGCCGAAATGAAGGCCGTTCGCGGCTTTCATGCGTAACATTGCGCCACGCTGGTTATTGAAGTAGCCTTCCACTGTCACATTGACGGCATGAAAGGTTTGGCCCACAAAATCGGCTGGCGCATCTACCACTTCGTTCACACGAACGGCGTGGCCGCCGACTTCGTCTATTGGAGCGCCTATTACGTCCAGAACTTTTTCCGTGCGCGGCAATACAATCGCTTTTCCAAGCACCACATTACGCCGGAGGAACTTTTCAAATACCGCCAGCTCGTGCCGACCAGCTATCTCGTGACCGGCGTGACGAACATCTGCAACGCCAAATGCACCTTCTGCGCCTACCCGAAGGTCGTCGCCAACAAGACCCTCCAGACCGGCGTCATGTCGTTCGAGGTCTTCAAGAAGGCTGTGGACGAATGGGCGGCGCTCGGCGGACAGAGCCTCGACCTCACGCCCGTCGTCGGCGACCCGCTGGTGGACCCGGGCATTTTGCAGAAGGTGGATTACGCCGTGAAAGCCGGCCTCAAGGACGTTTATCTGACCACCAACGCCATCCTCATCAATAAAAACGACACCTACAAAAAGCTGATTGATCTCGGCATCGCGGCGGTGTTCATCAGCACGCAGGGCGCGAACAAGGCCGTCTATGAAAAAATCTACGGCGTGAACCATTACGACGAGGCCATGTCCGGCATCCGCAATCTGATGGAATACAACCGCTCGAAGGGCGAGCCGGCGCGCATCGTCGTCCGCTTCCGCAACCACGAGAAGCCCAGCGAGATCATCCGCTCGCCCGATTTCAAGAAAAACATCCAGCCCTATTTGTCCGAGCGCGTCCGCGTGAATTACACCGTGGACTTCGACAACTGGGGCGGGACCATCAAGCCGGAGGACATGAGCGGTTCCATGCGGATGCGCAAATTGCCGCCGATGATAAATGTGCCGTGCAAGAACCTCTTCAACTTCGCCGTCCGCCACGACGGCCGGGTGCGCCTCTGCGGCTGCCGCCTGACCACCAACGACAACGACGACCTCGTGGTGGGCAACATCAAGGACCGGACGCTGGCGAAGATTTCCAAGGGCGACGAAGCGTGGGGCATCATCAAGGGCTTTTACGAGGGCAAACGCCCGCACACCTGCCTGGAATGCACCTTCTACCAGCCCATCAACCAAAGCTGGTTCGAACAGCGCGCGAAAGACAATGGCGCAAAGCCAATCCCACCGGTGGTTGAGAATTCAAAATCATTTAATCTGTAAGACTTCGACTAACGATTTTGGCGGATTTGATTCTTGGCCGGGCAAAATATATCCTTCCACGCCGTTTGTTCCGAACCTGATAATTGTGCCCTTTGGTAATTTCCAATTGCTGTGCCAACCGTGCTCTCTCAAATCTCGCGTAAGTTTAGCTTCGGAAGATTCATCCATACGCCTGATGAAATAGAGCTCACCACAAATCGGGTCGACAATCTCTTTTCGAGTGAGACCCCCAAATAAATACGGGGCTAAGTCTTTTGATGTAAGCTCGCGGTTTAACTGCGTCGCGTTTGTAATCCCATGTTCAATCGCCCATTCCGCTTTTGCGCCATCAATTTGACGGAGATTGTTAACGATTACAGATATTTTGCCAGGACCGCTATAGACATAATTCGGAATAGCAATTGCAACCAGCAGGCCGATAATTAAAACCACAATGAAAACCGGCAGCAGCCATGAATGAACAGATTTGGGAGTGGCAGTATCAGAATCTGAATTCATATTCTGAAAACACCGAATAAATGCAAACGTTGCACGAACGGGCCAGTTTGAGGCGGATTGAATCCGACCGCTTTCATGGCTTCGACCTTATTCCTGTCCCAGCGAAGTTTCAACTGGAAAAATCGGGGGCTGGCAGATGGAAAAGGCACCGCCGCAGCGTCTCCCTCTCCGCCAACGCAGTTGGGGAGAGGGAATTATTCTTCGACGGCTCGCGGGGTGCGCCGCCCCGGTCACGGTCCGAGCATGATGCGATAGAAGCGGCCGGCGTTGGTCGCGTTCGGGTCCGTGATGGACAGGGGACCGCCCGGCGCGTTGGTGATCAGGATGGACAGCCAGTTGGTCGAGGACAGGTTCGTGGACATCTGCAGCGTGTAATTCTGTCCCGCAATGCCGGTGAACTGGATCTGGAACTGGCCGCCGGTGAAGAAGCTGGCGGAGTTCAGCACGGGGTGAATGGGCGACGAGTTCGTGTTGACGAGCAGCGTCAGCGGCTTGACCGCAGATGCGGCGACGGCGTCCTTCACCTGCACGGTGAAGCTGGAACTTCCGTTGGTCGTCGGCGTCCCGCTGATGATGCCGTTGGTGGCCAGGGCCAATCCAAGCGGCAATGTCCCCGCCGCCTTCGTCCATGTGTAGGGCGGATGGCCGCCCGTCGCGATGAGGGACTGGCTGTAAACCACGCCGTTGGTTCCGTTGGGCAGCGACGTCGTCGCGATGCGCAGCGGCGGCGCGTTGGTGATGATCAGGGTCAATGCCTGGCTCAATGTGCTGCCGAGATTGTCGGTCACCTGGAACGTGATGCTGTTCGTCGCCGCCACGCTGGGCGTTCCGCTGATGACGCCGTTCGTGGCCAAAGTCAATCCCGCCTGCAATGTCCCGGTGATGTTTGTCCAGGTGAAGGGCGGCTGGCCGCCCAGCACGTTCAACGCCGCGTTGTAGGGAAACCCGTTCGTCCCCATCGGCAGCGAGGTCGTCGTTATCTGGAACGCCAGGACGATGCTCACCCTGTTTGTCGCGGACTTGTTGCCGCTGGTGTCCACCGCGTAGGCCGCGAAGGTGTTGGTGCCCGCGGTCAGCGTCACGTTCGTGCTCCAGTTGGCCCAGTTGTTGGCCGTCGTGGCAAGCCCGAAGGGCGTGTTGACCACCGCGTTGCTCAACGAGAAGAACACGCCGGCAACAGCCACGTTGTCGGTCGCCCAGCCCATCACCGTGAACGCCACGTTGCTCACCTGCATCCCCGCAATCACGTTCGTGATGGCCACCACAGGCGGCTGCACGTCCACAAAGTTCGCCGTGAACGTCAGGTTCGACGCCATGGTGAAGGTCAGGGTCGCGCCATTGGTCGTCTGGCTTCCCGTCCAGTTCGTGAACGCAAAGCCCGTCCCCGCCGTCGCCGTCATCGAATAGGTCTGGCCAATCTGGAGCGACACGCCGTTGTAATTGGGGCTGACGCTCCCGCTGCCGTTGGTATGCACCGTCAGGGGCGTGCTCAAGACGGCGTTGAAGATCACGCTGTTGGTCGTGGAGATATTCCCGGTCGTGTCCACCGCGTAGGCCGCAAGGGTGTTGGTGCCCGAAACCAGATTCAACACCGCCGTCCAGTTGTTCGTCCCCGCCGCATTGGTCCAGACCCCGTTGTTGAGCGAATAGAACACGCTGGCCACCGCCAGGTTGTCCGTCGCCGTCCCCGTTGCCGTAAACACCGCGTTGCTCACGCTCATCAAGTTCGTCGGCGAGGTGATGGACACCACCGGCTTTTGCACGTCCACAAAGTTCGCCTGCAACACCAGGTTCGATGCCATCGTGAATTGCAGCGTCGGCCCGTTCGTCAGCACCACCAGCGTCCCGTTCGTCCCGCCGCTCCAGTTCGTGAACGCAAAGCCCGCGCCGGCGTTTGTCGTCGCAGTCACCGAGAAGGTCGTGCCGATGGCCAGCGACTGGCCGTTCAAGTTCGGGGTGATCGTCCCGACGCCGTTGGTCTTGACCGTCAGTGTCGCGCTTAAAATATAGACGAAGGTCACGCTGTTGGTCGGCGAGATGTTGCCGCTGGTGTCCACCGCGTAGGCCCGAACCGTGTTCGTCCCCGGTATCAGCGTCACCGCCGCGATCCAGTTGTTCGTCCCGGTCGCGAGCATCCACGCGCCGATGCCGGCCGAGTTTGTGAGCGAGTAATACACGCTGGCCACCGCCACGTTGTCCGTCGCCCAGCCCATCACGTTGAATGCCGAGTTGCTCACCAGCATCCCCGCAGTCACGTTCGTGATGGCCAGCACGGGCGGTTGCACGTCCAAAAAGTTCGCCTGCAACACCAGATTGCTCTGCATCGTAAATTGCAGCGCCACGCCGTTTGTCAGCACCGACAAGGTTCCGTTCGTCCCGCCAGTCCAGTTCGTGAATACGGAACCTGTCCCCGCCGTCGCCGTCAGCAGATAGGTGTTGCCAATCTGTAGCGACGCCCCGTTAAGATTCGGACTGATGCTCCCCAACCCGTTCGTCTGCACCACCAGTGATGCGCTCAAGATATAGACCAGGTTCACGCTGTTGGTCGCCGATACGTTCCCGCTCGTGTCCACCGCGTAGGCCCGGACTGTGTTCGTCCCCGGTATCAACGTCACGTTCGTGCTCCAGGTCGCCCAGTTGTTCAACGTCCCCGCCAGCACATACGACGTGTTCACCACCGCGTTGCTCAACGACACATACACCCCGGCCACCGCCACGTTGTCCGTCGCCCAGCCCATCACGTTGAACACCGGGTTGCTCACCAGCATCCCAGCCGTGATGTTCGTGATCGCCACCACAGGCTTGTTCGTGTCCACAAAGTTCGCCGTGAACGTCAGGTTCGACGCCATTGTGAAGAAGAGCGTCGGGCTGTTGGTCGTGATGCTCCCCGTCCAGTTCGTGAACATGAAGCCCGTTCCAGCCGTTGCCGTCATCGTGTAGCCCTGGCCGATCTGCAACAATTGGCCGTTGTAATTAGGACTCACCGTGCCGAAGCCGTTGGTATTGACCGTCAAGGTCGCGCTCAAAATATAGACCAGGTTCACGCTGTTGGTCGCCGAGACGTTCCCGCTCGTGTCCACCGCGTAGGCCCGAACCGTGTTCGTCCCCGGTATCAACGTCACGTTCGTGTTCCACGTCGCCCAGTTGTTCGTCGTCCCCGCCAGCACGAACGGCGTGTTCACCACCGCGTTACTCAACGAAACATACACACCCGCCACCGCCACGTTGTCCGTCGCCCATCCCATGACCGGGACGACGGAGTTGCTCACCAGCATCCCCGCCGTGATGTTCGTGATCGCCACCACAGGCTTGTTCGTGTCCACAAAGTTCGCCTGCAACACAAGGTTGCTCTGCATCGCAAATTGCAGCGCCACGCCGTTCGTCAGCAGCGACAGCGTCCCGTTCGTCCCGCCCGTCCAGTTCGTGAACGCAAAGCCTGTCCCCGCCGTCGCCGTCAGCAAATACGTGTTGCCGATGGCCAGCGACGCCCCGTTAAGATTCGGGCTGATGCTCCCCAACCCGTTCGTCTGCACCACTAGCGTCGCGCTCAAAATATAGACCAGGTTCACGCTGTTGGTTGCCGAGATGTTGCCGCTCGTGTCCACCGCGTAGGCCCGGACTGTGTTCGTCCCCGGTATCAACGTCACGTTCGTGCTCCACGTCGCCCAGTTGTTCGTCGTCCCCGCCAGCACATACGACGTGTTCACCACCGCGTTGCTCAACGACACATACACCCCAGCCACAGCCACGTTGTCCGTCGCCCATCCCATCGCGTTGAACACCGAATTGCTCACCAGCATCCCCGCCGTGATGTTCGTGATCGCCACCACAGGCTTGTTCGTGTCCACAAAATTCGCCTGCAACACCAGATTGCTCTGCATCGCAAATTGCAGCGCCGGGGCGTTCGTCAGCACCGACAGCGTCCCGTTCGTTCCCCCGCTCCAGTTCGTGAATGCAAAGCCCGTCCCTGCGGTCGCCGTCAGCAGATAGGTGTTGCCAATGGCCAGCGACGCCCCGTTAAGATTCGGGCTGATGCTACCCAATCCGTTCGTCTGCACCACCAACGTCGCGCTCAACACATAGACTATCGGCGCGTTGCTGATGGCGGAATCGACGTTGCCGTTGTTGACCGAGTAGGCGTGGACGGTGTTGGTGCCCGCCGCCAACATCACCGGCGCGCTCCAACTGGCCCAGTTGTTGCTCGTCGTGGCCTGCGCGAAAGCCCCGCTGTTCACTGAAACGAACACATTGGAAACCGCCACGCTGTCGCCAGCCGTGCCCATGACCGTGAAGGCGGAGTTGCTGACCAGCATTCCGGGAATGATGTTGGTGATGGCGACGGTCGGCGCGGAGGTTTCCCCGCTCACGGTCACGACGGTTGTCTGCGAATTGGTTCCGTAGGTGGCATTGTTGACCGAGGCTGAAATGGAATACTGTCCTGTGGTTGTCCAAAGTTGATTGCTGACGACCAGCGTGTTGGTGGTGGCGCCGGGAATGGCGTTGCCGTTGAAATACCACTGGTAACCAATCGGCGGGCTGCCGGTGGCGGAGAGGAAGAACGTCACGTTCGGCCCCAGCGCAACATTGGTGCTCGACAGCAAATCCTTGGTGATGACCGGCGGCGTGTCGAACGGAACATTCGCCGAGCGAGTCAAGGTATATGTGCCGCTGTCTTCAACAACACCGTTGTTGGTATAACCGAAAGTTCCCCCAATCTCGAGCGTCGCATTGGTGAGCGTGCCGGTTACCACCGACCCAGAAACGGTCGTGACCGTGTAGGAGGGATTGCTAGAACCAACAAGCTGGCATTGAGCTGCATCATTCGGCACCCCGTTTTTGAAAACGACGAAGAGCATCTGACCGTCGGCAGACAAAACAGCCGCAGTTGTTCCTGAAATGGCCCCATGGCTTACCGAAGTGCCGGAATATGTTCCGCTGTAATTGCCAGCCGCATTTTGGTAGGGGCCAACCGCCTGTTGTTCGTTGCCATTAAGATACACAGATATCCCGGTGTTACCTTGACCGTTTGTTAAACCATCCACTTCGCCGTTCAAATCACCACTCTTGTCTATATAGCCATTACCCGAAACATTGTTGCTGGTGTAAGACCAGTTGCCTTTGTTCACATTAAATTGCGCGACCGCGCCAAAAGCCGAGTTGTCATTGGGATTATTGTCACCTATGTCAAAACCCATGAAGGTGGCTTGCCCATTCGTGCTGACAAAAACCGCAAAAACACCGCCATCGTAGCCAAAATCATCTGTCAAATTACCCATGTAAATCCCGGCGTAAGAATGGAATTCCTTTCTTAACAAGGACTCCGTCTTATACGCCGGTTGATACGGTAAAATTCCGCCAAAGGTGTAATCTGGCAGGGTGTCGTTCACATATGTGTCGCCATTAAATTGCGGCAACAGGCTGTTCAGCGAATGGGTTCCGGCAAAATAGGCCCCGGCATAGACAGTCGAGGAGATTTTGTTTGTGTTGAACTCCGTCGGCGTGTTCAACGAGGCAAGGACGTTCGTCAATTGAGTGCGGAGTTTCGCCTCCTTGCCGATGTCGTTCGTGTCCAGTTCGAACAGCCGGTTGGTCGCGCTTGACGACCGGTTGCGGATGAACGCCGATGCGGCAAAATAATTGGCGATGGCATTGGTCAGCGCGCCTTCCGAAGACGTGAGGTCGGCCGCGCTGTTGATCGTAAGCAGATTGGGATAATCAGAAAGCAGTGTCTGGAAGCTGAAGCCGTTGTTCTCAATCAAACTTTCCACCGTGGGCATGACGACTTGGAAATTATTGGCGTTGAGCGTGTAGCCGTAAAATTGCATCGCCGAGAGGATCGCGCGCACCATCTGGATGTCGCCGTAATCCAGCGTCACGGCCTCGATGCCGGTTTCATTGGACGACAGCGTGAGGGTGTAATTGGGGTCCGTGACGTTGGCCAGGTTGGCGGCCGAGTTGGTGACGGCCGTCAGGATGTTAGTGCGGAAAAACGCGATGATGCTGGCGGAATTGTAAGTCTGATTGCCGGGTCCACCAAATTCCGGTTCGCCGTTGGCGTCTTTCGGCAGGCTGGCGATTTCAGATCCGCGCGTGTAGTGGTTCGTCTTCGGAAAGCCGAGATTGACGAGGAAATTGCTGCCGGCGGACGTCTGCGGCAGCACCAGCAGGCGCGTCACCGCCTTCAGCGTGTTGGCGTCCTCGTTCGTGGGCGACAACGCGAGCGCGCCGGTAAAATTCGTGTCGGCGCCCCACCAATTACCTTGTGCCAGGGCATTCGTGCCAGCCAGGAAGGTTTGCGCCGAGGCGAGCATCGTCCACGACAATGCCAGCAGTGTGATGAGTTTGGTTTTCATTGTTTCTCTCCGTTGAATTGTGAATTGTCAAAAATTTCTCCACTGAACAAATCCATGCGCCGCGTCCCGCCGCCATCCTGCCAGACCACGAACGGACGGCCATTTTCATTTCGCAATTCGGCCTGCGGCGTCAGCCATTTCGCGCCGCCGGCTTCCAGCGTGACGCCTTTGAACGAACAAATTGCCGGGTTGCCCGCCGCCTCCGGCTGCGCCCGGTCGGCGTGCAAGCTCGGCGCGGTTGCCGCATTTTCCTTTTGGACGGTGATGTCCACGTCACGCCATTCCACGGCGCTGCGTTTCACGTCCGGCATCCAGTCGGATTGAAAACCCCGCGGCCAGTCGTTGGTCGGGTTTGAGCCGGCCAGTTCCAGGCGCACGCCCTGAACCACCAGCACCGGAAGCAGCTTCACCCGGAAAAATCCCAGCTTGCGGTGGTCGAGGAAAATTTTTTCGATCTTGCAATCGGCGATTTCCCGGATGGAATCGGGCGCGTAGGTTCTGAACTCCATGTTCTGCCAGCCCATATCGAGCGGCAAATTTCCAGCCGGCGCTTCGGTCGCCAAGACAAACGGGAGAATCAGAACGAACCATGCCAACCCCGCGCTGGCCCGACTTCGGCAACGGGCGCACTCCATCCATGAAAGTCCTCCCACTCCCCCTTGCGACCCAGACCAAGAGTTTTGCGGCATATAAGGGCAAGCGCCTTCCAATAACAAACCCACCTTATAAAAAATCCAACGGCACAAGTCAAATAAAATCAGCATATTACGGATTAGTCCCTTTTCTGAATTTAAGAAATCAGCGTAATGGCATATTCCATTGGAATAACGACGACCGACCGCTTGGACCATCGGTTGATTAAGCGGGATTCCCGGCCCGCCGACGGGCTTGGCTTGCGGCGGCCTTTCTTTGAAGGCATAGTATCCGCGGATATGGCCGAACCTTTCCAACAATTACCGCGAACGCTCTGGGTCGGCGTCATTCTGCTCTTCGGCTTTCTTGGCCTGGCGTATCTGCTCTCACTCGCGGAATTCAAAAAGCAGCACGCGCTGCCGATGATTGGCGCGGTCGCCGATTTCACACTCACCAACCAGGATGGCAACGTCACCACGCTCGCCGATCTGACCAACCACGTCTGGGTGGCCGACATCATCTTCACCCGCTGCGCCGGGCCGTGTCCCATCATCACCGGCTACATGAAGTCGCTGGAGGATGCACTGCCTAAAACCAGCGATGCCCGGTTCGTCACACTCACAACCGATCCTGATTTCGACACGCCGGAAATAATGAAACGATATGGCGAACGTTTTGGCGCGGATTTCAGCCGCTGGATTTTTTTGACTGGCGCGAAAAGTGAAATCGCCGCGTTGGGCAGCGGCAGTTTGAAATTGAGCGCCGTGCCGGTGCCGGTCGCGGCGCAGACAAACTCCGCGGACTTGTTCATTCACACCACGATTTTTGTCGCCGTGGACAAACACGCGCGATTGCGCGGCATCTTCGAAACCATGGGCGACGGCATAGATTGGACGAACGTCCAGCCGCGCATCGTCGCAGCCGTGCGCGAACTGGAGCGCGAGCCGTGAACATCCACGATCTGCCCGCCGTCAACGCCTCGCTCAACGGCTTGAGCGCGGTTTTTCTGACCGCCGGTTTTGTCTTCATCAAGCGCGGAAACAAAATCGCGCATCGGAACAGCATGATTGCGGCGTTTTGCACGTCGGTCGTTTTTCTGGCGTGTTATCTCACATATCACACCTGGCTAGCGGTGGTTTTGCATCAAGGCCCGACGCGCTTTTTGAACCCGCTGTGGTTTCGCCCGATTTATCTGACAATTCTGCTCTCGCACACCATTCTGGCCATCGTCATTGTGCCGATGATTTTGATGACGCTGAACCGCGCGCGGCTGCAACGTTTCGAGCTTCACAAGAAAATCGCGCGCTGGACTTGGCCGTTGTGGATGTATGTGTCCGTGACCGGCGTGGTCGTTTATCTCTTGCTCTACCAGATTTTTCCGCAAAAGTAGCAACGCATGAGCGCCGCCGCCAACGTCACGATTCATAAAAGCCAGTTTCCTGAAGCTGTCCGGCGTGATTTGCTGGAATCGCTCCGCACGCGACGCGTGAACCACAAGCTCCATTACGACAGCGTCAAGCAGACCCAAAAATGGCTCGCGCTGCATCAGGTTTATTCTCCAACGCGAAACGACGCAGATTGCCGGGCGATTT
>Ga0181534_10000887_pt1 | contig 20615 bp, 20 predicted proteins | sample PEATcosm2014_Bin_37_FD_119758 | JGI IMG/M metagenome (GOLD analysis project Ga0181534, IMG submission 119758) | Peatland microbial communities from MTU Mesocosm Facility, Houghton, MI, USA - PEATcosm2014_Bin17_10_metaG | ecosystem: Environmental > Terrestrial > Soil > Wetlands > Peat | place... | reverse complement strand
GTGCCGAAGGCGTCCGCCGCACCGCAGGTGCCGAAGGCGTCCGCCGCACCGCAGGTGCCGAAGGCGTCCGCCGCACCGCAGGTGCCACGGCCAGTGGACGCAGGTGCTTCGGCCAAATGCTATACTTAGTGTGCGCCCGTATGTCTACAGCGATTCCGGCAGACCCCGGAGGTAGACACGGCGACTCTTGGAGGAGCACCATCGCACTCGACAAACGTTCGGCAAAGTCCTTTATTCGCATCAACGACCGCATTCGCGCACGCGAGATCCGCGTCATCGACGAAAACGGCGAACAGATGGGCATCCTGCCCCCCTTTGAAGCGTTGAGAATTGCCCGTGAACGCGGGCTGGACCTGGTGGAGGTATCGCCCAACGCGGTCCCCCCGGTCTGCCGCATCCAGGACTACGGTCGCTTCCTGTACGAGAAGGAAAAGAGCGAACGCGCTGCCAAGAAAAAGCAGAAGATCATCGTGGTCAAAGAGGTCAAGTTCTCGGTCACTGTCGACGAGCACGACTATCAGACCAAGAAGAATCAGGCCGTTCGCTTCCTCGTCGATGGCGACAAGGTCAAGGCTAGTCTCCGCTTCCGTGGCCGCCAGATGGCTCATCGCGAACTGGGCTACGCCATCATCAACAAGCTGATTCAGGACATTGGCGAAGCCGGCGTAGTGGAATTCATGCCCCGCATGGAAGGCACCATCCTGCACGCCATCATCGCCCCATCCAAGAAGCAGGAAGCTCCCAAGCCCAAGGCGCCCGAAGCGCCCCGTCCTCCGGCTCCGCCCCGTCCCGTCGCCCAGGCTCCCGCGCCGGTTGCAACGCCCGTTGCGGCGCCCGCTGCTCCGGCGGCTGTAACTCCGGCAGTTGAGCCCGCGCAGTAACACCAGCTCAAGCTCGCAACAACACAAAGGCCACCCGAAAAGGTGGCCTTTCTAGCCTCTGGCTGATGAGAATTCGCTCTCCCTGAAAGATGGGTTGCGCAAGGTGACGGTAAATGCCGTACCGGTCGCGAAAAACCTCCCGCTAGCAGGCAAGAAGCGTCAGGGCACGACTTCTAGCCTGCCCTGAGCCTGTCGAAGGGTGCCGATAAAAGCAATAAAATGAGTGGGCTCTAGCCCCGGAGGCATGTTCTTAAAGCGCTCCGTCCGGATAAGCCGCCTCCCCGCCGGAACCCCGGCCAGAACCCTAGCCGTTCCCGCCCTGACTTTCGCATTCTCAAATTCGACATCTGCCGCTACACTATTCTCGAAAACCTTCAGGAGCGAAACGTGAGCCCAAACAACACCTTCGATTCCCGAATCGACGCCTACATCGCCAAGTCCAAACCCTTTGCGCAGCCTCTTCTCAACCACCTGCGCGAGCTGGTCCACGATGCCTGCCCCGGCGTCGTCGAAACCATCAAGTGGAGCCGCCCCTTCTTCGAATACAAGGGCGTGATCCTCGCCAACATGTCCGCCTTCAAAGAGCATTGCAGCTTCGGCTTTTGGGGCGAAGAAATCTCTTCCGTGCTGCGCGAGGCAAGAGTCCTAAAGCCTGACGCAATGGGTTCGCTCGGGCGGCTTACGCGCATTGAAGACCTGCCCACCAACAAGCAGATGCTCGAACTGATTCGCAGGGCGGCAGCTTTCATTGACAGTGGCCAGTACACCAGTCCTATCGCCGCACGGCACAAGGTGGCAAAAGCTCCCGCGCCCGTTGTCGAAGCGCCACCCGAATTCAACAAGGCGCTCAAGGCCAACAAGAAGGCCTCCGTTGCCTTCGCCGCCTTGAGCCCCAGCTGCAAGCGGGAATACGTCGAGTGGATCGCCGAAGCCAAGCGGGCTGAGACGCGGGAAAAGCGCATCACGACGGCCATCGATTGGATCGGTGAAGGCAAGCAGCGCAACTGGAAATACCAGAATTGCTAACTCCGGTTGGAACACCACTTCACCGGCAAGGCGGTTGACGCTCAATTAATCGCGAATGTCTGGACTGGATTCGGGCATCGGCTGGCTAAAGCGAAACCAGAGTTGATGTAACCCGAATGCACCGCACGAAAGTCGACGCGATCATCAGGGAGCGGCGACCTTGCAAGAAACTGACCGGGACACAGGGACTATGGTTTCGCTCTAGCCGTTCAAAAGGGAATTGTCGAAGCCATAGAAGCCATAGAATCCATAGGGAGTAATGCCCATAGAAGGAGTAATGCCTGAATTGCCGACGATCCCACCAGCATGCCCGTAGGACACCATCCCCTTCTACCCACAGCAGTGTCATCCTGAACGCAGTGAAGGATCTGCGGCTGCTTTTGAGGATTTCAATGTGGCGTTACTTCCGGATTGCGGACCATCCACTCGGAACTAAAAGCTCACTGCTCCGACTATAAGACTGCGAAGATACTCGGAGCACCACGATCCACGCTCGGTCATGCAATGAACACCACCAATGGGGGAAAATTGAAACGTCGTGTTTTTAAAGGATGGATGATCCCGATGCTGGTCGTAGCTTGCCTGTCCGTTGGGATATCAGGACAATCCACCAAGCCGCCGATCAAGCCGAAGGGCAGCCCGCAAAACGCAAACATCATCCGGTTTTTTATCGAGGGCCTGATAAAAAATTCTGGATATGAAACCGGACCGCTCCATATCGTTTACGACGACGGAACCGAAATTGTGGAAACTCTGCCGCCGATGAAGGCGAGCACCGAGAAGAAAACGGTCTTTAACGCTGTTGGCTTTTCAGGAGTCCAGTTGGCGGAAGATCGTCAAACGCTTGGCTGGCGTGTCAATGTCGAGAACTGTTGTACATCCTATGCCATTCCTTTAAGCGTGGTTGTATTCCGAGACAAACAGGTTCTCCATACCTTCAGTCCGGGGCTGATGGTTTGGAGTTGGGAGTTTGTTCAGGGCGGCCAGCAAGTGAAGATCGACTCCGGAACGGTCCACGGATCTGATGTTTTCGACGAGCAGCTTTACGACGTAAAGTCTGGTAAGCTCCTATCGGAAACTTCGGGCGACGGCGACGAGAGCAGTCAAGCTATTTCACCCGATGCGCCGAAACTTGCTGCTACACCAGGCGAGGACCTAATCCATGCGGCACAGAAGGGTGATCTACAGCGTGTGCGGGCATTGCTTGGATCCCACGTCGATGTGAACTCCAGGCTGAACGGCAGTCTGGACGGAGGCACAACGGCGCTCATTGAAGCGTCGAGGGCTGGCCACCGCGACGTGGTGCAGGCGTTGCTGGACGCTGGTGCTGATTTGAACATCGGGAAGGGTAAGTGGGGTACTGCATTGGTGCAAGCGGCTGAAATGGGTCAACTGGAGACAGTTTGGGCGCTCATTGGAGCTAATGCTGACCTAAATGCTGCTGACCAACAGGGGACGACAGCTCTGATGGCGGCAGCGCAAGCTGGATATGAGAAGGTCGTGGCAGCGTTGATTGAAAGCAACGCCGACCCGAGCATAAAGGCGCATAACGGCGGCCGGGCCGAGGACTTTGCTAGGCGCAGTGGGTACCAGCAAATTGGTGAATTGCTATCTGTCGCGAGCCCCGCCAAACACTAGGCATTCTCATATCCAATTCGGGCTCATCGCTCCAACTGGTCCCAGTACTTTGGGCGAATTGAGGCGCAATTTTGTACACTGTGAGCGGATCACCGGCTATCCGGAACTTACATTTCATCAGCGTCTGCTCCTCACCCATCCAACTGCTCCGGAATCTAATCGGAGGAATTCTTGAGCTGAGTTCCGGTTTTTCAAGGCCGCACTTGCCTCTTCGCCGAGTTCCCGGCGGGATCAATCTGTGCCTTGTCAAAAATCACAAAGGCCACCCTGGTTTGGGTGGCCTTTGCCGTTGGAAAGGGAAGCGCGATCGTTCCTTTGCCAATTTCTATTGCAGCCAGCGGATTCCGCCGCCGCGCACCGGAGGCACTGGCAGCACGATATAACCCTCGCGCCAGTGGCCCTCTTCGCGCCGCGGAGGATTGCCCACAATCCGTGCTCCGGCGGTGTTGTGTTCGTCCAGCGCCAGGCCGGGAAGTCCGCTCACAATCGCCTGCAACTGGTCATGATTCGGCGGCCGGTTGGTGGTAATCGGAATCAGCGAGCGCAAGGCTCCGTAGCTCTCGGCCAGGTGAATCAATTTGGATTTGCGCTTGGAGGGCAGCGGCTTGATGCCCAGCGATTTCCAAGCGGCATTGGGATTGCCTTCGACGATCACCCGATCCAGAGCCGAGCCCGGCTCGCCTTGCGTATCCAGCCGCTTCCAGCCCCGGCGGCTTAGTGCGTCGTACACATCCAGGCAGAACTCGGAATAGGCGCGCAGGCTCACCGGCTTCACCATGCCGGGCAGGCCGGTCTTGCCTGCGGTGTTCAATTGGCGCTCACTGGCGCGCGCATACAGCAGCCCGTTGTGGCGCGACTTCCACGCCTGCGGACCGTCCAGCACAATGACGCGAATGCCACGCACGTTGCACAGGTGATTCAAGCGCCCGGCCAGAATGTTGGCGTCCACTCGCTGGGCCTTGGATCCGGCTTCCGCGGCAATCTCGTGCCCCGGATCCAAGGCTAGTCCGTCCGTCAGGCCGTCCCAGGTAAGAATCTCGCATTCAATGGGTGGCTCGGGATCCACATCCGCCTGGCCAACTAAAGAGGGCAGTCCGGATTGAGAAGGTGTCAGCCGGACGGAATCGGCAGAGCGCGCCCGGTCGAGCACTACAATGCCCAGATCGGACCAGCGGCGATGAGCGAGATCGACAGATAGGACGGCCACGTAATGACGCTAAGACCAAAAGCATAGGTTTGGGAAGGGGCTTGCGAAAAACGGGGCGCGCCGTGTACGAATTCGGGACAAAGCGTCGAATTGGAACCGCTTGCTAGCCTGCAGACTCTCATTCAGGCATCGCAGAGACACATTCGGCGGCGCTGCTTTGCACAACGCCGCCAAATGAGCTTCAAGCTGTGGAACCCAGGCCAGGCCTCTTACAACCAACAGCTCAGGCCCAGGTGCGGATGCCGATGATTCCCCAATATGCCAGATAGATCGTGGCGATCACCAGCGCCGAGGTCACCAGAATCGAATGCCAACGAGTGAAGCCGCGTATCTCCCGCTTCCACGCGAGACCCAACGACACCGCGCTGGCCACCGAGGCAAACGCAAACAGCAGGGTGCACACGCAGATTCCCACCGAATACACAGTCACGTGTCCCAGCCGGGAAATCGCATCCGCGCCGGCGAGCTGCACAAAGACTGCAAGCAGTACGATACTCAGCGCCGCGACCAACGGCCACAGGCGCATCGCGCGCGAAGCCGGCCGCCGTCGCTTTTTGAACAGCCCGCCAACCATCCAGACCGGCGCATACAGCAGCGCGGCGGCCAGCGCCAGCAAGACCCAGATAGTCAGCACAATGCGCGTCCAGGCCCCGAAGGCGGAGACCTGCTGGATCGTCGTGCCCAGGAAGGCGAAACGACCTTCTGCATTGGGTCGCATCAGCATCGCCGTCGCCACAGGCTCGGCAGCTCCTTCCTTGGGAAGGTAGCGGAACTGGTTCCCGCCAACAGGAACGAATGCCTGGTCGATCTCGCCCAGGCGGGTCAGCAGCAGCTTGCCGTCTGCGAAGCGCACCCGGCTCAGGCCCAGCAGGTTCAACACAAAATGCATCATCTCGCCGCGCGGTGCGACAGGGATGTACCAGCCCGCATAATCGGCGGCTTCAGCCGACAGCTTTCCTGCCACCGGAACCGTCGGGCGGGTCAGGTTGCGGGTCACATAGGCGCGGATCGCCTTGCCGATCGTGTCAAGAGCATAGCCGTTGCCGGCGTTGATGCTGTAGGAATAGCCCACTCCAAATTCCGGAAGATAGGCCATCTCCGTCAATCCGCCGTCCACGCCCCCGTTGTGACCGTGAAACACAAAGCCGTCGCGGATGCTGGTGTAGCTGCTCAGCCCGTACCCAGCCTTCAGCCCCTCCTGCGCCTCCCAGGTGCGCGTGGGAGTTTCCATCCGATCAATGGACGCGGCCGGCATCACCTGTACATCGCCCACCTTGCCGCGATTCAGATAGAACTGCACATACGCCGCCATGTCCCTGGCCGAGGCGTTGATCGATCCCGCCGGGCGCACCAGGATGTTCCAGTAGGGGTAGGGCGTCTTTCCGTCCCCATGGTAGAGCGTGGTCAGCTGCGGCGACGGCGCCTCGAAATAGGTGGCCGTCTTCATCCCGATGGGCAGAAAGAAATTCTGCGTCACGTAGTCTTCGAAGCGCTCGCCGGTGATCTTCTCCACGATGTACGCGGCAACCGCGGGCCCCGAGTTGCAATAGGACATGCGCGTCCCCGGCCGCCAGCGCGAGACGCGCGATTTCCGGTAGAAGTCCAGCCCCTGCTTTGTGGTCATGCCCTTGGCATCCTTGGCGAATTCGGCCACATGCATGTCGTCCCATCCGGTGGTGTGTTCCAGCAGGTCCACCACGCGCACCGGGTCGGTGGACTCCCACTTGTTCTCGAACCAGATCTCCGGCGCAAGCTTCCGCACCGGGTCCAGCAGCGAGAGCTTGCCCTCATTGGCCAGCTTCAGAATGGAGAGCGACGCAAAAGCCTTGGAAGTCGAGCCGATGCGGAAGAGCGTCTCGTCGGTGGCGGCGTGGTTGGTGGCCACGTTGCTCTTGCCCACCCCGGCCACCCACTCCGGGCCGTCCTTGTGCACGATAGCCACCGAGACGCCCGGCGTATGCGTGTCCGCCAGGATCTTCTCAATTTGCTGGCGAAGTTCGGCAATCGACTGCGCCGGCTTGGGCGTCTCGTCCTTTTTGGCCTGCGCGAAACAAAAGGAGGCGGTCAAGCAGCAGAAAAGCGAGAAAAGGAGGCATTTCGCGCCGAAGCGCAGCGAGTCTTTCAGCATTCACGTTCTCCCGGAGGGCCATCTTAGAATCGCAAGCGATAGTAACACTGCCTGAGTGGACCAGCGGCGGGAAGTTGTTGATTTCTTTCCCACCATCGCCTGGGTGCCCCACCCTCGCCGCGTCTTTGTTGTTGCGGCCAGGGTGGGAGCCTCGACTCTGATTGCGGACCATAAGAATCAAACGCCCGCCCCACGCGTGTGGCGCCCGCCGTCCGCGCAGGACTTGGGTTATACTGATTGAAGCCCAAAGCAGGCAGGGAGACCCCTGTCTGCGGGGCGGTGCGCTTGGCCGGCCAAGGCCCGGCGCAAAAACGAGAAGAAAATGCCCAAGTTGAAGACCCATACGGGCGCGAAGAAGCGCTTCAGCAAGACTGGGACCGGCAAGATCAAGCGGGGCCAGACGAAGACGCGTCACATCCTTACGTCGAAGTCGCCAAAAGTGAAGCGCAAGCTCGGTCGCACCGTGCTTGTCTCCGATGGTGATTACGCCAAGGTAGCGCGCATGATTCCCTACGCCTGATCGCTGCACCTCCCGTAACCGGGAGGCTGCGGATGGGTTCCAGCGAACGCGTTGCGCGGAACCCTCCGGGCGAGACTCTTTTCAAGGGTCCGCCGGAGCACCAAAGATCGAGGCTTGCATGAGCGAGTGAAGAGGTTAAAGCCCCAGAAGGGCCTCCTGCCTCCAGCCGCTATAACAGACGCAGTGTCCCCGGACACAAAAACGGAGAAGCAATATGCCCCGCGTAAAACGTAGTACGAAGCGCAAAGATCGCCGCAAAAAGATTCTCGAGAGGGCAAGTGGATACTTCCTCACGAAATCTAAGCTCTATCAGGCAGCCCAGGAAGCCGTCGAACGCGGCCTCAAGTTTGCCTACACCGGCCGCAAGCAGAAGAAGCGCCAGTTCCGCTCTTTGTGGATCGTGCGTATCTCGGCCGCCTGCAAGCTGAACAACACCAGCTACTCGCAGTTCATCAACGGCCTCAAGAAGGCCGGTATCGAGCTGGATCGCAAGATCCTCTCCGACATCGCCATCAAGGACGCCGCCGGTTTCACCGATCTGGTGGGCAAAGCAAGTGCCGCTCTCGCCGCCGAAAAGGCAGCGTAAGAGCAGCTAGCCAGCGAGTCTGCAACGGCCCGGAATCCACTGGATTCCGGGCCGTTCTGCGTCTACAAATGCGAATAAATTGCCTCAGTCGAATCATAATGTTAGTCTTCTTGGAAATTTGCTTGAGACTTGGATAGGCATGCTCTCGGATCGTCAAGGTTGGTCAAAGGGAATCGGGATAGTCTCTTGGACACTGAAGATTGCTTCGGTTTCCACTGCGACTTTGTGGAAGGTCCCAGTAGACAAGGCCCCTTTGGCGTTACAGGATGTACTGAGATGGATTCAGGGCAATGGGTGGTGGATGTTCGTTGCCCTTGCAGTCTTGATTTTGATCATCGACAGCGTGGCGTCCAAACTTCGCGATCCTTGGATCCTTAACGCGGTCCAAGAAGCGCTGGACGAATTACAACAGCACGGCTTCGAAGGGAAAGAGCTTAAGAACGATCCGCTTGATCTCCACCGTTTAACGCTGTTCAGGCATCATCGAACTTGTTTCCGCAGGTATCCTTTTTGGGGTGGGTTCATGGTTCCCGTTCTTCGGTCGGGGCATCTAACCAAGAGAACAAACGCGTTCTTTCGCGTTCCAGACCGGGCTGACCAGACAGAGGGCATCGTTGGACGGGCGTTTCGGACGGCCAACACGATAAAGGTCACGGATTTGCCTGACGTTGGGACTGATAACGCCAACGCGGATGACGTGATGCTTTATGCGGAGAAAACTTTCGTAACCCCGGAATGGGTGCGAGAAAACAAGCCTAAGGCGCGATCATTCATGGGGATACCTGTCAGAGTCGGGGGAAAGATTCTTTGGATTCTTGTCGTTGATAGCCAAAAGCCCGATTCAGAGGCTATTCTGAAGAAAATTGAGCGCCGATATGAGACAACGGCTAGGAATTTCGTCAAACTACTGGAGCGTCTGCCATGAGCACAGGAAATTGGATTTCAGTCAATCTCAATTCCAAGCTGGCCCCGAAGACGATCTTGGACCGTGGTGTTTTAGTTTCCGTACAAGCGTCCCCTCATGACGTACCTAAGGCGGTTCGTGGTGGTTGGGACCCCGCCATTCAGAGGTTCGTGATCGAGTTCCGTTATTTGGATAACGAGACGTATGTGAAGGAACGAGGGGACGAAAACCTTACACTTCGCATCGGGAAGAACAGTCATAGATTGCTCGGATTAGAACTCGATCTCAAGAGTCTTCGGGCTTCGACTGTTGCGTTGGAGTTTACCCATGCTCTTCGCGACAAGGCGATGCGCGAAATCGAAAATGTTGTCCAGAGGCGCGAAAATTCAGGAAGTAGCGATTCGGTGAATTATGAATTTGCACGTATGGCATTGGAGCAAAGACGGGACAATCTAATGCCAGAAAATGAGTTAGCGGCAGCTATTTGATTAGAGATTCTCTTGATTAAACGGCCCAGAATCCTAAGGGATTCCGGGCCGTGTTGCGTGTGCCGTCCGGCCGGACCAGTCGTTCCCGCCGAGGCTCGATGAATTCTCTTGCTGCTCGCTGGTTTCGGTTGCGCATCCCCTGCGCTGCCTTTATCATCCGGGCCATGAAAAAATATCTAGCGGAACTCGTTGGAACCTTTATCCTGGTCCTCTTCGGCTGCGGGACGGCCGTGGTGGCGGGCGACAAAGTCGGTATTCTGGGGATCGCATTCGCTTTCGGCCTGGCGCTGATTGGCGCAGCCTATGGCATCGGCCCCGTCTCCGGCTGCCACATCAACCCGGCGGTGAGTTTGGGCGTTTTCACAGCCGGCCGCATGTCTCTCAAGGATATGTTTGGCTACTGGGTCGGTCAGTTCGCGGGCGCCATTCTGGCCGCGTGGATTCTATCCATCATCATCGGCGGCGTTGGCGGCGGATACGACATTGCCGCAAGCGGCCTTGGCCAGGATGGATGGGGCCCCGGCTATCAGGGCGCTTACTCGATGGCATCGGCAATGGTGTTTGAATTTGTGGCCACGCTGATCTTCGTGGTTGTCGTTCTGGGCTCGACGCAGAAGAGCGCGCCCACAGGATTCGCAGGCCTGGCCATCGGCCTCACGCTGGTGGTGATTCACATCTTTGGCATTCACATCACCGGCGTCAGCGTGAACCCCGCGCGCAGCTTCGGACCAGCTCTGCTGGTGGGCGGCAAGGCACTAGCGCAGGTGTGGCTCTTCCTGCTCGTTCCCAGCCTGGGCGGACTGGTTGCAGGGCTGCTGTTCCGCTTCAAGGCGCTTGAGGCGCACGACTGAGTTGAGCACGCTGCTGGCGGGGCTGGTCAGCCACTTCACCCAGCTTCCGCTTGATCGATTCTGAATCCAGCAGATCTGGCACGGCCCGGAATCCACTGGATTCCGGGCCGTTTTGCGTCTACTTCTTGTTGGTTCGGGTGCACTCGACGGTCTTGTTAATCGGCCCCTTGAGATCCTCGGGAATCCCGAACTGCGCGAATGGCAAATCGGGTCGAGGCCTCTCCGTCAAGGAGAATCTACCGTCCTTCCGCGTGCCGAAACTCGAAACCTCAAATCCTTTCGGACAAAAGCAATTCATTACGTCGCCTGGCCCGTTGAGTCCGCAGGAGAGGTAATTCTCCCCTTGAGGAAGGGAATGACCTTCCAGATCCCACGCCTGATAGGAAAAGGAACCCTGCGCAGGCGAGTAGGTAGCAAGAGCGCGAAATCGCGTAATCTGTGCCGAAAGAGGGGCCTGATCCGTGAATTCGACTGGACGCAGCACGGAGCCATTCGTCAGGGTAACTGATTCGGCATGAACGGCAACGCCGTTGAAGTAATACGGTGAAACCGGTTCCAACTGAATTCTGCCTTCGATGGTCGCTGTCTCGCCGACGTACTTCTTGATCTCGGCGCCTTGCCCGTCGAGGATGATCTCGATCTCTGTCACCTGCGCCCTGTCATCTTTGTCGAAAATGGCTAAAAAAGGATTCTCGACTCGGAGCATGGGGAAAATGCGGTTTCCGCGTCGCTCCAGGGCGATCTTTCCGATGATTTTGACCTTTTGGCCATCAGCGAGTTCCGTTGCGCTTTGTGCGCGGCTTATGCTGACGGCACCAAAAATGAAGGAGTAAAGGCAGATCGTCACAAGGTAGCGAAAGCGCACGTTCATTCCAGGTTTTTCCATTGCAACCCTTTATAGGGGAGCGGCCCGCCTGAGGTCCATGCCGCGTCGCAATCGGATCGCTCCATAACGTGGTTTATCCTAGTGTTTACGCCTATGAACATCGAAATTCCCAATCTCACGGCATTTGACGAGGCTTCGCTGGACGCGGCGTTTACCCAGCTTGAGCAACAGGCGCGCGCATCCGCCGCGGCGGTCTCCACCGGGGCCCATGTCGAAGCTTTCCGCCTGCAGTGGCTCGGCCGAAAGCAGGGCCTGCTCAACGACGTCTCCGGCCGTTGGCTCAAGTCAGCTCCCGCCGAGGCCAAAAAGGCGCTCGGCCAGCGTTTCAACGCGCTAAAAGCGACCGTGGAGCAGCTCCTCGACGACGCTGCCGGCTCCGGCCCCAGCGACGCAGCCCTTGCTGCCGAGGCCATCGACATCACGCTGCCCGGCATGCGGCGGCTCACCGGCGCGGAGCACCCCATCACCAAGACCCTCAACGAAATCGTCAGCGTCTTTGCGGCGCTCGGCTATTCGGTGGGCGTGGGCCCCGAGGTCGAAACCGACTACTACAACTTCGAGTGCATGAACTTCCCGCCCGGCCATCCGGCGCGCGACACGCAGGACACTCTGGTCGTCGCCAATCAGGAAAGGCGTTCGCAGCGCGACCGCTTGCTTTTGCGCACCCACACCTCGCCCGTGCAGATGCGCACCATGGAGTCGCAACCACCGCCGGTGCGCATCGTTATCCCCGGCAAGGTGCACCGCAACGACGCCGCCGACGCCACCCACTCGCCCATCTTCCATCAGGTGGAAGGCCTCTGCGTCGACACCAACATCACCTTCAGCGATCTCAAGGGCACGCTCGATCACGCCATGAAAGCGCTATTCGGTTCAGCGGTCAAGACGCGCTTCTTTCCGTCGTTCTTCCCCTTCACCGAGCCCTCGGCCGACGTGCAGATCAGTTGCATTTTTTGCGGTGGCAAGGGCTGCCGCAAGTGCAAGAACTCCGGCTGGATCGAGTTGCTCGGTTGCGGAATGGTGGACCCGGCGGTCTTTGCCTTCGCGCAGCAGAAGCAGCCCGGCTATGACCCGAAGAAGATCAGCGGCTTCGCCTTCGGCATGGGCGTGGAGCGCATCGCCATGATGAAATACGGCGTCAGCGAAATCGGTCAGTTCTACGCCGGCGACATGCGCTTTTTGGGGCAGTTTGCGTAAGGCAGCGGAGTTAGCGCGGTTAGCGGAGCTAGCGGGGTTAGCTTGCATTGCGCAGGCTTGGTGAAGGTCATGTTCAGAAGAAGATGGGTTTGGTTCGGAGAACTGGTCTCTGACGAAGGCTTTTGTTTGAAGTTTGGAAACAGAAGCGTCATTTACGCGGACGAGCGCGGAGAATTTCAATTCGGGTGGGAAGATGGCTGGCTGTTTCCCACCTCGAATCAGATTTGAGGAATGCCGGTGATCCTCGATGAAAAGGAAATCAAACAGATCATGGAGCGGATCGTGCGAGGAATTGAGTCAGAAGGACATTTGGTGAAGGTTTTCGGATGTGCTTAGGCTGCTCTTGAAGCTGTGGCGGCAGCGCGTTTTGTCCGCGGCCGCGTTCGAATGGTTGACCAGGGAAAGAGGACATACCGTGGCGCGTCCAAAGAATTTCCGGGAGTTGATCGTATGGCAGAAAGCGATGGTGCTGGCAAAGGCAGTTTACGAGGCCTGTCGCCAGATGCCTAAAGCAGAGTCCTTCGATCTGCGCTCTCAATTGCGCAGATCGGCGATCTCTGTGCCAAGCAATATCGCCGAGGGGCATGGCAGATTAACCGACGCGCAGTTCAGACATTTTCTTGGTAACGCACGAGGCTCTCTTTGTGAGGCTCAAACACAGATCGAACTCGCCAGAGAATTCGGATGGATTCATGTTGGGCAAGTTCAAAAACTTATGGAGTTGAGCGAGGAAGTCGCCCGGTTGCTGAATGGGCTGATAGCGGTCATCGGCAAGCCAGAGGGAAGCCAGGCTAACTCCGCTAACACCGCTAACCGCGCTGACTCCGCTCAAGAGGATTTGCAATGAACATATTGACGAAATGGCTTCGGGCATATCTTCCAGAACTCCCCGTCTCCGACGCGCAGCTCGCCGAAGACCTGACCCTGCGCGGCATTGCTGTCGAAGGAACTTACGATCTGGGCCCCGGCAACGGCATGCTCTTCGAGATGGACATCACCACCAACCGTGTCGATGCCATGAACCATTACGGTGTGGCGCGCGAGGCCGCGGCCATCTACGGGCTTTCCCTGTCCGCGCTCGATTACAAACTGCCCGAACCACGCCCGTCCGCCCAGGCCTTTTCCGTAAAGATCGAGGCAGAAGACGCCTGTGGCCGCTTCACCGCCCGTGTACTGCGCGGCGTCAAAATCGGCGCATCGAAAGATTGGTTCGCCGGCGCAGAGGTCGAAACCTATTTCGCGCTCTTGGATCAGAAAAAAATATCCAACGCCGTGGATGCGTCGAACTACGCCTGGCTGGCGATGGGCCAGCCCACGCACGCTTTTGATCTGGACAAGATCGAAGGCGGCATCGTCGTTCGCCGCGCTGTCAAAGGCGAAAAGTTGAAAACCCTCGACGGCGTCGAGCGCGTTCTCGACCCCGAAGATCTCGTCGTCGCCGATCACGCCAAGGTGCTGGGTCTGGCCGGCGTCATGGGCGGCTGGGACACCATGATCACCGCCGAAACCACCAATGTGCTCGTCGAAGCTGCATGGTTCGATCCGATTGCCGTTCGCCGCACCGCGCGCCGGCATGGCCTCCACACCGACGCCAGCCACCGCTTTGAACGTGGTGCCGACTTCAACGCCGCTCCCGTGGCGTCCGCGCTGGTCAGCGCGATTTTGCTGGCCAATGGCGGTTGGATCGAAGGCGAACTAGTCGATGCGCAGGTTCCGGCCCTTGCTGCCAAGACCGCCCATCGCAAGCCGGTGGAGCTTCAGCTAAGTGAGGTCCAGCGCATGCTGGGCACGACCATCGACGCGGAAGGCATTACCGCCGTCACCGTGAAAGAAGTGCTCAAAGCTCTTGGCTGCCAGATGGTCATTCATCCCGAGACCTTCGGTGAGAAGGAAGCTGCCTGGATGGTGACCCTGCCCAGCTGGCGTCTCGATATTGAGCGCGAAATTGATCTCATCGAAGAAGTGGCCCGCGTCTATGGTTTCAACCGTTTTGCCAACACCCTGCCGGGCTTTGGCGAGGGCGTCCAGGCGCTGCCCTGGGCCGATGCCGAAGCAGCGATCCGCAAGACCATGCTGGCTGCCGGGTTCCATGAAGCGATTGCCAGCACCTTCTGTTCGGCGGCCGAAGCGGCGTTGACGGCGCCTCAACCGGGCCTTGTGGTTCCGCTGGGCAATCCGCTCAGCGAGGAAGCCGGAGTTCTGCGTCCTTCGCTGGTGCCCGGAATGCTCCAGATGGTGGCCGGCAATCTCCATCGCGACGTGAGCGATGTGCGCCTCTTCGAGCTGGGAACAGTCTTCAGCGGCAGCACGGAAAAGGTGGAAGAGCGTGCATCGCTGGCGTTTGGCGCCGTGGGCAGCCTGCCGGAGCAGGGGCCGATGACCGCCGCGCGTACCATCGAGTTCCATGACCTCAAGGGCGTGGTGGAGCAGGTGCTGGCGCGCTTCCAAGCGCGCACAGTCTACTTCGACCGCTTCCCGGCCGAGGCAGGCCTCACCCCCGAGTGGCTGCACCCTTACCGCTCGGCGCGCATGGTGGTCGATGGATCGACCGTGGGCTGGTTCGGCCAGTTGCATCCCCGCGAAGCTGCCGCGCGCAAGCTCAAGGAGCCGGTGCTGGTAGGCGAAATCTATATCGACCGCCTCTACAAGCTGCCCTTGCGCAAGCCGGTCGCCCGGGATGTTTCTCGTTTCCAGTCTGTCCGCCGCGATTTTTCTCTCGTTCTGGACGAGAAAATCACCTGGGAAAAGATCGATGAGGCGATGGCCGGACTGCGAATTCCGGAGTTGGTGGAGTGGCGCGCGCGCCAAGTGATCGGCGTTGAGGGATCGGGCGCACGCCGACTTATTGGTCTTGAGGGCTCGGGCTCAAATAGAGGCTCATTGCTGCTGATGGGCGCAACCTTCCAGGCCCCCGACCGCACCCTCCGCGAAGAGGAACTGCAAAGTTTCCAGGCGCAGGTGGTCGAGGCTGTCGGCAAGGCCGGCGCGCGCCTTAGAACCTCGTAGAGAAGCACTTGCCGGATTGGCGCTATACTTGCACGGATCGGATATGGAAAAGCTGAGATGTGTTGGAGGCCGTTTTGATGTCGCAATCTTTTTGGGAATCTGAGCCAGTGGAAGAACAGCAGCCGGAAGTGCAGCAAGCTGAGTTGCTGGCGCAGACCGAGATATTGGAGCAGACCGAGTTTTTGGAACCAGAGGATCCTCAGCCCGAAATGCTCGGCTTCGCCAGTGAGGCGGAATCCGCGGATGCCCCGGCCGAGGACTCTGCAACCGAAGAGTCGGTGGAGTTCGTCCCAGAACCGCAGCCGGAACCTGAAGAAAAAGCCGCCGCCCCGGAGCCTGTGCCTGACTCCGAAGCATTGCCGGTCGCCAAGCCGGTCCCGCACGTGCCGGAAGTTCTGGCTATGACTGTTGACGATTTCACCGCTCTTGAAGACCGCGTTTTGCGCGCCGTCAACCTCGTCAAGCGCGAGCGCCTCACGCGGATCGCGATCGAGGAAAACGTGGCGCAGCTCGAGGCGCAGCTTGCCGACCAGCGTCCGCTGATCGATCAGCTGCAGGCGGAAGTGCATGCCCTGCGCACCGAGCGCGACCAGGTACGGCAGCGTGTGGAGCGCCTACTCACGCAATTGGACGCGCTGGAACTTTGAGTTTTGCAACTTCGCGTATGAGTTTTGGATCTTCGAGTTTTGGAACAGTGAGGTCCGAGTTGGCAACGGAAAACCCGGCTTACGTAACGGTCACCATTTACGACCAGACTTATCACCTCTCCGGTCAGGACGCCGACCACATCCGCGGACTGGCCGAGACGGTGGATGCGAAGATGCGCGCCGTGGCGGCCCAGGGCCGCACCGTGGATTCGCTCCGCGTGGCCGTGCTGGCAGCGCTGAATCTGGCCGACGAGCTTTCTCTGTCGGCCGGAAGCACCACCGCCGGCGATGCGCGCCTTGGTCATGCGCGTGCGGCCAGCCTGCGCGGACTGCTGGACGAAGTGCTGGAAGAAGAGTGGAAGACCGGATCCTAGCCTTATAGTCGCAGATCGGGCTTTTCGGAGAGCGCAGAGGCTTTCAAGCCCCTGAAATGTCACGGAACAGAGAGGGCCTTTACAGGCTGCGAAAAGCTCAAATCTTCTGGCTTTGTAAAAGGGCACGACTTTAGTCGTGCCGATAAGGCCAATGGATTGAGTTGGGCTTTAGCCCCTGCCAATGTCCATTTCAACGATTCACTCGAATTTGAGCCTTTTTCCGCAGCCTGTTTAGGCCCGGGACTTCGACCTTTTGTGGCACCCAGCGAGTTCCAACTGTAGTGCCAGGCTCTCTGCAGTAAGCCCGCCGCCGACTCGTTTGTTTGCGCCTCAGAAGATATTCGAGTGCCAAAACGAGCACCCCCGTCCAAAAAGGCGGGTCAAGAACGTAGCACATTACCGGACGCACTACAAGACTTGTAATTGTCCCCGGCGACCCATACTATCCGCAATAGAAGACGGCCTGCAAAGCAGGTGTAGCAGTTACCGCCGGTTGAACCAATACACATGAACAGGGGCTCGACTCGACAATCGGTTTTGTGTGCAGTGTCCGCCAGTCCGGAATGCCTAATGAACCGCGGAGAGCTCCACCGTCTTAGGACGGGTTCACCGGCGCATTGCTCACGGCCCCGTGGGCCGTATTCTACCTCCCTCGGGAGTACACTGCTTGCGGCGCGGTTTTTACGCCCAAGGTGCGCCGGGGAAGGATAGATCGAGATCGTGAGCGAGAACGTTCCGGACCTTCATCGTCAGCAGAAGCTCTATTGGGACCAGATGTTCGAGCTGAAGACAGCAGCTTCTTATATTCGCTTTTACAGAGACTCTCTTGGCAGGTGGGTGACGGGGCTTGGGGCGCTAAAGGCAATCGCATCCTGTGCCGGGATTGCGGCGTGGGTCATTTGGAAAGAGCATGCATTCGTTTGGGGCGCAATTATTGCCGCCTCCCAGGTTGTGGACGCTCTGAAAGACGTTTTTCCCTTTGCCAAAAAGCACAAAGCCGCCTGCGAGCACACCGTGACGCTAGCCAACCTCTTCATTGATGTTCAACTGGAGTGGGAGACTGTCTTCGCCGGCCGCTATAACGACGACGAAATCATGAAACGATTGCATCAGTTAAGGAAGATGCAGCTTGATGCAGAGAGTCGCAACTTTCCTGACGGGTTGGCGGAGCGGGCTGATCTGCTTGATCGCGCCAAACAGGACGCCACGGAATATCTCTCGGCAACGTATGGTGTAAAATAGGTATGGAGGACTCTCATGGCGAAGGAGCAAATTGCGAAAGTACCGGATTTCGGTGATCTCCAGAAGAGTCTAATTATGCCACGCGTGGACAATCCACTACCCATGCCCGCGGGCGCGGCGGTGCCGGCACGCACACCTCAATCGCAGCCGGCAGCGGCGCAGTCCAGATAGAGAGTCCTTTTGGACGGCATTTGCATTGCTCTTCGCTTTTGCTTTTTCTTTGCCTCCTAGCCCACGATGTTTCTATAGGCTCCTCCTCGCGTGCATCCCGTTCTCTTCCACCTCGGACCGATTCTGATCCCGTCTTATGGCGCGCTTGCCGCGCTGGGCGTGCTGGCGGCCCTGTTCCTGGCGCAGCAAACCGCGCGCATCGCAGGTCTTCCCATGGCCCGCATCTGGAATCTCTGTGTCGTTGGCCTCTTCGCCGCGCTGGTGGGAGGCAGGGTTCTGCTCATCGTCGTCAATCTCAGCGATCTGCGCAGGCACCCCGCCTGGCTGCTGCAATTGGCCATGGTGCATAATCCTTTGCTGGCTGTGGCAGGAGCGCTGGCGGGCGGCCTGGCTGCCGGGGCCTATGCGCTCGCTCAAAAACTGCCGCTGCGCTCCACGGCGGATGTCCTGGCCGCGCCGCTTGCCGTTGGTTTGGCCTTCGAGCAGTTCGGAGCGCTGCTGGCCGGCTCAGGGTACGGAGTGGAGGCCACCGGATGGGCCGCCTACTGGTCGGTCACCTACACGGATTCGCGCTCCGGTCTGTGGAGCGGCACTCCGCTCGGCATTCCTTTGCATCCGGTGCAGGCTTACGCGGCGCTGGCTTTTCTGGCCCTGACGGGAGCGCTACTGGTCTGGCTGCCCGTCCGGCGCAGGCCGGGCGACGTGGCTGGCGTGGGGCTGATGGCCGCCGCTGTTCTCGTCTATGTGACCGAGTTCTGGCGCGATCCCGAAGGCCGGGGCGCGCTGTTGAGCGGAGCGATCGATTTGCCGCAGTTGGCGGCCGTGGGCATGGTGCTGGCAGGAGCACTCTTATTGCTGGAGTGGAAAAGCCGGCAAGTTAGGAATGAGGCAGTCAATGGCAGTAAAGCGAGTTAAAAAGGCGGCAGCCGGCAAGTTTGAAAAGCCGATAGAGCCAGGCGCAGTGGCCGAGCCACGCGAAGTGGTGCGGACCATCCAGGTGATGGCGGAAACCGCCGGAACACGCCTGGACCAGTTTCTGGCCGAGCAACTTGACGGTGTGAGCCGTTCGCGCGTGCAAATGCTGATGGAACAGGGCGATGTCCTGGTAAATGGCGAGCGCGAAAAGCCGTCGATGAAGCTGCGTGGCAACGAATCCATCACCATCCACGGCGAGCCCCGCCCAGCGCCGCTCAAGGCGATCGCCGAAGATATTCCGCTCGACGTCATCTACGAGGATGCCGATTTGGCCGTGGTCAACAAGCCGGCGGGTATGATGGTCCACGCCGGTTCGGGGCAAAATGAGGACGCTCGCAGCCGTGGCACACTCGTCAATGCGCTGCTGCACCGCTTCAAAAAGCTCTCCTCCACCGGAGGCGACTTGCGCCCCGGCATTGTGCATCGTCTCGACAAAGACACCAGCGGCCTCATTGTGGTGGCCAAGAACGACCGGACTCACGCCGCGCTGGGCGAAATGTTCAGCAGCCGCCAGATGAAGAAAACCTACATCGCGCTGGTGCAGGGTCGCGTGGAGCGCGAAAAGGGCACCATCAACGCCGCCGTGGGCCGCGACCCGCTGCGCCGCACCCGCATGACCACTCGCTCCCTCGAAGACGGCCGCGCCGCCGTCTCCCACTACGAAGTGGTGCAGCGCCTCGCCTCCCGTTTTGGCAAATTCACCCTGGTGCGCGTGCGCATCGAGACCGGCCGCACCCACCAGATCCGCGTGCACATGTCGTCCATCGGATACCCGGTGGTCGGCGACACGCTCTATGGCGGCGCAGGACAGTTGACCGACCAGGTGGCCGCCCAGGCAAATCGAAAGGAAGAGCCGGAGCGACTGAAGCTCGGCCGCAACTTCCTGCATGCCGCGCGGCTTGAGTTTACCCACCCCAAAACCGGCAAGGTGTTGGAACTCGAGGCTCCCTTGCCCCCGGAACTGCAGGAGTATCTGGAGAAGGTCAATGACGGCCAGCCGGAGCCGGAAAAGAAAGCCACCCTCCAATCCGGAACCGCGGGACGGAAACGGTTGATAAAATGAGGGAGCTATGAAAAGACAGTTTTTTGGCTTTGTATTCTCCGCCGCGCTTTGCGCATTCGGCGCGTCAGCGCAGCAACCCGCCGCGCAGGCCTCGCCCGCGGGTACCCAGTCGGCATCTGACCAATCGGCCGATCTGAACGCCGCGCCCATCAAGATCGGCGTGAATGAAGTCAACCTCATCTTCACCGTCACCGACAAGCACGGGCGCTATATCCCCAATCTGCGGCAAAGCGATTTTGCCCTGCTCGACGACCAGAAGGCTCCCTCCAGGGTGAATGGCTTTCATCAGCAGATCAATCTGCCCCTGCGGGTCGGCATCGTCATCGACGCCAGCACCTCCATCCGCTCCCGTTTCGCCTTCGAGCAGCAGTCGGCCACCGAGTTTCTCCTCAAAATCCTGAAGGCCAAAAGCGACCGCGCCTTCGTCATGGGATTCGACGTCACTCCGACCGTCACCCAGGACTGGACCAACAACGTCGACGCGTTGGAAACCGGTGTCAATCGCCTGCGCCCTGGCGGCGGCACGGCGCTCTTCGATGCCGTTTACACCGCCTGCCGCGACAAGCTTCTCGATGTCTCGCGCGGCCAGGAACCGGTCCGCAAGACCATCGTCCTGCTCTCCGACGGCGACGACAACCAGAGCCGCGTCCATCCCGACGAGGCCATCAAGATGTGTCAGCGCGCCGAGACCATCGTCTACGCCATCAGCACCAACTGGACCCCCAGCCGCGGCAAGGGCGACGACGTGCTTACCAAGCTGGCCACGGAGACCGGCGGACAGGTCTTCTTTCCTCCCTCGGTCGAGGAGGTCTCGAACAGCTTCCG